>JADMIO011319511.1_pt1 | contig 68296 bp, 77 predicted proteins | sample 8958161 | NCBI WGS metagenome assembly JADMIO01 (sample SAMN16585339, study PRJNA669376) | soil metagenome | isolation source: Crop rotation soil | place: USA: Cullars Rotation, Alabama | collected 2011 | reverse complement strand
GGCGGGCTGGGTACCGGCGGAGCGATCACGACCACGCCGATGGACGTCACCGACAAGATCGACCGCCCGGTGCTCGGCCTCTACGGCGGCGCCGACCAGGGCATTCCGCTGACCCAGGTCGAGCAGCTGCGCGCGGGCCTCAAGGCCTTCGGCAACGACCGCAAGTCGATGATCCACGTCTACGACGGCATGCCGCACGCCTTCAACGCCGACTACCGCCCGAGCTACCGCAAGGAAGCGGCGGAGGACGGCTGGAAGCGGATGCTCGCGTGGTTCAAGAAAAACGGAGTTGCATAAGCAACTCCGCCGGAAACAAGAAGGCCGCCCTCGGGCGGCCTTTTTTGTTTTCTAGTCCGCGTATTGCCCAGCCGCCTTGATGATCGGTCCCCACTTCTCGATTTCCGACTTGACGTGCGCCTGCAGCGCGGCCGCGGTCGCCTTCTCGGGCGGATAGGTGGTGGCGCCGAGGTCGGCGAAGCGCTTGATGACCTCCGGGTCCTTCACCGCCGCCTGCAGCGCGGCCGAGAGCTTGTCCATCACCGGCTTCGGCGTGCCCTTCGGCGCGTAGAGGGCGTGCCAGATGCCGACCTCGAAGCCTTTCAGGCCCTGCTCCTGCAGCGTCGGGATGTCCTTCAGCGAGTCGACGCGCTTCGCCGAGGTCACGCCGTAGACCTTCACCTTCTTCGCGTTGATGTGCGAGGAGGTGTTGGTCGTCTGGTCGCACAGCAGCTGCACTTGTCCGCCGAGCAGGTCGTTGATCGCCGGGCCGGTGCCCTTGTACGGGATGGTCAGCATGTCGACGCCGATCGCCTTCATGAAGAGCAGGCCGCAGAGGTGCGACGCCGCGCCGATGCCGGCGTTGGCGAAGTTCACCTTGTCCTTGTTCGCCTTGATGTAGGCGAGCAGCTCCTGGAAATTGTTCGGCGGCAGCTTGTCGTTGCCGATGAGCGTCATCGGCACCTCGTTGATGAGGCCGATGTACTCGAAGTCGGTGAGCGGGTTGAAGCGCAGCTGGCGGTAGAGCGCCGGCGTGGTCGCCATGCCGATGTGGTGGATCAGGATGGTGTAGCCGTCGGGCTTGGCGTTCTTCGTCAGCTCCGGCGCGAGGATGCCGCCGGCGCTCGGGCGGTTCTCCACCGTGATGGTCTGGCCGAGCGACTTCTCCATCGAGCGCGCGGTGATGCGCGCCACGGTGTCGGTCGGCCCGGGCGCGAACGGCACGAGCAGGCTCACGTTGTGAGTCGGGTATTGCTGGGCGGCGGCGGCGGTGGCGAAGACCGAAAATGCGACGCCGATGCCAAGGGCGCGAAGAGAAAGCATGGGGTTATCCTCCGGGGGTCGTTATGGGCGTGATCATAGCCGCAACATCAGGTCGGCTCGTGCATGGGGATGGCGCGCCCGGCGGGATTCGAACCCACGACCCTTGGCTTCGGAGGCCAATACTCTGATCCGCTGAGCTACGGGCGCTTTCGACTAGCTTTGCACTAGAATCATACCTTTATCCCATAACGAAGACTCCTCAACGTGAGCACGCACGACGCCCATTCCTCCTTCATCAAGACCCCGCAGCAGCTGATCGTCGTGATCGTGCTTTCGTTCGTCGTGCCGATCTTCGGCATCGTGCTGCTGGTGCAGCTCGTCACCAGCCGGCCCGGCGCCGATCCGGCCGCGCTCACCGACGACTCGGTCAAGGCGCGCATCCTGCCGGTCGCCAAGCTCGAAGTCGGCGGCGGCGGCGGCGCGGCGGCGGGCAGCCGCAGCGGCGAGGAGATCGTGAAGACGGTTTGCGCCGCGTGCCACCAGGCGGGCGTCGCCAACGCGCCGAAGATCGGCGACAAGGCGGCGTGGAAGCCGCACATCTCGCACGGGTTGAAGGAGCTCGTGGCGAGCGCGATCAAGGGCAAGGGCGCGATGCCGCCGAAGGGCGGCAACGCTTCGCTCACTGAAGAAGAAGTCACGCGCGCCGTCGTCTATATGGCGAACCAGTCGGGCGCGAGCTTCAAGGAACCCGCGGCGCCGAAGGGCGCGAAACCCGCCGCCGGCCAGCAGCAGGCGTCCGCCGCGGGCGCGGACGGCAAGGCGGTCTATGACAAGGTGTGCACCGCGTGCCACACCGCCGGAGTCGCCAACGCGCCGAAACCCGGCGACAAGGCAGCGTGGGCGCCGCGCATCAAGCAAGGCATGGACGCGCTTCACCAGTCGGTGGTGAAGGGCAAGGGCGCGATGCCGCCGAAGGCCGGCAACCCGGCGCTCACCGACGCCGAGATCACCGCCGCCATCAACTACATGGTCTCGCAGAGCAAGTAGCCTGGAGCGGATCCGGCGACCGCGTGGCGCGAAAGCTTCTCTTCGTCGTCGATCCGCCTGACTCGCTCAAGGCGTACAAGGACACCACGGTCACCATGATGCGCGCCGCGCAGGCGCGCGGGCATTCGGTCTGGTTTTCCGAGCAAGCGGATCTTTTCTGGAAAAAGGGCGAGGTGGCCGCGCACGCGACGCGCCTCTCGCTCGCCGACAACGACGCGGACTGGTACCGCGCGCACGAGTCGCAGACGCGGCCGCTGAAGGAGTTCGACGCGGTGCTGATGCGCAAGGACCCGCCGTTCGACCTCGAATACGTGTCGAGCACCTGGCTTCTCTCCGAAGCCGAACGCCAGGGCGCGAAGGTCTTCAACTCGCCGCGCGCGCTGCGCGATCACAACGAGAAATTCGCCATCGCCGAATTTCCCGGGTTTACGGTGCCCTCCCTCGTGAGCCGTGACATGGAGGAGCTGCAGCGCTTCGTGGACGAACACAAGACCACGGTGCTCAAGCGCCTCGACGGCATGGGCGGCACCGGCATCTTCGTCGTGCGCCACGACGATCCCAACCGCAACTCCATCGTCGAGACGATCTCGGAGCTCGGCACGCGCAGCGTCATGGCGCAGCGCTACATTCCCGAGATCAAGGACGGCGACAAGCGCGTGCTGCTGATCGACGGGAAAGTGGTGCCGCACTGCCTCGCGCGCATCCCGAAGGCGGGCGAGTCGCGCGGCAACCTCGCCGCGGGCGCGCGCGGTGTGGCGCAGCCGATCACCCCGCGTCAGCGCGAGATCGGCGAGGCCCTCGGCCCGCTTCTCGCCAAGCGAGGCCTGCTCCTGGTCGGCCTCGACGTGATCGGCGACTACCTCACCGAAGTGAACGTGACCAGCCCGACCTGCTTCCGCGAAATCGCGGACCAGACCGGCTTCGACGTGCCCGGCATGTTCATGGACGCCCTGGAGAAGAGGCTGCAATGATCGGCGTCCTCATCGTCACGCACGGCGAGATCGGCACGGCGCTGCTCACCAGCGCCTCGCAGATCCTCGGCCAGCCGCAGCCGCAGGTGGTGACGCTCAGCGTCTGGCGCCAGGACGATCCCGACGACCTGGTGCTGCGCGCGCGCGAGCTGCTCGAGAAGATCGACGCCGGCGACGGCGTGATGGTGCTCACCGACATCTTCGGCGCCACGCCGGGCAACGTGGTGTCGCGGCTGCTCGAGGACGGGCGCATCGAGGGCGTGTCGGGGCTTTCGCTGCCGATGCTGCTGCGCGTGCTCACCAGCCGCAACGGCTCCAAGGGGATCACGCTGCGCGCCGCCATCGAGCGCGCCATGACCGGCGGCGCCGAGGGCGTCGTGCACATGAATCAGGACCGGTGCTGCGATGCCTAGCACGAGCGCCCAGATCGTCAACAAGCTGGGCCTGCACGCGCGCGCCGCGGCCAAGCTCACGCACGCGGCGAGCGGCTTCCAGTCCGAGATCTGGCTATCGCGCAGCGGCCGCCGCGTCAACGCGAAGAGCATCATGGGAGTGATGATGCTCGCCGCCGGCCAGGGCACCACGGTGCTGATCGAGGCCGAAGGCGGCGACGCCGACGCGGCGCTCGCGGCTCTCGTCAAGCTGATCGCCGACAAATTCGGCGAGGGAGAGTAAGGGACCCCCGGGCCGCGCATGAACTTCGTCCTGCACGGTCACGCAGTGTCGGGGGGCATCACCGTCGGCTACGCGCACCTCGTCTCCACCGCGCGGCTGGAAGTCGCGCACTACGAGGTGGCCGACGACGCGATCGAGGCCGAGGTCGCGCGCTTCGACCGCGCCATGCAGACCGCGCAGGACGAGCTGCAGGAGCTGAAGGCGCACATTCCGGCCGACTCGCCGGCGGAATTCAGCGCCTTCCTCGACCTGCATCGCATGATCCTCAACGACTCCGCGCTGTCGATGACGCCGCGCGAGGTGATCCGCACGCGCCGCTCGAACGCCGAGTGGGCGCTGGTGCAGCAGATGGAGCGCCTCGCCGAGCGCTTCGACGAGATCGACGACCCGTACCTGCGCGAGCGCAAGGCCGACGTGCAGCAGGCGGTGGAGCGGGTGCTGAAGGCGATGATGGGCGGGCAGACGCTTGCCGAGCCCGCCGCCTCCGAGGAGCAGAAGCTGATCGTGGTGGCGCACGACCTCTCGCCCGCCGACATGATCCTCTTCAAGCGCCACAAGTACGGCGGCTTCGTCACCGACGTCGGCGGCGTGACCTCGCACACCGCGATCGTGGCGCGCTCGCTCGGCATCCCGGCGCTGGTCGGCCTGCACCACGCGCGCCAGACCATCAGCGAGGGCGAGATGCTGATCGTCGACGGCGTGCAGGGCCTGCTCGTCGTCAACCCCGATGCGGCGGTGCTGGCGGAGTACCGCGCGCGCCAGGCCGACCTGAAGGCGGAGCGGCAGAAGCTCAAGCGGCTGAAGAAGGAGCGCGCCGCGACGATCGACGGCACGCCGATCGAGCTCTTCGCCAACATCGAGCTGCCGCAGGACACGCCGGAGGCGATCGAGGCCGGCGCCGAGGGCGTGGGCCTGTTCCGCACCGAGTTCATGTTCCTCAACCGCAAGGACCTGCCTTCGGAGGACGAGCAGTTCGAGGCCTACCGCCACGTGGCGCAGGCGATGCAGGGCCGGCCGGTGGTGCTGCGCACGCTCGACGTCGGCGCCGACAAGACGATGAACGGCGACGGCGGCCGGCACATGCCCAATCCCGCGATGGGCCTGCGCGCGATCCGCTACTGCCTCGCCGAGCCGCACATGTTCCTCACGCAGCTGCGCGCCATCCTGCGCGCCTCGAAGCATGGAAAAGTGAGGATCCTGCTGCCGATGCTCGCGCACGCGCACGAGATCGACCAGACGCTGGTCCTCATCGCGCAGGCGAAGGAGCAGCTCGACGAGCGCGGCGAGGACTACGACAGGGCGATCGAGGTCGGCGGCATGATCGAGATCCCGGCGGCGGCGCTCGCGCTGCCGGTCTTCATGAAGAAGCTGAACTTCCTCTCGATCGGCACCAACGACCTGATCCAGTACACGCTCGCCATCGACCGCACCGACGACGCGGTGGCGCACCTCTACGACCCGCTGCATCCCGCGGTGCTGACGCTCGTCGCCAACACCATCCAGACGGCGACCAGAGGCGGCTGTCCGGTCGCCGTTTGCGGAGAGATGGCGGGCGATCTCCTGCTCACGCGCCTGCTCCTCGGCCTGGGCCTGCGCAACTTCTCGATGCACCCGTCGCAGCTCCTGCCAACCAAGGAGCGCATCCTGCACACCAACCTTGCCGAGGTGCAGGCGGCCGCGCAGCGCGTGCTGCGCACGACCGATCCGGCAAAAACACGCGAGCTGCTCGCGCAGCTCAACGCCTAGGAGAACGCATGAAGAGGCTGCTCCTTCTCACCGCGCTTTTTTTCGCCGTGACCGTTCATGGACAGAATTACCCCTCGAAGCCGGTGAAGCTGATCGTCCCCTTCCCCGCCGGCAGCGCGACCGACCAGATCGCGCGCATCGTCGGCGCGGAGCTCCAGTCGGCGCTCGGCCAGCCGTTCGTGGTCGAGAACAGGGCGGGCGCGCAGGGCGGCATCGCCGCGGCGGAGGTGGCGAAGGCGCCGGCCGACGGCTATACGCTGATGCTCACCACCAACACGCCGCAGGCGGCGAACGTGAGCCTCTTCAAGAAGCTGAACTACGACCCGGTGAAGGACTTCACCCCGGTCACGCGCTACGGCACCACCTCCTTCATGCTGATGGTGCGCAGCGACTTTCCCGCGAAGAACCTCAGGGAATTTCTGAGCTATTCAAGGTCGAAGCCGGGCTTGAGCGGAGGTTACGGCTCCGCTGGATCGCAGGTCTCGCTCGCGATGCTGAAGAGCCTCGGCAAGCTCGACCTCGTCGAGGCGCCTTACAAAGGCATCCCGCAGACCGTGACCGACACGATGGGCGGCTCGCTGCAGCTCACCTTCGTCGACATGGCGAACGCGCTGGCGCAGGCGAAGGGCGGCAAGCTGCGCGGCCTCGGCGTCACCTCGGCGAAGCGCAGCTCGCTCGCGCCCGAGCTTCCGGCGATCGCGGAGGAGCTGAAGGGCTACGAGGTCATCGCCTGGTTCGCGCTGATGGCGCCCGCCAACCTGCCGCAGCCGATCGTGCAGCGCCTGAACGACGCCAACATGGCGGCGCTGAAGAAAGCGGACGTGAAGGAGAAGTTCGCCAACGCCGGCACCGACGTCGCCCCGATGGGCCCGGCGGAGCTCGGCCAGTTCATCGTGGCGGAAATCCAGAACTGGGCGCGCCTGGCGAAGCTCGCCGGCATGCAGCCGGAATAGCGATGGCCGGCCCGCTCAGCGGCGTCCGCGTCCTCGACCTCACCACGGTGGTGATGGGGCCGTTCGCGACGCAGATCGTCGGCGACCTCGGCGCCGACGTGATCAAGGTCGAGCCGCCCGAGGGCGACGTGATCCGCTACGCCTGGCCGTTCCGCAATCCCGGCATGGGCTCGATCTTCCTCAACACCAACCGCAACAAGCGCTCGGTGGTGCTGGATCTCAAGAAGCCCGCGGCGCTGGAAGCTTTTCTTCTTCTGGTCAAGAAATCAGACGTCCTCGTGTACAACGTGCGCCCGCAGGCGATGGCGCGCCTCAAGCTCTCCTACGAGGAAGTGAAGCAGGTCAACCCGAAGATCATCTACGTCGGCTGCTTCGGCTACAGCCAGCGCGGCCCCAATGCGAAGAAGGCCGCGTACGACGACATGATCCAGGGCGCTTCGGGCATTCCGTGGCTGCTGCACAAGCAGGGCGCGCGCGAGCCGCGCTATGCGCCCATGATCGTCGCCGACCGCTCGGTCGGGCAGCAGGTGGCGAGCGCCATCAGCGCTGCGCTCTACTACCGCGAGAAGTCGGGCAAGGGCCAGCGCGTCGACGTGCCGATGTACGAGCACCTGCTGCAGATGATCCTCGGCGATCACCTCGGCGGCGAGACCTTCGAGCCGGCGCACGGCCCGTCGGGCTACATCCGCATTCTCTCGCCCGACCGGCGGCCTTACGAGACGAAAGACGGCTACGTCTGCGCGCTGATCTACAACGACAAGCAGTGGAAGAGCTTCTTCGACGTGATCGGCAAGCCGGAGATCCTGCGCCAGCCGGAATTCGCCACCCACGAGGCGCGCAGCCAGAACTACGACCGCGCCTACGCCATGGTGGCCGACGAGCTCAAGAAACGCACCACCGCCGAGTGGCTCGAGGCGCTCGAGCGCGCCGACATCCCGGTGCAGCGCATGAACTCGCTCGACGACATCGTCGCCGACCCGCACCTCGCGGCGATCGGGTACCTGAAGAGCGTCGAGCACCCGAGCGAAGGCAGGATCAAGACGCTGGCCGTGCCGTCCGAGTGGTCGGAATCCACGCCCGAGTACCGGCGCCACGCGCCGAAGCTCGGCGAGCACACGCGCGAGGTTTTGGAGGAAGCCGGTCTTTCGGAGGACAAGATAAAAGCGCTGCTTCGGGGTTAGGCATCATGGCGGGGCCATGACCCTGCAGGAGGAAAAGGAGAAAGCGCAGTTCGAGCACACGCTCGAATTGAAGCGAATTCTGATCGAGAAGGTGCTGCTCGGCGTGCTGATCGGAATTGCCGTTCTCGGTGCGAACTTCCTGCTGGAACGATTCAAGAGCGATCTATCGCGGGAAAGATTCCTGCTCGAAAGCCGCATGGCGGCGATACAAGCGCTGCGCGACTCTTACGGCTCGCTCCACAACCATGTCCTGCACATCGCGCAGGACGAGCCGAAGGAAGCGGAGAAACGACGCGCCGCTCACAAGGCAGAGCTGGAGAAATTCGTCATGCTGGTCAATCGGTCCAGCCTGCTGTTCCCACCGGGCTTCAACGACGCCATGGCGCAGCAGGTCTGGATCCACGCCGCGATCTCCAAAGGCGCCGCTATGAATGTCGAGCGCTGGCAATTCCTTGCCGAGGTGTCCAACTGCTTCGAGGAGATCACGCGCCTCGTGGTCACGGAAGAAGCCCTGGGAACGAGGTTGACCGGCTTCCAGCTGGAGATGTGGAGCGCTGAAGAGATCGATACGAAAGGCTCCGGCGCGTATTTCGACGCCAACTACGAAAAGTGGCAGAAATCGAGAAAGGCGCAGCGGCCCGAGGTCCGGTCCTTCAGCTTGATCAGCCTCGCCGCCGTCTTGCTGGGCCTCTTCGCCTTGAGCCTCGCCGTTCTCGTGGACCGGAAATAGCGGACGGTGCGGAAACCCCTCGTCTAGCCGCTATAATCCTCGCGCGCCGATTTGTCCCGCTTGCGGGCGCCTAACAAATACCGCTAAAGAGATGAACGCTCCGAAGCACGATCCTTCCTCCGTTGGCCCTGTCGTCGCGCAGAAAATGCGCTTCGATGCGCCGTTGCGCCTGAAGAGCGGCGCCGAGCTGCCGTCGTACGAGATCGCGTACGAGACCTACGGCGAATTGAACGCCGCGAAATCGAACGCGGTGCTCGTCTGCCACGCCTTGAACGCTTCCCACCATGTGGCTGGTTTCTACGAAACAGATAAAAACAATGTGGGCTGGTGGGACAACCTCGTCGGTCCGGGCAAGGCCCTCGACCCGCGCAAGTTCTTCATCATCGGGTCGAACTACATCGGCTCCTGCTTCGGCTCGACCGGCCCGGCGTCGGTGAACCCGAAGACCGGCAAGCCCTGGGGCGCCGACTTCCCGGTCGTCACGGTCGAGGACTGGGTCGAGGCGCAGGCGCGGCTCGCCGACCGCCTCGGCATCGAGCGCTTCGCCGCGGTGATCGGCGGCTCGCTCGGCGCGATGCAGGCGCTGCAGTGGACGCTTTCCTACCCGGAGCGCGTGCGCCACTCGATCGTCATCGCCGCCGCCGCCAAGCTCACGCCGCAGAACATCGCCTTCAACGAGGTGGCGCGCCAGGCGATCATGACGGACCCGGACTTCCACGGCGGCCATTACTACGACAAGGGCGTCGTGCCGACGCGCGGCCTGCGCATTGCGCGCATGATCGGCCACATCACCTACATCTCGGGCGAGGCGATGGCGGAGAAATTCGGCCGCGCGCTGCGTCGCGGCCAGCCGGGCTTCGACTTCGACATCGACTTCGAGGTCGAGTCCTACCTGCGCTACCAGGGCGACAAGTTCTCGACCTACTTCGACGCCAATACGTATCTCCGCATCACCAAGGCGCTCGACTACTTCGACCCGGCGGCGGACTACGGCGGCGACCTGACGAAGGCGCTGGCGCGCGCCAAGGCCGCGTTCCTCGTCGTCTCGTTCAAATCCGACTGGCGCTTCACGCCGGCGCGCTCGCGCGAGATGGTGAAGGCGCTGCTCGACAACCGGCGCATCGTCTCTTATCTGGAGATCGACGCCCCGGGCGGCCACGACGCGTTCCTCTTGGAAGACGAGCGCTACCACACCGGGTTGCGTTCTTACTTCGCCAACATCGATCTATGAGGCCGGATCAACAGGCGATCATCGGATGGGTTCCGCGCGGCGCGCGCGTGCTCGACCTCGGCTGCGGCGACGGCGCACTCCTGCGCGAGCTGTGGAAGGCGCGCGCGGCGCCCGGCTACGGCGTCGAGATCGACGACGACAGCGTGCTCGCCTGCGTGGCGAACGACGTCAACGTCGTGCAAGTCGACCTGGAGAGCGGGCTCTCGCTCTTCGCCGACGGCTCGTTCGACTGCGTGATCCTCTCCGAGACGCTGCAGACCATCCACCGCACCGAGCTCCTCATGCGCGAGATGCTGCGCGTCGGCCGCGAGGCGATCGTCAGCTTCCCGAACTTCGGCCACTGGCGCGCGCGCGTGCAGGTGGCGATGGGGCGCATGCCGGTGTCGGAGGCGCTGCCCTATGAGTGGTACGAGACGCCGAACGTGCACCACTGCACGATCCAGGACTTCGAAGACCTCTGCCGGCGCCTCGGCGTGAAGATCCGCGAGCGCCTCGCGCTGCACGAGGGCAAGCCGGTCAGCGCCTTCCCCAACCTTCTGGGCAGTCTCGCCGTCTACCGCTGCACAGCCGCCTGACAGGAGGTCTGCGTGCCGTGGCGCTCTTCGAGGCGCTGAAGGGCACGCTCGCGCTGCTGGCCGCCGGCGGTCTCTTCTACCTCATCCCGCACGACTATCACCGGCTCGTCACCGAGCTGGTGGGCCGGCTGCACCTGAACGCCGGCAGCAGCTACCCCAACGTCTTCGTCCGCATCCTGGAAGACGCGAGCAATGCACAGCTCTGGCTGGTTGGCGCGCTGGTGCTCGTGTATGCCGTCGTTCGGTTCGCCGAAGCTTATGGATTGTGGTTCGGACGGCGCTGGGCCGAGTGGCTCGCGGCGGCGAGCGGCGCTATCTACGTGCCGGTCGAGATCTACGAGCTTGCGCGCCATGTGACCTGGGTCCGGATCACCGCGCTCGTCCTCAACGTCCTCATCGTGGCCTTCATGGTTTTTGCTCTTTCCCGGCGGAGCCGATCGACAGGTCCGCAAGCCCCGAGCGCATCATGTACCAGAAGATGAACACGCCGGGCAGCGCGACCAGCGTCGTCAGCAGGTAGAAGTTGACGAAGCCGATGGCCTCGATCGTCTTGCCGCTGGTCAGTCCGGCGAGCAGGCGCCCGGCGACGCTCGCGAGCGCCGAGAGAAGCGCGTACTGCGTGGCGGTGAAGCGCAGGTTGCACAGCGCCGAGAGGTAAGCGACCACCGTGACGCCGCCCAGCCCGCTCGCGAAATTCTCGAAGCCGATCGCCGCGGCCATGCCGAGGTTGCTGTGGCCGGCGAGGGCCAGCGCGGCAAAGCTGAGATTCGACACCGCCATCAGCACGAGGCTGATCAGCACCGAGCGCTGCATGCCCAGCCGCGCGTAGACAACGCCGCCGACGAAGATGCCGACCAGCAGCGCGACGAAGCCGATGCCGACGTCGTAGAACGCGACCTCGTCGTTGCTGAAGCCGAGGTGCTGGAAGAGGAGGCGGAAAGTGAGATTGGCGAGCGTGTCGCCGACCTTGTGGATCAGGACGAAGAGCAGCACGACGAGCGCGCCCTCGCGCTTGAGGAACTCGAGCAGCGGGCTCAGGTAGGCGGCGAGCGCCTCGGCCGCGCTGCGCACCGGCGACTGCACCGCATGCCGCGCCGGCTCGCCCACGACGAGGCCCACCCCCATGGCCGGCAGCGCGAACACCGCGCAGGCGACGTAGGCCGCGCTCCAGCCGACGCGGTCGGCGAGGACGAGGGCGAGCGCGCCCGCGCCCGCGGCGCCGATGCGCCAGCCGTACTGCGACATGCCCGAGCCGATGCCGAGCTGGCGCGGCTCGAGCAGCTCGATGCGGTAGGCGTCGATGACGATGTCGAGGGTGGCCCCGGCCACGCCGAGCGCGATCGCCGCGGTCGCGACGACCAGCAGCGACGCCTTCGGATCGGCGAGTCCGAGGAAAGCGACCGCCGCGATGACCAGCGCGCCGGCAAGCCACAGCCAGCTCACCCGCTGGCCGAAGCGGCCGAGGAGCGGCAGGCGGGCGTTGTCCACCATGGGCGCCCAAAGGAACTTCAGGTTGTAAGCGAGGAGCGCCAGCGCGAACAGCGTCACCTCGCTCTTCGTCACGCCATGCTGCGCGAGCCGGGTGGTGAGCGTCGCGCCCAGCATGGCGAAGGGAAAACCGGAGGAGATGCCGAGGCACAGCGCCGCGAGCGGCGCGCGCTCGAGATAGGGCTTGACCGAGCTAGCCCAGCCGCCAGTCATAGTCGATCGTGAGGGGCGCGTGGTCGGAGAAGCGCTTCGCCTTGTAGATCGACTCCCTCTTCGCGGTCCCGGCCACGCCGGGCGTGGCGATCTGGTAGTCGATGCGCCAGCCGACGTTCTTCTTCCATGCCTGGCCGCGGTTCGACCACCAGGTGTAATGGTCGGGATGCGGGTTGAGGCGGCGGAAGACGTCGACGAAGCCGAGCTCGTCGAAGACGCGCGTCAGCCACTCGCGCTCCTGCGGCAGGAAGCCCGAGTTCTTCTGGTTCGACTTCCAGTTGCGCAGGTCGATCTCCTTGTGCGCGATGTTCCAGTCGCCGCACAGGATGATCTCCTGTTTTCTCTCGCGCAGCTTCTTCAGGTGGGAAAGGAACGCCTTGAGGAAGCGGAACTTGGAGGCCTGCCGGTGGGGACCGGCGGAGCCGGAGGGCATGTAGAGCGAGATGACCCAGAGCTTGCCGAAGCGCGCTTCGACATAGCGCCCCTCGGCATCGAACTCGCGCACCGCGAAGCCGCGCTTCACCTCGTCGGGCGCGTGACGGCTGAGGAGCGCGACGCCGCTGTAGCCCTTCTTCTCGGCGAAGGCGTAGCAGCTCTCGAAGGCCTTGAGGTTGTGCAGCTTCGCGTCGAGGTCCGCCTCGTGGCACTTCATTTCCTGCAGGCAGACCACATCCGGACGCTGCGCCGCGAGCCAGCGGAAGACCCCTTTGCTTGCGGCGCTACGGATACCGTTGACGTTGAGAGTGATGACTCTCAAGAACTTGGAAAACTGGAGACTCCGCCGTGGGCCGCGGACCACGCCGCGGGACCGTTGAGGAATTTCTCGACCTCGGCGATCTTCGCCGCCTCGAGATAGCCGCCCTTCTTCACCGCGGCCAGGACGTCCCACCAGGTGGCGAGGTAGTGCAGGCGCACGCCGAGCTCGCTCATCACCTTCTTCGACTCGGGGAAGATGTCGTAGTAGAAGTTGACGAAGACGTGCTCGACCACGGCGCCGGCGGTGCGCAGCGCCTGGCAGAAGTTGACCTTGGAGCGGCCGTCGGTGGTCAGGTCCTCGACCAGCAGCGTGCGCGCGCCCTCGCGGATGTCGCCTTCGATCTGCGCGTTGCGGCCGAAGCCCTTCGCCTTCTTGCGCACGTACTGCATCGGCAGGCCGAGCCGGTCGGCGATCCAGGCGGCGTACGGGATGCCGGCGGTCTCGCCGCCGGCGACCACGTCGAACTGCTCGAAGCCGGCGTCGCGCGCGAGCGTCGCCGCGGCGAAGTCAACCAGCTGCGTCCTGATGCGTGGGTAGAAGATGAGCTTGCGGCAGTCGATGTAGACGGGGCTCGCCCAGCCCGACGTGAAGACGAAGGGCTTGGCGTCGTAGAACAGGACCGCCTTGACCTCGAGAAGCATCTTGGCGGTGACTTCGGCGATGAATGCCCGGTCGGCGGAGTGCATGGGCGCGCGGATTCTAGCAGGTTAAAATGCCCCACCTTCAGGGGAATGCAATGGCGACGACACCCAGACTGGCACTGATCACCACGGCGGCGCTGCTCGCCGCCGCGCCGCTCTTCGCGGCCGCGCAGGACAAGGCCGGCCTCATGTACCGCTGCACCGGCAAGGACGGCAAGCGCTACTACCAGTCGACCATCCCCCCGGCGTGCTACGGCATGAAGATGGAGATGATCAACTCGCAGGGCAACGTGGTGAAGCGCATCGACCCCGACGCCGCCGAGCAGGACAAGGCGGCGAAGGCCGCGGCGGCGACCGCGAACAAGAAGCCCGAGCAGACACCGCAGGAGCGCGAGGCCGAGCGGCGCAAGCGCGCGCTGATGGCCACCTACAACAGCGAGAAGGACATCGAGGACGCGCGCGCCCGCGCGCTGCGCGACAACCAGGCCCAGGTGGACCAGGTCCAGACCAAGATCAACGAGATCAAGACGCGGCGCGCGCGCTACGAGAAGGAGCTCGCCGTGTACATGGAGAAGGTGAAGGAAAACAAGAACGCCCAGCCGCCGGCGGTGCTGAAGGACAACATCTCCAACGCCGACATGGACATCAAGGCGCAGGAAGGCCTGCTCGCGGTGAAGCGGAAGGAAGCCGAGCAGATCAACGCGCGCTACGACGAGGACAAGAAGTACTTCCGCGAGATCACGGCCCGCTAGTTACGGTGCGCCGCGCGAGAACCCGCGCGGCACTTCACTTCAGCTTGCGGCGCAGGATCTCGTTCACCTGCGCCGGGTTCGCCTTCCCCTGCGTCGCCTTCATCACCTGCCCGACCAGCGAGTTGAACGCCTTGTCCTTGCCTGAGCGGTAGTCCTCGACCTGCTTCGCGTTCGCGGCGAGGACCTGGTCGACGACCTTCTCGATCGCCCCGGAATCGCTGATCTGCTTCAGGCCGCCGCGCTCGATCAGCTCGTCGATCGACGCTTTTTCGCCCTCGAACTTCTTCTTCAGCAGATCCTTCGCGATCTTTCCCGAGATCGTGCCGTCGGCGACTCGCGTCTGCAGCTGCGCGAGCTCTTCCGGCTTGAGGGGACTGCGGGCGAAATCCAGATTGGCGTCGTTCAAACTGGCCGCCATGTCGCCCACGATCGTGTTGGCGACGGCTTCCCGGATGCGCGGAAATCTCGCCGTGTCCACGGCGCCCAGGGAGCGCTCGAAAAATTCCGCGCGGTCCCGGCTTGCCGTCAGCAGGCTCGCAACGAGAGCGGGTATGCCATATTCGGCATAGCGGTGCGCTTTCTGCGCCGGCAGTTCGGGCATCGAGCTGCGCACACGATCGACCATTTCGTCACTCAGGATCACCGGCAGCAGGTCCGGATCGGGGAAGTAGCGGTAGTCCTGAGCGTCTTCCTTGCTGCGCATCGAGCGCGTCTCGTTGCGCTCGGCGTCGTAGAGGCGCGTCTCCTGCACGATGCTTCCGCCGTCCTCGAGGATATCGATCTGGCGGCGCGCTTCGTAGTCGATCGCCTGCTCCATGAAGCGGAAGGAGTTGAGGTTCTTCAGCTCGCAGCGCGTGCCGAGCTTGTCGGTTCCGATCTTGCGCACCGAAACGTTGGCGTCGCAGCGGAAGGAGCCCTCCTGCATGTTGCCGTCGCAGATGCCGATCCACATGACGAGGGCATGCAGCGCACGCGCATACGCCACCGCTTCCTTCGCGCCGCGCAGCTCGGGCTCGGAGACGATCTCGAGGAGCGGCGTGCCGGCGCGGTTCAAGTCGATGCCGCTCATTTCGCCGAAGCCTTCGTGCAGCGATTTGCCGGCATCTTCCTCGAGGTGGGCGCGGGTCAGACGAATGATTTTTTCTTTATTTTCTACATATATTTTCAGCGTCCCGCCCTGCACGATCGGGCTCTCGTACTGGCTGATCTGGTAGCCCTTCGGCAGGTCGGGGTAGAAGTAGTTCTTGCGCGCGAAGATCGAGCGGCGGTTGACGGTCGCGCCGATGGCGAGGCCGAAGCGCACGGCGTGCTCGAGCGCGGCGCGGTTGGCGACCGGCAGCACGCCCGGCAGCGCGATGTCCACCGCGGACGCCTGCGTGTTCGGCGCGGCGCCGAAGCTGTTCGGGGCGCCCGAAAACATCTTGCTGCGCGTGAGGAGCTGCGTGTGCGTCTCGATGCCGACCACGATCTCCCAGCCGCCGATGGTCGCGCTCATAGCGGCGTCTCGCGCGGCACGCGCAGGTGCCAGTCGGTGGCCTGCTGGTAGCGTGCGGCCGCGCCCAGCAGCTTGGCTTCGGAGAAGTGCGGGCCGGTGAGCTGCACGCCGACCGGCAGGCCCTTCGCGTCGAAGCCGCAGGGAATCGAGAGCGCCGGCAGCCCGGCGAGCGGCGCGGGCACGGTGAAGATGTCGCCGAGGTACATCTGCACCGGGTCCTCGGTCTTCGCGCCGATCGGGAAAGCGGTCGCCGGCGCGGTCGGGCCGAGGATCAGGTCGCAGCGCTCGAAGGCGCTCTGGAAGTCGCGCGCCACCAGCCGCCTGACTTTCTGCGCCTGCAGGTAGTAGGCATCGTAGTAGCCGTGCGAGAGCACGTAGGTGCCGACGAGGATGCGCCGCTTCACTTCGGCACCGAAGCCCTCGGCGCGCGACTTCGCGTACATCTCGGCGAGATCCTTGAACTCGGCTGCGCGGTGCCCGTAGCGCACGCCGTCGAAGCGCGAGAGGTTCGACGACGCTTCCGCCGGCGCGATCACGTAGTAGACCGGGAGCGCGAGCCGCGTATTCGGCAGCTCGAGCGGCACGCGCACCGCGCCCTGGCTTTCGAACCAGCGCGCCGCCTCCTCCACCGCGCTCCTCACGCCCGGCTCGACGCCCTCGCCGAAGTACTCCTTCGGCATGCCGATACGCAAGCCTTTCAATTCCATGCCGAGGTGGCGCGAATAGTCCTCGGGCGCGCGCTCGACGCTCGTCGAGTCGCGCGGATCGAAGCCCGCCATGACGTGGAGCATCAGCGCCAGGTCGGCCGCGCTCTTCGCGAGCGGCCCGGCCTGGTCGAGCGAGGAAGCGTAGGCGATGATGCCGTAGCGGGAGACGAGACCGTAGGTCGGCCTGAGGCCGCAGACGCCCGAGAAAGCCGCCGGCTGGCGCGTCGAGCCGCCGGTGTCGGTGCCGGTCGCCGCCGGCGCCATGCGCGCCGCGACCGCGGCCGCCGAGCCGCCCGAGGAGCCGCCCGGCACCCGGCTCCGGTCCCAGGGATTGCGCACGGCGCCGAAGTGCGAGTTCTCGTTCGACGAGCCCATGCCGAACTGGTCGAGGTTGCACTTGCCGAGCAGGACCGCGCCGGCGCTTCCGAAGCGCTCGACGACATGCGCGTCGTAGGGGCTGACGAAGTTCTCCAGCATCTTCGAGCCGCAGGTGGTGAGCATGCCTTTGGTGCAGAAAATGTCCTTGTGCGCCATCGGGATGCCGGTCAACGGCGCGGCGTCGCCCCGGGCGCGGCGGGCGTCGGCATCGCGCGCCTCGGCGAGCGCCCGGTCTTCGTCGACGGTGATGAAGGCGTTGAGAGCGCCGTTCAGCCGGCCGATGCGCTCCAGGCAGGCGCGCGTCAGCTCGACGGAAGAGACTTTCTTGGCGCGAAGGGCGGCCGAAAGCTCGACCAGCGTGGAGTTGAGCAAGCTACTCGATGACCTTCGGCACGAGGTAGAGGCCGTCCTTCACCGCCGGTGCGACGGATTGGTAGACCCGGTGCTGGTCGCTCTCGGTCACCCGGTCCTCGCGCGGGCGCTGGCCGAGCTCCTGGGCGTGCGCCATCGGCTCGATGCCGGCGGTGTTCACCGCGCGCATCTCCTCGATAAGGGCGAGCACCCGGTTCAGGCGCTCAAGCACCTCGCCGGATTCTTCGGCCGTGATCGCGAGACGGGCAAGCCCGGCAATCCGGCGCACGTCGTCGTTTGATAGCGACATTTCCTCGGACTGCGGCTTTCGGACTAGGGGTGGCTCGGAAGGACTGCCTTATCTCCCGTAGCGTCGTTAGCGTATCATATCGCCCGTTTCGCGCCCCTCGGCCTCGGCCCTAAGGCGCGGTTAAGAAACGGAAAAAGGCCCCCGACCTTGCCCATGTTCGGTTTCCTGCGCAGCTATTTCTCGAACGATCTCGCGATCGACCTCGGCACCGCCAACACGCTCATTTACGTCCGCGGCAAAGGCATCGTGCTCGACGAGCCTTCGGTCGTCGCCATCCGGCAGGAAGCCGGCCCCAACGGGAAGAAAACCATCCAGGCCGTCGGCAAGGAAGCGAAGATGATGCTCGGCAAGACGCCAGGCAACATCATCGCCATCCGCCCGATGAAGGACGGCGTGATCGCCGACTTCACCGTCACCGAGCAAATGCTCAAGCAATTCATCAAGAAGGTGCACGACAACAAGCTCTTCTCGCCCAGCCCGCGCATCATCATCTGCGTGCCGTGCGGCTCGACGCAGGTCGAGCGGCGCGCGATCCGCGAGAGCGCGATCGGCGCGGGCGCGGGACAGGTGTATCTCATCGAAGAGCCGATGGCCGCGGCGATCGGCGCCGATCTCCCGGTGGCGGATGCGACCGGCTCCATGGTGGTCGACATCGGCGGCGGCACGACCGAAGTCGGCGTGATCTCGCTCGGCGGCATGGTGTACTCGGGCTCGGTGCGCGTCGGCGGCGACAAGTTCGACGAAGCCATCATCAACTACATCCGCCGCAACTACGGCATGCTGATCGGCGAGACTACCGCCGAGATGATCAAGAAGGAGATCGGCTCGGCCTTCCCCGGCTCCGAAGTGCGCGAGATGGAAGTGAAGGGCCGCAACCTCGCCGAAGGCATTCCGCGCAGCTTCACCATCTCGTCGAACGAGATCCTCGAAGCGCTCACCGAGCCGCTCAACCAGATCGTGTCGGCGGTGAAGTCGGCTCTCGAACAAACCCCGCCCGAGCTCGGCGCCGACATCGCCGAGAAGGGCATGGTGCTCACCGGCGGCGGCGCGCTCCTGCGCGACCTCGACCGGTTGCTGATGGAGGAAACGGGGCTGCCGGTGATCGTCGCCGACGATCCGCTCACCTGCGTCGTGCGCGGCTCGGGCAAAGCGCTCGAGAAGATGGAGCACTTCGGCCCGATCTTCACCAACGATTGAGCATCGGGGGGATGGACCACACCCCCCCGCCCTTCTTTAAGCGCGGCCCGGCGCCGCTCGTCCGTCTGTTCTTCTTCGCCTCGCTGTCGCTCGCGCTGCTGGTCGTCGACGCGCGCTTTCGCTACGTCGAGGGGCTGCGCAGCTGGCTCGCGCTCGCCGTCTACCCGCTGCAGCGCGTCGCGCTCGCGCCGATCGAGGCCGCCGAGGGCATCGGCGAGTATTTCTCGACGCAGTCGCGCCTCGTCGCCGAGAACGAGAAGCTGCGCGAGAAGGCGCTCGCCAATTCGCAGAATGCGCAGCGCTTCCAGGCGGCCGAAGCCGAGGCGGCGGAGCTGCGCCGCCTGATCGGCGCCGGCGAGCGCATCGCGGTCGAGGTCAAGCCGGCCGAAGTGATCTACGCGAGCCGCGACCCCTACACGCACAAGATCTTCATCGACCGCGGCGCGGTGCAGGGCGTGACGCCCGGCAGCCCGGTGGCGGACGAAGGCGGCGTCATCGGCCAGGTGACCCGGGTCCATCCGCTGCTTTCGGAAGTCAGCCTGATCACCAATCCCGACCAGGCGACGCCCGTGCAGGTGGTGCGCAACGGCCTGCGCGCCATCGCCTTCGGCGGCGGCGCCTCGGGCATGCTCGAGCTGCGCTTCACCGCGGCGAACGCCGAGGTGCAGAACGGCGACCGCCTGGTGACCTCCGGCATCGACGGCACCTATCCGGCCGGCCTGCCGGTCGCGACGGTGGTGCAGATCGAGCGCGACGCCGACCACACGTTCGCCAAGGTGCTCTGCAAGCCGGCGGCCGGCGTCGACCGCGGCCGCTACGTGCTGGTGCTCGCCAACCAGGCGGCGCTGCCGGCGAAGCCCGACGAAGTGCAGCCGGGCAAGGAGCGCCGCGGCGAGAAGACGCGGCGCGCCCGGATGAAAGACGCCGCGAAGGATGCCGGGAAGGACTCCGATGTTTCCCGGTAGCACCCAGTCGATCCTGATGCCGGTGCGGGCGAGCACCATCGTCGTCTCGTTCGTGGTCGCCCTGCTCCTCAACTTCCTGCCCTGGCGCGACCTGCGCCTGGTGCCCGACTTCGTCGCGCTGGTGCTCGTGTTCTGGTGCATCCGACAGCCGCGGATGGTCGGACTTGGGATAGGCTGGACGCTGGGGCTCTTGACCGACGCCGGCAACGGCGTGCTCCTCGGACAGCATGCGCTCGCCTACTCGCTCCTCGCCTTCCTCTCGATCTGGCTGTCGCGCCGCGTCCTCTGGTTCGGCGTGGGCCTGCAGGCGCTGCACGTGGCCGTGATGCTGCTCGTCGCGCAGGCGGTGGCGCTCCTCGTGCGCGTCGCGGCGGGCACCCCCGCTCCCGGCTGGCCGATCGTCGTCGGCCCGCTGATCGGCGCGGCGCTCTGGCCGGTCGTCACCTGGCTCCTCCTGTACCGCCAGCGGCGGACCGAACGCGAGCAGGCGATCTGATGCCGAGCCTGCTGGGCGCCGCCGAGATCCGCAACTCCGAGCGCGAGCTGCACCAGTTCCAGCTGCGCGTCGGCGTCGCCGGGGTGGCGGTGCTGATCGCGCTCGCGCTGCTCGCGGCGCGCTTCTTCTACCTGCAGATCGTGCAGCACGACGTGTACCAGGCAAAGGCCGAGGAGAACCGCATCTCGATCGTGCCGATCCTGCCCAACCGCGGGCTGATCATCGATCGCAACGGCCTGGTCGTCGCGCGCAACTATTCGGGCTACACGCTGGAGATCTTCCCGCGCCGCGTGCGCAGCGTGGAGGGCACCATCGACCAGCTCGCGGAGCTGATCGAGATCACGCAGCGCGACCGCAACCGCTTCAGGAAGCTCCTCGCCGAGACGCGCAACGCCGAGAGCCTGCCGATCCGCACGCGGCTGTCGGACGAGGAGGTGGCGAAGGTCGCCGCCAACCGCTTCCGCTTCGAGGGCGTCGAGATCAAGGCGCGGCTCTTCCGCCAGTATCCGTACGGCGAGGTCGGCTCGCACCTGCTCGGCTACCTCGGCCGCATCAACACCGCCGACCAGCAGCACCTCGAGGAGGAAGGCCTCGACGCCAACTACCGCGGCACCGACTTCATCGGCAAGGCGGGCATCGAGGCGCAGTACGAAGGCGAGCTGCACGGCAACACCGGATTCGAGCGCGTCGAGATCGACGCCGCCGGCCGCGGCATCCGCTCGCTGCCGCCGCGCACGCCCTCGCAGCCCGGCAACAACGTCACGCTCACCATCGACATGCGCCTGCAGCAGGTGGCCGAGATCGCCTTCGGCGAGCGCCGCGGCGCGCTGGTCGCGCTCGAGCCCTCGAGCGGCGAGGTGCTGGCGCTCGTCTCCAAGCCGAACTTCGACCCCAACCAGTTCGTCGACGGCATCGACCCGCAGTACTGGGCCGAGCTCAACCGCAACGAGGACAAGCCGCTCAACAACCGCGCCATCTCGGGCATGTACCCGCCGGGCTCGACCTTCAAGCCGTTCATGGCGATGGCCGCGCTCGAGACGGGCAAGCGCACGCCGCGCAGCACGATCCACGACCCGGGCTACTTCGAGTTCGGCGGGCGGCGCTTTCGCGACTCCAAGCCCGGCGGCAACGGCACGGTCGACCTCTACAAGTCGATCGTCGTCTCCTCCGACACGTTCTACTACCAGCTCGCCAACGACATGGGGATCGACGCGATCGCCAAGTACATGGCGAACTTCGGCTTCGGCCAGAAGAGCGGCATCGACCTCGCCGGCGAGGCGCTCGGCGTGCTGCCTTCGCCCCAGTGGAAGGAAAGGCGCTTCAAGCGCCCCGAGCAGCAGAAGTGGTATCCCGGCGAGACCATCTCGATCGGCATCGGCCAGGGCTACAACTCCTACACGCCGCTCCAGCTCGCGCAGGCGATGGCGACGCTGGTGAACGGCGGCACCATGTACAAGCCGCGCCTGGTGGCGCACATCGACAACCCGCGCACCGCCGAGCGGCGCATGTCGGAGGCCGAGGTGCTCGGCCGCGTCACGCTGCGACCGGAGCACGTCGATTTCGTGAAGCGCGCCATGGCCGGCGTGAACAAGGAAGGCACCGGCGCGCGCGCCTTCGCCGGCGCGCAGTACACGAATGGCGGCAAGACCGGCACCGCGCAGGTGATCGGCATGAAGCAGGGCGAGAAGTACGACGAGTCGAAGGTCGCCGAGCGCTTCCGCGATCATTCGCTCTTCATCGCCTTCGCGCCGCTCGAGAGCCCGCGCATCGCGCTCGCCGTGATCGTGGAGAACGGCGGCTTCGGCGCGCGCGCGGCGGCGCCGATCGCGCGCACGGTGCTCGACTACTACCTGCTCGGCAAGACGCCGAAGGGCATGCTGGTGCCCACGCCGGAGGACGACAGCGCCGAGGGCGAGGAGAACGACTGATGGAGATCGCACGCCTCCCCGTGCGGCGCATCGGGTTGCGCCTCGCCGAGGGCATCGACCCGACGCTGCTGGTGCTGCTGCTGTCGCTGTCGATGATCGGCCTGGCGACGCTGTTTTCGGCCTCCTACGAGAACTCGGCGCGCGTGCTCGCGCAGATCGCGAACCTCGGCGTGGCGCTGGTGGCGATGTGGCTGGTGGCGCAGATCTCGCCGCAGACCATGATGCGCTTCGCCGTGCCGGCTTACATCGTCGGGCTGTGCTTCCTGGTCGCCGTAGCCCTGATGGGCGACATCGTCAACGGCGCGCGCCGCTGGCTGCACGTCGGCGTGACGCGCTTCCAGCCTTCCGAGATGATGAAGCTCGCGCTGCCGCTGATGCTCGCCTGGTACTTCCACCGCAACGAGTCGACGCTGCGCCTGCGCAACTTCGCCATCGCCGGCATCCTGCTCCTCGTGCCGGTGGGACTCATCCTGCGCCAGCCCGACCTCGGCACCGCGGCGCTCGTCGGCGCTGCGGGGTTCTACGTCATCTTCTTCGCCGGCATCAGCTGGAAGGTGCTCGGCACGCTCGCCGGCGTCGGCCTCGCCGCCGCGCCGCTCGTCTGGGGCTTCCTGCACGACTACCAGCGACGACGCATCCTCACGCTCCTCGACCCGAGCACCGATCCGCTCGGCGCCGGGTACCACATCATCCAGTCGACCATCGCGGTCGGCTCGGGCGGCTTCTCCGGCAAGGGCTGGCTCAACGGCACGCAGGCCCACCTCGAGTTCATTCCCGAACGCCACACCGACTTCATCTTCGCCGTGTTCTCCGAGGAGTTCGGCCTCATCGGCAACTTCACGCTGCTCGTGCTCTACGCGCTGCTCATCGTGCGCGGCCTCATGATCGCGGCGGGCGCCGCGACCGTCTTCGCGCGCCTCATCGCCGCCTCGATCTCGCTGATGTTCTTCACCTACGCCTTCGTCAACATGGGCATGGTGTCGGGCATCCTGCCGGTGGTGGGCGTGCCGCTCCCCTTCCTTTCCTACGGCGGCACCGCGCTGCTGACGCTCTACATCGGCGCCGGAATTCTCATGAGCGTGCAGAGGCACCGGACCCTTGTTCAGACTTAGCGCATTCGCCCTCATCGCCTGCTTCGCTTTCGCCGGCGCGCATGCGCAATCGACGAAGAAGGCGCCGTTCGCCGCCGAGGGTACGCAACGCAATACCCCGCCGCCCCAGCAAGGAAAACCGGCGGAGAAGCGCGGCTGGCAGGCGGCATCGCTGACCTGCAACGCGCAGCCGCGATGCACCGCTTCGCCCTCTGGCCAATGCGTGGCCGTGCAGCACAGCTACAAGGACGGCGAACGCGGCCGGGCGCTCGAGGACATCGTGCGGCGTTGCGAGCGGGCGAACCGGCCGGATTCCGCCTGCGGCTGCATCGCGCAGTGCCGGCAGGTCGCGAAGTGCTCCTGAAGCGCTAGCGCTCGCCGCGCACCGGCGCCGGCGCGGGGTGCGGCACCGGCGGCGAGGGCGGCCGCAGCTGCATGGCCGCTGGCGCCGGCTGACTGATCGGCCGGAACTGCGCCGCCGGCACAGCGGCCGGCGCCACCGCCGGCACGAACGCCGCCGCGCCGCCGCCCCTGCGCTGCTGGAAGAGATTGCCGATGGCGAAGCAGTTGCCCGCGATCGGTACGCTGCCGGAGGCGCAGTTCTGCGGTTGAGACGCGGGACCGGCGGCCTGCTGCGGCGGCAGGTTCAGGCTCTGCACCGAGCCGGGCGTGACGGTGGCCATGCGCGCGGCGCCGAAGGAAGCCGACAACGCATCGAGGAAATTGCCGAACGCGGGCTCGCTTTCCGCCGCGCCCGGCTGCCACATCGCGGCGACGATCTGCCCGCCGCTCGGCGCCCCGAGCATCGTGCGCAATTCCATCTCGAGCCGCGTCGAGCGCTCCTTCAGGTTGCGCTCCTCGTCGTCGAGCTGGCCGTGCCAGGCGAGCTGGTCGGCGCGGATCGTGTCGACGAGCGCCTCGAGCGGCTGCAGCTGCGCCGGTTGCTCGCGCAGCGCGCGCAGCAGCTCGCCCGACTCGATCGGGCCGCCGCTCTGCGTGAACTGCGCGAGCGTCGTCCTCGCTCGCTGGTTGCGGCCGTCGGCGGCGTCCTTCTCCGGATCCGCCGGGTGCAGACCGAGCGCGAGATCGGCTTCCTGCTTCGGATTGCGGCGCACCGTCACCTTGTAGAACTCGCCGCGATGCGGCATGACGACGTACGCCGCCAGTTCCTCGACCCGCTCGACGGTGAGGCGCGCGACCGGAACGTTGTAGGGCGCATAGGTGGTGCTCATCACGGTGCGCGGCGTGTTGTTGAGCGCTGTGTAAGCGTTGCGCACGCGCTCCTGCGCCGAGGTGACGGCGACGGCGGAGGTACCGCTGCCAAGGGCCGAGATGAAGCGGCTCGCCATGCTGTTCGACTGCAGCTGGTTGATCTGCGCCTGCATCAGCTGTTGCTGCTGCCTCGCGGTGTTCAGCTCCTGCTCGGCGTTGGTCACTTCCTGCTGCGCCTCGGCGTAGCGCGGGTTGAACTCCTCGCGCTGGCCCGACGCATAGCGGGCCGATGCGTTGGAGGCGACCGCGATCGAGCCGAACGTGGCGGTGCGGTGCGCATCGACCAGGATGAACCCCGCCGGATATTCGTTCGCGAAGGCGATGATGTCCTCCAGCTCGTCGAGGGCGAGCAGCTCGGTCGCGACGCCCTGGGGCGGCGCCCACGTCTTGGCGCCGGTCGGCGGCTCGAGGACGAAGGCCTGGATGCGGTGCAGGAGGTCTTCGCCGGAGACGCCGGCCTTGCGCAGGTCGGCGCCGACCCACAGCGCCTCGAGCAGGCGAACGTTGGCGGCAAGCGCCACCGCCTTGCTCATGGCGACGCGGTCCGCGTCTTCCATGAGGGCGCCGTAATAGTCGATGAGCTTTGCCGCTTGCGCGTCTTCCGCTTGCGTCGCTGCCTTCGTCAGCAGCGCTACGTTCGCGCGCGTGAGCGACTGCATCGTTTCCGGGTTCGGCTTGAGCGGGTGCTGGTCCTTGAAGAGCGGCGCCGAGATGTGCGGATAATCGGCGAAGGTCTGCGCCAGCTCCTTTTCGAGCTCGCCTCTCAACCGCACGACGTTCGCTTCGGCGACGCTGACCTTCGGGCTGCGATAGGCCTCGAAGCTGAGGAGCGCCGACGTGTTGTAGCGGTCGGCGGCTGCCTTGGTCTGGATCATCGCCTGCTCGAAAGACGGCCAATCTTCCCAGCGCACCGACGCCGCCGTCGCCGGCAGTTTTGCCGACGCCACTTCGACGTCCGGCAGGTACTGGTCGTTCAGGCCGGCGGACAGGAGCTTCAGCAGGCAATCGGTCTGCGAGCCCTTCTTCAAGTCCTTCTCGTGCTGGAAGTAGAAGTTCTCGGCCTCGCCGAACTGCTTGCCCACCACGAGGCCCTCGAACTCCCGCCCCTTGCTGTCGAACATCGACGACAGCCCGCTCATCATGCGGCTCATCATGCCGTCGCCGCGGCAATCGGCTTGCGCGGACGCGTCGAAGACGCTCAATCCGACCAGCAGCGGAAGACACAGCTGGACTTGCCTGAATCGCAGTGACATCGGGCCCCCCTTTGCGACCCGCCCATCCTAGTGCGCGGCTTGCCGACGCCGGTGATGCATTCACCTGCCGCAGCTGGACGATAGTTGCGGCGCAGCAGCAATTTTTGAAATATGGCACCACATCATGAAACGATGGTGCCGTAAGCCCATGTAAATCCTTGTTTTGTTACGTTGCACATAGGCCACACGGCATGTTGCTACGCGCCATCGCCGGGACGCACACTTGCGGTGTTCGTTCACCAACCCGGAGACATCGTGAATCAGCGAGAAAAAGAAGTCGCAGCACTACAAAAAGACTGGTCGGAGAACCCGCGCTGGAAGGGAGTGAAGCGCGGCTACAGCGGCGCGGATGTCGTGGCGCTGCGCGGCAGCCTGAAGATCGAGCACACGCTGGCGAAAGTCGGCGCCGAAAAATTGTGGAAGCTGTGCAGCGAGCGGCCGTTCGTGAATTCGCTCGGCGCGCTCACCGGCAACCAGGCGATGCAGCAGGTGCGCGCCGGCGTGCCGGCGATTTACCTCTCCGGCTGGCAGGTGGCGGCCGACGCGAACGACTCGCTCTCGATGTATCCGGACCAGTCGCTCTACGCGACGACCTCGGTGCCGACGGTGGTGAAGCGCATCAACAACGCGCTCATGCGCGCCGACCAGATCCAGACGATGGAAGGCAAGAGCGATGTCGACTGGTTCGCGCCGATCGTGGCCGACGCCGAGTCGGGCTTCGGCGGCGTGCTGAACGCGTTCGAGCTGATGAAGGCGATGATCGACGCCGGCGCCGCCGGCGTGCACTTCGAGGACCAGCTCGCCTCGGTGAAGAAATGCGGCCACATGGGCGGCAAGGTGCTGGTGCCGACGCAGGAAGCGGTGCAAAAGCTGATCGCGGCGCGCCTCGCGGCCGACGTGATGGGCGTGCCGACGGTGCTGCTCGCGCGCACGGACGCGGAAGCGGCCGACATCGTGACCTCGGACATCGACGAGAACGACAAGCCGTTCATCACCGGCGAGCGCACTTCGGAAGGCTTCTACAAGACGAAGAAGGGCTTCGACCAGGCGCTGTCGCGCGGCCTGGCTTACGCCGAGTACGCCGACATGGTGTGGTGCGAGACGGGCACGCCGGACCTCGCCTTCGCGCGGAAATTCGCCGAGGGCATCCGCAAAAAGTATCCCGGCAAGATGCTCGCCTACAACTGCTCGCCGTCGTTCAACTGGAAGCGCAACCTCGACGACGCGACCATCGCCAAGTTCCAGCGCGAGCTCGGCGCGATGGGCTACAAGTTCCAGTTCATCACGCTCGCCGGCTTCCACTCGCTCAACTACTCGATGTTCGAGCTGGCCCACGGCTACGCGCGCAACAACATGACGGCGTTCGTCGAGCTGCAGCAGAAGGAGTTCGCCGCGGCGGAGAAGGGCTTTACCGCCGTCAAGCACCAGCGTGAGGTCGGCACCAGCTACTTCGACCAGGTCACGCAGGTGGTCACCGCCGGCAAGGCATCGACCACCGCGCTGCACGGCTCCACCGAGGACGAGCAGTTCTTCGAGGAGAGCTCGCAAAAGAAGGTCGCCGTCGCGTAGCGACGGCGCGGCTCACGCCGCCGTTCCTCAGTCGGTCCTCAGACCATGCTCGCCAGCGCGATCAGCGCGACCTGGATGAGGACGACGAGGACGAGCGGCGTGAGATCGACGTTGCCGATCGGCGGCACGATGCGCCGGATCGGCCGCAGGAAAGGGCGCGTCATGGCGTCGAACACCGGCGCCATCGGCGCATACGGGTTGACCCACGAAAACACCACCTGCACGATCACGGCGAACATCAGGATGTACAGGCTGTAGCGCACGAGCGCGAGCCCCGCCAGGCCGGCGAGGGCGAGCGGCGCCGGATCGATGCCGACGATCAGCGCCTTGATCCACAGCGCGAGGGCCTCCACCAGCCAGGCGAGGATCAGCGTGGCGAGATCGAGCCCGGCGAGCGATGGAATCACGCGCCGCGCCGGCATCACCATCCAGCTCGTCGTGGCGAGCACGAATTCGCCGATCGGGTTGCGGAACGGCACGCGCAGCCACTGGAAATGAAAGCGCGCGAGCAGCAGCAGCACGAAGAACGCGAACAGCGTGTCGACCAGGTAGATCAGGATCTGCTGCCCCACCATCTCAGTCCTTTCCCAGCTCGTCGCCCATCTCGGCCCCTCGCGCGCTTGCCGCCTGCACCGCGCGCGAGAAACGCTCGGCGAGCTTTTCCGCGTCGAACACCTTGAGCGCCGCTTCCGTGGTCCCGCCTTTGGAGGTCACATCCTGCCTCAACTGGGAAGGCGCTTTTTCAGAAGCGCTCGCGAGCTGCGCCGCACCGAGCACGGTCTGCTTCGCGAGCTTCAACGCAGCCTCTTTCGGGATGCCGAGTTTCTCGGCGCTCGCCGCGAGCTGCTCGATGAACCAGAACACATAGGCTGGGCCGCTCGCCGAAACGGCGGTCACCGGATCGAGCAGGCGCTCTTCGGAGAGCCAGACCACCTCGCCGACCGCGCGCAGGATGGTCTCGGCTTTTTCCCGGTCCTGTTTCTCGACTTCGGGCGCCGCATACAGCCCGCTGATGCCGGCGCCGATCAGCGCCGGCGTGTTCGGCATGCAGCGCACGATCTTGCGGTGCCCGTCCAGCCAGCGCGACAACGCCGCGAGGCGCACGCCCGCCGCCACGCTCACCACCAGCTTCTCCCTGGAAAAACCGGCGGCCGAGGCGAGCGCCGTCTTCATGTCTTGCGGCTTCACCGCGAGCACGATCACCTCCGCGCCCTGCATGGCCGCGGCGGGCGCGGTCGCGAGCTGCACCGGATAGCGCGCGCCGAGCTTCTCGCGCGCCGCCGGGCTCATCTCGACCACCGAGATCGAGCGCGCGTCGGCGCCCTTCGCGATCAGGCCGCCGATCAGGGCGCTCGCCATGTTGCCGCCACCAAGAAACGCGATCTTCATGCAGCGTGCTTCGCCTTCGGTCTTGCACCGAAGATCGCGGTGCCGATGCGCACCATGGTCGAGCCCTCGGCGATGGCGAGGTCCATGTCGTCGCTCATTCCCATCGACAGCGTGTCGAAGCCGAATTCCTGTTTCAGTTTCGTGTACAGCACGTTGACTTCATGAAAGCGCGCGCGCGGCGCGCCGGGCTCGGGAATCGCCATGAGCCCACGCAGACGCAAGCGCGAAAAAGAAGCGATTTTTTTCGAAAGCGAATGCACTTCTTCGGGCCGCACACCGGATTTCGTCGCCTCACCCGACGCATTGACCTGGATGAGCACGTTCAAAGGCGGAAGGTGGGAGGGACGCTGCTCCGACAGCCGCCTTGCAATTTTTTCATTCGCCACGGTCTGCACCCAGGCAAAGCGCTCGGCGGCAACGCGCGTCTTGTTGCTCTGGAGCGGCCCGATCAAGTGCCACTCGAGGGCAAACGCATCGCTCGGCAACGCGTCCATCTTTTCAACGGCTTCCTGCACGTAGTTCTCGCCGAACGCCTTGTGTCCGGCCACGGCGGCCTGGCGCACCGCGTCGACGCCGTGACCCTTGGAAACTGCCAATAAAGTCACCGCACCAAGGCGCCCCTTGATGGCTTGCAGGTTGTCGGCAATCGCAGTCATAATCTCTTGAACGAGCGAAGAAATTCCGTTCGCTCGCACGGGAGGATTGTAATGGATCTCACTGAGCTGCTCGCCTTCGTCGTCAAGAACAAGGCGTCCGACCTGCACTTGTCTTCCGGCCTGCCGCCGATGATCCGCGTGCACGGCGACGTGCGCCGCATCAACGTGCCGGCGATGGAGCACAAGGACGTGCACGGGATGATCTACGACATCATGAACGACGGGCAGCGCAAGTTCTACGAGGAAAACCTCGAGTGCGACTTCTCGTTCGCGGTGCCGAACCTGGCGCGCTTCAGGGTGAACGCCTTCGTGCAGCAGCGCGGCGCCGCGGCGGTGATGCGGACCATCCCGTCGAAGATCCTCTCGCTCGAAGACCTGAAGTGCCCGCCGATCTTCAAGGAGATCGCCGACCAGCCGCGCGGCATCGTGCTGGTCACCGGGCCGACCGGCTCGGGCAAGTCGACCACGCTCGCCGGCATGGTCAACCACATCAACGAGAACGAGCACGGCCACATCCTCACCATCGAGGACCCGATCGAGTTCGTGCACGAGTCGAAGAAGTGCCTCATCAACCAGCGCGAGGTCGGCCCGCACACGCTGTCGTTCTCCAACGCCCTGCGCTCGGCGCTGCGTGAAGACCCGGACGTGATCCTCGTCGGCGAGATGCGCGACCTGGAGACGATCCGCCTCGCGCTCTCCGGCGCGGAGACCGGCCACCTGGTGTTCGGCACGCTGCATACGTCGTCCGCGGCGAAGACCATCGACCGCATCGTCGACGTGTTCCCGGCGGCTGAAAAAGAGATGGTGCGGGCGATGCTGTCGGAGTCGATCCGCGCCGTCATCTCGCAGACGCTGCTCAAGACCAAGGACGGCGGCGGCCGCGTCGCGGCGCACGAGATCATGATCGGCACGCCGGCCATCCGCAACCTGATCCGTGAAAACAAGATCGCCCAAATGTATTCCGCCATCCAGACCGGGCGCCAGATCGGCATGCAGACGCTCGACCAGAACCTGCAGGAGCTGGTCCAGCGCAACATCATTTCGCCCGCGGAAGCGCGCGGCAAAGCGGCCAACAAAGACAACTTCGCCGGCTAGGGAGACGACCCATGGAACGCGAACAGGCAACCAAATTCATCTACGACCTGCTGCGCGCGCTGATCGCGAAGAAGGGCTCGGACCTCTTCATCACCGCGGGCTTCCCGCCGGCGATGAAGATCGACAGCAAGATGACGCCGGTGTCGGCCACGCCGCTCACCGCGCAGCACACCGCGATGCTGGTGCGCGCGATCATGAACGACAAGCAGGCCGCCGAGTTCGAGGCGAAGAAGGAGTGCAACTTCGCCATCGCGCCCTCCGGCATCGGCCGCTTCCGCGTCAACTGCTTCGTGCAGCAGGCGCAGGTCGGCGCGGTATTGCGCGTCATCACCACCGCCATCCCGAAGTTCGAGGACCTGAAGCTCCCGCCGGTGCTGAAGGACGTGATCATGACCAAGCGCGGCCTGGTGCTCTTCGTCGGCGGCACCGGCTCGGGCAAGTCGACCTCGCTCGCCGCGATGATCGGCTACCGCAACGCCAACTCGCACGGCCACATCATCACCATCGAGGACCCGGTCGAGTACGTGCACCCGCACCAGAACTGCCTCATCACGCAGCGCGAGGTCGGCGTCGACACCGACTCGTGGGAAGCGGCGCTGAAGAACACGCTGCGCCAGGCGCCCGACGTGATCCTGATCGGCGAGATCCGCGACATGGAGGTGATGGAGCACGCGGTGGCGTTCGCCGAAACCGGCCACCTGGCGCTCGGCACGCTGCACGCCAACAACTCCAACCAGGCGATGGACCGCATCATCAACTTCTTCCCGGAAGCGCGCCGCCATCAGCTGCTGATGGACCTGTCGCTCAACCTGAAGGCGGTGGTCTCGCAGCGCCTGATCCCGCTCAAGGAAGGCAAGGGCCGCGCCGCGGCGGTGGAAGTGCTGCTCAACTCGCCGCTGATCTCGGACCTCATCTTCAAGGGCGAGATCCACGGCATCAAGGAGATCATGAAGAAGTCGCGCGAGCTCGGCATGCAGACTTTCGACCAGGCGCTGTTCGACCTGTACGAGGCCGGCCGCATCAGCTACGAGGACGCGCTGCGCTTCGCCGACTCGACCAACGAGGTGCGCCTCAACATCAAGCTGCACGGCAAGGAAGCGAAGGACAAGGACATGACGAAGGGCATCGAGCACCTCGACATCGTCTGAGTTCGACCGTGCAAAGAACCAGAGGGCGCGCGAGCGCCCTTTTTGTTTTCAGGATGACGGCCGGAGCGCTGCTCAGCGCGTACGTGGTGCCGCTCGGCTACATCGCACTCGTTACAACACCGGCCTACGTGCACTTCCCCTATTTCTCGGTGTACATCGTGCCGGCGGTTGTCGCCATGCTGGGCCTCGCCTTGCTGATCGGGCCGCGCGCCGTGCGGCCGATGGCGTGGATCGTGGTGGTGGTGCTCGGCCTCTGGCTCATCGAGAACGTGGGCTCGATCTTCTGGCGGCTGGTGGAATGGGAGCGCTTCGAGGGCGCCGGCTTCGGCGACGCGGTGCTCGGCGCGCTCGAGCAAAGCGAATCGCGCGCGCCTTACTGGTTCGCGATCCTCGCCCCGCTCGTCGTCGCCGTGGTTTGCCTTCGCCTGACCCGCGCTCGAGTCGCCTAGCCGGGATTCGTCTTCGAGTCGGGCACCAGGAAGCGGACCGACGCGCCGCCATCCATGCGCGCCTCCACCATTCCCGCCATCTTCTTCGGCTTCAATTTCACCTTGGGCTGCAGCTTGTCGTCGATATGCAGGGGGAACCCTGTCCACTCGACCTGCAGCCGCGTGCCGCTGCGCGAGGGCAGGATCGCGAGCCGGTCGCGATCGTCCTGCCAGTGCTCCAGGTAGTAGACGAGGCGCGAGCGCTCGGCCTCGGTCACCATCACCAGCTCGAAGCGGCCGTCCCCCGGCTCGGTATCGGCGGTGAGAAAGAGGTTCGGGCCGATATAGCGCAGGTTGAGCGCCTCGAACAGCAGGTACTCGCCGGAGATGTCCTCGCCGTCGAGCTCGGCGCAGATCTGCACCGGCTCGGCGCGCTCGGCCTGCTCCCGCAGGCGGCGCAGGCCGGCTTCGACCGGGTTCTTCACTTTCTTCAGCTTCTTCGATTCCTCCGGGGTGCTGGACGCGAGCAGGTCGGCGAACACGCCGGCGCCGACGCCTTCGACGAAATAGCGCTCGCCCCAGGGCCCTTTCGCGACGCCGACGTCGAGCGTGACGCGCCGCGCGCCCTCCCAGCCTCTAACCAGCTCCTCGAACGGGCGTTCATGCTGGCCGAGCGAGCGCGCGATGTTGTTCGCCGTGCCGGCCGGCAACAGCGCGACCGGTGCGTCGTGGCCCGGCATACGCCGCACGACGCGGGCGACCGTGCCGTCTCCGCCGGCGACCACGATCAGGTCGGCGGGCTTGTCGAGCGCCGACTTCCAGTCGTCCTCCTTCGAGGACCGGTAGCGCACGTCGTGGCCGGCTCCTTCGAGGAGCTTGAGGAGGTGTTTCCTGTCCTCGCGGCCGGTACTGCCCGCTCCCGGGTTGTGGATGAGAGTGATGCGCACGTTATTTGCTGTGGAAGCAAGGGACATGCGCATCCTCGTAACCAACGACGATGGCGTCTATAGCCCGGGCATAGCCGCTTTGGCTCAGGCCGCCGCACGCTTTGGCGAGGTGCGCGTCGTCGCGCCCGACGTCGAGATGTCCTCCTCGGCGCAGTCGATCACCTCGTCGCGGCCGCTCAACTACAAGCGCACCAAGATCGCCGGCCTCGACGCCTGGCGCGTGAACGGCACCCCGGCCGACTGCGTCTCGGTCGGCGCCTGCGTCTGGGAAAAGGTCGACCTGGTGCTCGCCGGCATCAACCTCGGGCCGAACCTCGGCAACGCCATGTGGCACTCGGGCACGCTCGCCGGCGCGAAGCAGGCGACGCTCCTCGGCCTGCGCGGCATCGCGTTCAGCGTGCCGGCGCCGGAAGACGCGCCGCCCGACTTCGAGCTGCTCAAGCCCTGGGTCACCACGGTGCTCGAGCTCCTGCTCGCGGCGCCGCAGCTCAAGCTCGTCAACGTCAACCTTCCCGCCGGCACGCCGCGCGGCATCCTCTGGACGCGACAGTCGGTGCGGCACTACGACGGCAGAGTGGTGCCCGGCAAGGACCCGATGGGCCGCACGCACTACTGGTACACCATCGTGCCGATCGAGGGCACCGACGAGGACAGCGACCGCTGGGCCTTCGAGCGCGGCTACGTGTCGATGACGCCGCTGCGCCTCGACCTCACGGACGAGGAGCAGCTCGCCAAGGCGAAGCAGCTGGTCTCGCTCCAGAAGGTCCACTTCGCGTGATCCGCGTCGGCATCTCGGGGTGGCGCTACGCGCCCTGGCGCGGCGTGTTCTATCCCGAGGGCCTGCCGCAGCGTCGCGAGCTCGAGTTCGCCGCGCGCCATTTCCCGACGATGGAGATCAACGGCTCGTTCTATTCGCTGCAGCGGCCGCAGTTCTACCAGGCCTGGTACGACGCCACGCCCGAGGGCTTCGTCTTCGCGGTCAAGGGCTCGCGCTATATCACGCACCTGCGGCGCCTGAAGGACATCGACAAGCCGCTCGCCAACTTCTTCGCCTCCGGCATCTTCAACCTCCGCGAGAAGCTCGGGCCTTTCCTCTGGCAATTCCCGCCGATGTTCCGCTTCGATGCCGCTCGCCTCGAAAGTTTCTTTTCGAAACTTCCGCGCAATACGGAGCAGGCGCTTTCGCTCGCCAGGCATCGTGATGAGCGCCTCAGGGGCCGCGCACGGCTGGCGATCGACGCCCGACGCCCGCTGCGCCATGCGATCGAGATCCGGCATGAGAGCTTCCTGAGCAAGGCGTTCGTCGAGCTCCTGCGGAAGCACGACATCGGCCTAGTCGTCGCCGACACCGCCGGTAAATGGCCGAAGATGCTCGATGTCACTTCGGACTTCGTCTACGTGCGGCTGCACGGCGACGTGAAGATCTACACCAGCGGCTATACCGCCCCCGCGCTCAGGGAATGGGCGCAGCGCATGCGCGCGTGGGACAAGGCGGGCAAGGACGTCTACGTCTACTTCGACAACGACGTTAAAGTGAAGGCGCCGTTCGACGCGCTGAATCTCATGGCGAAGCTGCGACTGAAATGGCACGCGGTCGACGCGGCGCCGTTCCGGCTGCACACCGCGGGCGCGAAGATTCCGCGGCTCAAGTTCGCCTACGGCCCGCGCGTTACCGGCGGCAATCCGGCCTGGGACGACCTGCGGCGCTAACCTCGGTTCCCGCCGGCGACCATGCGGAACTCGTAGAGGCGGCACTCGAGCGAGCCGTTCCAAAGCGGCGTGCGCCGCGAAGGTTGCAGCCGGATGAGCTTGGGCAGGCGCATGTCGGCGGTGAGGAAGAAGCAATTCCACCCGGCGAACCGTTTCTTCAGCGCATCGCCGAGCTTCGGATAGAACGCGGCGAGCTCCTCCGGGCTGCCGATCCGCTCGCCGTACGGAGGGTTGGCCACCAGGACGCCGCCGGCCTCGGGCGCGGCTCGCTGCAGGACGTCCGCCTGCTCGAGCTTCACCCAGCGCTCGACGCCGGCCGCGCCGAGGTTGCGCCGCGCCGCCTGCAGCGCTTCCGGATCGGTATCGCTGCCGTAGAGCCGCGGCTCGACGGGAGCGACTGTTCTTTCGTCGCGAATGGAATTCCAAAGTGTGGAATCGAAACCGGCCAGCTTCTCGAAGCCGAACGAGCGCTTCGCGCCGGGCGCCCGGCCGCGCGCCATCGCCGCCGCCTCTGACAGAAGCGTGCCGCCGCCGCACATCGGATCGAGCAGCGGCTGGTCGAACTTCCAGCCCGAGAGCATGATGATCCCGGCCGCCAGGTTCTCGCGCAGCGGCGCTTCGGCGATATCCATCCGCCAGCCGCGTTTGAAGAGTGCTTCGCCGGACGTGTCGAGGTAGAGCGTGCCCTTCGCTTCCTCGAGAAAAGCGTGGATGCGCACGTCGGGCGCGCCGCGATCCACATCCGGACGGCTGCCGAGCTTGTCGCGGAAGCGGTCGCACACCGCGTCCTTCACCTTGAGCGTCGCGAACTCCAGGCTCTTCAACGGGCTTTTCTGCGCGGTGACGTTGACCCGGATCGTCCTCTTCACGTCGAAATAGCGCGTCCAGTCGATCGCCTTGGCGGCGTCGTAGAGATCTTTCTCGTTCTTGTAGCTGAACTCACCGATCTTCCACAGGATGCGCGAGGCGATGCGCGACCAGAGGTTGGCGCGATAGCAAACCTCCCAGGTGCCGCTGAACGCGACCCCTCCGGGCGCCGCGCTCACCTTTTCTGCTTTGAAAGAAGTCAGCTCCTGGACGAGGAGCTCTTCCAGGCCGCGGGGACAACTCGCGAAGAAGGTCTCAGAACGGCTTGAAGACAACGAGCAGCACCGTGCCGACGAGGATCACGACGGGAAATTCGTTGAACCAGCGGAACCACACATGGCTCTTCGTGTTGCGCTCCGCCGCGAAGTCCTTCAGCAGGCGCCAGCACCAGAGGTGATAGCCGGCAAGGATCGCGACCAGCGCGAGCTTGGCGTGGAACCAGCCGGCGAACACGCCGCGGAACCAGCCCAGCCACAGCCACACGCCGAAGGCGATGGTGAGCACCGCGCCCGGCGTCATGATTCCCCAGAAGAGCTTGCGCTCCATCACCTTGAAGCGCTCGAGCGAGATGCGGTCGTCCGCCATCGCGTGATAGACGAAGAGGCGCGGCAAATAGAAGAGCCCGGCGAACCAGGTCACCATGAAGACGAGATGCAGCGACTTCACCCAGAGCAAGGCGCGCTCACTTCCAGTTCGCCTCCACGATGCGGCGCAAGACCGGCAGCTTACGATGAAAGAAGTGGTCGGCGTCGGGCACGATGGTCACCGGCAGCTCCTGGGGCCGCGCCCAGTCGAGCACCGCGGCGAGCGGAATCGTCTCATCGCGCTCGCCATGGATGACGATGGTGTCCGCCGCGACCGGCGGCACCTCGAAGTTCGTCACCGCGACGCCGACGAGGACCATGCGCTCGGGCGGCACGCGTTGCGCGAGCAGCGCCGCCATGGCAGCGCCGAAGGAGAAGCCGGCCAGGACCACACTGGAGATCTTCTGCTGGACGGCAAAAAGGTCCTCCACCTCGCCGTGGCCGTCGTCGTACGTTCCCTCGCTCTCGCCGATGCCGCGGAAGTTCGGCCGCCAGCTCTCGTAGCCGAGCTCGACGAAGGCGCGCGCGAGCGTCTGCACCACCTTGTTGTCGAGGGTGCCGCCGAACTGGGGGTGCGGATGCGCGATGAGCGCCCGCCCGCGCGGCTCTCCTTCAGGACTGTCGACCGCGCACTCGATGCGCCCGGCGGGACCCGCGACAACCTCGCGTCGCGTGTTGACGCGCCGCATTTGTCCCCCTACATCCGCAGGCGTTCGACCACGCGCCCGTGCCGCAGGTGCTCGTCGATGATCTCGTCGATGTCGGACTTGTCGACGTAGGTGTACCAGACCGCGTCGGGATAGACCACGACGCACGGACCCTCTTCGCAGCGGTCGAGGCAGCCGGCCTGGTTGATGCGGATCTTGCCTTCGCCGGCGAGGCCGAGCTCTTTCACGCGCTTCTTGGCGTAGTCGCGCATCTCGGAGGCGCCCTTGGCGTTGCAGCAGGGACGGTCGGCGCCGGGGTCGCGCTGGTTGCAGCAGAAGAAAACGTGACGCGAATAGTAGGACATGCCGAATTTTAGCTTGGCGCTTCTTCGCGACGCGCGGCGGCGAAATAGATGAGGTAGGCGAGCGCGGCGAACGCCCACAGCCCGCTCACCAGCCGCGTGAGGCCGTTGAAGTTGAGGAAGTGGCCCTGTTGCCAGACCTTGAGCGACGCGGCGAGGTACGGGTTGGGCGGCGCAATATTGACGAGCACCGTCGCCGCCATGATCAGCACCGCGGCGAGCGCGAGGCGCACCGTCTGCGGCAGGCCGACCGCGAGCAACCCGGCGACCAGGCCCAGGCCGAGGCCCAGTTGCGCGCCCTGCGTGAGCCAGGCAAGCACGTTCTCGTTGTGGCCCAGGATGGCGAAGGCTACGGTCTTCACCGCGAGCGCGAGGATCACGAGCCCGATGAAAAGGATCCGCACCGGCTGCCCTGGACGCGCCAGCGCCGAAAGGAGCAGCGCGACGCCAGCGAGGTTCGCCGCGGCGGTGAACGTCTCGATGGCGACGAAGATTTCGGGCCGCCAGGCGCGGCCAATGCCGGCGGCGAGAAGGTCCCGCAGGTCGCCCGCGGCGAAGAGCAGCGTCGCCGGGTTGAGCTGGGTGAAGAGCCAGAGGCCGAGGATGACGAGGCCGGCGTCGACCCCCGCACCCGGCAGGAACGCATTGCCGCGCAGCCGGGCGACCGGTCCGCCGGCGACGAGCGCCGGCGCGAAGAAGAGGCCCAGCAACGCACCGGCGGCGGCTCCCGCGCTGTTGAACAGCAGATCGACGTTCATCGCGACGCGTGCAGGCAGGTAGCTCTGCACAGCCTCCAGGACGAGCGACAGCGCGCACCCGGAGGCGAGCGCCACGATGAAAGCCGGCACGCCTCGCAGCCGCGGCCGCAGGGCGACGACGCACAGGAAGCCGTAGGGCACGTAGCCCGCCAGGTTGAGCACAATGTCGAAGCTCGTGACGTAGCGCGGCCAGGGCGCGCTCAGGTAGGCGAAGGGCGACAGGCCGTGGTCGCGCCACCCTTCCAGCGGGTAGAGCGAGGCGTAGACGGTGAGCACGACATAGACGCCGAACAGGATGCGCGCCAGGGCCGAGGCGCGCAGCGCAACGGTGTCAGCGGCCGCCGTGGGAGTGGACCTCTTGGACCGGGCGCGGGATGAGCGAGCCGAGCACCATGCCGAGCGCCGAGAAGGCGAGGCCGATGAGCTGCGGTGGAACGGTGGCATCGCTCGCGAAAATTTCTGCCACGCCCCAGGAAAAGAGACCGAAGACCACCGAGATTACCGCGCCGGTGCTGTTCGCCCGCTTCCAGTAGATGCCGGCGGCGAGCGGCACGATGCAGGAGACGAGCGTCACTTTGTAGGCGTTCTGCACCATCTCGTACATGGTGCTCTTCGAGTTGAGGCCGAAGAGCAGCGCCGCCAGCGTGAAGGCGACGAGCACGACGCGCAAGAGCAGCAGGAACTGCTTGTCGTTCATCTTCGGCGCGAAAGGGCGCACGATGTTCTCGGTGACTAGCGCCGTGGGCGCCATCAGCGCACCGCTCGCGGTCGACAGGATCGCCGAGAGCAGCGCGCCGAAGAAGAACACCTGCGCCCAGAGCGGCGTGCGGCTCAGGATCAGGTCGGGCAGGATGCGCTGGATCTCGCGCGCGTCCTCGTTGGCGAAAAGCTTGGCGTAGCCCGGGTCGATGACCAGCGCCGCGTAGGCGATGAAGATCGGCACGAAGGCGAAAGTGAAGTAGATGCCGGCGCCGAGCAGGCAGCCCATGATCGAGGTCTTCTCGTCCTTCGCCGAAGTGACGCGCTGGAACACGTCCTGCTGCGGGATCGAGCCGATCGCCATCGTCATCCAGGCAGCGAGGAACCACAGCCAGTCTTTAAGGTTGGTTTTTGGAAAAAATTCAAATTTCCCCGCCTCGCTCGCCGCGGCGATCACCTTGGTCGTTCCACCGGCCATGTCGCTCACCAGCCAGGCCACCGCGGCGAGGCCGATGAGGATCACCACCGACTGGAAGAGGTCGGTGAGCGCGACCGACCACATGCCGCCCCAAATGGTGTAGCCGAGGACGATCGCGGCGCTGATGTAGATGCCGGTCTCGAGCGAGATCGCGCCGCCGGAGAGCACCGAGAACACCAGGCCGAGCGCGGTGAGCTGCGCCGCCGTCCAGCCGAGATAGGAAATGGCGATGGCGACGCTCGTCGTCACCTCGACCGTCTTGTTGTAGCGCTTATGATAGAAGTCGCCGATCGTCAGCAGGTCCATGCGGTAGAACGCACGGGCGAAGAACGCCGCGACGAAGATCAGGCAGAACGAGGAGCCGAATGGGTCGGCGATCACGCCACCCAGGCCATCTCGCGCGAAGGTGGCGGACACCGACAGGACGGTCTCGGCGCCGAACCAGGTGGCGAACACCGTCGCGGTGGTGATGTAGAGCGGCAGCTTGCGGCCGGCGACGAGGTAGTCTTTCGAGTTGCTGACGTATCTCGCGGCGAACAGGCCGATCGCGATGGTGATGGCGAGGTAAAGCAAAACCGAGGCGATCAGCATGCGCGCGCCATCATACTATTCTTCGTCATGCGCCGATTTTTCCTCGCCCTCCTCGTTTCCGTCTGTGGCAGCGCACTCGGACAGGGCGCATCGCCGGACATCAACGAGCAGTACCGCCATCCGAGCTTCGAGCGCTGGCAGCGCGGCCTGGAGAGCGAAGGCCGCGAGGTCTACGACAAGCGCCTCGCCATCGTCGACGCGGTCGCGCTGAAGCCCGGCATGGCGATCGCCGACGTCGGCGCGGGCACGGGCCTTTTCACGCAGCTCTTCGCCGCGCGCGTCGGGCCGCAAGGCCGCGTCTACGCGGTCGATATCGCGAAGGAGTTCGTCGACGGCGTGCTGCAGCAGGCGCGCAACGCTCGTTTGACCAACGTCGTCGGCGTCGTCTCGACGCAGAAGAGCACGCGCCTGGAAGAAGGCTCGGTCGATACCGTCTTCATCTCCGACGCGTACCACCATTTCGAGGATCCGCAGGCCATGCTCGCCTCGATCCGCTACGCGCTGCGGCCGGGCGGCACGCTCGTCATCGTCGACTACGAGCGAGTTCCGGGTGTGAGCCCGAACTGGGTCCTCAACCACGTGCGCGGCGGCAAGGACGAGTTCCGTCCCGAGATCGAGGCGGCGGGCTTTCGCTTCGTCGAGGAAGTGAAGCTGATGAAGGACAACTACTTCCTGCGCTTCAGAAAAGAGTAATCGCGGCGAGCACCAGCGCCGCCACGACGACGCCCACCAGCACGGCGAGGAGGTCGTTGCGGCGCGAGTTCTCGTCGGCCAGGCGCTCGAGCGCGACGCGCAGGCCGCTCATGGGGTCATCCGACAGCGCGCGATGGATGAGTCGCGGCAGCTGCGGCAGCGTCGCCGCCCAGTACGGCGCTTCGTGCTTGAGCGTGCGCAGGAAGCCGCGCCAGCCGATCTGCTCCTCCATCCAGCGCTCGAGCAGCGGCTTGGCGGTGACCCACAGGTCGAGGTCGGGGTCGAGATCGCGCCCCAGCCCTTCGATGTTGAGCAGCGTCTTCTGCAGCATGACGAGCTGGGGCTGGATCTCGACGTTGAAGCGCCGCGAGGTCTGGAAGAGGCGCAGCAGCAGCTTGCCGAAGTAGATCTCCTTCAGCGGCCGCGCGAAGATCGGCTCGCACACCGCGCGGATCGCCGCTTCGAATTCGTCGACGCGCGTGCCGGCCGGCACCCACCCCGCCTCGAGGTGGGCGAGCGCCACGCGTCGGTAATCGCGGTTGAAGAAGCCGAGGAAGTTGTGCGCGAGGTAGTTCTTGTCGACGTCGGTGAGCGTTCCCATGATGCCGAAGTCGAGCGCGATGTAGCGCCCTTTGGTCGGCCCCTCGACGGAGACTTGGATGTTTCCCGGGTGCATGTCGGCGTGGAAGAAGCCGTCGCGGAACACCTGGGTGAAAAAGATCTCGACGCCCGCCCTGGCGAGCGCGGGAATGTCGATGCCCTTCTCGCGCAGCACCGCGACCTGGGAGATGGGCGTGCCGTGCATCCGCTCCATCGTCATCACGCGCTGCGCGCAAAGGTCCCAGTGCACTTCGGGCACGACCAGGAGCGCGGATCCGGTGAAGTTGCGCCTGAGCTGGCTCGCGTTCGCCGCCTCGCGCATGAGATCGAGCTCGTCGTCGAGGTGACGGACGAACTCGGCGACCACCTCGCGCGGCTTGAGCCGCCGGCCTTCGGCCGAATAGCGCTCGACGAGCTCCGCCGCCGTCTCGAGGAGCGCGACGTCGCGCGCGATCGCCGCCTCCACCCGCGGCCGCAGCACCTTGATCGCGACCTCGCGACCGTCGTGCAGCGTCGCCAGGTGCACCTGCGCTATGGAGGCGCTGGCAACGGGCTGCTTTTCAAAATTCAGGAACAGCTTGTCGATGGAGTTACCGAGGGATCTCTCGATTTCCGCCACCGCGAGCTCGGCCGGAAACGGCGGCACCTGGTCCTGCAGCTTGGCGAGCTCGTCGGCGATGTCGAGCGGCAGCAGGTCGCGGCGCGTGGAGAGGATCTGGCCGAACTTGACGAAGATCGGGCCGAGGGCTTCGAGCGCCTGGCGCAGCCGCACCGCGCGCGGCACGCGATTCGTCGACTCCGCGCCGAGATCGTGCAGCCGGAAGCGCAGGCCGGTGGCGAGGATGCGCGCGAGGCGCGTGAGTCTACGCAAGCCGGGAAATCCGCTTGTCGAGCCGCGCCAGCGCGTCGCTCAGCGCGGACAGCGCCGCGGCGTGCGACTCGTGTTCGCTGCGACGAACCAGGAGGCCCGCTTCCTCCACGGCATGTTCTGCGAACGCCTCGGCGATGCGCCGGCCAGCATCCAGGTGCCAGCCGGCGATCGTGCGCACGCCGTCGGCGATGCGGTGCGCGGCGACGTCGCCGACGATGCGCGACAGGTCTTCCTCCGCGTCCCAGCGCAACTGCCGCGCGAGCACCATCACTTCGGAGGCAAGGCGGGCGTTTCCCGCGACGTCGATCGCGCGCGCCAGCTCCTCTTCGCCGCGCGGCAGGGCGAACAGCGCCTCAGGCCGCACATTGAGCGTGAGCGCGGGATCTTCGCCGCCCGCCTCGACGCGGCCCTGCGGCGTGATCGAGATGCGCAGGTCGGGCAACGGCCTCGCGCGGATCTCCACCGTGTCGCCGGCGAACGGCGCGAGGCGCGCGCGGGCCCACGGCTCGGCGTCGAGCAGGCGATTCAGGAAAAAACAAAAGGCCACCGCAGGGGTGGCCTTGGACTCGGGCAGGCGCGGCCTCAATGCATCTGCTGGATGCCGGCGAGGAGCCAGCCGCTCGAGCCGTCCGCCGGCTTGACGAGGTTCCAGACTTCCTCGAAGCCGACCGGCTCGGTGCCGCGCGTCTCGCGCACCAGGCCGGAGAAGCGCACGCTCGCCCAGTGCTCGTTCTTCTCGGTGGCCACCTCGAGCAGGTCGGCGTTCAGGTTGATGACGTCGGTCTGCTGCGGAGTCGACGGGCGGGCGAGCACGTCCTTGCGCAGCTCGTCGAACATCTCGCTCGTCGTGAACTCGCGGATCTCGTCGAGCTGGCCGGCGTCGTTCGCCACCTGCAGCTTGACGAAGTTCATCTTCGCCGCCCTGAGGAACCCGGCGGCATCGAAGTCCGCCGGGGCGCCGCCGCTCAGCGGCTTGGCTGAGGCGGATTGCATCGCCTTCGGCAGGGAAACGCGCTCTTCACCCAGGCCCGACGCGTACTGGAAATGCTGTGGCGCCGACTGCTCGCTCCGGCGCATGAACGCGCGCACGAGCATGACTGCGCCGAACACGAGCGCCGCGAGAAGGAGCATGCCGATCACCCCACCGAGCATGCCGTTCGCGCCGAGCAGGTAGCCGAGCAGCCCGCCGATCGCGAGGCCGCCGAGAATGCCACCCCACTTGCTGCCTTGCGACGCCGGCGCAGCTTGCGGTTGCTGCTGCGGTTGCGCCGGTTGAGCCTGCGCGGGCTTCGCCGGCGTCGAGGCCGGCGGCGTGCTCACGTTCCGCTGCACGCCGGTCGAACGCCCGCCGCCGATGCGCTTCGCGTCTGCATCGGCTACCGCCAGCATCGCCCCGCCGATCAGAGCACATAGAGCAAGTATCCACTTACTCATCGTCTTATCCTCCAGAGATTCTTCATGCTATCAAATCCGGTAGCCGCGGTGGACTGCAACCACACCGGCGGCAAGGTTGAAGACTTCGACCTGCGACAGGCCCGAGCTTTCGAGCATCGTCGCGAGCGTGGCCTGATCGGGATGCATGCGGATCGACTCGGCGAGATAGCGATACGCCGCAGCGTCGCCCGCGACGCGCTCGCCGAGCCAGGGCAGCACCTTGAAGGAGTAGAAGTCGTAGGCGCGCTCGAGCGGCTTCCAGACTTTCGAGAATTCCAGCACCACGAGCCGCCCGCCGCGCTTCAGCACCCGCGTCATCTCCGTGAGCGCCGCCTGCTTGTGCGTCATGTTGCGCAGCCCGAAGCCGACGGTGACGCAGTCGAAGCTTTCGGCCGCGAACGGCAGGCGCTCGGCATCGCACTGCACCGCAGGCATCGACACGCCGGCGTCGAGCAGGCGATCGCGGCCACGCTCGAGCATGCTGTGGTTGATGTCGGAGAGCCACACTTCGCCGCCCGGAGCGACGCGGCGCGCGAGCGCGCGCGCAAGATCGCCGCTGCCGGCCGCGACGTCGAGCAGGCGCTCGCCGGGACGCGGCCGCGCGATCTCGACGGCGAACGCCTTCCACGCCCGGTGCAGGCCGAGCGACATGAGATCGTTCATCACGTCGTAGCGCTCGGCAACGCTGTCGAACACGCCGCGCACGCGCGAAGCCTTCTCGCTCTCCGGCACTTTCTGGAAACCGAAGTCTGTTTTCTCAGTCACGGCTGGCGCCGGCCTTCTCGAGCTTCTTCAGATAATCGGCCCACCACTGCTCCTGCTTTTCGCCGAGCTCGTAGAGGTAGTCCCATGAATAGATGCCGGTGCCGTGCCCGTCGGAAAACTGCGGCTGCACTGCGTAGGAGCCCACCGGCTCGAGGTTGCGGATCTCGACCGCGCGCTTGCCGGTCTGCAGCACCTCCTGCCCGGGACCATGGCCGCGCACTTCCGCGGAAGGCGAATAGACGCGCAGGTATTCGTAGGGAAGCCGGAAATTGCGCCCGTCGGAGAACGCGATCTCCAGCACCCGCGACTTCTGGTGGAGCTTGATCTCCGTCGGAAAAGTATCTGAACTCATGCACTTACATCATACAGGAGCGAAAAGTAACAAAACCGTCACAGACCGTTCCTAAAATCGCCACATGGCCGCGAACATCCTCGTCGTCGAAGACGAGCCGGCGATCCAGGAGCTGATCGCCGCCAACCTGCAGCACGCCGGCCATCACGTCATCCGTGCCGCCGACGCGGAAGGCGCGCTCGGCATCGTAAAAAACGCGCTGCCCGACCTGCTGCTCATCGACTGGATGCTGCCCGGCATGTCGGGCGTGTCGCTCGCCCGGCAGCTGCGTCAGGAAGAGCGCACCCGGGGCATCCCGATCATCATGCTGACCGCGCGCAGCGCGGACGTAGACAAAATTGCGGGCCTCGAGGCGGGCGCCGACGACTACGTCACCAAGCCCTTCTCGCCGCGCGAGCTGCTCGCCCGCATCAAGGCGGTGCTGCGCCGGCGCGCGCCGGAGATGACGGACGACCCGGTCGAGATGGCGGGCCTGCGCCTCGAGCCGGAGACGCGGCGCGTGTTCGGCGGCGGCCGCCCGCTCGCGCTCGGTCCGACCGAATTCCGGCTGCTGCACTTCCTGATGACGCATGCCGAGCGCGTGCACTCGCGCGCGCAGCTCCTCGACCAGGTGTGGGGCGACCACGTCTTCGTCGAGGAGCGCACGGTCGACGTCCACATCCGGCGCCTGCGCAAGGCGCTGGAGCCGACCGGCCACGACCGGCTGGTCGAAACGCTGCGCGGCTCGGGATACCGCATCTCCGCCAACCCGGCGTGACCGCGCTCGCCATCGTCGCCGCCGCGGTCGCGCTGGTGCTCGGCATCCGCCTCGCCTACCACGTGCGGCATCTGCGGCAGATGCGCGCCTGGCTGCGCCAGCCCTCGCTCGACACGCTGCCGCGCGGCAGCGGCGTCTGGGAAGACATGCTGGCCGAGATGCACCGGTATCTGAAGCGCCGCGACGCGGAAGAGGTGCGCCTCGCGCACACGCTCGAGCGCTTCCGCGATGCGAGCCGCGCGCTGCCCGACGGCATCGTCATCCTCGACCGCGACCACCGCATCGAGTGGGCCAACCCGACCGCGGCGCGCCACCTCGGCATCGACTCTCGTCGTGACCTCGGCCAACCGGTCGTGAACCTGATCCGCGCGCCGGACTTCATCGCCTTCCTGCGCAGCGGCGATTTCGGCGAGCCGCTGCGCCTGCGCTCGCCGCGCGAGGCGACGCTGGAGATGCGCATCATCGAGTTCGGCGAGGAGCAAAAGCTGCTCAACTCGCGCGATGTGACTGCGGAAGAGCGCCTCGACACCATGCGGCGCGACTTCGTCGCCAACGTCTCGCACGAGCTGAAGACGCCGGTCACGGTCCTCTCCGGATTCGTCGAGACGCTCGCCGACGAGTCCTTCGACATGCCGGCGTCGCAGCGCCGGCGCTTCCTCGCGTTGATGGCCGAGCAGGCGAGCCGCATGCAGCGCCTGATCGAGGATCTGCTCGAGCTCTCGGCGCTCGAGTCGAGCACTCCCGCGGTGGACGAGCAGCCGATCGACCTGCGGCCGTTCATAGAGCGCCTCGCCGAGGAGGCGCGCGCCCTCTCCGCCGGGCGCCACCGCATCGACTCTTCGCTTGATTCCGATGGCCAGCTGCTGGGCAGCCCGCGCGAGCTGCACAGCGCGCTTTCCAACCTGGTGTCGAACGCCGTGCGCTACACGCCGGAGGGCGGCACGGTACGCCTCGCCTGGCGCGCGGATGCTGACGGCGCGACGTTCAGCGTGTCCGATACCGGCATCGGCATCGAGGCACGCCACATTCCCCGCCTCACCGAGCGCTTCTACCGCGTCGACAGCGGCCGCTCGCGCGACACCGGCGGCACCGGCCTCGGCCTCGCCATCGTCAAGCACGCCCTCACGCGGCACCAGGCGGTGCTGCGCATCGCGAGCGAGCCCGGCCGCGGCTCGACCTTCAGCGCGCACTTCCCGCGCGAGCGCATCCTGCATTCCGGCGCGGCGCGCGCCGCGGCCTAGGCCTTCAGCCTTTTCGCAATCTCGGTCTTGAGAGCTGCTTCCTCGACCGCCGGTCGTTCCAGGCCCGCGCGCTTCGGTTCTCCCCAGGCGGGATCCGGGAAATGCGGATCGTCGGGGAAGCGCGCGATCACGTGCCAGTGCAGGTGAGGCACCTGGTTGCCGAAGCTCGCGAGGTTGATTTTTTCGGGCTTGTAGAGCATGACTAGGACGCTCTCGCACGCGAACACGACGCGCATCAGCCGCTCGCGCTCAGGCGCCGCGAGGTCCGTCATCTCGCGCACGTGCCGGTTGAGGATGACGCGCAGGAAGCCCGGATAGCTCTCCACCTCCGGGCGTACGACCCGGCAGAACTCATCGCGCCACAGGAGCGCCCCGCCGTCGCTGTCGCAAAGGACGCAGCTCACGCCGCCGCCTTTTCTTCCGGAGCGCCGAACACATCGCGATAGCTCGCGTAGAAGCTCGCATGGAAGGGCGGCAGCAGCAGAAGCATGAACGGCAGCAGTACCTCCGGGTCGTTCGGGTTCAGGCCGCCGCCCGAGATCAGGACCAGCACCAGGACGAGAAGGTAGGGCGCGAAGAGAACCATCGCCGCGGCGGCTGCGGCATAAACGAGGAACGCGCGCCAGTTCATCAGGCAGCCGGCGAGGCTGAAGAAGAGCGCCTTCAGCGGCGGCGCGCCATGCCAGGCGACCAGAAGCGGCGCGAACCAGAACAGCACCATGACGGGCGTGTACAGCGTGGCGCCGACGGCCAGCGGAGTGAGCGCGGCAGCCATCTCCGACAGCGGCACCTCCTTGCCGCGCTTCGCAGTGACGAAACCGCGCAGCGCGCCGTCGTCGGCGAGCGTCATCGCGGCGAACACCAGGGCGACGAGGATGAGGTACACCGCGCCGAGCGCGATCTGCGCGCGCGGCTGGTGGCGAAAACCGTCGAACAGCAGTGCGAACGCGGGCCGCACGCGGAGCGACGCGCTGCGTGCAATCGCCATGATGCCGACCGAGAACGCGGGAGTCGTGATCGCCACCGCGACGAAGCCGAGCACCGGCACGGCGGACGCCACGATCACCATCAGGTAGTACACGGCGAGCATCACCAGCCAGGCGAACGGCGAGGCGAAGAACAGGCGCCAGCCGTCGGCGAGCCAGCGCGCGCCGCGCGCGGCGGCCACGATGCGCGCCTGCATCAGTCGATCCAGCGCGCAGCGTCGCGCCGGCGCGCTTCCAGCACGCGGCGGAAGTGCTCCGGGTCGTGCGCGTGGACCAGCGCGCCCGGACGCGGCAGGTGCAGGTCGTGCAGGCGCGAGAGCCAGAAGCGCAGCGCCGCAGCGCGCAGCATGACCGGCCACGCCTCGCGCTCGAGCGGCGTGAACGGGCGCACGGTGTGGTAGGCCGCGAGGAGCGCCCGCAGGCGCTTTGCCTCGAGCCGCGGATCGTCGGCCGGATCGGCGAGGCACCAGTCGTTCGCGCACACTGCCACGTCGTAGAGGAGCGTGTCGACGCCGGCGAAATAGAAGTCGATCACGCCTGAGATGCTCTCCTTCTGGAAGAGCGTGTTGTCGCGGAAGAGATCGGCGTGCACCGGCCCGCGCGGCAGGTCGGGGAAGCGGTGCTCGGCCTGGAACTGCAGCTCGCTCTCGAGGAGCTCGGACTGATGCTTTTTCAAAAAGGGCTGCACCTCGCGCGCGGCCACACGCCACCACTTTGGTCCGCGCGGATTCTCGAGATAGGCGGCGTACGAGCGCGCGGCGAGATGCATGCGGGCGAGGAGCGCGCCGAGCTCGGCGCAGTGAACCTCGCTCGGGCGCTCGAGCGAGCGCCCCGGAAGGCGCGTCACCAGCGCCGCCGGCTTGCCGTTGAGGCTCTCCAGGTACTGATCGGACAGATTGGCGATCGGCGCCGGGCAGGGAATGCCGTGGCGCGCGAGGTGCGCCATCAGGTCGAGGTAGAAGGGCAGCTCCTCGGCGGGCAGGCGCTCGAACAGCGTGAGCACATAGCGTCCCTGCGAGGTGGTGACGAAATAGTTGGTGTTCTCGATGCCGGCCTTGATCGGCTCGCACGACACGGGCGTGCCCACCGAGTAGCGGCGAAGCCACTCGGCGAGCTGCGAGTCCGAGACGGTGGTGTAAACCGACAAGCTGCTAGTCGAAGATGTAGATCGGCCACATCGGCACGCGCACGCCGTCGTCGAGCGAGTCGCGGCGCATCCAGTTGCCGCTGCCGGTCGTGTCGACGAGGTAGTACGGCTTGCCGTTGGGCGGCGTGACCTTGACCATCACCACGCGCCCGCCTTCGCGGATCGCCTCGATCTTGTCGCCCTTCTGCACCGGGATGCGCACTTCGGGCTCCGCCGGCCCCTCGACCGCGGGCGGCGCCGGCGGCACCGGCTCGAGCGGCGGCGGCTTGTGCTGCTGCGCGAGCGCGCCGCAGGAAACAAAGCTCAGCAGGACGGCGAAGCGACGCATTTCTCGACGATTTTACCCTCTACAGGTTGAGCAGCACTTCGCGCTCGGCGGGCGAAGGCTCGAAGCCGCGCTTCTCGTAGAAGGCGAAGATCGCGTCGACGACCTCCTTCGGCTCGTTGCAGAGCTGCAGCAGGTCGATGTCGGTCGGGTCGATCATGCCCTGCTCGGCGAGCACGCCGCGGCACCAGTCGATCAGGCCGCGCCAGTACGGCTCGTGCACCAGGATGATCGGCATCTGGCGCGTCTTGCCGGTCTGCACCAGCGTCAGCGCCTCGAACAGCTCGTCCAGCGTGCCGTAGCCGCCGGGCATGACGACGAAGGCCGAGGCGTACTTGGCGAACATCACCTTGCGCGCGAAGAAATGCTTGAAGCGCAGGCTGATGTGCTGGAACTTGTTGGAGAGCTGCTCGTGCGGCAGATCGATGTTCAAGCCGACGGCGAGGCCGTTGCCGTGGTACGCGCCCTTGTTGGTCGCCTCCATGACGCCCGGGCCGCCGCCCGAGATCACGGCGAAGCCCGAGTCGGAAAGCAGCCGCGCGGTTTCCTCGGCGAGCTTGTAGTACGGCGAGCCCTCTTTCACGCGCGCGCTGCCGAAGATCGAAACCGCGGGACGGATGCCCTGCAGCTTCTCGGTCGCCTCGAAGAACTCTGCCATAATGCCGAACAGCTTCCACGCCTCGCGCGGCGACATCTCGTGGCCAAGTCCGGCCGGCTTCACTATCTTTGCGTTGGTCATGTCGGGAGATCCTGAAAAGACGCTGCTGCTGGTCGACGGCTCTTCCTATCTGTACCGCGCTTTCCACGCGCTGCCCGAGCTGAAGAGCCCGAAGACCGGAGAGCCGACCGGCGCCATCTACGGCGTGCTCAACATGCTACGGAAGCTCGCCGCCGACTACAAGGCGCAGGCCCGCGCATGCGTGTTCGACGCGAAGGGCAAGACCTTCCGCGACGTGATCTATCCGGACTACAAGGCGACGCGCACCGCGATGCCCGACGACCTGTCGCGCCAGGTCGAGCCGCTGCACGAGGCGGTCGACGCGCTCGGCTGGCCGGTGCTGTGCGTGGACGGCGTCGAAGCGGACGACGTCATCGCCACGCTCGCCGAGGAGGCGAAGCGCCGCGGCTGGCGCACCGTGATCTCGACCGGCGACAAGGACCTGACGCAGCTCGTCGACGCCGGCACGCTGTGGATCAACACCATGTCGAACGAGAAGCTCGACGTGCCCGGCGTCACGGCGAAGTTCGGCGTGCCGCCGGACAGGATCGTGGATTACCTCGCGCTGATCGGCGACCAGATCGACAACATCCCGGGCGTCGACAAGGTCGGCCCGAAGACCGCGGCGAAGTGGATATCGCAGTACGGCTCGCTCGAAGGCGTGATGCAGCACGCGGGCGAAATCTCCGGCCTCGCCGGAGAAAACCTGCGCAAGGTGCTCGACTGGCTGCCGAAGTCGCGCGAGCTCCTCACGGTGAAGCGCGACGTGCCGCTGCCCTTCCCGTTCGAGAAGCTTTCTTCGTTTCAGCCCAAGCCGGAAATACAAAAAGCCCAGTACGAGCGTTACGGCTTCAAGGGCTGGCTGCGCGAAGTGGATGCCGCCCCCTCCCCGGCGCCATCGAGCGCGCCCGCCGCGCCGAGCGAGCAACGCAAGCAGCGCACGCTCGTCACTGAAGACGAGCTGAAGGTGTTCATCCCGAAGCTCGAGGCGGCCCCGATCGCCGGCGTCGCCCTCCTCTGCACGAGCGACGAGCCGATGACCGCGCGGCTCACCGGCCTCGCGTTCGCGTGCAATGACGAAGCGGTGTACGTGCCGCTGGTCCATGAGTATCCGGGGGCGCCGGAGCAGCTCGGCGCTGAAAAGGCGCTCGCCCTCCTGCGTCCCTGGCTCGAGAGCGCGACGCGGCTCAAGGTCGGCGCGGACCTCAAGTTCGACCTGCACGTCATGGCGAACCACGGTCTGAGCCTTGGTGGCGCGGCGCACGACACCATCCTCGAGTCCTACGTCTACGAAGTGCACGAGCGCCACGAGCTCGGCTCGATGGCGCAGCGCCATTGCGGCTTGACCACGCTCAGCGTCGAGGAAGTCGTCGGCAAAGGCGCCTCACGCATCGCCTTCGCGGCGGTCGAAGTACAGAGGGCGACGCAATACGCCGCCCAGGCCGCCGACTGCACCCTGGCCCTGCACGAGATCCTTTCCAGGAACATTTCCCAGGACAAGCAACTCCGCTTCGTCTACGAAAGCATCGAGATGCCGGTGCTGCCGGTGCTCTTCCGCATGGAGAGGAACGGCGTGCTCCTCGACCGGCAAAAGCTCGAAGGTCAAAGCCACGAGCTCGGCAAAGAGATCCTCGACAAGGAGCAGCAGGCCTACGCCGCGGCGGGGCAGCCCTTCAACCTCGGCTCGCCGAAGCAGATCCAGGAGATCCTCTTCGAGCGGCAGAAGCTGCCGGTGAAGAAGAAGACGCCTTCGGGCCAGCCCTCGACCGACGAAGACTCGCTCGCCGAGCTCGCCCTCGACCATCCGCTGCCGCGCCTCATCCTCGAGCACCGCGCTTTGGCGAAGCTGAAATCGACCTACACCGACAAGCTGCCGCGCAGCATCAACGCGCAGACCGGGCGCGTGCACACGAACTACTCGCAGACCACCGCGGTCACCGGGCGCCTCTCATCGAACGATCCCAACCTGCAGAACATCCCGATCCGCACGCCCGCCGGGCGCCGCATCCGCGAATGCTTCATCGCGCCGCCGGGATCGAAGATCGTCTCGGCCGACTATTCGCAGATCGAGCTGCGCATCATGGCGCACCTCTCCGGGGACGAAAACCTGCGGAAAGCATTCCGTGACGGCGAGGACGTCCACAAGGCGACCGCTGCGGAAGTTTTTGGGGTTGAGTTGAAAAACGTAGAACCCGATCAGCGGCGCGTCGCGAAGGTCATCAATTTCGGGCTCATCTACGGCATGTCGTCGTTCGGCGTGGCGCAGAACCTCGGCATCGACCGCGGCACGGCGCAGACCTACGTCGAGCGCTACTTCGCGCGCTTTCCCGGCGCGAAGCGCTACATGGACGAGACGCGCCTGCGCGCGAAGGAGACGGGCTACGTCGAGACGGTGTTCGGCCGCCGCCTCTGGCTGCCCGAGCTAAAAAGTGGCGCGCCCGTCCGCCGGCAAGCGGCGGAGCGGGCGGCGATCAACGCGCCGATGCAGGGCACCGCCGCGGACCTCATCAAGCTGGCCATGATTTCCGTACAGAAATACCTCGACGAACAGAAACTGAAAACGCTCCTCATCATGCAGGTGCACGATGAGCTGGTGTTCGAGGTTCCGGAGAACGAACTGGCCAAAGTGAAGGACAACGTCGTGCGGCTGATGCAGTCGGTCCACACGCTCGACGTTCCACTGGTCGTCGACGTGGGCGTCGGGGACAACTGGGACAAAGCTCACTGAAACAGCTTGCCGAAGACCTTCTTGATGATCGCGCTGCCGGTGCCGACCGGGTCCTTGCGGATCTTCTTCTCTTCTTCGCCGATCGTTAGATAAAGCCCGTCGAGCGCTTTGGCGGTGACGTAGCCGTCGAGATCCGCGGCTTCCCGGCTGATAAGGTGCGCGCCGGCGGCCTTGTCGGCGAACTGCTCGTACTTCTGCGCGAGCTTCACCTTGCCCGTCGCCGCCTTCACCTTGGGCAGGAAGCGCTGGTGGAGCTGGTCGCGCGTAGTGCGCTTGAAGTACTCGGTCGCGGCAGTGTCGCCGCCCGTCAGGATGCCTTTCGCGTCCTGCACCGACATCTTCTTCACGGAGTCGAGGAGCAGCGTCTTCGCCTCGGGCACCGCGGCTTCAGCGGCGCGGTTCATGGTGACGATCAGCTCGTCGGCGTACTTGCCCGCCCCGACGCGGCGCATCAGCTTCTCGGTGCGCTCGAGCGACTCGGGCAGCGGGATCTTGACCTTGGGGTTGTCGAGGAAGCCGCCCTCCCTTCCGAGCGACGAAACCGCGGCCTGGCTCGCCTTGTCGAGCGCCGCCTTGAAGGCGGCGACGGCGTCCTTGTTGGTGATGCCCTCCAACTGGGCTATGGCGGGCGCGACGACAAGTGCGGCAACACCCGCAAGAATCATCGGCATGAAGCGAGTCCTGGTCCTCGTCGTCCTCCTGCTCGCCGCCTGCAGCAAGCCGCAAGCGCCCGATGTGCGCTTCGCGCCGCTTTCCGGCGAAGCCGTCTCCACCTCGCAGCTGCGCGGCAAGGTGGTGCTGGTCAATTTCTGGGCGACCTGGTGCGCCACGTGCGTCCGGGAAATGCCGAAGATGGTCGAAACCTACCGCAAGTTCGCGCCGCGCGGCTATGAAATGGTCGCGGTCGCGGTGCAATCCGACCCGCCGAGCGCGGTGGCGGAGTTCGCCCGGCGCCGCGAGCTGCCTTTCCGCGTGGCGATCGATTCCAGCGGCGAGATCGCGAAGAGCTTCGGCCAGATCCGCGTCACGCCGTCGAGCTACCTCATCGACCGGCAGGGGCGCATCGTCAAGGTGATCGTCGGCGAGCCGGACTGGGCGGAATTCCACGCCCTGATCGAACGAACCCTCTGAAGTAGCCGCGGGTTCTAGCGGCGTTTCCTTAGTAAGGGGTTCCGTCCTTCCGCGAATAGACCCAGTTGCCCTGGGCATCCTGCGTGACTTGCATGTCGTCGTCGGGATAAGTCGCGCTGTCGCCGCGCGTGCGGTCGCCGATTTCCAGATAGACGACGTCTTCCCGGGTGCGGTTCACCAGATGATGCGCGTCTCCCGTGCCGGCCTTGAAGCCCGCGCACATTCCCGGTGACAGTTCCGTCGGCCCGGCGTTCGTCACCAGCGTCGGCCGGCCCTCGAGGATGTAGACGAACTCGTCCTGCTTGGCGTGAGCATGGCGCAGCGAAGAAGCTGCGCCGGGCGTTAGGCGCGTGAGGTTCACGCCAAAGTTGCTCAGGCCGAAGAGATCGCCGAGCGGGCGCTTCTCGCGTCCCGCGACCTTGGCGAGGAACTCGGGCGGATAGCCCGAGGGCTTGGCGCGCGGCGGCGCGTCAGCCGCCCTGATCGATACCGGCTTCGTGGGCTTGTTGGTCTGCATGATAGGACGAGCGCACCATCGGGCCGATGGCACCGTGCTTGAAGCCCATGGCGTCCGCTTCTTTCTTGAACTGTTCGAAAACCGCAGGATCGACATAGCGCTCCACCGGCAAGTGATGCGGCGAAGGCTGCAGGTACTGGCCGATGGTGAGCATGTCGACGTCGTGCGCTCGCAGGTCGCGCATCACCATCAGGATTTCGTCGTCGGTCTCGCCCAGGCCGACCATCAAACCCGACTTGGTCGGAACGCCCGGATGCTGGCGCTTGAACACCTGCAGCAGCTTGAGCGAGTGCTCGTAATCCCCGCCCGGCCGCGCCTTGCGGTAGAGCCGCGGCACCGTCTCGAGGTTGTGGTTCATCACGTCGGGCGGCGCCGCGACGAGGATCTCGAGCGCACGATCCACGCGGCCGCGGAAATCGGGCACGAGTACTTCGATCGTCGTCTGCGGCGAGGTTTTTCTGATTTCTGAAATACAAGATACGAAGTGCTGCGCCCCGCCGTCGCGCAGGTCATCGCGGTCGACGCTCGTAATGACGACGTACCGCAGCTTCAGTCGCGCGATCGTCTCCGCGAGGTGCCGCGGCTCCTCCGCATCCGGCGCGAGAGGCCTTCCATGCGCGACGTCGCAGAACGGGCAGCGGCGCGTGCAGATGTCGCCGAGGATCATGAAGGTCGCGGTGCCCTTGCCGAAGCACTCGGCGATGTTCGGGCAGGACGCTTCCTCGCAGACGGTGTGCAGCTTCTGTTCGCGCAGGATGTCCTTGATCTCGTGGAAGCGCGAGTTCGGGCTCGCCGCGCGCACGCGGATCCAGGGCGGCTTCGGCAGGCGCTCGCGCGGCACGATCTTGATCGGCACGCGCTCGGTCTTGGCCTTGCCCTTTTCCTTTACGCCGGCTTCACGCATTCTCGAGTCCTGCGACGAGATTCTTCACCAGCGTGGTTTCGATCGCATTTCGGTCCTGCTTCATTCCGATGTCTTTCGTCTGCGTCACCTGCAGCCCGGGGTAACCGCACGGGTCGATGGCGGCGAACGGCGCGAGGTCCATGTCCACGTTGAGCGCGAGCCCATGGTAGCTGCGGCCGCGGATGACCCGGATGCCGAGGGCGGCGATCTTCGCGCCGCCGACGTAGACGCCAGGCGCGCCGGCCTTGCGTTCCGCCCGCGCACCGATCAGATCGATCACGCTCTGCTCGAGCATTGCGACGAATGGTTTCACCTTGATGCCGCGGCGCGCGAGATCGATGAGCGCGTAGAGCACGACCTGCCCCGGCCCGTGGTAGGTGATGTCGCCGCCGCGATCGGTGCGCACGACCGGAATTCCGTTCGAGACAGTGCGCGCATCGGCGCCCTGCCCGAGCGTATAGACGGCGGGGTGCTCGAGTAGCCACAGCTCGTCGGCCGTCGACGCGTCGCGCCCGTGGGTGAACGCGCGCATGCGCTCGAGCGTCGGGCCGTAGGCGACCTGCCCGAGCTTCCTGACGACGATGTCCTCGACGAGCGTCATAGCACCATCACCACGCCGGGATGGTCGCACAGCTCCTGGTAGAGGGCGTCGAGTTGCTCGCGCGACGTCGCGCGCACGGTGCAGGTCACGCTGAGATAGCTGCCTTGCCGGCTCGGGCGCATCTGCACCGTCGCCGGATCGAAGTCGGGGGCGTGCCTGCGCACGATCTCGGTCACTCCCTGTGCGAAGCCCGGCTGCTTGCGGCCCATCACCTTGATGGGGAAATCACAGGGGAAGGCTAACGGCGAGCCCTCGGTCATCTAGACCGACAAGGCTTCACGCTTTCCGGTGCGCATCACCTTCTGCTTGAAGTCCTGGTAGAGCTCGTACATGCGGCGGAACATCGGCCCCGGGCGACCTTCGCCGACCTTCTTGCCGTCGAGCGAAACGATGGCCAGCACTTCCTTCGATGACGAAGTGACCCAGATCTCGTCGGCCGAGCGCACCTCGCTCTCCGCGACGTCGCGGAATTCGAGCGGCAGCTTGTTCGCCTGCGCGAGCTCGGTCACCACGTCGTAGGTGATGCCGGGGAGGATCAGGTTCGACTTGGGCGGCGACACGATGACGCCGCGCTTGACGATGAAAACGTTCGACGCCGAAGCCTCGGTCAGCTTGCCGTCGCGGAAGAGGATGGTCTCGACCGCGCCCGCTTCCGCCGAGATCTGGCGCAGCGCGACGTTGCCGATGAGCGAGATCGACTTGATGTCGCAGCGCAGCCAGCGGTTGTCCTGCGCGCTCACCGCGGTCGCGCCCGATTCGACCAGCGCCGCCGGCGGCGCCACCAGCGGGTTGGACATCATGAACACGGTCGGCTCGGCCTGCGCCGGGAAGGCATGGTCGCGCTTCGCCACGCCGCGCGTCACCTGGAAATACACGCCCTGGTCCTCGAAGGACTGCGCGTCGATCACCTGGTAGACGACCTTGCGCCACTGCGCGCGCGTGTACGGATTGCGGATTCGCACCTCGTTCAGGCTGCGCTCGAGGCGCGCCAGGTGCTCGTCCAGCCGGAAGGGGACGCGCGAATACACCGGCACGAGCTCGTAGACGCCGTCGCCGAAGATGAAGCCGCGATCGAGGACCGAGACCTTCGCCTCTTCGATCGGGACGAGTTTGCCGTTCAGGAAAACCATGCGACCTCCGCTACTTCAGCCACAAGCGCAGTGTATCCCAGGCGCGCTTGAGAAAACCCGCCGGCGCGACCGCGTCGAGCGCCACCACCGGATACTCGGCGTACGGCTTGCCCTCGAAGGTGACGCGCAGCGTGCCGACGCGATCGCCTTTCGCGAGCGGCGCCACCAACGGTTGTTGCGAGACCAACTCCGCTTTTACCCGATCGGCTTCGCCCTTCGGCACGGTGACGTACAGATCGCGGCCCGGGCCGACCTTCACTTCGCCCGCCGCGCCTTTCCATACTTCGACCGACTTCACCGCATCGGCCGCGCCGTAGAGCTTCACGCTATCGAAGAGCTGGAAGCCCCAGTTGAGGAGCTTGAGCGATTCCTGGGTGCGAGCGGAATCCGATGGTGTTCCGAGCATCACCGAGAGCAGCCGCCGGTTGCCGCGCTTCGACGAAGCGATCAGGCACCAGCCCGCGGATTCGGTATGCCCGGTCTTCACGCCGTCCACGCTCGCATCGAGCCACAGCAGGCGATTGCGGTTCGGCTGGTTGATCGACTTGTAGCGGAACTCCTTGAGCGCGTAGTACTGCGCGTACTCTGCGGGGAAATCCTGGATCAGCGCCGCCGACAGGCGATAGAGATCCGCCGCGGTGCTGTAGTGGCGCGCGTCGGGCAGGCCGGTGGCGTTCATGAAGTGGCTGTCCTTCATGCCGAGGCGCTCCGCCTCCTTGTTCATCAGCTGCGCGAAGACTTCCTCGGAGCCGGCCACCGCTTCCGCCAGCGCAACGCAGGCGTCGTTGCCCGAGTGCACTTCCATGCCGCGGATGAGCTCATCCACCGTCACCGGAAAGCGCGGCTCGATGAACATGCGCGAGCCGGGCTGCTTCCACGCGCGCACCGAGACCTTGACCTGCTGGCTGGCGGTGAGCTTGCCCTCGCGCATCGCCTTGAAGACGAGGTACGCGGTCATCAGCTTGGTGAGCGATGCCGGCTCGATGCGCTCGTCGGCGCGCTGGGCCGCGAGCACCTGCCCGCTCGTCAGGTCGCCGACCATCCACGCCTTGCCGACGACGCTCGGCGGGCGGGGCGCGGCCGCCTCGGCGGCCACGGCGAAGAAAGCGAGCAACGAAAGAAGCAGGACGCGCATCGATGGGTGCTGAAAAAAGGAGCGGATTATACGGCGCGCTACCGGACGATTGCCTCGATCTCGACCTCCGCGCTGCCGCGCTCGATGTAGCCGAGCTTGGCGGCGGCGACGTAGGACAGGTCGATCACGCGACCGGCGTGGAACGGGCCGCGATCGTTGATGCGCACCACCACGCTTCTTCGATTCGAAAGATTGGTGACGCGCACGTAGCTCGGGATCGGCAGCAGCGGGTGCGCGGCCGACATGGCGTACATGTCGTAGATCTCGCCGCTCGAAGTCTTCTGGCCATGAAACTGCTTTCCGTACCAGCTCGCCATGCCGCGTTGCTTATACGGCTGCACGGAGGTCAGGGGCACGTAGTCCTTGCCGAGGCGATGGTATGGCCGGTTGGCGAAGCGATGCAGCGGCTCGGCGCGCGGCGTGGCGTCCGGAATCGACGCGAGATTCGGCGGCGGCTTCGTTCCGGGGCCGTCGTTCTGGTAGTAGCCGCCGGGCCGCTTTTCCGCGGACGGTTTTGGCGGCGCGGGCTTGTCAGGGACCGAACTGCAGGCTGCCAGGAGCAGAAGCAGCGCCAGCCCGCGCGCCGCCTTCATCCCTCGTACACCACCGCGCCGGCGACGATCGTCGTGCGGACCTTGCCGGCAAGCTCGTAGCCGAGGAACGGCGTGTTCTTGCCCTGGCTCTTCAGAGTTTCTGCGCTGATGCGCGTGGACGCCTTCGGATCGAAGATCGCGATGTCGGCCGGCGCGCCGAGCGCGAGGCGCCCGGAAGCCACCCCAAGGATGCGCGCCGGGTCGCAGGTGATGCGCGCGAGCGCCTTCGCCAGCGGCAGCCCGGCGGCCTCGCCCCACTTGAGCGCGAGCGGTAGCAGGAGCTCGAGGCCGGTCGCGCCCGGCTCGGCTTCGGCGAACGGCATGTGCTTGCCGTCCTCGTCGACCGGCGTGTGGTCCGAGCAGAGGCAGTCGATGAGGCCTTCGGCGAGCGCGCGGGCAAGCGCGTCGCGGTCGCGCTGGCTGCGCAGCGGCGGGTCGAGCCGGCAGTTCGAGTCGAAGTAGCCGAGATCCATGTCGCACAAGTGCACATGGTGAACCGCCACGTCGCAGCTCACCGGCAGCCCCTCCTTGCGTGCGGCGCGGATCAGCTCGACGGCGCCGGCGCTCGAGAGACGGCAGACATGCACGCGTGCGCCGGTGGCGCGCACGAGCTCGAGGATGGTGGCGAGCGCGATGGTTTCCGCGAACGGTGGAATGCCCGGAAGCCCGAGGCGCGTCGCCACTTCACCGTCGTGCGCGACGCCGCTCTTCGCGAGCCAGGCGTCCTCGGCGCGCAGCCAGACCGGCAGGCCGAAGGTCGCCGCGTATTGCAGCGCGCGCCAGAGCACCTGCGTGTCGGCGAGCGGCACGTTCGCCTGCGAGAACGCCACGCAGCCGGCGTCGGCGAGTAGCGCCATCTCGGTCAGCGCCTCGCCCTTCAGCTGCACGGTGAGCGCACCGACCGGGTACACGCGCGCCCGCGTCAGCGCCTTCGCGCGCCGGCGCAGCATGTCGACGAGACCCGGCTCGTCGAGCGGCGGGTCGGTGTCGGGCGGGCAGGCAAGGCTCGTGACGCCGCCAGCGACCGCCGCGTCCATCTCGGATTCAAGCGTCGCCTTGTACTCCTGCCCCGGCTCGCGCAGCCGCGCCGCGAGGTCGATGAAGCCCGGTGCGACGACGAGACCCTTGGCGTCGATGGTTTTCTCGGCCTTCTTCAATCCCTCGACGATTTTCCCGTCCGCAACGAAGACATCGCCCACCGCGTCCTTGCCGCTTGCCGGGTCGATCACCCGTCCGTTCTTGATATGGAGACTCATCAGTTGCCCGCCACGATGCTCATCACCGCCATGCGCACCGCAATGCCGAAGGTGACCTGCGGCAGGATCACCGAGTGCGGGCCGTCAGCGACGCTGGAATCGATCTCGACGCCGCGGTTCATCGGCCCGGGGTGCATGACGATCGCGTCCTTCTTCGCGAGGGACAGCTTGTCGGCGGTCAGGCCGTAGCTCTTGAAGAACTCCTGTGCCGAGGGAAGCAGCGCGCCGCGCATGCGCTCGTTCTGCAGCCGCAGCATGACGATGACGTCGGCGTCGCGCAAACCCGCCTTCATGTCGTGGAACACCTTGACGCCGAGCGCTTCGATGCCTTTGGGCAGCAGCGTCTGCGGCCCGATGGCGCGCACTTCGGGCGCGCCGAGCGTTGTGAGGCCGTGGATCAGCGAGCGCGCGACGCGCGAATGCAGCAGGTCGCCGACGATGGCGACGGTGAGCTTGCTGAAGTCCTTCTTGTAGTGCCGGATGGTGAAGAGGTCGAGCAACCCTTGCGTCGGATGCGCGTGGCGGCCGTCGCCCGCGTTCACCACGTGCTCGTGCGGCTTGACGTGCCGCGCGATGAGGAACGGCGCGCCGGACGACGCATGGCGCACGACGAAGATGTCGGCCTGCATCGCCGAGAGGTTGGCGACCGTGTCGAGGAGCGACTCGCCTTTCGTCGCCGAGGACACCGCGATGTTCAGGTTGATGACGTCGGCCGAGAGGCGCTTGGCGGCGATCTCGAAGGTGGTGCGCGTGCGCGTCGAGGATTCAAAGAAGAGGTTGAACACGCTTTTGCCGCGCAGGATCGGCACCTTCTTCACCTCGCGCTCGGTGACGCCGGCGAAGGATTCGGCCGTGTCGAGGATCTGCACCAGGATCTCGCGCGGCAGCCCTTCGATGGAAAGCAGGTGCTGCAGCTCGCCTTTTTCGTTGAGCTGCGGGTTACGCTGCACGGTCGGGCTCCAGCGCGAGGGCGAGCTTGCCGGACTCGGCGCGCTTCAAGGTGAGCCGCATGCCGGCGGGTACGTCGACCTTCGCGCCGACGTGCTGCGCGCAGATCGGCAGCTGCCGGCCGCCGCGGTCGGCGAGCACGACGAGGGCGATGCTCGCCGGCCGACCGTAGTCGAAGAGCTCGTTCATCGCGGCGCGCACCGTGCGGCCGCTGTAGAGCACGTCGTCGACGAGGAGGAGCTCCGCGCCGTTCACGTCGAACGGGATCTTGGTCCGCTTGGGATCGTGCTTCAGGCCGCGCTTCGCGTAGTCGTCGCGGTAGAAGGCGATGTCCATCAACCCCAGGGGTTGCTTGATTCCCAGATCCTTATGCAGTCGTTCGGCGAGCCATGCGCCTCCGGTGTAGAGGCCGACCATCGCGGTCTTCGGCCCGATGCGCGGTTTCAGCTCGCGCACGAGCTGCTGGCAGAGCTTGTCCGTATCAGGCAGCTCGCTCACTCATTTCTCCAAAATATTGCTCCAGGATGAGTTGCGCGGCGACCGAATCGATCGCTTTTCTCTTGCTTCCCTTCAAGCGCGATTCGGCTTCAACAGAAGTAAAGCGCTCGTCGACGCGCGCCACCGGCAGGCGGAAGCGTCCCTCGAGCTGGCGCGCGAATTTTTCCACCCGCTTCGCGAGCGGATGCTCACCCGTTTCGCGCACCGGCAAGCCGACGACGAGGCGCGCCGGTCGCCACTCCTTGACCAGCGACTGAACGTCTTCGATGCTTGAAATGGTTTCCAGCGGATGAGCCGTCTTCAGCTCCGCCTCCCCGACTGCAACTCCAATACGCTTGAGACCAAAGTCGAAGGCGAGAACAGTGCCCTTTTCAGGCATGCCCCGCTTCGTCCTGTAGCCGCGCGAAATCGAGGCCGAGGAGCTGCATCGCCGCGGGCAGCCGCTCTTCGGCCGGCATGTCGAAGATGATGCCGTCGCGCGCCTCGACCGTGAGCCACGCGTTCTGCGAAAGCTCGTGCTCGAGCTGGCCCGGCGACCAGCCCGCGTAGCCGAGCGTCACCAGGATCTTCTCCGGACCTTCGCCGCGGCCGACCGCCTCGAGGATGTCCTTCGAGGTGGTGAGGCCGATCAGGTCGCGCACGCGCAGCGTGGCCTGCCAGTTGCCCATCGGCGCGTGCAGCACGAAGCCGCGATCGGTCTGCACCGGGCCGCCGAAGTAGATCGGCGAGTCGCCTTGCTCGGCGTCCTTGAACTTGAGCGACAGACGCTCGAACAGGGCATTCAGCGTCATGTCGATCGGGCGATTGACGACAAGGCCGAGCGCGCCCTGATCGTTGTGCTCGCAGATATAAGTGAGCGTCTTGCTGAAGTACGGATCCGCCATGTTGGGCATGGCGATCAGGAAGTGATGCGTCAGGTTGATCGATTGCATGCGCCCACCCCGGATTTTACTGGAATGGGCTTGGAGGCGCTGCCGGAAAGGAAGTTCAGCGAAAGCGCTCGCCTTGCCGCGGCCTCTAGCGCGGCGGACCCTAGATCTCCACCATTTCGAAATCGTCCTTGCGCGCGCCGCATTCCGGGCAGGTCCAGTTCATCGGCACGTCTTCCCAGCGCGTGCCGGGCGCGATGCCTTCGTCGGGAATGCCTTTTTCCTCGTCGTAGACGAAGCCGCAAATCAGGCACATCCACGTCTTGAACTGCACTTGGTTTTCGCTCATGAGTGCGCGGGTAGAATCGGCCGGGAGTGTAACCCATGTCGCCCGCCTCTTCGTCCGGATTCCCGCCGGCCATCCTTACGTTCGCGGCCACCGATCCCACCGGCGGCGCCGGCCTGCAGGCCGACCTTCTCACCGCGGCGAGCCTCGGCTGCCATCCGCTCTCGGTCGTCACGGCGATCACGGTGCAGGACACGACCGGCGTCGAGCAGGTGCAGCCGCTCGACGCGGCGCTCGTCGAGCGCCAGGCGCGCCGCGTGCTCGCCGAGACGCGCGTCGGCGCGTTCAAGCTGGGCGTGCTCGGCTCGGTGGAAAACGTGCGCGCAGTGGCGACCGTCGTCGCCGAGCATCCGAAAGTGCCGCTGGTGCTCGACCCGGTGCTCGCCTCCGGCCGCGGCGATCCGCTGGCGAGCGAAGCGATGATCGCCGCGCTGCTCGAGCTCATCGCCCCGCGTACCACGATCGCCACTCCCAATACGCTCGAAGCGAAGCGGTTGGGCGGCGAGAAAGCGTTGCGCGAGCGCGGCTGCAAGTACGTGCTCGTCACCGGCACGCACAATCCCGGCGCGCAGGTGGTGAACACGCTCTTCGGTCCGGGCGGCCTCGCGCAAGCCGAGCGCTGGGAGCGCCTGCCGGGCGAGTACCACGGCTCCGGATGCACGCTCGCTTCCGCGATCGCGGCGTTCCTCGCGCAGGGGCGCGACGTGCAGGGCGCGGTGCGCGAGGCGCAGGAGTACACCTGGCACGCTCTCAAAACCGCCTTCCGCAGCGGCAAAGGCCAGCTCACTCCCAACCGCCTGTTCCGAGAAACCGAAAGCAAGTGAAGTTGCGCGGGCTGTACGCGATCACGCCTGAGGGACCCGGCTTGCCGGAAAAGGTACGCGCCGCCCTGAACGGCGGTATCGCCCTCCTCCAATACCGACGGAAAGGCGCGGCGAATCTCGCTGAGGCGAAGGAAATTCTCAAGCTCGCGCGGGCGCACGGAGTCCCGATGATCGTCAACGACGACATCGAGCTCGCCCTCAGGATCGAGGCCGACGGCGTCCACCTGGGTCGCGACGACGGCGATCTCGCCGGCGCGCGGCGCAGGTTGGCAGGCAAGCTCCTCGGCGCCTCCGCCTACAACGACCTCGACCGGGCCCATGCCGCTGCACGCGCCGGCGCGGACTACGTCGCCTTCGGCAGCGTGTTCGCCTCGCCGACCAAGCCGGGCGCCGTACGCGCTCCGCTCTCGCTCTTCCGCAACGATCTCGGCGTCCCCCTGTGCGCCATCGGCGGCATTACGCTCGCGAATGCCCCGCAAGTGATCGCGGCGGGCGCGGACCTGCTGGCGGTGATCTCGGACCTTTTCGACGCGCCCGACATCGCGGCCCGCGCGCGCGAGTATGCGAGACTCTTCGCATGAGCAGCGGTTCTCTGTTCGAGCGCTCCAAGCGCCTCGTGCCCGGCGGCGTCAATTCGCCGGTGCGCGCCTTCGGCGCCGTCGGCGGAACACCCGTCTTCTTCGCGCGCGCCTCGGGCGCGCACCTCTGGGATGTCGACGGCAAGCGCTACATCGATTACGTCGGCTCGTGGGGACCGATGGTCGCCGGCCACACGCATCCGGCAGTAGTCGAAGCCGTGCAGAAAGCCGCGGCCGCGGCGCTCTCCTTCGGCGCGCCCACCGAGGCCGAGGTCGAGCTCGCCGAGACGCTGTGCCGCCTCGTCCCGAATCTCGAGCAGGTGCGGCTCGTCTCCTCCGGGACGGAGGCGACGATGACCGCGATCCGCATCGCGCGCGGCTTTACCGGCCGCGACGCCATCGTGAAGTTCGAGGGCTGCTACCACGGCCACGCCGACTCGCTCCTCGTGAAGGCGGGATCCGGCGCTCTCACCTTCGGCAATCCGAGCTCCGCCGGCGTCCCAGCCGACACCGCGACGCACACTGCGGTGATCTCGTACAACGACATCGCAGGCCTGAAGGCGTTTTTTGCGCAGAACGGCAAGAACGTCGCCGCCGTCATCGTCGAGCCGGTCGCCGGCAACATGAACCTCGTCCTGCCTGCGCCCGGATTCCTGGAGGCGTTGCGTGAGGAATGCACGCGCCACGGCGCGCTCCTCATCTTCGACGAGGTGATGACCGGCTTCCGCGTCTCACTAGGGGGTGCGCAGGCGCGCTTCGGCATCAAGCCCGACCTGACGACGCTCGGCAAGGTGATCGGCGGCGGCCTTCCCGTTGGCGCGGTCGGCGGGCGGCGCGACATCATGCAGAAGCTCGCGCCGCTCGGGCCGGTGTACCAGGCCGGGACGCTCTCCGGAAATCCGGTGGCGGTCGCCGCAGGCCTCGCCACACTTCGTCTTGTCGAACAAAAAAATTACCTCGAGAAGATGGAAGCGACTAGCCGTTCGCTGGTCGAGGGCCTGCAAGCGGAGGCGAAGAAGGCCGGCGTGGTCTTCTCCGCGCAGTCGATCGGCAGCATGTTCGGCCTGTACTTCCGCGCAACGCCGCCGACCAGCTTCGCCGAGGTCATGCAGTGCGACAAGGAGCGCTTCAACCGCTTCTTCCACGCCATGCTGGAGCGAGGCGTCTATCTCGCGCCCTCCGCGTACGAAGCCGGTTTCGTCTCGGCCGCGCACGGACCGGCCGAGATCGAGGCGACGCTCGCCGCTGCAAGAGAGTCGTTCTAGACCAGGAAAATCGTCGCCAGGCCGAGGAAAATGAAAAAGCCGCCCGAATCGGTGCTGGCGGTGATGAGCACCGAAGAGCCGACCGCCGGATCGTGCCCGAAGCGCGAGCGCAGCCACGGAATCGCGACGCCCATCGACGCAGCGAGCAGCAGGTTCAGGATCATCGCGAGCGCCATGACACCGCCGAGCGCGATGTTGCCGTAGAACGCATAGGCAATCGCGCCAAGGAGCACTCCCCAGATGACGCCGTTCAAGAGGGCGACACCGAGTTCCTTGGCGAGAAGCTTTCGCCAGTACTCGTCCTGGATCTGACCCAGCGCGAGCGCGCGCACGATCATGGTGATGGTCTGGTTCCCGGAGTTGCCGCCGATGCCGGCGACGATCGGCATCAGGGCGGCGAGCGCCACCAGGTGCACGATCGAGTCCTCGAACACGCCGATGACGCGCGAGGCGATAAAGGCGGTGACGAGGTTGATCGCGAGCCACGCCCAGCGGTTCTTGAAGGCGTCGAGCACCGGCGCGAAGACGTCCTCCTCCTGCCGCAGGCCCGCTTCGGCGAGCTGCGACTCGGCGCTCTTCTGCCGGATGTAATCGACCACGGCGTCGACCGTGAGCCGGCCGATCAGCCGGCCGTCCGGGTCCACCACCGGCGCCGACACCAGGTCGTAGCGCTCGAACGCGCTCGCCGCCTCGCTCGCCGCGTCTTCGGGACCGAGGCGCAGTCCGTCGCGCACCGTGACGCGGGCGACGTCGACGTCGAGATCCGTGACGATGAGCCTCGCGAGCGGCAGCGTGCCCACCAGCACCTGCTGGCGGTCGACTACGAACAGCTGGTCGGTATGTCCGGGGAGCTCGTCCAGACGCCGCAGATAGCGGGTCACCGCCTCGAGCGTCACGTCGTCGCGCACGGTGACATGCTCGAAATCCATCAGCGCGCCCACCGAGCCTTCGGGATAGGACAAGGCCGCGCGCAGCTGCTCGCGCTCTTCGGCCGAGAGCGAGCGTACGACCTCCTCGATGACAGCCTGCGGGAGGTCGCCGGCGATGTCGGCGAGCTCGTCGGCCTCCAGCGTCCCGGCCGCCGCCACCAGCTCGCGCGAGTCCATGCTCGCGATGAGCGACTCGCGCACCGCTTCCGAGACCTCGAGCAGGATCTCGCCGTCGCGGTCGGCCTTGACCAGGTCCCACACCTGCAGGCGCTGCTCCGGCGGCAGCGCTTCGAGGAGGTACGCGATGTCCGCGGCGTGCAGCGCGTCGAGCGTGGCGCGCAGCCCCGTGCCCTTGCCGGCGAGCAGCGCCTGGATCTCGCGCAGCTTGTCCTGCAGCTCCTCGGTTTCGAGACGGGTCCGCGCTTCAGGCGCCGTCACGGGATCTGCGCGCCTTCCTTTTCCATGCGCGTGAGGATAGTCGCGACGCGGCCTTCGATATAGGGCGTTGCGCGGCCGCGCGGATAGCGGCGCGGGCTGGGCAGGATCGCAGCGAGCTGCGCCGCCTGCTGCGGGCCGAGCGCGGCGGCGGAGACGCCGAAGTGGTAGCGCGCCGCGGCCTCGGCGCCGAAGACGCCCTCGCCCCACTCGGCGACGTTGAGGTAGAGCTCGAGGATGCGGCGCTTCGACATGGTGTGCTCGATCATCCAGGTGATCGCCGCCTCCTGTCCTTTGCGCAGCCACGAGCGCTCGCCCGAGAGAAACAGGTTCTTCGCGAGCTGCTGGCTGATGGTCGAGGCGCCGGCGACCACCCTGCCCTTCTGCTGGTTCTTCGCCATCGCGTCGCGGATCGCCTCCCAGTCGAAGCCGTCGTGGTCGAGGAACCTCGCGTCCTCGGCCACGACGACCGCGCGCTTCAGGTGGACCGAGATGCGCTCGTACGGTACCCATTCCCGGCGCAGCGTTGCCTTCGGCTCGCTCGCCCGCATGGCCTCGAGCCGGCTTTCCATGAAGGCGGTCGACGACGGGTTGTGGCGCGTCCAGTAGAAGATGTGCGAGAAGAACCAGAGCTGGGCGATGAAGAAGGCGATGGCGAGCGCGCCCAGCGTGTAGGCGAACGCCTTCCAGGCGATGACGATGAAGCGCAGCGCGCCCGAGCGCCTAGCCGCCACCGAGCTCCCGGCGCAGCTTCTCCAGCACAGGGCGCGTCTGCGGGCGCACGTCGCGCCACAGGAAGAACGATTCCGCCGCCTGCTCCACCAGCATGCCGAGGCCGTCGCTCGTTCTCGCGCCCGCCTTGCGCGCCGCGGCGAGGAACGGTGTTTCGCGGCCGTACACCATGTCGTAGGCAAGAACGCCCTTGCGCAGGACTCCCGCCGGCAGGGCGGGCGCCGCGCCGGCAAGGCCGGCCGAGGTGGCGTTGATCGCGATGTCGAATTCTTCGCCGCCAAGCGCACTCAGTCCCCGAGCCGACATTCCGGGGTAGAGCGCGGCGAGCGCATGCGCTTTCTGCTCGGTGCGGTTCGCCACCACCAGCCGGCCCACGCGCGCTTCGAGGAGCGCGCCGACCACTCCCTGCGCCGCGCCGCCCGCGCCGAGGAGGAGGACCGCTTTTCCGGCAAGCTCGACGCCGAGGTGATCGGTGAGGTCGCGCAACAGGCCGACGCCGTCGGTGTTGTCGCCGAAGCCTTGATCCAGGATCAGCGTGTTCACCACGCGCGCCTTCTTCGCCCGCGCGCTCATCGACTCGCACAAGGAAAAGGCGGCGCCCTTGAAGGGCAGCGTGACGTTCAGGCCGCGGCCGCCCGCGGCATGGAACTCGCGCACCGCGCGCTCGAAGCCGTCGAGCGGCGCCTCGATGCGCGAATACTCGATGTCCTCGCCGGTGGCGCGGGCGAATTCGGCGTGGATCCAGGGCGAACGCGAATGCGCCACCGGGTTGCCGATGACGGCATAGCGCTCGGGCATCTCAGCGGGTCATTCGGTCCAGAGCTTGTCGCCCTGGCCGAAGAACCAGGTGCGGGTGATGATCAGCAGGTCGGTGTCGCGCCGGATGTTCGGCGGAAAGGCCGCGAACGGCGTCGCCATGCGCACGATCTTGAACGCGGCGGCATCGAGCGACTTCAGCCCCGACGAGCGGTCGAGCTCGATCGATTCCACCGAGCCGTCCGGACGGATGGTCACGGTCATGCGCAGGTTGCCGTAGAGCTTGCCGCGCGCCTCCTGCGGATAGTTCAGCGTGCCGATGCGCTCCACCTTGATGCGCCAGTCCTCCTCGTACTGCGCGAAGCGGTACTCCCCGGCGTTCGCGCCGATGAACTGCTTGCGCGGGCGCTTCTGGTATTCGTCGATCCGCTTGTCGATCTGCGCCTGCAGCCGCATCGCGGCGAGCGCGAGGTCGGCGAGGTCGCGCCCGCCGGGCTTCGCCGCCGGCTCGTCGATCGGCGCCTGGCGCAGCGCCTCGGTCGGCAACACGGTCGCCGAAGGGCGATTCTTCGCCAGCACCTCCTGCTGCTGCGCCTCGGTCTCGCGCGAGCGGCGTTGCGCGTTGGCGAGGTCGCGGCCCG
>JADMIO011409280.1_pt1 | contig 68297 bp, 53 predicted proteins | sample 8958161 | NCBI WGS metagenome assembly JADMIO01 (sample SAMN16585339, study PRJNA669376) | soil metagenome | isolation source: Crop rotation soil | place: USA: Cullars Rotation, Alabama | collected 2011 | reverse complement strand
CGCGACAACTTGTCCACGTGGAATTCTAAGCTTAGGATCCCAATGTGCTGGAAAGAAATGTTCTTCTCTTATGGCAACTCGCACGTGACCGGCACGGTCTCGGTCCAGGCGTACAACTTCGACGACTGGGAGCGACTTGCCGACGCGCAGTTCGGCATCGGACAAGGCTGGGTCACCATCCGCCCGGACCCGGGCTGGGAAAACACGCGCTTCGAGTGGAAGGTCGGCGCGTTCTGGGAGAAGTTTGGCCAAGCCGGCAAGTACGACGCGGGTCCCTACGACACGTACCTCATCGGCCGCACGCACCAGATGGGCGAGGCCCTCAAGGGCGAGTGGGACGTTGCCGAAGGCGACATCACGCTGAAGGCCGAGCACGGCATCGGCGCTCACGGCGAAGAGCGCGCCGGGACGGCTTTCACCTTGCTACACCACGCTCACATCGGCGCGTCCTTCTACAAGATGCTCGACGTCAACCTTCACTACATCAATACGTGGACGCAGGACTCGAGCGCCACGGCACCCGAAGGGTCGCTGCGGATCATCGGAGCCGAAGGCCGTTTGACGGGCGGCATCCTCGGCGAGCTCTATCTCGGGTACGCCAGCGCAAAAGCCACGAACGCAACGCAAGTCGGCGCCGCGGTCGAGACGGTGCACTCCTTCGGAGGAGGCGGGACCTTCGGGCTCGATTTCAACTACAACTTTCTCGGCGGCGCCGCCGGCAACAACACGGCGACCGGGACGGTGAATACGTTCGAGTTCAATTACGAGTACAGCTTCGGCTTGCTCTGGCGGGAGCTGGAGCACCCCGGGGTCGGCTTCTGGGGCGAAGGCACGGACGTTCGCCTCAACCTGTTCGGGCTCTACTCGATGGTTTCCAGCGCCGTCCCGGCCTGGGATAGCAAAAAGAAGTTCAAGTACGGCGCCGACGCGTTCGCCGCCATTCTCCCCTGGTTCGGCGCCGGCGTTCGCTACGACCGCGTTCAGCCCGATCTCGACGACGGCTCGGTCGCGTTTTCCATCATCTCGCCGCGGCTCGTCTTCCGCAGCAGTTGGAACAGCCACGAGCAGATCTCGATCGTCTATTCACACTATTCGTACGGGAGCGCGCTGCAGAACCAGCCGATTGGCACGGCTGCACAGCACCCTGGTTTCGTCGTGCCGGCCTCCTACGGCACGAACGAGGCGAACAGCTCGGCGTTCCGCACAACTGGAACCCCTCCGGGATCGCCCAACTCCCGGCCGCCGGACACCGACGTCATCTCGCTCAAAGCCACCATGTGGTGGTAAGAGAAGCGGCCCATTGAGCGCGCGCCCGTGGCACGCGCTCAACCGCATGGCGCTGGCCGCCATCGAGCTTGATCCCCTTAACGCCTAACGAGGTCCTGATGCGACAGAATCTGCAGTTGAGCTTTGCGGCCCTTTCTCTTTCGCTGGCCATGATTCCGGCCTGTAAACACGGCGGCGCCGGCGGGGGAGCGTCGAGCGCGGCGGCGTCTGCCTTCAAGTCATGCGGGCCCGAGGGCCTCATCGACGACGGCGAGGACAACAATAACCAGTCCGCGCCGGTCGCAGGGCGGGGAGGCTACTGGTACACGTTCGTCGACAAGATCGGCTCGACCATCACCCCCACCGCGGGCTCGCAGGGCGGCACGTTCACGATGTCCCCGGGCGGCGCCAACAACTCGAAGTTCGCCGCCAACATGAAGGGAAAGATTGGCAAAGCCGATCAGCCGCCGGACTATCTCTTTGCCGGCATGGGCATCAATTTTCAGGATCCCAAGGCGCCCTACGACGCCAGCAAGTACAAGGGGATCTCGTTTTGGGCGAAAAAAGGCCCGGGATCGTCGGGCAAGGTCCGCCTCAAGGTGCCCGACATCAACACCGATCCCGAAGGCAAGGCTTGCAAAGAGTGCTTCAACGACTTCGGCTCGGACCTCAACCTCACCGAGACGTGGACGAAATACACCATCCCCTTCAGCGAGATGACGCAGCTTCCGGGGTGGGGTTCTCCGCAGCCGGGCGCGGTCACGCCGGCCAAGCTCTTCGGCCTGCAGTTTCAGATCAACCAACCGGGCGCCTCGTACGACATTTCCGTCGACGATCTCGAATTCCTCTGCCAGTGAGGCACCTCCGCGACGGCGCGCTGGAGCGCGCCGTCGCGTCCTGCGCAACGGGGGGCGCCTGCGTAAAGGAGAATCACGTCGACGCCGGCGCCGCTGCCGGTGTTAGGATGGGCGCCTCAGCATTCGTAGAGGAAACATGAAGAAGTATCGAGAAGTCTTGCGAACGCGTCCGCTTTACTTGCTTGCCGCCACTGCCACCGCTTCCGTCGCCGCCGCCCACGGCTGCGTACGAATGGGGCCGAACGGCTTTTCTGCCGCCGGATCGGGATCGGGGGTGACGACCGAAACGGCGCCGGCGGCCACCGCGTCCCCCGCGGCGACCGCGGCTCCGGCGGCCGCCGTCACGCCCGCCGCCGAGGAGAAGATCGCATTTTCGCCGCATGCCACCGGCAGCGGCAGTCGCTTCACCGACCACTTCTTCGATCTGTGGAACGACATTCACAATCCGCAGAACGGTTATTTCAGCCCCGAAGGCATTCCCTACCACGCCGTCGAGACACTGCTCTCCGAGGCTCCGGATTACGGGCACGAGACCACCTCGGAAGCCTACAGTTATTGGATTTGGCTCGAAGCGATGTACGGGCACGCCAGCAAAGATTGGCGATACCTCGATCACGCGTGGTCGAACCTCGAGCGGAACATCATTCCGAACAAGGAAGATCAGCCGACCAACAGCGCCTACAACGCCAACCATCCCGCCACGTACGCGCCCGAGCACGACGAACCGAGCCAGTACCCCTCGATGCTCGACAACTCGGTCCCCGTCGGTTCCGACCCCATCTACGACGAGCTGAAAAACACGTACGGCAATTCCGACGTGTACGGCATGCATTGGATCATCGACGTCGACAATTGGTACGGGTACGGCCGTCGCGGCGACGGCGTGAGCAAGCCGTCGTACTTCAACACGTTCCAGCGCGGGTCGCAGGAATCGGTGTTCGAAACGGTGCCGCAGCCGTCGTGGGACGACTTCAAATTCGGCGGCAAGAACGGGTACGTCGACTTGTTCGTCGGCTCGCCCGGCGGGGCCGCGCGCCAGTGGCGATACACGGACGCGCCCGACGCCGACGCGCGTGCCGTCGCCGCCGCCTACTGGGCCACCGTGTGGGCCGCGGCCGACGGGCAGGGCGACAAGGTGAAGTCCGTCGCCGGCAAAGCCGCCAAGCTGGGCGACTATTTGCGCTACGCCATGTTCGACAAGTACTTCAAACAGCTGGGGTGCAACGTATCGAGCTGCCCCGGCGGAAAAGATTACGCGTCGGCGCACTACCTCCTCTCTTGGTACTACGCGTGGGGCGGCTCGATTTCCACGTCGGGCTCGTGGGCGTTCCGCATCGGCGCGAGCGCGGCGCACGGCGGTTATCAGAACCCAATGGCGGCCTACGCGCTGAGCCAAGTGCCGGCGCTCAAACCGGCCTCGCCCAACGCGGCGCGCGATTGGGGCACGAGCCTCACGCGCCAGCTCGAGTTTTATCGCTGGCTGCAATCGGCCGAGGGCGGCATCGCCGGCGGCGCGTCGAACGGTTGGAACGGCCGCTACGAGGCGCCCCCTTCGGGCGACCCCACGTTCTACGGCATGGCCTACGATTCGCAGCCCGTTTACCACGATCCGCCGAGCAACGAATGGTTCGGGTTCCAGGCGTGGTCGATGGATCGCGTCGCGCAGTACTACTACGTGACGGGCGACGAGAAGGCGAAGGTCATTCTCGATAAGTGGGCGGGCTGGGTCAAAGCCAATACCAAAGTGAAAGCCGACGGCAATTACGAAATCCCCTCCACCCTCGAGTGGAGCGGCCAGCCGGCCGGCAATTGGGACGCGAGCAACAATAATTTCAAAGCCGGCGACAAGGCCTACAACGCGGGGCTCCACGTCAAGATCAAGAGTTACGGGGACGACCCGGGCGTCGCCGCGGCCCTCGCGCGCACGCTGTCCTTTTACGCGGCGAAATCGGGCGACGCGGCAGCGAAGAAATTGGCCGGCGATCTCCTCGATCGCATCTGGGCCAAGTTCCGCGACCCCAAGGGCATCAGCGCGCCCGAGCAACGCAACGACTACAAGCGTTTCAAGGACGCCGTGTACATCCCCCAGGGCTGGACCGGCAAAATGCCGAACGGGGATGCGGTCGACTCGTCGGCGACGTTCCTCTCGATTCGCTCGAAGTACAAGAGCGATCCCGAGTGGAGCAAAGTGCAGGCGTACCTCGACGGCGGCCCTGCGCCGACCTTCCGGTACCATCGATTCTGGGCGGAGTCCGACGTCGCGCTCGCCAACGGCACCTACGGCTGGCTCTTCCCCGACGTGAAAGGCGAGGAGCCGAAGTTCGACGTGAAGGCGGGCGACGCGGCGACCAGGCACGGCAAGAACTCGGACACGTCGAAAGCCCAAAAGACCAAGAAAAAGAAGAAATAAGAGGAACCGCCACAACCCCGAGGGCGCCAAGAATTTTTGGATTTCTCCTCTTCTCTTGGCGGCCTTGGCGTCTTGGCGGTTTTTTGAAACGTAAATTGCAGTCGCTTCGTTGGTTCGTGCGGGAGAAATGGCGATGAGAAACTACGTCATCAGCGCGACGGTATCGCGGGCCTTGTTGGCAATGATGGGCAGCTCGGCTGCGCTGTTCGGCAGCGCCTGCGCCTCCATTCGACACCAGTCCGGCGCGCAGCCGGCCACGGCGGCGCCCGCCGAAACCGCGGCCGCCACGACTGCGATGCCGCCGGCCAGCCCGAGCCCCGGGCTCTCGCCGGGCGCAGGCCACAACTTGCTCGCCAACGCGACGTTCGACGGCGGCAAGAGCCTCCCGTGGATGACGTCCTTTTCCGTGCCCGCCGACGGCAAGGCCAGCGTCGTCAATGGCGAGTACTGCGTCGAGGTGAAAAACAAGGGCTCCAACCCGTGGGACGCACAGTTTCGCCACCGCGAGATGACGATTCAAAAGGGCCACAACTACCATGTTCGTTTCCGTGCGCGCTCGAGCGAGCCGGTCACCGCGCGCTCCAAGGTCGGCCAGGCGGGCCCGCCTTACGCGGAGTATTGGCATCAGGAAATCGATCTCACGCCGGCCGCCCAGACGTTCGAATACGATTTCACCATGGCGGGGAAGGACGATCCCACCGCCGAATTCGCCTTCCACATCGGCGGGAATATGGCCAAAGACGCCAAGGGCCCGTACACGATCTGCGTCGACGACGTCGAGCTCGACGATCCGGACTTCAGCAAGAAGGAAGCGGTGGCCGCGGCGCCGCGTCGCGCCGTGCGCGTGAACCAGACCGGCTATTTGCCCGGTTTCGAGAAGGTGGCCGTGCTGCAGAACGACGCCACGTCGCCGCAAGGATGGGAGTTGCTCGACGGGCAGCGGGCGGTGGTGGCGGCCGGCAAGACGACGGTCTTCGGGAAAGACGCGGCCTCGGGCGAGAATGTGCACATCGTCGACTTCTCCGCGTTCACCAAGCCGGGCACCGGCTACAAGCTGCGCGTCGGCAGCGAGGAGAGCGATCCGTTCGACATCGCCACCAATCTCTACGCCAAGCTCAAGTACGAAGCGCTGGCGTATTTTTATCACAACCGCAGCGGCATCGAGATCACGATGCCCTACGCGGGCGACAAGCAGTGGACGCGCGCCGCGGGGCACATGGCCGACAAGGCCGACAAAGGGGTTCCGTGCCTGCCCGACAGCGGGTGCAATTACACGCTCGACGTGACCGGCGGATGGTACGACGCGGGCGACCACGGCAAGTACGTGGTGAACGGCGGCATCTCGGTGTGGACCTTGCTCAACGAATACGAGCACGCGAAGCAAGCCGGAACCGCCGCCGAGTTCGGCGACGGCAAGCTGAACATCCCCGAGAACCACAACGGCACGCCCGACCTGCTCGACGAGGCGCGCTGGGAGCTCGAGTTCCTGTTGAAAATGCAGGTCCCCGAAGGGCAGGCGCTGGCCGGCATGGTGCATCACAAGATCCACGACAAGGAGTGGACGGCCCTCGGGCTGGCACCGGCCGACGACAAGATCCCGCGCTTCCTGCACGCGCCGAGCACCGCGGCGACGCTCAACCTCGCCGCCGTGGCCGCGCAGGCCGGGCGCGTGTACAAACCGTTCGACGCGGCGTTTGCCGCCAAGTGCCTGACCGCCGCCGAAAAGGCGTGGAAAGCAGCCGAGGCGCACCCGGCCGTGTACGCGCCGGCCAGCGACGCGAGCGGCGGCGGCCCGTACGACGACAAGAACGTCACCGACGAGTTCTACTGGGCGGCGGCGGAGCTCTTCGTCACCACCGGGAAGGGCGAGTACCAGGAGTATTTGACGAAATCGCCGCACTACAAGACGGTGCCCACCTCGGTCGCGGACGGCGGCAACGCCACCTCGTTCACTTGGGGCGACACCGCGGCGCTGGGGACCATCACGCTGGCGATGGTGCCGAACAAGCTGCCCGCGGCCGACATCGCGGCATCGCGTAAGAGCGTGCAAGCCGCGGCTGATGCGTTCCTCGAGATCATCCAGTCGCAGGGCTATCGGCTGCCGTTCAAACCCGGCCCCAAAAATGACTACCCGTGGGGCTCGAATTCGTTCGTCATCAACAACGCCGTCGTCCTGGCGCTCGCGTACGACTTCAGCCACGAGGCGAAGTACCTGAACGGCGTGGCCGAATCGATGGACTACATCCTCGGGCGAAACCCGCTCGATCAGTCGTACGTCAGTGGCTACGGCGATCGCCCGCTGGAGAACCCGCACCATCGCTTTTGGGCGTACCAGGTCGATCACCGTTTCCCCAAGGCTCCTGCCGGAGCCTTGTCCGGCGGGCCGAACTCCGGCTTGCAGGATCCCTACGTGCAGGCGGCGGGCCTGCAAGGATGCGCGCCGGAAAAGTGCTTCGTCGACAACATCGAAGCCTGGTCGGCCAACGAGATCACCATCAACTGGAACGCGCCGCTCGCTTGGGTAGCCGCGTATCTGGACGAGAAAGCCAAGGCCACGCCGGCCGAAGGGCACGGCGCGAAAGGCAAGGCCGAAGGCAAGGAAAAGGATTCGACCAAGGCTCCGGCGAAGAAAAAGAAGTCTTAGCCGTCCCCAGTGGCCGAGCCGATTCGCGTCGTTCACGTGGTAGTCGCCGGCGACATCGGGGGCGCCGAGCGGCTGCTCGTCGACCTCGCCTCGCGCCCGGCCGAGACGGGAGCCGAGCACGCCGTCGCGCTGCTCACGCCCAACGAGAAGCTCAAGGCGATGTTCGAGCGCGGCGGGCTCAAGGTGCACGACGGCGGTCGCATCCGCGAAAATCCGATCGCCTACCTGGCGCGCTCGCTCGGGCGTCGCGCCGTGGCGTGGATCGAGAGCATTTTGCGCGGCGAGCGAGCGCACGTCGCCCATCTGCATACGCTGGGATCGCACGTGGTGGGGACGCGCGCCGCCCTTCGCGCCGGGGCGCGCATCGTGCGGACCGAGCATCACGTTCAGTACTTCAACGATCCGAGCTCGTCGCCGTTCACGCGATGGTCGCTCCGGCGCGTGCATCGCTCGGTGGCGATCAGCCGCTACGTCAGCGATTTCGTGGCCAAGACGATGCCCGAAGCTTTGCCCAAGCTCCGCGTGATTCGCAACGGCGTCGACGTCCGGCATTTCTCGCCCCAGCCCTCGCCGCGCGAAGATGCGCCCTTCACGTTCGCCGTGGTGTCGCGGCTCGAGCGGTGGAAACGGGTCGACCGCGTTCTCGAGGCGCTGGTGTCGGTGCCCGACGCGCGCCTCGCCGTGGTGGGCGAGGGGAGCGAGCGCGGCGCGCTGCAACGCCTGGCCGCGCAGCTCGGCATCGCGGCGCGCGTGGATTTTCGCGGGTACGAGAGCGATCCGCGTTCGTCGATCGCGGGCGCGCACGCGTGCGTGAATGCCTCCGACGACGAGCCGCTCGGCTTGTCCGTGCTCGAAGCCATGGCGAGCGCGCGGCCGGTGCTCGCCTACGCGGGGGGCGCCATGCCCGAGCTCGTTGCGTCCGAGCGCGGTTGGCTCGTGGCCGAGCGCACGGTCGATGCGCTCGCGCGCGCGATGCGCGCGGCGTCGTCGGACCGCGCGCGCGTCGAGCAGATGGGGCTCGCCGCCCGCGCGTTCGTCGAAGCGGAGTGCAGCATCGAGCGGATGTGCGAGGAATACGGCGGGATTTACCAAGAGCTGGCGACTTCGTCGGTCGCCCCGCGTTAGCATCCGACAGCGGGAGACGCGATGTTGACCGCATTGGAAGAAAAGGGGCCTTCGCCCCCTGGCGGCGAGCCGTGCTACCTTCGGAGCCGCCCGCGCTCGAACCTGAGGTGACGCATGTACCAAGGAAGCTGTCTCTGCGGAGCCCTTCGCTACGAAATTCAAGGCGAGCTCGGAGAATTCGGTTATTGCCATTGCAGAAGCTGCCGCAAGGCGAGCGGCTCGGCGCATGCCGCCAATTCGCCGGTCGATCGCGCGGATTTCCGTTTCACGACCGGCACCGAAACTTTGCGTGAATACGAGTCCTCGCCGGGCAAATTCCGCGCGTTTTGCGCCGGGTGTGGGTCGCCCATCTACGCCCGCAGCACCGAGAGCCCCGGCGCGCTGCGCATTCGACTGGGAACGCTCGACACGCCGTTCACGGACCAGCCGAAGGCGCATTGCTGGGTATCCGACAAGGCGCCCTGGGAGCCGCTCGACGATCATCTGTTGCCGCAGTTCGCGGAATGGGCGCCCGCATCCGTCTTGTCCCGGCGAGCGCGCCAGCCCAAACCTTGACCAACATGTGATAGGTCGGTGCTCGTGAACGGCTTCCCCGGCGTCAACGAGCGCTCGGCCCCCCGCGAAAACCCCGCGGCGGGGAAGCTTCGCGTGCTCTTTCTCAACGACACCTCGCGCAACGGCGGCCCCGGTCGAACCCTCTACTCGTTGCTCAAACATCTCGACCCCGCGCGCATCCATCGCGCCGTCGTCGTTCCGCACGAGGGCGTGGTCGCCGATCTTTTGCGCGCCGGCGGCGTCGCCGACGAGCTCGCCATCGAGCCCGATTTCGTCGAAAATCTGGTGGAGCCGAGCGATCGCCCGATGGCCCGCGCGGATTTCGACGCGCCCTTGTCGAAGAAAGCGCTGCGTGCCGCCGCCAACGTGGGGCGCGCGACGCAGGCGATCCGCCGCCTCGCCGCGCGAATTCGCCGCGAATCCTTCGACGTCGTCTTCTGCAACGGAACGAGCGCCAACTTCGCCGGGGGCGCGCTCGCCGCGATGACCGGCGTGCCCGTCGTCTGGCACGTCTTCTACACGCACGTGGCCGGCATCATTCTTCCTTTGCATCGCCGCCTCGCCGCCAGTCGCGGCGTCAAGTCGATCGTCTGCGTCTCGCGGCCGACGGTGCGCCTCTTCCAGCACTGCACCGAGAAAACCCAGATCGTGCACGACGCCATCGACCTCGACGACTTCGCCGCCGACGCCGTGCCCCCCGCGCTTCGCCGCGAGCTCGGGCTTTCCGCCGAAACCGTGGTCTTCGTGAGCCAAGGTCGCATCGTCCCGCGCAAGGGTTTCACCGAGCTCGTTTTCGCGGTCGAACACGCGACCGGACAGATGTCCGCGAACGAGCGTTCGCATTGTCGCGTCGTCATCCTTGGGGACACCCCCGAGGACATGCGGCCCGATCATCTCGCCGAATGTCGGGAGCTCGTCCGCGCACGCAATCTCGGCGACGTCGTGCATTTTCTCGGCTACCGCCCGGACGTCCGCCCCTACCTCGCGGACGCCGACGTGGCCGTCGTTCCAAGCATCTACGAAGATCCACTTCCCCGCGCGGCCCTCGAAGGAATGGCCTTTTCCAAGCCGATCATCGCCTTCGCGCGGGGCGGTTTGCCCGAGCTCGTCGAAGACGATGCAACGGGCATTCTGGTCGGTGGCGATCCTCCCGATGTCAAGGGCCTTGCTGCCGCACTGCTACGCTATCTTCGCGATCCCGAGCTGCGCCGCCGGCACGGAACCGCGGGCCGGCACCGAGCGGAACGCGAATTCGATTCACGCCCGCATGCCGCGCGCATTCAGCGTGAGCTCTTTCGAGCCGCTGGCCGCCCGGACGACCTGCGTTCGCCGGACCGAGTGTCCGCGCCCTAGAAGGCTCGATTATTGCTTGAGGACGCGCGCAAGCCCGGGGGGCAAGTCGTCTCCGAGATCACTGTCATGCCTCCCAAGGGTTTCGGCGTAACGTCAACAACGAGCAACGTTCTCGCCACCGTCCCCTCGAAAACCATTCAGCCCAACACGATGGCGAACACCACCACGCGGACCGCCGAGCGCGAGGCCCTGGACGAGCTCTCCACCCCGCCGCGGCGAGCCGATTCTCCACAGTCTCCCGAGGCGGCGGAAGAGCGGCCGGCACGGACGAGCAGCATCGAGGAGCTGAATCGCCCCTTTGCGCGGCTCCACTCACGGTCCGGAGGGCCGATGAAAGTCGCCATCTTGAGCGACTTCGTGCGCGTCCCTTATGCGAACGGTGCCATCTTTCAGACACGAGCACTGTATCGACTTTTGCGACAGTGTGGTCACCAGGTCACAATCATCGGCCCGCGCGACCCGGACGCCACCCCGGGCGAGCTCGCCCCGGGGACGGTCGAATTCCCGAGCGTGCCGCTTCGCACCTATCCGGGCGTTCATATTCCGCTCCCCCTGTCGTCTTCGATCTTCGACCCCAATCGTTGGGACTTCGATCTGGTCTTCGCCCAAACGACGTCGCTCTTGGTCGAGTTCGGGATCTGGCTGCGCAAGGTCAAGCGTATCCCGCTTTTGACCGTGCACACGACCCACCTGGCCGCCGCCTACGACGTGCTTTTGCCGCAGTGGATCTCCAAGGGCTCGCTCCATCGCATCGTCGACCGCGGGCTCACGCGGCCGCTCGAGAGGCTCTCCAGCGGCGAATACAACGAGAGCGACGGTCTCATCGTGCTCTCCGAGGGGCTGCGCGACTACTGGCGCGCGCGCGGCGTCACCGTTCCCATCCACGTGATTCCGCGCACGGTCTCCCCCGACGTATTCGACCACGCGTCGGGACAAGATCCCTACCCCGCGTTGCTGGCGTCCGCCGGGCTCGATCCGACGTCGCCCCGGCTGCTCTGCGCCGGACGTCACACCCGGGAAAAGTGCCAGGATCGGATGATCCGCATCTTCGCCGAGCAGGTGCTGCCGGAGCTGCCGCGCGCGGTCCTGTTCATGGTCGGCATCGGTCCGGATACGGACTATTATAAGAGGCTCGCCGCCAACCTGCGCGTGGCCGAGCGCGTCGTTTTCACCGGCGAGGTGTCGTTCGCGCAGATGCCGGACTTCTACCGCCACGCCGACGTGTTCGTGCACACGTCGCTGAGCGAGACGTTCGGCAACGTGTTGAGCGAGGCGCTCTGGTCGGGCACGGCGGCCGTCGCGATGGCCGACGGAATGGGCGCCAGCTCGCAGATCCGCAGCGGCGTCAACGGCCAGCTCATCGATCCCCGTCAGCCGTCGGAACGGGCGGCAGACCGCGCCTTCGCCGAAGCGGTGATCGCGCTCGTCGGCAACCCGTTGGGCCGCCGCCGGCTGGGGCGCAACGCCGCGCGGATGGCGCGTGAGCGATGCGCGCCCGAGGTCATCGAGCGCCGGTTCTTCGAGGCGTTCGAATCGGCCATTGCGCACGCGCGGGAGACCTTGCCGTCCGACGAGATGAGCCGGCTCTCGCAGTTTCGCAGCTCGGTGGGCCACGCGGCCAAGTGGGCCACGGTCATGGGCAGCGTTTACCTCTTCGGGCACCTTCGGCCGAGCGCCCGAGGCGTCCGCCGCGCGCGGCACCCGTCGATCGCGGAGTAAGCGCGCCGCCGTCGCGCTTTCCCGGCCGAACAGCCGATGCCGAGAAGTTGCCTCGGTATCGAGCGGGCGCGATGATTTGAGCGTGAGGCCTTTCTCGCGCTTCGCGCTTCTCGTCTTTCTCGCCGGCGCCGTCGGTTGCGGGGGAAACGACCGCGTACTGCCGCGCAATGCCCTGGTGGCGCGCGCGTGGAGCGGCCAGGAGCCAAGGACGACCGAGAACGGCGTGGAGGTCGTCGCCTTCGTCGCGGCGCAGCTGGGGCGGCCCTATTGCTGGGGAGGCACCGGTCCGCATTGCTTCGATTGCTCGGGGCTGGCGGGGGCGGCATGGCGGCGCGTCGGCATTTCCATTCCCCGCACGACGGAGGCGATTGCCGCGGCGCTCACCGAGGTGCCGCCCGAGGAAGTGCGCGCGGGCGACATCCTCTGGTGGCCCGGTCACGTGGGCATTTACGCCGGCAACGGCTGGGTGATCGACGCGCTCGATTCGCGTCACGGGGTGGTGGCGCGGGCGGCCAAGGATCCGTATCGCGCGTTTCGTCCGGCCTCCGAATTCGCCGTGCCGGCGACGATCGATCCTCGCGCCGTGCGCTATCCCGCGCGGCGCGCCGCCGGCTCGACCAAGTGGGGCGCGGAGCAGAGCCGGCGGCCGGCGCGCTGGTAGCCGCTCGAGCCGCACGCTAGCGGCGCACGGCATGGGCGCCGGCTCATTGGTCGAGTAGCACGCGCTCGGGGCGGGTATAGAGGTTCATCGAGCTGCCGCGCACGAAGCCGGCGACGGTGACACCGAAACGCTCGGCCAGGTCGAGCGCCGAAGAGGACGGCGCGGAGACCGCGGCGATGATCGGGATGGCGCACATCACGGCTTTTTGCACGATCTCGAAGCCGAGCCGCCCGGACACGACGAGCACGCCGTCGCTCATGGGAACGGCTCCACGTGCCAGCGACCAGCCGGCGATCTTGTCCACGGCGTTGTGCCGGCCCACGTCTTCGCGAACGACGACGAGCTCGCCGTCGGGCCGGAAGAACCCGGAAGCGTGGAGGCCGCCGGTTTGTTCGAAAACGGCTTGCGCTTCCGACAAGCGCTGGGGAAACGACGCCAGCAGCGAACGGCGAACGGTGAGCGCGCTTTTGATTGCCGGCGCGTTGACCTCGAGCGCCTTGATCGACGACTTGCCGCACACTCCGCAGCTCGACGACGCGTAAAACGAACGCTGCTGCGGTTTGCGAAGCTGCACCACGGGGGGCGCGAGCTCGACGTCGAGCACGTTGCCGATCTCGGCGGGGCCGAGGCCTTCGGGGCGGCGCATGGCGACGACGTCGGCGGCGCGAGTGATGAGGCCCTCGGTGAAAAGGAAGCCCATCACGAGCTCTTCGTCGTCCCCCGGCGTGCGCATGACGACGGTGGTGGGAACGCCGCCGAGGCGAATCTCGAGCGGCGCTTCGACCACCACGCGATCGAGCGCGAGGTCGGCGCGCTTGCCGTCCCGCACCCGTTGGATGCGGGCCTCGTGAACGGCGAGGGAGATGCCCATTGCTTGCAACTATAGCGCGTCTTGATAATCCGGCTCGAGCTCCCCATACCGAGCCGACCACGCCGGCGGCGCTTGGCCGGCCAAATGGGCCTCCATCCGATCGAGATAGGCGTGCTCGCCCGGTACGTAGCCTTTGGCGTGCGAAATTTTCAGCCCCGAATGGGTCAGACGCAGGACGGTGGCGCCGCCGTCGCTTTCGAGCTCGTAGCGAACGACGGTGTCGCCGGTGATCGATTGATGCCATTCGAGCTCGAAAACGCGGGGCGGATCCCAAACGAGAACCTTGCCGGTGACGCGGCGCATCTCCGGAGGCGCGGGCGGACCTTCGGCCGTCATGGTCACGCTGCCGCCGGCGCGCGGATCGAGCGACATGGGGCCGAACCAACGGGCGCGCTCCGCGGGGTCGGTGATGGCGCTCCACACGTCGGCGATGGGGAAGGGCAGACGTCGAACGAAGACGATGGAGGCGCGGTCGGCGTGGACGTGAATGGTGCCGTGGCGGGGGTGGCGGCTCATGAGCGGCGATTCTTTCTTTTGCTGCGCGGAGGTGTTCGTTTGGACTTCGCGGCGAGGTGATTCTCGAGGGCGTCGAGGTGGTCGGCCCAATAGCGGCGGTGGCGGTCGAGCCAGGCGTCGATCTCGGCGAAGCCGTCGCGGCGCAGCGTGTAGATGCGGCGCTGCGCGTCGGCGCGGACCTCGACGAGGCCGGCTTCGCGGAGCACGCGGAGATGGCGGGAGACGGCGGGTTGGGTGAGCGCGGGGAAGGCGTCGACCAGTTGGCCCGCGGCGACGGCGCCGCGGGCCAACTGGTCGAGAACGGCGCGCCGGGTGGGGTCGGATAAGGCTTGGAAGGCGTCCACGAATGGTTATATATGCTTATTGTTATATACGCGCAAGTGAAACTTGCGGCGCGCCGAGCAGAGGCTGCACGCCGCTCGGCCATTGGATCGAGGATCGCGTGCCTCGCGGGCGCACTGGACCGCGCCGCGCACGCGGCACGAGCGTTGCAATTCCTACAGATCGGCAATCAGTGTGGCGACCTTAGGGGGGCTCAAGGGTTCATCATGCTCAACGAAAAAACGCGTCTTCAAATGGCCATGGGATGGGTTTCCAAGCTCGCTCGCTCGGCTGCCATTCCGGTGGCGATTGCGACGAGTGCCGGCGTATTTGCGGGCTGCACGGCGGAAGTCGAGCCAGCGGTCGCTCCGGTCGGCTATTACGATTCGTATCCCTATACGTATTACGAGGGGCGAACGGTATATTACGTGAACGGTCGCTGGACGTACCCGTCGGGAAGTCGCTGGTACTACTATCGGCACGTTCCGCCGGCGCTCGAGCGCCGGCGCGTCGAGCTGCACTACCCGCGCGGCTACGGGCACGGCGGCGGTCCGCGTTATCGCCATCCGTGAGCCTCGCCGCACGCGGCTAGCGGCTAGCGGCTAGCGTCGAGCGGCGGGGCCGCTCGACGCTAGCAACCGGGGTTCGCGTTCGGTTGCGTGGCGCTGCACGGCCAGGAATTGGTGCTGGTGCTACCGCAGGTCCAATTCATGGTCGTGCCGTTGCATACGCAATATCCCGTCTTGCCGGCGCCGGTCGAATCGAGATAGCTCGGACCGCACGGCTGGCAGGCAGGAACGCTGCACGGCATCGTGGCGTGCGTGCCCGCCGGGCATGCAGGAGGCGTCGCTGGCGAGAGCGGCACCTTGTAACAAGCGTAATCCTTGTTGGGAAGATACGCGCAATCGCTCTCGAGGTACGTGCCGCCGGTGCAGGTCTCGTATTTGTAGCCGACGTTGTCGGGCCCGCACGTCTTGTAGCAGGCTCGACCTTCCGGCGTCGCGGCGGTGCACGTGCCGCCCTTCGTCTCTCCCGCGGTACAAGGGGGACCCGGCGGCGTTCCGCTGTCGTTCGCGGACGAGCCGTCGGCGGCGCCATCGCGGAGCGATGCGTCGGCATCAGGCGCGGCGTCCCTCGACGCACCGGCGTCGGCTCGCGCGCCACCGGTACCCGCCGCGCCACCCGTGCTCGTCGTTCCGCCGGTGCCGCTGCTCGCGCCGCCGGTGCCGATAGCCGACCCGGCGCCGCCGACGGCGGTGCCCCCGGTTCCACTCGAAGTTCCACCCGTGCCGCTCGCGCTCCCGCCGGTGCCCATGTTCACCTGTCCGCCGGTCGCGCCCGCGCTTCCGTCCCCTGCGGGCGCGGCACCGCCGGCTGAAGATCCCGCGAATCCGGCGGCGCCGCCGCTGGCGCGAGCGCCGCCCATTTCCGTTCTGCCGCCGCCTCCACTCGAGCTGGTCGAAGGAGCGCCTCCCGTCGATCCGCCGGTGCCGACCAGGAGACTCTCGTCGTAGACGTTGCAGGCGCAAACCGAAATGGCGATCCAGCCCAACAATCCCGAGACGCGCACGATCACCTTCATATTGGCATGAATCGATCGCCGCGGCTCATCGACGGCGACAACGCGGTGTTCTGTGCTCGGTGTAAGAACAGGTGCGAAGCGGCTTCAATTTGCGGCCGCGATCACGAAACCAGCCTGGCGCGACCACGAATCCCGTTTGATTCCGTGTGCAGAGAACGGTCGCTTTTCGGCCGCTGCTGATTCGCAAGCGGAAGGAAAATCGTGGCTGTGGCCGAGGTCGAGGTCGATGTCGAGGTCGAGGTCGAGGTCGAGGTCGAGGTCGAGGTCGAGGTCGAGGTCGAGGTCGAGGTCGAGGTCGAGGTCGAGGTCGGCGCCGACTCCGCGCTTGCTTCACGTCGACCGCCAGTTTACGTGCCCTGCACCCATCCCCCTACCGCCTCCCGACGATTCCGCGCCTTCCGATGAAAGCTCGCCTCAAGCTCCGCCTGCGCCGGCAGGTGCCCGCGCTCGCCGCGGCGATGTTTGGATTGGCCTGGTTCGGCTACGTCGCTGGAGGGCTCAAGATCGTGACGCCGGCCAAAATGGATTGGCTCTTCGTGTCCGATTGGGGCGCGCACCAGGTCGGGTGGCTTTTCTTTCGCGGTGACCGCTGGAGCTTTCCCCTGGGGAGCGTGCACTCGGTGCTCTATCCGGTCGGCAGCACGCTCGGCTACAGCGACTCGATCCCGCTGCTTGGGATCATCGGCAAAATTCTGGGTCCGCTTCTGCCGCGCGATTTTCAATACATCGGCTTGTGGTTGGCTTCTTGTTTCATGCTTCAAGGGTTCGTCGGCGCCAAGGTCAGCGCGATCCTCTGCAAGAATTCATGGGCCGCGGCCTGCGGCGGCGCGCTCTTCGCTACCTCGCCGACGCTCGTCCTCCGCGTTCAGCATCCGAGCCTCTGTGCTCATTGGCTACTTCTTGCGCTCATCGGGCTGCACTTGAAATTGGCGCCGGACCGGAGAGCCGTCCGCGCCGCCGCTCTCCTCACCATGCTGACCGCGACGATTCACCCCTATCTCGCGATCATGATGCTCGTCTTGAGCCTTGCCTTGCTGCTGAGGGTCAAGCTCATCGGGGTCCTCACGTGGCGTGGTGTCGCGACGCGGGCGCTCGGCTTCGCCGTGGGACTCGGGCTCGTCTTCTGGATCTTGGGCTACGTGGGCACCGGCGCCAACGTGAAGGCCAATGGATTCGACTACTATTCGACCGATCTCGACTCGCTCTTCAATCCGATGGGCTTCTCCCGGTACTTCAAGGAGCTGCCCCACGCACCTGGCGCCTACGAGGGCTTGGCCTATGTCGGCGCCGGCGTGGTCGGGCTCACGATCATCGCGGTCTTCCTCGGCCTGCCCCGCTGGGTCCGTCGCGCGCGATGGCGCGCCGTCGTGCCGCTCGCCGTCGGCTGCGTGCTTCTGGCGATGCTGGCGCAAGGATCGAACGTTCGCTGGAACGGCCAAGAAGTCCTCAATCTCGGCTCGCTTTACGAGCACGTGCAAATCGTCGCCTATGCCTTCCGCTCCACCGGCCGCTTCATCTGGCCCCTGCACTACTTTTGCTTCGTCGTGGCCCTCGGCGGGGCCGCGGCCGCGTTCCGTCCTCGTTCCGGCACTCTGGCCGCCGTCCTCTTCGTCGCGCTCGTGGTGCAGGCCACCGAAATCAACGTGCAGCCCGCGCGCGACAGGTTCAAGTGGAGCGACTTCCAAAAGCCCAAGGACCCCACATGGAACCTCGCGATCGGCGATTACGAGCACATCGCCATCTATCCTCCGCTCATCTACGGCAGTCTATGCGGCGCGGACTTCGACGACTTCTACGTCTATCGGTTGTCGTACGTTGCCTATCGTCTCGGCTTCACCATCAACAGCGGCTATGTGGCGCGCTATTCCGACAAGCTCAACGAGATCTGCCGCGCCTCGGAAATCATCTTCCAGCGAGGCGCCGACCCCCGCACCATCTACGTTCCGGCCCGCGGCCGCGAGATGCCGAGCGGCACCGTCGTCTGCGGCCCCCTCGACGGATTCACCGCGTGCGTTGCCGCCGGGAGATCGACGAGGTTCAGCCGCGCGATCGGCGGGAAGTAACGGCGCCGGCGGAGCCCGCGATGTTCACTGAGACCAAGGGAAGAACCTCCAATGAAACGCCTCCTGCGAAAGGTGCGCATTGGTCCATGCCGGCGCATAAAACAACGACACCGCGATCACGGCGACGGCAAACCCGAGCACCCACCACGGCCGCGCATCGACGTTTTCCGTGAGCAGACCGGCCAGAAGCAAGATGCCGAAGTAATACGACGCCATGTAATGCCAAATGTACGACTCGCGGTTGGTGAAATACCATTGCACCAACAGCACCGCGGCGGTGAAAAGCAAGAGCACATCCAGGCGAACGGCCCTGGGCACGGGCTGCCCGCGCACCGCCCGCCATACCGCCATCGCTCCTCGCGCCAACGTCAGGGCGAAGGCCGCCGTCACGCTGAACCAAAGCAGAACGTTCCCCACCGTGGACATGGCCCGCACCCGCCCGTCGGCCTCGTGCGTGATCTGAAGAAAAAGCGGATGGATGAGAAATGGCCACGTGTACCATCGCGAATCCGCAGGATTGTGCCAATCGGTGAAGCCCGCGTGGTGCTTCAACAAGTCCCAATTCGTCGTGATGATGCGGCCGAGGCTCGGCTCCTGGTTCGTCATCACCAGCGCGGCCCAAGAGACGGCGACATATACCACGGCGATCACGCCCAGCATCCACGCGGCATGCAGCGGTGATCGGCCTCGGCGCATCAAGAGAAGCGGCGCCACGAAAAACAGGCATCCCGAGATCCATTTGACGGACACGGCGCCACCCAACAGCGCGGCCGCGCCCAAGAACCAAAGCAGGCCGTGCCCTTCCATCATGAGCACGAATGCGCCCGCCATCAGCGTGACCATGGGAATGTCGAGCAGCGCGGTGCGGGAAAAAGAAATGAAAAATCCATCGACCGCCACGAACGCCGCGCTCAAAAGGCCCGCGTCCCTCCGGCCGAAGACCGCCACGCCGGCGAAATAAGTCACCGCGACCAGCACGAGGCCGAGCACCATCGCCGGGAAGCGCCAAGCGAAGCTCGTGTCGCCGAATGCCAAGATCGACGGGACGAGGATGAGCTTGCCCAGGGGGGGATGGTCGTTCCAATCCGCCTTGTGCGCGATGTAGTTGCGCGCGTTCTCCACGAAGTGGTGCTCGTCGAAGGTGAAATAGCTCGGATATTCGAGGCGAACGATGCGCCAGTAGACTCCGAGCGCGAGCATGACGACGCAGGCGGCGGCGAGAAGCGTGGCGGCGCGCCGCTCCCGGCCGAAAGCCAGACGAAGGTATTCGCCTACGCGATTCGCTCGCGAGCTCGGAGATGTCGGCATGTCGTGCTCAGAGCGGGATGGCTTCCGTCATGTTCCGGGTGCGGCGTTCTCGAGGTCGGAACGATACAGCTCGTACGCCGCGCTGTACTCCATCACGCGCGCCACGTCGCCCACGAACTTCTCGTCGTACCCCGCGCGACGCAGCAGATGAAAGCCCATCTCCATCCCCGAGGTGATGCCGCCCGCGGTGATGATGCGCCCCGCGTCGACCACGCGCGCGCGGCTGACTTTGCAGCGCGGCGCAATTTCGGCGAGGCGATCGATGGGGACCTTGCCCGCTCCGGACGCTTCGACCCGGTCCGGCTCTTTGCGGTTGGTCGCCGGAATGCCGTCGAGGAGGCCCATGCGCCCGTAGATCCACGAACCGGTGCACACGCTGGTGAGAAGACACGACGCAGGCAGCGATCGAACGAAGTCGAAGAGACGCGTGTTGTACATTTCCTGTCGCGTCCCAAAGCCCCCCGGAATCAGAAAGGCGTCCATCGCCGGCCGATCGTCGAAGCTGTAATTGGGCAGGACGGTGAAGCCCGCCTGCGCTTGCACGGGCCGCATGGCGTCGGCCACGAGAAACGCGTCGAGCTCGGGATCGTAGCGGCGCGCCACCGAGAAAACGCCGTGCGGCGCCGCGAAGTCGACGATCTCCGCGTCTTTGAAGACGTAGATGCCCAGTCGAAAGCCAGGTATTTTCGGCATGATTCCTATCCGGGATGGCGCGCCCGCAATTCGGGCGCCGCGGCCGACATACTACCTCACGTCCCGTTGTGAGGTGCAGGGATACGAAGTGCCGACATCTGACGGGAGGCGCAGAGGGGACCGCCCTGGAAGATACGGCCGGGCCAAGAGGCCCGGATCTATCAAGTTCGTAGCCCAACCCTCCGACAGTAAAGGCTGATGGACTCTCTGCGAGCAAGAGCCGGGCCGCGCGCCCTGCGCGCGCGAGGGATCGTCCTGTTCTTGGTGCTCGTCTGCGCGATGTCGTTCGGACACTCGGCCGCGGCCGCGCCGAAGGACGAGAAGCACGTCCTCATTCTCAACTCGTACGATCCCGCTTACGCGTGGACGGCGAACATCGTCCAGGGCGCGCTGTCCGTCTTCGACAAGATGGACGAGGTGGCCGTCAGCATCGAGTTCATGGACTCCAAGAAGGTGTTCACGCCCGAGTACGCCGACCTATTGGCGCAGATCTACGCGAAGAAGTACGGCAGTATGCACTTCGATCTCGTCTTGTCGTCGGACGACGACGCGCTCGACTTCTTGAAGCGCTACCGCGACAAGCTTTTTCCCGGCGTGCCCGTCGTCTTCTCCGGGGTCAACGACTTTCAAGACAGTCGCATTGCCGATTTCTCCAACGTCACCGGCGTTAACGAACAGCAGGACTACGACAAGAACGTCGAATGGATCGCCCAGATGCGGCCGGAGACCAAAGAGCTCGTCTTTTTGGTGGATCAAACGGCGACCGGGCGGGCCGCGGTGCGGCAGATCCAGGAGATCGTGCCGCGCTGGAAGGATCGATTCAAATTCCGGCTCATCACCGACGTGACGTTCGAGGAGCTCGAGCGAGAGCTGGCCAAGCTGCCGCAGGACTCGGTCGTCTTTTGGTCGATGTACATGCGCGATCGCAACAACGTTCCCCTCAGCATGCGCGAATCGCACAAGCTGGTGGTGAGCGCATCGCCGGTCCCCGTCTTCGATTTCTCCGACTCGGGGATCAAATACGGAGGCGCCGGCGGCTACGTGGTGAGCGGCTACACCCAGGGAGAAACTGCGGCGCGGCTCGGCGCGCGCATCCTGGAAGGGGTGCGCGCGTCCGACATTCCGGTCGTGCGCGAGAGCCCCAACGTCTACATGCTCGACTATCCGTCGTTCAAGCGCTTCAAGCTCGAGGTCGATCACGTGCCGCCGGGCGCCGTCGTGCTGAATCGTCCGTTTTCCTTCTACGAGCGCTATCGCAACTACGTCTGGGCCGCGCTGGGCGGCATGGGCACCGAATCGATCATCATCGTCGCCCTCATCGGCGCCATCCGCACGGTCACGCGCAAGAGCAGGGCGAAGCTCAAGGAAAGCGAAGAGCGCTATCGCTCGATCGTCGAAGACGGCACCGAGCTCATTTGCCGCTTCGATCCCGCCGGCAAGGTCATTTTCGCCAACGGCGCCTTGGCCCGCATCGCGAACCAGCCGCAACAAGAGCTGGTCGGCCGCTCATTCTGGTTGCTGCTCACCGAGGAGCCGGACACGGCGAGCCAGCGCGAGGCGGAGTCCTTGAGCACCGAATTTCCGGTGATCGCCAGGGAGCAGGCCTCGCTTTCGCGCGAGGGAGATCAGCGCTGGATCTTGTGGACTTACCGCGGTCTCTTCGGGACGAGCGGCGAGCTTTTGGAAGTGCAGGCGGTGGGTCACGACATCACCGCCCGGCGCGAGGCGGAGCAGGCCGTGCACGCGGCGCTGCAAGAAGTCGAACAGGGGCACGCCGAGCTCGCCATCGCCAACCAGAACCTGCAAGGCGTGCTCGACAGCATGCGCGAGGGCCTCGTCGTCTGCGATCGCGAGGGCGCCCTGACCGGCATCGAATCGAAGGCGGCGGTCGCCTGGTTCGGAAAACCCTCGTCGGGGATGCTCCTTTGGGACTATCTCTTCGAGGAGGACGGCGATCAGAAGAGCCAGTTTCAGGCGGCGTTCGAGCAATTGAGCGAGGACTTCCTGCCTTTCGAGCTCTCGGTGGCGCAGCTCCCCAAGCGGTTCAGCCGCGGCGATCGCACCTACGGCATGAACTGCCACCAGGTGATGCGCGACGGCGAGTTCGTCGGCACCGTTTTCACCATCGCCGACATCACCCTCGAGCTCGAGCAGCAGCAAATTCAGAGCCTGAACCGCGAGCTCCCGGCCATCGTCGGCACGCTGCTGCGCGATCGGGAAGGCTTCCAGGAGTTCGTCGACGAGGCCGAGCAGATCCTGGCTCGGCTCGGCTCGGTCACCGACCGCATCGAGCTGCGCCGCTTGCTCCACACGCTGAAGGGCAACACCGCCATCTACGGCTTCGAATCGTTCGCCGGGTCGTGTCACGAGATGGAGGACGCGATGGAGCTGGACGATGCCGAGCCCACCAAGGAGGGCATCGAAGCGCTCACCCGTCAGTGGAACGCATCGCTCGGGCGGTTCAGCGTGTTCCTGGCCAACGAGAGCGAGTCGGCGGTGCGGCTCGATCGAGGCGAGTATGAGGACCTTTTGCACCGCCTCGAGTCACGCGACGACTACGCCGAGATCCTGAACATCGCCCGGCGCTGGGCGAATCCGCCGATGTCGCAGGTGCTGGGCATCCACGCCCGCACGGTGCGCCAGCTGGCGCGCCGCTTCGAGAAGGAAGTAGAACCGCAGATCTTCGATCACGGTCTGCGCTTGCCCTCGCCCGAGCTGCGCGGCTTGATGAGCGTCTTGGTGCACGTCGTGCGCAATGCGCTCGATCACGGCCTGGAAACCCCGGACGAACGCGAGAAGGCGGGCAAAGTCCGGGTGGGGCGCATCTCCATCGAGAGCCGGCATGAAGGCTCCGATTTCATCATCGCGCTGGAGGACGACGGCCGCGGAATCGACTGGGAAGCGGTGCGACGGCAAGCGCAAAGGCGCTCGCTGCCCGCTGTCACCGACGAGGATTTGGTGGAAGCGCTGTTTGCCGACGGCCTGACGACCCGCGATGTCGTGTCGGATGTGTCGGGGCGCGGCGTGGGTCTTGGGTCCGTACGCCAGACATGTCGGCAACTGGGCGGTCGCATCCTGGTGACGACCGAGAAGGGCCGAGGCACGCGGTTCGAGTTTCGCTTCGAAATGGCGGCTTTGTTGCGGGGATCGCAGGCGGGGGACCGTCCCGTCGCCGGCGGATTTGCCGCGGCGTAACGGCGGCGCGCGGTCGGCCGGCGGGCGGCCACGGCGCTCGGGCGGCTCGACCAGCGAGCTGCGTCGCAATCGACCCTATTGACTCTACGGATGCGTGTGTTTGCATAGTCGCATGCCGAGCTCCGATAGGAAGTTCTGGGTGTCGTCCATCGCCGTGCTCCTCGCTTGCGGATGTGGAGGATCGCAAACGCAAGCGCCGCCGCCTCCTCCACCGGCGCCTACCGCCGGCACGCCCGCGTCGCAGGTCGCGCCCACCGAGCCGAAGGGGTCGGCGCCCGAGCCCACGGCGGCCACACCGCCGGCCGAGGCGCCCGGTCCTCATCAAGACGCGAAGCTCGAGCAGGTATTTGCCGACCCGCAATACCAACTCACCGGCGTGGCCATCTCGGCCAAGGGCCGTCTCTTCGTCAACTATCCCGTTTGGGGGCCCGACCACAAATACTGCGTCGTCGAGGTCTTGCCGGGCGGCCAGGTGAAGCCGTACCCGAACGAAGAGATGAACAGCTGGAAGCCGGGCGACGACGGCACCAAGAAATGGGTCAGCGTGCAAGCGGTGTTCGTCGACGATCAGGACAAGCTGTACGTCGTCGATCCCGCCAATCCCCATTTCGCCGGCGTCTACAAGGAGAGCGACAAGCTCGTCCGCATCGATCTTGCGACGAACAAGATCGAGAAGACGTATCGAATGAAGGGCATCACCGACAAGAACGCCTACATCAACGACGTCCGTGTCGATACCGGCCGTCAGGTCGCGTACATGACGAACTCCAACGAGGGGGCGCTCCTCATCGTCGACCTGAAGAGCGGCAAGACGCGCCAGGTGCTCAAGGGAGCGAAGGTCACGCAGACCGATCCGTCGTACCACTTCATGATCGGCGGCAAAGAAGTCGCTCCCGACGGGAAGCCGCTCAAGGTCAATTCCGACGGCATCGCGCTCACGCCCGACAAAGAATGGCTCTATTTCAAGCCGCTGACGGACGACAAGCTCTACCGGGTGAAGACGGCCGACCTGCGCGACGCCAGCCTGAACGACGAAAAGCTGCTGGCCAAGGTCGAGGACCTCGGTCACGTGCTCATCACCGACGGCATGGAGTTCGACAAGCAGGGCAACCTCTACTTCGGCGACATGGAGCACAACTCGATCGTGAAGATCACGCTGCCCGATCTCAAAAAGACCACGCTGGTGCAGGACGATCGCCTGCTCTGGCCGGACAGCTATTCGATCTCCAGCGACGGGTATCTCTACATCAGCACGTCGCAAGTGCAGACGGCCCCGCCTTTCAACGGCGGCGTCGACAAGCGCACTTTGCCGTACGGGATCTTCAAGTTGAAGATCGCGCCCTAGCCGCGTCTGCGATCGAGCTACTTCAGGAAGTCGCCCTTGCGCCGGCGCCGAGGCATGCGCCGGCCCGAGACCGCGGGTGCGCGGCGCACGGGCGCGCGACTCGCGCCCGGCCGCGCGGAGCGCAGGTCGGGGCGCTCGCCACGCAGAGCGGCGAAAAGCCCGACTTCGTGACGGGCGGCGTCGCCGACGATGCGGAAGGGAAGGAGCACGAGCGCGGCATCGGCGCGGCGCACGAGAACGTCGTTACGGGCGCGCCCGTGTTCCAGGCGCGTCCACGGGGACTCGGCCTGCAGGGCCTTGCGCGCCATCGCCAAGACGGCGGGCGCGCGCGCGCGCCGGTTGGCGAGCTCGGCGCGAGCGCCGGTGAGCAGGCGAACGGCGGCACCGTTGGCCACGGCGCCGACCAGGGCGACGACGGCGAGCGTGATCGGCCGCGTGGGGTCGGCCGGCGCGATCCACGACGAAACGAGGGGCCCGAGCAATAGCGAAAGCGAGAGGTACGCGATGCGCTCGGGGCGCCGCATGACCGTGCTCGGCTGCGCCAGCGCGAACTTCTCGCCCTTGGCGCGAACGTAGCTCACCATCATCGAGCCGAGGAGCGCGGCGAGCACGATGGCGAGCCGCGCGGCGGATTGGCGATAGAAGAGCGCCATGCCGACCAGAGGAAAGGCGTCGGCATAGCGATCGAGCACGGAATCGAGCACTTCGCCCGCCTCGGACGCTGCTCCGCGCTCGCGCGCGACGATGCCGTCGAGGGCATCGAATGCGGAGCCGAGCAAAAGCACGCCGCCGGCCGCTTCGAAATGCCCTGTCGCGGCGAGCGGCGCGGTGAACGCGGTGAGCACGAGCGACGTGAGCGTGAGCGCGTCGGGGGAGATGCGCCGCTTGGCGAGCGCGACGCCGATGACGCGGGCGACCCAGTGGAAGGCTTCGATGGGGTAACGGCCGAGGAATAGCGTTCCTCGCTGCGAATCGAGGCGCGCGCTTTTGATGCGACCGAGGCGGCGGACGCGGACGCCATAGGCACCGAGCACGGCGGCGATGGTTCCCGACACCAAGAGCGCGATGAGCTCACCTTCGAGACCTCGCGTAGGCGTCATGATCCGTGCTCGCTGCTCGAGAACCCGAGAAGACGAAAATCCGACGGCGGCCGGCGGTGGCGCGCCGTCCGAAGAAAGTGAATCAATCGCCTCCATGCTGGCACCGCGATGTTTCGGGTCAACGCGCGACAGGGAGAGTCTCAATAGATCCTCCACAACTTGCGGGAGCGCGACCCGCGTCACCGGATCGAAGTCGTCGCCGCGCGTGCGGCCCTGGTCGAATCGTCGCGAACGATGGTAGCTTGCGCGGCGTGCGCGCGTGGACGGCGCTTTTTTCGATGATGCTGGGCGCCGGCTGCGCCTCGAAGGAGGCAGAGCCTTGTCCCGCCACCGTCGACACCGATCAAGCGATCGCCGCCGATGCCGGCGTGGTCACCGTGGGCGACGCTTCGCCGAGCGACGCGTGCGTCGCGGCTTGCGGAATCATGGTGCACGAATGCCCAAACATTCACCCCTGCAGTTGGCGGAGCGGGCCTTGCGTCACGTGCCGGTATTTGGGCCGATGCAATTGACTCGCGCCGGACGGGCAACCTTTGAGTTGCCTGTCGGGTCGGTGATGTCGTCGCTGCGCAGCTTGGTTGCAATTATCCGTGCGCCGAAGGCGAATCACGCGGGGTAAAGGCCATGGGAAAAATGGGGCCGGACGTAGCCCGGCCCCATTTCGGCCCGGATCGGCGTAAAGTGCGCCCCATGAAAGGAACGGCACTGGTTTTCTCGCTTCTCACGATGGGCTTCGTGTCGGCCGGCTGCGCCGAGTGGTGGAACGGTCCGCCCAAGGAGCCGCCGAAGGTAGTGAAGGACGACGCGATCGAGGCCGCGGCGGAGCCCAACCACCACATCGCGGTGGACAACTGGTACACCAAGGCGTTCAAGGTCGAGCTCGAGCCCGACAAGGCGACGCTGAAGCATCGTCATCCGCACGACTACATCACCGTCACCATCGGCTTCGCCGAGCTGTCCAACGAGGTCACCGGCAAAGAGCCGGCGAAGGTGACGCAGAACCACGGCGACGTCCGCTACATCGAGGGTAACGGTCCCTCGCACCTCGTGCACAATCTCGGTGCGACGACGTTTCGCAACATCACCGTCGAAGTGCTGCACGACCAGGACAAAGCGGGGCTGTCCAAGTGGGACGTGGACCACGGCAGCGTCACGTTCCCCGGCGGCACGCGCGACATCATCATCGCCAATGCCGTCGTGCGCGTGTCGAAGATCGAGGTCGCTCCCGGGGCGACGATCCCCAAGGGTCAGATGCTCGACCACGCGTTGTTCGTTGCCCTCACCGATCTCGACCTGCGCGAGGACAACGCGGCGCGATCGGTGAAGCTGCCGACCGGCGACATCAAATGGGACGAGGGCGCGTCGCAGATCAAGCTCATCAACAAATCGCCCAAGCCGGCGAGGTTCGTGCTCATCGAATTCGAGACGCGCTCGTAACGTCTGGCGGCGCGCGACGCTATCGGGTGGCGGCGTTCGACGTGACGATGGGCGAGCCCGCGACAGCCACGAGGACTCCCGTTTTTTGCTCGGCGGGCACGTCAGAGTAGACGTTGTCGGGTTGGACCAGCGTCACGTCGCGACCGCGCGAGAAGCTCTGCTCGAGCACGATGCCGCGGTACGCGCGATCGAGATCGAGCGCGCGCGCGGCGCTCGGCACGAGCAGGAACGTGACGTCGGCGCGCAGGCGCGCGAGCGCCTCTTGTCGCAGGCGGCCCGCGGGATCGAAGAATTTCTCGCGCACCTCGGCGTTTTCGCGGAACTCGTCGCCGGCGGCGTTCTGGCGCAGGTAAAAAGCGTATTCGCCCTGTCCGTCGCGGCGCCGCGGCTCGGGCAGGCCGGACAGGTCGCGCTGCGTCCAGTGGAAATAGCCGCCCGCTGCGCTGGACGCGCCCAGCTTGCGCGGGAAGGCGAACATGCCGTCGCTGGTGGCGCCGATGCCGCCGTGACAGCCGGCGCAGTAGACACTCTCCTCGTACGATTGCGGGCGCAACGACCCGTCGGCGGCTTCGATGAATCCTTGCAGAAGCCAACCCTGACCGTTGTAGACGCCGCGATCGAACTCCCACAGCACCTCGCGCGCGCCCGTGGCGGATTCGGTTTGTTCCACCGCTTCGCTCGCCGCCTTGGCTTTCAGATCGCGCGCCGTGAACCAGCGGACCTTCTTCGTATAGCGAAGCTCCTTCATGCGCGCGGCCATGGTGACCGCGCCGCCGTCGCCCACGTCGAGGTAGCGCACGCTGTGAAGGAACTCGGTGCCCAGCGGGAAAAGCCCGGGCGCGATGGGGAACTGTGCGTCGCTCTCGTGGGCGCGCGCGCGGCCGACGTAGCGCATCTTGGTGCCGCCGTCGGGCGCCTCGTGGAAGGCGACGCGCGCCGCCCGGCCCAGCTTGCCGTCGAGATCGAGGTCGACGCCGAGGGCACGCTCGTCCACGGGATCGATGGGCACGTCATGGCGGGAGATGAGCGCCTCGACGACGGCCAGGTTCACCTCGTACACGCGGCGATCGGCATGGCCTTGGGCATCTTCGCGCAGCGAAGGGTCCAGTCGGACGAGCACGTCGTCCATCGACCCGTTGGTGGGGAAGAACGTGCCGGGAAAGGGATAATAGGCGAACGCGCGCCAGCCGGTTTCGTGGCCGTCGGGTGCGTGGTCGTAGCCGTGCTCGTCGAAGTGGAACCACGCGTCGGGAACGTATCCGTTCCAGCGGCGGTCGCCTTCGCCGTCCCATTCCGGAACGAGTGGCTCGAGCCTCTTCGCCAGGGCGATGCCGCCGCGATCGTCGAAGTAATTGCTTTGCCGCACGTAGGCGATGATCTCGGAATCGCTCGCGCGCGCGACGCGTCCGACCGGCGGCTCGAAGAGGTTGCGCCACGGGTTTCGCCCGGCCGCTATGGGCAAAAGATGAAACGAGAGTTGGAGATCGCCATCGTCGGCAAAATTGGGCGGCGTCGAGCGCTGATGGCACGCGTAGCAGGGATTGCTGGCGCGCCGGCCGGCGTTCTCGGTCTTCGTGTAACACTGCGCCGGAATGTACGCGAAGCGGTTCTTCAGCGGTTTTCCCAGCATTCCACCGGGAACCTCGGGCGCGCCCGCGCGCGGCGCGGGGGTGGGCTCCGGAGGGCGAGGCTCTTCGGGCACCGCCTCGCGCCGGCATGCTGCCAGCGCCGCACATAGAACCAGGCTACATCGCACCCGCATCGATCCAGGCCGCGATGAGCGCGATGTCGCTGGGGTCGAGGTACGGACCGCCGGCGGGCATCAGCCGTTCGCCTTCTACGCGAATTTCGCGGATGGCGACGACGTAACCGTCGGGCGTGACCTGGCCGTCTTTGGTCAGGTTGCCCTGCGCCTCGAGCGTGGCCGTGATGGCCGCCGGCGCGCCCGGGAACGTGGGGCTCGCCGCGGCGATGAGCCACTGATGATTGAGGAACGAGCCACCGAACGCCGCGTGGAAGAAGTGATCGCAGAGCGCGACTTGGTCGGGCATCGAATTGATCAGCGCGGCGATGGGCTGCACCGCCGTCGGGTAGTAGCCGAAGCTCAGGCCCTTGGCATCGCTGACGGTGACGAACTTGTCCATCCTGCCGCCGTCGATCTGCTGCTGCTCCTGGTAGAAGCGGTGCACGAGATCGACCGTCTTCTGATTGGCCGGCACGAACTGGGAGATGTCGAACGGCTGATTGGACAGCGTGGCGGGAACGTTGGGATCGACTTGGGGGAGGAGCACGTAGGGCAAGCCCGTCGCGGCGTCGATCTGAGGAATGTTGGCGGTGGGCGAAGACAGGCCTTCGGCGCCCGGCCAGCTCCCGAACAAATTGTCGAAGCTGTGGTTCTCTTGATAGATGACGATGATGTGCCCCGCCTGACCGAGCTGCGGCTGCGGCTCGCAGTTGACGGTGATGCTGGAGAGCGCCGGGCAGCCCGCGGTGTTGTCGCCGTCGCTGAGCGCGAGGGTGAGGGTCGCCGGGCCGGGCGTGGTGCAGGTGAACGTCGGGCTTTGCGAAGCCGCGCCGCTGAGCGTGCCGCTGGTCGTGCTCCAGCTGTAAAAGAGCGACGCAGGGCCGTGATCCGAATCGTGACCGACCGAGCTGACCGCGATGGTGTTGCCCACGCGGGCCGAAGCGGGGGACGCCGACAAGCCGTCGATCATCGGGCACACGTTGATGGTGCCGCCGATGATGATGCCGCCGGTGCGTTGCCCCTCGTGGCAAGTGAGGTGGATCGCCACTGACGTCGTTTGCGCCGCGGTCACGTTGAAGGTCGCCGAGCCGGCGCAGCTCGTCACGCCGTCGCTGGCGGTTCCGGTAAGCGTGATGGTGTAGCCGTTGCCCGCGGGGAGGCCGCCGATCACGGCGCTCACGGTGGCGCTCCGGCTCGCGTCGATGGTGCCCGACTTGTTGAACGAGGAAGGACCGGTGATCGTGTAGGCGAGGGTGTCGAGCGTCGTGGATCCGATCTGGAGCTCGACCCCGATGGCGCCCACGTGGTCGGCGCTGTCCCCCGGCGACGAGGACCAGCCCCCCGAGCATCCGTTCGTCGCACCCCAGGCCATCACGCTGCCGAGAAGAAACGGAACCGATCGTCGAAAGAATTGCATGGAGCGACCCTCCGAGCCGAAGCCCAAAACGCCGGCCAGGGTACGTGGTTCCGTGTGCCTATCTGATGACGCTCTCGAAACGTTTCCGTGGTGAGGCCCGCGGCCCGACGCTACGCTTCGTCGTCGGCGAGCGCGTCGAAGACGAGGCGGTAGCCCACGCCGGGCTCGGTCATCAGGTACTTGGGCTGCGCCGGAGAAGCTTCCAGCTTGTACCGCAGTCGCTTCATGTAGATCCGCAAATAGTGCACGCGGTCGACGGAATGCGGGCCCCACACCTCGGTGAGGAGCTGCCGGTGCGTCGCGATTTCGCCGCGCGCTCGCGCCAGCGCGCGCAGCAATTGGTACTCGATGCTCGACAGCTCGACGCGTTTTCCGGCGAGCGTCACCGATTGCTCGGCGAGGTCGATGGTGAGCTCGCCCGTTCGAAAAATCATGCGCGCGGGGGCGGCGTCGCGACTGATGCGCAGCGCGGCGCGAATGCGCGCCAAGAGCTCGGCCGGGCTGAACGGCTTGGTGACGTAATCATTGGCGCCGGCGTCGAGCGCTTGGACTTTTTGCTGCTCCTGGTCGCGCGCGGAGATGACGATGATCGGCACCTGCGAGCGCGCGCGGATGCGCACGGCGACTTCCGTGCCGGCCATGTCGGGCAGGCCGAGATCGAGGAGGATCACGTCGGAAGGCACGCGCTCGAAATAGCGAAGGCCCTCGGTGGCCGTGGCGACTTGTTTGACGCGGTAGCCCTCCTGGCGAAGAAGGAACTCGAGCGATCGCCGCATGGGCGCGTCGTCTTCGATGACGAGAAGCGTGGCGGAAGGGTCAGGCATCGTGGAGCAGGGGAGTGGTGTGGTCTGCGGCGGAACCGGCCGCTTCGTCCAGGTCGTGGGCGCGCGAGAGCCGAACGCGCGCTACGGCGCCGCCGCCGTCGCGGTTCTCCAGGCGGATCATGCCGCCGTGCGACTCGACGATGGTGCGGGCGATGGTCAGCCCCAGACCGAGGCCGCCGTCCAGCGTTTTGGCGTTGGTTCCGCGATAAAAGCGCTCGAAAATGCGCTCCTCTTCGCCGGGCGGCAGGCCCGGGCCGCGGTCGGCGATGCCGATGGTCACCGATTCGCCGTCGTATCCCACCGAGATGTCGATGGGTTCTTCGCGCGCGTACTTCGAGGCATTTTCCAAGAGATTCACGATGACCTGCTCGATGAGCAGGCGGTCGACCGAAACCATCGGGCACTGCTCGGGCACGTCGACGGTCACCTGGCGATCGCTCAAGCGGGAACGAAGACGACGGAGCGCGGCCTCGATGATTTCGTCCACCGGCACCGCTTCTCGTTTGAGCACGACCTGGCCCGTGCGCAGGCGCGCCAGCTCGAGAAGATTTTCCGTCAGGCGCGTCAATCGCTCGGCTTCTTCCACCACCATCGAGGCCAGACGGCGCCGTTCTTCGTCCGAGCCATGGGCTTTCGCCTCGGCCAGCACGGCGCCGGCCGCGATGATGGAGGCGAGCGGCGTGCGGATGTCGTGAGAGACCGCGCTGAGCAGGGAATTGCGCAGTTGCTCGACTTCGACGCGAAGCTCGGCCGCGCGCGCCGCTTCGGCCAGCTCGATGCGCTCGACCGCCGTCGCCACCACCTGCGCACACTGATGCGCCGTCGCTCGGCTGAGCGGCTCGGTGTCGGGAGCGGGCGCGGCGACGCGCACGCCGAGCACGCCGACCGGCCGGTGGGTGCTGATGATGGGCACCCAGATCGATTCGCCGGCGGAGCGAGCGCCTCGCTGGATGGGCGAGAGCGTTCGCCAGCATTCCTCGGCGTCGCTCTTGTCGTCGGCGCCGAGCGTAGGCGTGGCGAGGAACGGGCCATTCGCCACCAACACGAATACCGGAGCCCCGAAAAGCTCGGAAAGATCGCGCGAGGCGATGGCGGCCGCGTGCTGCAGCGAGCGGGCCGCGCCGAGATCGCTGAGAAGACGATAGAGCGCGGCCGTCGTCCGCTCGCGCACGGCGGCGCGGCGCTGCTCGTTGCGGAGCTTTTGATTCACGTGCGAGACGACGCCGCCCGTGATCAGCATGACCACGAAGGTGATGCTGCTTTTCGAGTCGGTCCACGCGAGCTCGTAGCGCGGCGGAATGAAGAAAAAATCGAAGCTCAACACGCTGATGACGGCGGAGGCCACCGCGGGCCCCACCGGGAAGCGCATCGCCACCACGAGAATGCCGAGCAGCTGCATCATGCCGACATCGGGGCGATCGAGCCATCGCTCCAGCGCGAAACCCGCGGTGGTGGCCAACGCCGTCACGACGACGCCGGCGAGCACGCCGCCCAACCACACCGACCTCGGGAACCACGCCGATCGGGGAGGTTCGTCGTCCGTGAATCTCGACTCGGGAACGTTCATCCAGGGCTTCGCCGGAACCATTGCGAAGGTAGCGACGCTCGGTTTCTCGCTGGTTTCACGGGGAATTCGGGTGAAGGGCGGGGCTAAAACCGAAGGGCCCGGCGCCTTGCGCCGAGCCCTTCCACCGCCCCCTCGTTTTCGTGACGATGATCGTCAGCTCTTGATGGCGACCGGAGCTCCCAGCGCCGAGTGCGCTGAGGCGGCGATCGGCTCGGGCATCGCCGTCGATCCCGAAAGTAGCTCGGGGTATGCGCTGCCGCCGTGCTCGTGGATGTCGAGCCCTTCGAGCTCGCCTTCGCGCGAGACGCGGAGCGTGCCCGTCGCTTTCACGGCGTACATCAGGAGCATCGCGACGACGAAGGTGCTGGCCGTCACCGCCACGCTGCCGATGGCCTGACCGATGAGCTGATCGAAGCCGCCGCCGTAGAAGAGGCCGCGAACCGGAGCGCTGTCGTCCGCGCCGAGCGGCCCGGGCGCGCCGTACTTGCCGCAGGCGAAGAGACCGAGGCTGAGCGTGCCCCAGATGCCGTTGAGGCCGTGCACGGGAACCGCGCCCACCGGATCGTCGAGCCGGAAGTACTCGAGCAAGTCGACGCCGATGACGCAAATCGGGCCGGCGATGGCGCCGATCATGATGGCTCCGAACGGCGATACCCAATAGCAGGGGCAGGTAATGGCCACCAGGCCGGCGAGGAAGCCGTTGACCGTCATGCCGCAGTCCCACACCTTGCTGCGCGGATAGACGTAGGCGAGCGCAGAGAGCCCGCCGGCGCACGCGGCGAGCGTGGTGTTGGCGGCGACACGGCCGCAGCCGGCCATGTCCATCGCCGAGAGCGTGCTGCCCGGGTTGAAGCCGTACCAACCGAACCAGAGGATGACACCGCCGACCGCCGCGATGGTCATGTCGTGACCGGGCATCGCGCCGCCGCCGTCGCGCTTGAATTTGCGGCCGAGGCGCGGGCCGAGCGCAATGGCGCCCGCGAGAGCAACGAATCCGCCGATCGTGTGAACGACCGTCGAGCCGGCGAAGTCGTGGAAAGCGGCCGGCTTGATGTTGTTGAGCCAGCCGTCCGGACCCCAGGCCCAGTGGCCGATGATCGGGTAGATGAAGCCGCTGACGCCGAAGCTGTAGAGCAGGTCGCCGACGAAGCCGGTGCGGCCCACCATGGCGCCCGAGGTGATGGTGCTGCAGGTGTCGGCGAACGCGAACTGGAAGAGGAAGTATGCGAGGATCGCGACTCCGGTCGTGCCGTAGGTGTCGGGCGCGCCCTGCAAGAAGAAGTACTGCAAGCCGATGAAGCCGTTGCCCGCGCCGAACATGAAGGCGAAGCCCCAGGCCCAGAACAGAATGCCGCAAAGGCACGTGTCGACGATGCCTTCGAGCAGGATGTTCACCGTCTCGCGGGTGCGCGCGAAGCCGGCTTCGAGCATCATGAAACCCGCCTGCATGAAGAACACGAGAAAGGCCGCCACCAGCGTCCACATCGTGTTCATGGGATTGACGTAGGCCGGGGTCGCGGCGGCGGCGGCGGCATCGTCGGCCAGCGCCGGCGTGGCGAAGTACCACCTCATGGCCCACATGGCGCCCAGCAACAACGTGACTCCCAGCACTTTGCTCGCAAGCAAGACACCAAACAGCTTGCGATACTCAGGCTGTTTTATACGCTCGACGAATTTCCGAATCATTGCCCAGCTCCTCTCTCACGCGACCTGTCCCGCGAAAAGTCCGTGCCCCGCGCTTGGAATCGCGTCGCACGCAGGTAGTAGGTACGGTCCGCGTGTTTCGTGAGCTTTTCCGAACGCGCACGAGGTCGGAGGGCTCGCATATAAATTCGTATATGAGCGCGTTGATGGCTTCTCGACTGCAATTTCGCCGGCGCTTCCGCGGTGCGCACGAAAGCGAGCGATTTCAACCGCGCCACGCGCGTCTCGCCCATTGCACATAGCGCGTCGGGCAAAATGTATTTGTTATTCGTTAAGGCGAGCCGCAATCAACGGCGATTCGCAACGCGGAATCGACGGAGCGAAGCGCTGCATCGCACGAAGGCGAACCGCCAAGACGCCAAGAGCGCCAAGGGCGGGGGGGAACCGAGCGCAGCAAAGGGAGCCGTGGAAGCCACCTTCGGCCGCCAGCCCGGATCCTTCCTGATGGCCACCCAAAAATCTTGGCGCTCTTGGCGTCTTAGCGGTTAATCCCCCCCCGGGGTATCCTGCAGATCCCGGGGGGTCAGCATTCGTCAATTTCATGAATTTTTCCGCTGTCATGCTGCGCGCCGCGAGCCGCGCGAAAAAAGCGTGGCCCGCGTGATCGATGCCCGTTCCGCCGGCATGACGAGTACCTCCAATGGGCTCCTCGGCGTCAGCGCGGAAACGTGCATCGGTGGCCGCTCTCTTCGCGGCCGTTTCTCTTTTGGCATTCGGGCTTTCGGGCGGCTGCGGCAACAACGACGTTTCGTCCCGGGGCTTCAACACGAAGGGCGGCGCCGCAGGCACGTCCTCCAACGGCGCCGGCGGTCAGGGCGGTGTCGGGAACAACCCCGGCGGTAGCAACGGCAACGGCAACGGCGGAACGGGGGTGACGATCGTCACGCCGCCGGGGCAGGCCGATAGCGGCACCGAGGGCGGAGGCCGGTGTCAGCAGGTTTCGTGCACCCAAACCGGCGGCCAGTACTGCGGCCAAATTGGGGACGGCTGCGCGGGGATCATCGATTGCGGCACCTGCGCCAACGGTTGGACCTGCGAGAACAGCATCTGCGTCAACAACGCGAACTGCACGCCCAACACGTGCTCGTCGCAGGGCTCCACGTTCTGCGGCACGATCGGGGACGGGTGCGGCCGCGGGGTCGACTGCGGAACGTGTACCAACGGCAAAACGTGTCGGGGCGGCGTTTGCGTCGCGCCGGGTTGCGTTCCCATCACGTGCGACAACGTCGGCGGGAACTTCTGCGGCCTCATCGGCGACGGCTGCGGCGCGACGATCGACTGCGGCTCGTGCACCGGCGGCGCGACGTGCGGCGGCGGTGGCATCGATCACGTGTGCGGAGGCGCGCCCGGCTGCGTTCCGTTCAGCTGTACCGCCATGAACGGCGCTCAATACTGCGACGTCATCGGCAACGGCTGCGGCGGTCGCACCGACTGCGGGCAGTGCGCCAACGGCCGCGTGTGCGGCAGCGAGGGCGTTCCCAACGTGTGCCCGGGCACCGGCGGCCCCGGCTGCTCCGGGCTGCAGTGCCAAGTCGCCGCTTGTCCCGGCGGCGGCACCACGTCGGTCAGCGGCACCGTATACGACCCGGCCGGCGTCAATCCGCTCTACAACGTGATCGTCTACGTTCCCAACCAGGCGGTCCCCGACATTGCCACCGGCGCATCGTGCGACAAGTGCTCGGCCACGGTCACCGGTCCGGTCACGGCGACGCTCACCGACACGGCAGGGAAGTTCCTGCTCACCGGCGTGCCCACCGGCACCAACATTCCGCTCGTCATCCAGGTCGGCAAATGGCGGCGGCAGCTCACGATCCCCACCGTCACTTCGTGCATCGACAATCCGCTCACCAACAAAGATCAGACGCGCCTCCCGCGCACGCAGGCGGAAGGGCACATTCCCAAGATCGCGATCGTGACCGGCGGATCGGATTCGATCGAGTGCTTGATCCGGCGCACCGGCCTCGCCGACACCGAGTTCACCACCGACGCGGGCGCCGGCCGCATCAACATGTACGTGGGCGGCGAGCCGGGCACCGGCGGCGCGGGGCAGGGGACCAACAGCTTCAACGCCGGCGGCGCGTTCCCTCACGCGAGCACGCTCTACGCGAGCCCGACCAAGCTCGCCGGCTACGACATCGTGATGCTCTCGTGCGAGGGCAGCCAGTACCCCGACACGAAGATGCCGTACGTCAACAACATGCTCGGCTACATGAACGCCGGTGGGCGGTTGTTCTTGAGCCACCTGCACTTCTACTGGCTGCGCAGCGGCCCGGCGCCTCTTCCCGGTACCGCCAATTACATCGGCGTGGGTCCCAAGCTCACGGTGCCCGCGCCGAGCTTCGTGAACACGACATTCCCCAAGGGCAACGCGCTCGCCGATTGGCTCGTCACCGTCGGCGCGACGCCCACGCGCGGCGAGCTCGACGTGTACGAGGGCCAGCACTCGATCGCCGGCGTGACGGCGCCGACGCAGGCGTGGATCACCGTGCCGGCCAACACGTCGGCCGCCGGTGCGCAGGACTCGGTGCAGTACATGACGTTCAACACGCCGGTCGGCACGCCGGAAGCCAACCAGTGCGGGCGCGTCGTGCTCACCGACCTTCACATGAACGCGAGCATCGGCAACATGTTCGGCGGAGACAACTCCGATCCGGGCCGGCCGTTCCCCACCGAGTGCTCCGATCGCCCGATGACGCCGCAAGCGAAGGCGCTCGAGTTCATGTTCTTCGACTTGTCGTCGTGCATCATGCCGGACTCGGGGACGCCGGTGCCGCCCAAGCCGCCGCCTCCGGTGGGTACGCCGCCCACCGGGGCCGTACCTCCGGTGCCACCGCCGCCTCCGCCCCCACCGCCGCCTCCCCCGGTGAAGTAACGCTCGCCCCCCCCCGAATTGACCGCCATTCAATTGCGTGGTTGAATGAGTCGGCTGTTTCGGGCGTAACGGGTGATCTTTCCCGTCTTCATCGAGCTACCGACGGGGGATGCCCCGCCTTCCGCCGCCGCGGCGCTCGTCGCCGCGTGCAGCGCGAGCGCCGCCGGAAGGGTCTGTCAATTGTCGGTCTCGGCGCGTTCGGCCGAATCGGACGTGGTGGCCAGCGTCGACTTCGTCGATTCCGAGCAGCGCCTGGCGACGATTCGCATCGGATTGGGGCTGGCGGCGGAGCGCACGTGGCAAACGCGGCGGATGGAGTTTCGCGCCGCCGACGATCTCACCGAACGCTGGCGATCGGTGGGCCTCGTGATTGGCACGTTGGCTGCCGACTACACCACCCAGACGCGAGCGGAACCACTGCGCGAGCCGGAAACGGTCGTGCGCGAAGCTCCGGCCGTGACGGCGCCGCGCGGTCGAAGTTTCGCCATCGAAGGTGGATTCGTGAGCGGCCTTCCGCTGAACGGCGCGCCATGGAGCGGCGGGCCCTACGCGCGAGCATCGTTCTCGCCGACGCGCTGGCCGGTCGCGATCATCGCGGCCTTTCGCTACGAAAAAGATCTCGAGAGCGGGCAGGATTTCGATCTCGAGCTCGCCTCGGGATCGATCGGCGCCGCGGGCCGAATGATGCTCGGAGCGGTCGGCCTGCAGTTGCGGCTCGAGCTTTTGCGACAGCTCATCGTCTTGTCGGCCGAAGACCCCACGACCCGAGCGGTCGAAAGTCGGGGGCGCTGGCACACGGGGGCGCGCGCCGGCCTCGATGCCGACGTCCGGCTCACGGGCGGTTTCTTCGTCGTGGGCGGAGTCGACGCGACCCTGGTGGACGCGCCGACGCAGCTGCAAGTGCGCAATGTGGGCGAAGGGGAGCTTCCGAATCTCGCCGTGGCTGCAAATCTTGGGCTGCGCTGGAGCTCGGGGGTCGCGTGGTGAACCGAATGGTCCCGGCGGGTGCCTGCTCCGAGCCGTTGGTGGCAACCTTAGAGGAAGGGCCGGCAGTCTCGCGGCGTTCGGCCATGGGCGCGCCCGGCAACATGGATACCGCTCGAACCGTCATGCTCCACGAACCCTGGGCTTCGCTCGCCGCGGGCGAACGGCTCGCGCCGTCGTCGCACGCGTCGGAAGACGAGCTGCTCAAGGCGGTGCGCGAAGGCGACGACCGGGTCGCGGCCATCCTTTACGAGAAATTGTTTCCGACCGTCGATCGGTCCCTCTGTCGTCTGTTCGGCGGGCGCGACGCCGATCACGACGATCTGGTGCAGACCTCGTTTCTGCAGATCGTCTCGTCGATCGCGACGCGCAAGTTCCACGGCGATTGTCCGATCTCCGCGTGGGCGGCGGCCGTGGCCACGAGAGTCGGGCTCATGGCGCTCCGGTCGCGCTGCCGCGAGCGTCGCGTGATGCACCGCTCGGTGGACTTCGACGAGGCCGGCGCGGCCGCTCCGCATTACGAGATCGACCAGCAGCTTTTGGCGCGCGAAGAAGTGCGGCGCCTACAGCTTGCGCTGGCGTCAATCAACGCGCTGCGCGCGGAGACGCTGTTCCTTCACGACGTCGCGGGCTATCCGATCAACGAAATCGCCGCGATCACGGGTGCGTCGGCGGCCGCGGTGCAGTCGCGGCTGGTGCGGGGCCGGCGCGAGCTCTTGCGCCGTCTCGGCGAGCTCGAACAGCGTGCGCAAGGAGGTGCGCGATGAGCGGACGAGGTGCCGATCCGCTGCGCCTTTTGCGCGAGACCGTCGTCACCGGCGAAGACACGCGGGTGGCGCGGCGCCGCGGCGAGTCCATCGGCCGCGAGATGGCGGGCGCGATCCGCGCGATTCCCGTGCGGCGCCGGGCCGCGCGCGTTCGTTTCGCCGCGGCGAGTGCCATGACGTTCGCCGCGGTGGGCGCGGCGGCGACGTTGTGGATGCGCAAGCCGCCGGCGAGCGCGCCGGTGGCGCAATGGATCGCGCCGGCCGCGCCGGTGCAGGCCGCGTCGGTCGTTGGCGAGCTCGCTGGCGACGTCGACATCGTGCGCGCGGGGCGTCCGGCGATGGCGGCGATGCGCGCGGTGACGCTCTTGCCGGGAGACGAAGTGGTGACGGGAGACGGCGGCAAAACCACGTTCGAGCTTCCGGGCGGCGCGAGCGTCGCCATGTCTCCGGCGAGCAGGGTGCGTTGGTTGAGCGAGCCCGTCGCGGCGCCGTCCGCGCTTCGACTCGCGCTCGCTCAGGGCCGAGTCGATCTGCGGGTTCCCACGACGATGCCCGGAGGGCCCCTCGTCGTGCTCACGCCCGACGCCGAGCTCATCGTGCGCGGCACCGCCTTCATGGTCAACGTCGTGAAGGCGCCCGGTCGAGCCGAGGGAACGTGCGTGGCGGTGAGCGAGGGCGTGGTGACGCTGCGCGCGCACGGCGAAGAAGCGAAGCTCGCGCAGGGCGGGTCGTGGTCGTCGTTCGTCGATCGTTCGCTGTGCGGAATCGGGTTTCCGCAGGAGAAGGCGACGGACAAGGCGGCGCCGGCAGAGAAGCCCATTCCCCTCCAAGCCAAGCTGGTTGCGGCTCCCCGCAAGGCGAAAGCGGCGCCGGCACGGGAATCGCGCGCGGCGGCCGCGACGTCGCTGGCGGCGGAAAATCGGCTTTTTCATGCGGCAGCGCTGGCCCATCAACGCGGCGCCGACGGCGAGGCCATACGACTGTTCGACGAGCTCGTGCGAACGTATCCGGATTCCGCGCTGGTGCCCGAGGCGCTGGAGACGCGGCGGCGCGCGGCGGAGCGGCTGGAAAACGCGGGCGGACGATGACGGCGCCGACTGCTCGCGCCGGTCGCGCGATCCTCGCGGCAGCGCTGGCGGCCGTCGGTGCCGCGTGCGCGCCCATCGACGACGTCGGCGAGCTCGACGTGCTCTCGCGTCCGCCGCCTGCCGTGATCGCGCCCGCCAACGATGCGGGACCTGACGCCGTCGAGAGCGGGGCGGATGTCGCGGCGCGCCTCGATGTGGTGGTGCCCATGGGCGAGGCTTCGACCACCTGCAAGATGTTGAGCGAGGAATGCACGTACTGCATGTCCATTTCGAGGTGCGTCCTCGAGTGGGGCGCGTGCTTCGCCGATACGTCGTGTCTTTTGGCTCTCCGGACGGTGCGCAATTGCAATTGCGACGCCCAGATGTTCGATGCCGGTTCCCTTGCGCTTTGCCAGCAAGCTTTCCAAGCCGTGGGCACGCCTTCCACCGAACTCACCGCGTGCATCGTGCAGTCTTGCCAAGCGGACTGTGGGATCTGAGAAGCGTAAAAAAGAGCGACGCCCTCTGCCTGAAACGCCGCTCGTGCGGCAACTCTACTGAAGAACCCAGCGAGTCCAAAGTCGGCCTTCGCCTGGATCGGACGGTGCTTCCTAAGCATCGCGCCCCGAGGTCGTTCACCCACCGAGGACGTGCCATGAGACACTCCGTCGTCGCTGCCTGCATTTTGTTCGCGCCCGTGATCGCGTGCTCGAGCTCGGATCCGTCCGGTTCCGGCCCAACGCCGCCCATCGGCGCGGGCGGCACGATTTCCGGTGGCGCCGCGGGTGTGGGTCAGTCGGGCTCGATTTCGGGCAACGGATTCGGCGGCGGAACGGCCGGCGGCGGCAATGGCACGAGCGGCGGCAGCAACACCAGTGGCAATGGTGGTACTGGTAGTACGGGGGGTAACGCGTCGGGTCTACCCTGCGACGTCGCCGCGGTGCTCCAGGCCAGGTGCCAAACGTGTCACGGCGCCATGCCCTTGTTCGGCGCACCGATGCCGCTCGTGACGTACGCCGACACCCAAGCGCCGTCGCGGACCAATGCGTCGCGCAAGGTATGGCAGGCGATGAGCACGCGCGTTCACGATCCGACTTCGCCCATGCCGCCCAGGTCGCAGCCCTCGCTGACGACGGCCGAGCTCGCCGCGCTCGACGCGTGGTTCGGCGCCGGCGCGCCTTCGAGCATGGAAGCCTGCGGCGCCGGCGGCGGTGGTGGCAGTGATGGCGGCGGCGGCTCCGTCGATCCCAATGCCGGCGTCGGCCCGCAGTACTTGCCCTGCACACCGACCCACGTGCTCACGGCCCACGCCTCGGGATCGATGACCGCGAAGTATCCCGTGCCCAATCCCACCAGCGATTCGTACGTGTGCTTCAATTTCAAATCGCCATTCAAGGCCGGCGAGCAAGCGACGGCGTTTGCGCCCATCATCGGCGACGCGCGCGTCATTCACCACTGGATCCTCTACGGGACCAACTCCAATCTCACCGACGGATCGATCTCGAACAATTGTCAGATCGCCTCGGTCGCCGATACCCACATCACCGGTTGGGCGCCGGGCGGCAACAACACCGTGCTCGACGACGACGTCGGCCTGGTGCTCGACTATGCGTTTTTCCAGCTGCAGATCCATTACAACAATCAGCAGTACGCCGACGGCGCCGACGCCAGTGGCGTCGCGTTCTGCACCACGCAAACGCCGCGGCAGAACGCGGCCGGAATCGTGACCCTGGGGACGATGCTCTTCAGCATCCCGGCCAACGCCAACGACTTCGCCGTCAACAGCACCTGCTCGAACCTGGCGAGCGACGGCAAGACGGCGATGACCGTCATCGGCACTTCGCCGCACATGCATTTGCTGGGCACGGGCTTCCGCACCACGCACACGCGCGGCGGCATGGATATGGGCAATCTTTCCGACGTCCCGCTCGGCACCTGGAGCTTCGACAACCAAAAGCACTACGTCGTCAATCCACGGCGGCAGGTGATGCCTGGCGATACGCTCAAGACCACTTGCTACTACGACAATCCGACGTCGTCGGCCGTGTCGTTCGGCACGCGGACGCGAGACGAGATGTGCTTCGACTTCATCACGGTTTATCCCTACAGCGCGGCCACCAAGAATTGTTCGTCGTTCTTTTGAATCGCGTGAGCGGGCGGACGGCGCGGCGCCTGGCTCGGGCCGCGGCCTTCACGGCGGCACTCGCCGCCCGCGTCGCCGCGGCGCACGCCGACGGAGCATTTCCCGATTCGGGTCAGGTTCTCTTGCCCGAGGGATCGCCCGACGAGATCACGTTGGGGACCAATTTCGGGCTCATCGCTAGCGCCGACGGCGGTAAAACGTGGGAATGGACGTGCGAGACGGCGCTGACGACGTCGGGACGGGCCTACCAACTCGGCGTGGCGGCCGACGGGCGATCGGGGAGGATCGTGGCTTCGTCGCTGTGGGGTGTGGTGTATTCGGACGATGCGTCGTGCTCGTTCACCGGAGCCGAGGGCGACATTACCGAGACGCTCGTGACCGATCTATTCGTCGACCGCGTCAACCCGGCGCGCGTATACGCCATCGGCTACGACGATCGCGATCCGGCGGCGGCCATCGAGCTCGCATTTCGATCGAACGACGGCGGCGCGACGTTCCCGACGGTCCTGTTCACGGCGCCGCCGGGTGCGGCGCTGCTGGGGATCGAGGGGGCGGCGTCCGATCCGAACACCGTCTATCTGACGTTGCACGATGGGCGCCCGTCGCTCGTCCGTACCGTCGACGGCGGAGGACATTGGGATACCGTCGACCTCGGGCCCGTCGTGGGAGATGCTTTCGTGCGGATCATCGCGGTCGATCCCGGCGATCCGCACAAAATTTTTCTGCGTGCGTCGGGCGCTGCCGGCGATCGGCTCGTCGTCTCCGCGGACGGCGGCGCGACGTTCGGCACGCCGCTCGCCGTGGATGGCGGGCTCAGCGCCTTCGTGCGGCGAGCCAATGGAACGATCCTGCTCGCGGGTATTTCGGCGAACGGGTCGAGCTTCGGCGCGCGCTCGTTCGACGGCGGTTCCACGTTCGAGCCGTGGCCGGGCGTGCCGCACGTTCGCGCGCTGGCCGAACGCGACGGGCTCCTCTACGTGGTTGCCGACAACGTGGCCGACGGCTTCGCGCTGGCCGTCTCGTCCGACGAAGGCGCGAGCTTTCGACCGGTGCTCGCCTATCGCGATGTCACGCGCATGCGGTCGTGCGTAGCGGCGGCGTGTCTCGAGACGTGCCGCGCGAAAGCGGAGACGGGGTTATGGCCGGCCGCCGTGTGCGGGGACGTCGCGGCCGGCAAAGCGGCGGACGCGGGCGAAACGGACGCGGCGAGCGGCGGCGGCACGACGGCGGGCTGCTCGCTTGCGCGCGCGAGCGCTCGACGCTCTCGCGCCGGCGCTCTCGTGCTCGCGTGCTGGGGACTGATGGCGTTATTCCGGCGTCTCTTTGTTTGCGCCCGCCTGGCCCGCATGCTCGGGCGACGCCGCACGGGTCAAGCTTCGAACGACGTCGAGCAGACGTCGGTCATCGACCGGCTTGGAAAGATGCTGCTGGTACCCGGCTCGCCTCGCGCGGTCCTCGTCTTCCGACCGCGTGTACGCGGTGAGCGCGATGGCCGGCAATTCCGCCGATGAACGGGTCGATCGAAGGTTGCGGATGAGCGCGTACCCGTCCATTTCCGGCATCCCGATGTCGCTGATGAGGACGTCGAACCTTTCCAGCTCCAAGAGGGCGAGGGCTTCGCGCGTGCTCGAGGCGGTGGTGACCTGCGCTCCTGCCTCGCTGAGCACCAAGCGGAGGATTTCGAGCGAGTCCTTGTCGTCGTCGACCACCAGGACGCGCACCTCGTTGAGACTCACGCTCCGCGGAGCAACGTCTTTTTCTTGCGTACCGGCATGAGCCGAAGCGAGGTCGCTCGCGTCGTCGTCGGTGCGATGGACGGCGTGGATGGGCAAGCGCAGGGTGAATGTGGTGCCCTGGCCCAGCCCGGCGCTGTGGGCCTCGACCACCCCCCCGTGCGACTCCACCAGATGTCGAACGATGGCCAGACCGAGACCGAGCCCCCCGTGGGCACGGGTGGTGGAGCTGTCCGCTTGCCAGAAGCGGTCGAAGACGTGCGCGAGGTGGTCGGGCGCGATGCCCGCCCCCGAATCGCGAACCATGATGACGATGCCGCTTACCGTCCTGTCGGCGCTGACGGCGATTCGGCCGCCGCGAGGCGTGAAGCGAACGGCGTTGATGAGCAGGTTCCAAAGTACCTGATGAAGCCGTTCGGGATCGACCACGGCCATGCCGACGTCGGGATCGACATCGATGACGAGACGGATGCCCTTGGCCTCGGCCGCCGGCCGCACCACCTCGCTTGCCTCCCGGATCACCGGGGCCAATTCCGTCTTTCGCAGCCGAAGCTGGAGCTTTCCACTGATGATCCGCGAAACGTCGAGCAGATCGTTCACCAGCCGGGTGAGGGCCTGCGAGTTCCGATCGATGACCTCCAATCCGCGGCTGACTTTCGCGGGATCGGCGATGTGTCGCTTGAGAATGGCCAACCATCCGTAAATCGCGTTGAGCGGTGTGCGCAGCTCGTGGCTGATGGTGGCGACGAACTCGTCCTTGGTGCGGTTCAGCTTCTCCAGCTCTTCGCGGGCGCGAGCGTTCTCGCGGCTGACGCGCTCGAGATCGCGACGCGCCAGCACGGTGCTGGTGGTGTCGAGCTCGAAGGTCATGACGCCTTCGATGACGCCGGTGAACGGTGCGCGTACCGGTAGATAGACCAAGTTCCAGTACGATTCGACCCGCCTTCCGTTGTTCTCGAGCCACACCAGCGACTCGTGATCGACGAACGTTTGGCCGGTGTCGTAGACGCGGCGAAGCCGCTCGTAATAGGGCTGCCCGGCCACCTCCGGCATGGCGGCGAGGATGGGCTGTCCGGGGGTCGCGCGCCCGCCGGCACCGATTGCCGCTTTGGGATGCACGATCTCGAACACGAGATCGGGGCCGCGGAAGAAATTGACGACTGCCGGAACTTGTTGCAGCAGCGTCAGCAGACGTTGGCGCTCGTCTTCGGCCACGCTGCGAGCGAGGCGTTCGCGGGCGAGCATGCGCTCGCTCTCATCGGCCGCGCGCCGCGCGGTCAAATCCTTGGTTACTTTGGCGAACCCCACGATCTCGCCGTGTTCGTCGCGCAAGGCGGTGATGACCACGTTGGCCCAAAAACGAGACCCGTCCTTGCGAACGCGCCAACTTTCCTCTTCGAAGCGTCCGTCGCGGCGCACCACTTCGAGCACGTGGTCGGGCTTGCCGGCTTCCCGGTCTTCGGGAGTGTAGAAGACGGAGAAATGCTTCCCGATGATCTCGTCGGCTTCGTAGCCCTTCGTCTTCTTCGCGCCCGGATTCCACGTCGTGATGTGCCCGGTCGCATCCAACATGAAAATGGCGTAGTCGGTGACGGCATCGACCAGGCGGTGAAAGCGCTCTTCGGCGAGGCGAAGCTGCTCTTCCGCCGCGCGACGTTCGGTCAGGTCGCGGGTCACCTTGGCAAAGCCGGTGAGCTCGCCCTGCTCGTTGCGCAGCGCCGTGATCACGACGTTGGCCCAAAAACGCGTCCCGTCTTTGCGAACGCGCCAGCTCTCGTCTTCGAATCGACCCTCGCGGCGGACCGTTTCGAGAATGTGCTCGGGCCTGCCGCGCGCGCGGTCCTCGTGCGTGTAGAAGAGCCCGAAGAACTGTCCGATGATCTCGTCGGCCTTGTAGCCTTTGATTCGCTCGGCGCCTCGATTCCAAGTCGTCACTTGGCCGGCTGCATTGAGACGAAAAATCGCGTAGTCGGTAATGGAGTCGACGAGCGAGTGGAACTGCTCGTCGCTCGGGCGCACAAGCTCGTCACTGGGACGATGCGCCTCGTGCGAAGCGGCCTGCGCTCCCTCGATGCGTGCCCCGGTGTCGGTCACCGACTCACCTTTCGCTTGGGTCGCGCGGAAGACATTTGAAATAGTTCGCCAGCATCGACCGGGCCGATCTCGATCCCTGACCGCTCCACCCTACTGCGTGGACCGGGTGGCGCAACGGACCGACGCCTTACTCCTCCCTGATGGGTCCGGCTAAATGATTGCTACTTTCGGCCCAGTCTGGCCCGAATTGATTCAGTCAGCCGAGCGAATCGGGAGCCGCAGGGTGAAGCGCGCGCCCTCGCCGGGAATGCTGTCCACGTCGATCGTGCCGCCGCTCGCGCGCGCGATCTCCATTCCGATCCACAGTCCGAGGCCGAACCCGCCGTACGATCGCGCCTCCACGCCCCGCTCGAACCGCCGAAAAATGCGACCGAGCTGCTCATCGTTCATGCCGATCCCGTGATCGCGCACGGCGACCTGCGCTTCGCTTCCCGAGGCGCGCACCGAAACCTCGACCGGTTGGCCGGCGCCGTACTTCAGCGCATTGCTCACCAGGTTGGTCACCACCTGGTCGATGCGCAGGCGATCCCAAGTGCCTTCCACCGGCCCATTGGCGAGAAGCGTGATCGGCGATCCGGCCTGCTCCGCCGCCTCGTGGAACCGGCTGACGACTTCGCCGACGAGGCCTCCGAGCTCGACCCGCTCGGGCTCCAACGGCAGGCGTCCCTCGGTCAGGCGGGAAACGTCGAGCAATTGCACGATGAGCTTGTCGAGTCGGAGCGCGCTGTCCACGGCCCTTTTGAGTCGCTGCTCGTACCGCGACAGCCCCGGCTCGCGCGCAACGAGGCGTTGCACGCTCTGCACTTGCATGAGCAGCGCCGTGAGGGGCGTCTTCAATTCGTGGCTGGCGATGGAGAGAAATTCCTCGCGCAGGCGCAGCGCTTCCTCGAGCTTTTCCTGTGCTTCCTTGAGGAACGTGATGTCCTGAATGACGGCGACGGCGGCCGGCGCCTCGTCCGATCCTTCGTGCACGCGGGCCACGTTGACGAGGACCCACACCGTGCGCCCGTCTTTTGTGACGTAGCGCTTTTCCGTGGAGTACGCCTCTCGCTTTCCTTCGAGCATCTCGCCGAACGCGCCGCGGTCGCGCGCGCGATCTTCCGGATGGGTGAAGTCGGCGAAGGGCATCCCGTTCAGCTCGGCGGCCGCGTAGCCGGTGATTTCCTCCAACTTGGAGTTCGCTCGGAGCAGCTTGCCGGTGCGCACGTCGGCCTGTCCCATGCCCACCAGGCCCAAGCTGAAGAACGAGCGAAAGAGGCCGGCCGTCTTTTCTCGTTCCCGCTCGGCTGCGTCGAGGGCGCGCGCGTTCAGCCAAACCACGGTGCAAAGCACGAGAATGAGGCTCACCGCGAAGAGCGCGGTGCCGAGCTCGAGTCCGACGTACGCCTGCTTTTGCGCCCAAAGGCGGATCCAGCCGAAAACGAGGGGCAGCGCGACCACGGCGGGCAGCAGCCGTCTCGACACGGCGGCGGCGATGTTGGAGCCGGTGAAGTACCGAACGAAGCCACTCTCGGGATCAGCGGCCAGCGCGCCGGAGGCCAGCAGGATGAAGCAGACCGCGGTGGGCCAAGCGATGCGAATGTAGGGGCCGAGCTGGTAGAAGTTGCGAACGCCGTACAAATAGCCGGTGAGCGCGACGACGTTCACCACCAAGAGCGGCAGCGCGAACGCCGCGGCGAGGTGGGACGTCCACTTGGGGCGCCGCGCGTGGAGCGAGACGAGCGTGGCGCCGAGCAGAAAGAAGCAGCCCCCCGCGATGGGCGACATTCGGCCGGGAAAAAGCAGGCTCTCTTGATTCGGGAAATCTTCGACGAAGAGCTCGTCGATGCCGAGGTCCCAATCGAACAGGTACTCGAGCATCGTGGCCGCGCCCATGGCGACGACCAAGAAGCCGAGCAGGCGGCCTCCTTGCCGGCGTTTCGCGGTTCGTGCGTTTTTCGGGCCGGCCAGGAACCAGAGCGCCATCGCCGCGACGCAAATCGTCGCGGCGCTGTTCGCCTTCATCGTGGCGCTCGAAAACTCCTTCAACGCTGGAGCGAGGAGCCAGATCACAAAGAGGGTGGCGGTAACGGCCCCGACCCCGAGGCTCACGACGAAGGGTGCGACTCGGACCGAACGCGAGACACCGCCTTTGCCCGCGCCGTCGGGGTGGGCGATGAAAGTCGGAGACTCGAGCGGAACGTCGAGCGGGGGGCGATCGGAGCCGGACACGATACGGCGATGAAAGCCTACCCACAGTGGGCGCCAAGTTGCAAAGCGAGCGGGCGCCGCGAGGTGGGGGGAAAGTCATGCAGACGGTGCCGCGCGGCCGTGATAGGGCCCGGGCTTGGGCCGGGCCGGTTGCGCGGGGGAATTGCATTCGATAAAGGACCAGCGCCGCGCATCACGCCCCGGCGCTGAGGAGCGAACACGATGTCGAGTGCGAAGCCGAAAATGCGCGTGGGAATCATCGGCGCAGGGTGGCCGGGCGAGCGGCACGCCGACGGGTACAAAGAATGCGACGACGTCGAGATCGTCGCCGTCGCCGATCTGGAAAGCGCCCGGCGCGAGCGGTTCGCGCGCCAATATGGGGTCCCGCGCACCTACGCCGCCTACCAAGCGTTGCTCGCCGATCGCGAGATCGAAGCCGTCAGCGTCGCGCTGCCGAACTTTCTCCATCGACCATCGGCCGTGGCCGCGCTGCCGCCGGGCTAGCGTCATGGCCGAGAAAGTCGACTGGGAAAAGCTGCTGACCTCGGCGCGTGATCACGCGCTCGCCTACCGTCGTTCGTTGCCCGCGCGGCGCGTGGCGGCACCGGACGCAGTTGATGACGTCCGCCAGGCACTGGCGCCCCTGAGCTCGCTCCCGCGCGATGGATGCGCGGCCGAAGCGGTTTTGAACGAGCTCGTGGCCATCGCCGGTCCCGGTTTGACCGCGATGTCGGGGCCGCGCTTTTTCGGATGGGTCACCGGCGGGACGTTGCCCGCCGCGCTGGCGGCCGATTGGATGACGTCGACGTGGGATCAAAATGCGGGCCCCGCGGCGGGCGCGCCGGCGGCGACCGCCTTTGAAACGACGGCGCTCGGCTGGGTGATCGAGGCTCTCGGTCTTCCCCGAGAAACGTGCGGCGCGCTGGTCACCGGTGCGATGGCGGCGAACTTCGTGGCACTGGCCACGGCGCGCACCCACGTGCTCGAAGCGACGGGATGGGATGTCGAGCATCAGGGCTTGTTTCAGGCGCCGCCGGTGCGGGTCCTGGTCGGTCACGAGCGGCACGACACCATCGACAAGGCGGTGCGCTTGCTCGGCCTCGGCAAGAAAGCGATGGGCTTCGTCGACGTCGATCGCGAAGGCCGGCTTTCGAGCCAGGCCCTGCGGCGCGAGCTCGGGCGCATCGCCGGCCCCGTCATCGTTTGCGCACAAGCCGGCAACGTCAACAGCGGCGCCTTCGATCCGCTCGACGAGATCGCCGCCGCGCTCGCCGAGCACCGGCAGCGGCGCGGCGACGGCGATTCGTGGCTGCACATCGACGGCGCTTTCGGGCTGTGGGCGCGAGCGGCGCCTGCGTTGGCTCGCCTCGCGGCCGGCGCCGAGCGCGCCGATTCGTGGGCCACCGACGCGCACAAGTTTCTCAACGTTCCTTATGATTGCGGCATCGCGCTCACGCGCCATTCGCGCGCGCACCGGCGCGCCATGGCCGTCCACGGCCCGTACCTCTCGAGCGGCGCCGAGCCGTCCGGCCCGAGTCCCGGCGCGTTCGCGCCCGAGCTTTCCCGCCGCGCGCGCGGCTTCGCCTTGTGGGCCGCCTTGCGGCAGTTGGGGCGCCACGGGCTCGACGAGCTCGTGACGCGCTGCTGCTCCCACGCTCGTCTTCTCGCCGCCACGCTCGGCGCGGCGCGCGGCTTCGCCGTTCTCAACGACGTCGTCTTGAACCAAGTCGTGGTCGAGCTGGAAGCGCCCGAAGGCCGGGACCCCGTGGAGTGGACGCGCCACATGGTGCTCGCCATTCAAAACGAGGGAACCTGCTATCCCACGCCCACGGTTTGGCGCGCCTGCCCGGCGTTGCGCTTTTCTGTCATCAATGCCGACACGACGGAGGACGACATCGTGCGCTCGGCTCGCGCCGTCATCGACGTCTACGAGCAATGCTTTTTCTCATTTAAATGAAGGAAATCGAAGCGCCTGGGCTGAGCTACCAGGCGAACGATGAACGACGTGGGAGGGCCCCGCCGTCGCCCGCCGAACCGCGCCATCCGCCGCCGATGCCCACATTGCCGAACCATGGAAATTTCGGATTAGCCTGCTCTTTTGATTCAAGTCTGGTCTCGGCTCCGCCGCTTTCCGAGCCGCATGGGGGGCGAACGCGCGGGACGAAACCGCGGGCGACGAGCTCTTGATTTCTCGAGCTCGTCCTTCGCGGCAAGCCGGTTTTGGCGGCGGGCACGCTGGTTCTTGGCGGTCGCCTTGCCCGTGGTTTCGGCCAGTGAGGATGCGGCGGCCGAAGATGCGCCGGGCCCCGCGCCGGTAGCACAAGATACGCACGACCTCGGGCAGATGTCGCTGGAGGATCTGCTGTCGGTCCCTACCGTCACCGCCAGCGGCGGCAACGTGGTGCAACTGTCGATGGCGTCGGGCAACGTCAAAGTCGTTACTCGGCAAGACATCGACAACAACGGCTGGCGCACCTTGGCGGAGGTGCTCGACACCATCCCCGGGTTCTATGTGACGAGCGATGGGTCGCTGACGTCAATTGGCGTACGCGGAGTCACCGGCGGCCTGCAGGCGGGCACCCGGCTCGTCAAGATCATGATCAACGGAACGCCGGTGAGCTTTCGTCCCGAGCTCCGATCGTTCCTCGGTCCTGAATTCATCCCGATCGAGCTCGTGGAGCGCATCGAAATCGTCAAGGGTCCTCTATCCGCTCTCTATGGCGCCAATGCGTTCGTGGGTACGGTGAACGTCATCACCCGTGACCCGGCGGTCGGCATGGCCGCGACGGTCACCGGGGCCGGGATCGTCCAAAACAAGGATCGCCTCGGGTACGGCGGTTCGGGAGTCGTCGCCTACCACGGTGAGCGCGGGAGCCTTCTCCTCGGAGTGACATCGTACACGCTCGACCGTTCCGGCCTGCGGATCCAACCGACATTTCCCGGGCAGGATCCCACGTCGCCACGGTTCGCTTCTCTCTTTGCCGGCCCGAGCCAGCGCGATCTCGCGAATCCGGGCGGGGCTTTTCTCGAGGTGGTGGTGCCCACCGAACATGCAGGGACATTCACGCTCGACGGCGGCATTCAGCATCTCGACGCCAACGCCGAGTTTCACCTCAATTCGGTCTTGACGCACCAGTCGCGCGAATCGCTCATCAACGCCTGGTCGAACCTGCGCTACGAGAAGTCCTGGTCGGACAGCTTCAGCAGCCAGATCAATGCCGGCTTCAGCAGCGGGCAGCCGCTGCGCGACGACCGGCTGTACTTGACCGGCGTACCGTCACAAACATTCACCCGCAACTTCGGTTATCGCGCCTTCGACTCGTCGCTGGTGGTCAACTACGCGCCGAGCCCGCAGTTCTCGGCACGCCTCGGCGTGGACGCCGATATCGAAAATCAAGACATCCTCTTCTACAGCGTCACTTTCGCCACCGCGCAGGGGAACACGCCGGCCGGGCAAACGACGGATCTCCTCAATGCAGCGGTGAGCAAACGCAGGACACTCTCCGATTTCGGCGTCGACCTTCAATTGACGGGCAGCCCCATCTCGTCGCTTCCCGATCTGCAGCTCACCGGGAATGCTCGGATCGACCGCGTGGCGTACGCCGAGTTCCAGCCGCCCGCACAGTGGAGCTTTCGCGGCGCCGCCGTGTACCGGTGGACGCCGTGGCTCATCACCAAGCTCATTGGAGGCCGAGCGTTCCAGGCTCCGTCGGGTGTTCTCATGTTCGCCCAGTCGGGCTTCGGCATTGCGAACAACGTCATCGGTAACCTGACGCCGGCGTCGAGCGTGCCGCCCTTGCGTCCCCAGACGCTCACCAGCGTCGAGGGCGTGGCCTATTTGAGCTTTTCCGACAAAGCCGTTCTGGAGGCGGCCGGGTTCATCCAGAAGATGGCCGACAAGATCGAATTCGTCACCGCCGGAACCGACTACGTCGCCCGCAATTCGGGCGAAACGAACCTGCGCGGCGTCGAAGCTTCGCTGCAAACGACGTTGGGTAGGGTAAATCCGTTCTTCAGCGGCGCTTGGGTCACGTCGGCCGACGATCAGCCGATTGTGGCCTATCCCGAGTTGGTGGGCGCGGCGGGAGCCGATGTCGTCTTCGTGGAGAAACCGCGTCTCGCGCTCGATGTCCGCTATCGCTGGGTCGGTAAACGCCGCGCAAATCCGCCCAACGAGATTTACAATTCCGGCCTTTCCTACTCGCTTCCCGCCTATGGGACGGCCGATCTGACGGTCAGCTGCAAGGGTTTGCCCATACTCGGCAAGGACTCCCATACCGACGTGTTCGCGTCCATTCACAATTTGCTGGACGAGCGCCATTCCGAGCCGGGGTTCGGGGGTTTCGACGTGCCGGCGCCGGGGCGGACGATGTTTTTGGAGATAAGGCAATCATTTTGAATCGGGGATTTCAGTGAAGAAGAAAGGATTAGTTTTGCTATGAAGAGAGCGACACTCATCAACTCGAACCTCGCACTCTTGCTCCTGGCCGCGTTGAGCGGATGCGGGGGCGGAGACGGCGGGGGCACGAACGACAACGTCAACGCCATCCAGATCGGCGGGTTGACGGACGAAACGACCACGTCGCTCGACTACATGAAGGCGATGTCTTTGGCCGTTACCCAAATGAATGCGGCGTTGGCCCAGGAAGGGTCGAACGTCCGTTTCAACGCCAACATCGTCGACTCGCGCAGCGATGCGGCGCTGAGCAAGACGCTCGCGGCCGATCTCATCACCAACAAGAAAGTAAAAGGTTTGGTGACCGACGTCAGCGCCGACACGATCAGCGTCAACCAGCTCAACTACGGCGATGCGGCCATCGCCGCCGGCAGCCCCAAGGTTCCCATCACCTGTTACGCCTGCTCGTCCTCGGCCATCAACAAGGCGACGCAGATGGAGATGGATCCCATCAAGCAAGCGGCGGAGCAGGATGGAGAAAATTGGCTCTTCCGCGAGTTCTTCGACGGAAAATACGAAGCCAACGCCGCAGTCCAGATCATGCTGAACGAGTCGATCACCAAGACCGGCGACGTGAACGGCGACGGCAATTTCAAGGTCGTCGTCTATGCTTCGGACGACGCGTTCGGCACCTCGTCGACGAACGGCATCAAGGCCGCCATGGACGCGCTCGTGACGGGGCCGCACTCGGTCGAAGTGATCACCGTCAATTCCAAGGCCGACCCGACCACCTACGATTGGACGTCGGACTTCGGCAAAATCATGGACAACAACAACGACACGACCGCGATGCAGGACGGTCAGCCCGACGCCGTGTACCTCGCGGTGCTGTCGCTTCTGGCGACGGGAACGGTGAAGGCCTACCACGCCGCGCAGTACACGACCCGCATGTACACCGCGACGGCGTTCCGCCGCGACTACATCCTGCGCTCGATCCCCGGCGCCGCCGAGGGCGTCGAGGGAGACTCGCCGCGAGCGTGGGCGGACGACGAATCGGGAACGGCCTTCCAGAGCGCCTTCCAGGCGCAGAACGGCACCGATCCCGAGATGCTCGCCGCCGGCGCGTACGACTCGACGATGACGCTCCTTCTGGCGACGGTGCAGGCCACGATCGACCAAGCCAATCCGGCGGACGTCGACCCGGCCGCGATTCGCGATCAGCTGTTGCTCATCCAAGAGACGGACGGCCAAGTGATTCGCCCCTCGGCCGACGGGCTTGCTCTCGCCGTTCGCACCATGAAGGCGCACATGCCCATCAACTACGTGACCGCATCGGGCACGCCGAAATGGGACAGCGTCGGCAATGCCTTCCCGCAGCTCATCCGCTGGAAGGTCGAAAACGACAAGTTCGTGGAGCACGAGGCGTACGATTGCGCCGACATCGCGGGCGCTGCCAGCTGTACGTTGGTCCCCTGAGCCAGTAGGGCGTGCGCAAACCGCTCAGGCAAGAAGGTACGGAGGACGGCGCCGCCGCGGCTGCCGTCCTCGTCATCGACGACAGCGACGTGGCCCGCCGGGCCATGGCCGAGCTCTTGACCCAAAATGGCATCAAGGTGGTCACCCTCGCGTCGCCCATCGGGGCGACGCGAGAGGTGATGCGCAGCAACGTCGACGTGGTGGTCATCGACTTGATGATGCCGGGGCTGCGTGGCGACCGATTGGCCGTGCTTTTTCGCGAGAACCCTCGGCTGGCCAAGCTCGGCCTCATCTTGGTGTCGGGAGGAAACGAGGAGGAGCTCAGCCAGATCTCGCTGGAGCGGAGCATCGACGCCGTCGTTTCGAAGTCTCGCATTCACGAGCTTCCCGCGGCCGTGCAGCGCGTCCGACGCTTGAGCGTGGGTCGCGGACTCTGACGGGCTTCATTCCGGCTCGAGGAGCTTGGCGCGCAGCTTGGCGGCCCACTGGATCGATTCCCCGTCGATCGTCGCGTCGCGCGGGCTGCACCTTGCGGCACGAACGAAAGCGGCGCGGGCCTGCGATGCCTCGCCGCGCTGGACGAGCGCTTCACCGAGAAGGAACCAGGCAGCCATGTCGTCGGGGACGGCGTTCAGGAGATCGGTCAGCACCGTCTCGGCATCGGCGGCCTGACCCGAGCCGAGCAATCGAGCCGCTCGCTCGATCGAAGTCGACGAATCGGGCGGGGGCGCCATGCTCCGGCGCCCCGCCGAAATACCCGGAACGCGCAGCGAGCGCAGGGAGACCCGCTTGACCGACGCCGGCGAGAACGGCCGCATCGATTGCGGTCGAGCGACGGGCACGATCGAGATCGAGCGCAACGATTTCCTATCCGCCCCTTTCGCCAGCTTGAGCCAGCCCACCGAGCTGCCGTGCACGAGACAATCGGGCAGCGGTAGAACCGCATCGGCTGGAGAAACGACGATCACGCCGCGCGGGTGAAGATGGCCGGCCAACTTGGCGAGGACCTCGGGCACGGATTCTCGATCGAAGTAGATGAGCACGTTGCGGCAAAAAATGAGATCGAACGACCCCTCGCCCAGCGACGGCAGCGTCCCGGCCAGCGAGGCGACCTCGAAGCGAATCTTCTGCCGCAAAGCCGCGGGCGCGGTCCATGCCTCGTTCGCCGAACCCGGCCGGGACGGCCCGAGGCTGCTCCGGGGATATCGTCCGCGCCGCGCCGTCTCGACCGCGCGCAGGCTGACGTCGGTCGCCAAGATATCCACCAGCACCCCCAGCTCTTCCGCGCAGAGGGCCACGCTGTACGCTTCCTCGCCGGTGGAGCACGCGGCACACCAGATTCGGACAGGCCCCTTCCTCGACGCGGCGAGTTTGGGCAGGACTTTGCGCAGCGCCTCGAAGTGCTCGGGGTGGCGAAAGAAGGAGGTGTGCCCCACCGTCGCGGCATCGATGAGGGCAGACATGGCCGCGCCGTCGATGCGATCGGCGAGCCGCGCCAGAAGCGTCTCTTGATCGATCTTGCCCGATTGGGCGAGGCGCTCGAGGACCTCGTAGACGCGCCGCGGCCATCGCGCCGGCACGTACCCGAGATGCGCGCCGAGCCGCCGGGCGAGAAGCTCGTCGACGACTCTACGCGGAGGCATCCGTCGCCGCCCTTCGCACGGCGAGCCCGAGATGAACGGCCTTCACTGCTTGCGCCTTGCGCGAGGCCGAGAGCGCCGCCCGCGGCATCGACGGCGCCTGACAGTCATCGGGATGCTGCACGAAACAGCGGCCCCCTTGTTCGGCGAGCCGGGCCGCGCCTTGCGCGCCGTCGTTGCCCAGACCGGAAAGAATGACGGCGATGGCGCGATGGCCCAGGCGAGCCGCTGACGCCAAGAGGATGTCGCCCGATGGGCAATGTCCGTCGAGGGGTTTGCCGTCGAAAAGGCGTATCCGATCTTGCCCGTCGAGCTCGATGTGCCGCCCGGAACGCGCCACGAAGATCCGCGGCTCGAGCGCTTCTCCGTGGTTGGCGAGGCGTGCCGGCGTACCACTCTGTCCGAGCACGTGGGGAAGCGTATCGTCCCGCCCCTCGGGCAGATGCTGCAGAACCAGGATGGGCAAAGCGAGCCCGTGCAGGTCGCGCACCAGGTTTTCCAGGGGCAAGATTGCGCCGGTCGAACCTACGACGAAAACGACCTCCTTGGCGGGCCGTTTCGCCGCGGCCCCGGAGGCCTGGCGCACGGCTTGACGCAGGCGCTGCGCCTCCTGCTCGCCGCTCAAATCTTTCTTGTTGAAGAAAGCGACGGCGCCGAGCGCGAGGGCCTCCATCGCGACGGCGGACGACTGCGGCACCGAGCTGATGGCGATCACGGGGATGTGAGCCGAGAGGCGCCGGATGACGGAAAGCCCGCCCAGCTCGGGCATGAGCATGTCCAGGATCAACACCTGGGCGATGCTTCGTTCCGGCATGGTCAGCGCTTCGGCGCCCGTCTTGGCCCGGCCGACGACACGTATCGCGGAGTCCTGCTCGAGCAGCCGCTGCAGATAGGTGGCGGCGATGTCGGAATCGTCGGCGATGGCGACGCGGGTTATGCCCGTGCTTTTACGCATCGATCGATCCATTGCCGCAGCTCGGCTTCGACGAACTTGCGCTTGGAGAGTACGGCCGCGACGCCGAGCTTCTGCAGTCGGTTCCGATTTTCGTCCGTCGCCGCGGTGCTGAGCACGATGACGGGAAGACGGGCGAGCGTGGGCGAGCGCCGAAATTCGGTGACCATCTCGATACCGTCCATGTACGGCATTTCGATATCGGTCAGAACGACGTCGGGAGGATCGCTCCGGGCCATCATCAGACCCTGGCGCCCGTCGGTCGCTTCTTCGACCCGCATCCCGATCGACCGCAAAATCCCGCACAAAAGCTCGCGCGCGACCGGCGCATCCTCGACCACCAGCGCGCGAGCCTGCTTGCGCTCGGGCCCCGCGGCGGCTCGATTGGCCACGCGAGCGTCGCGGGTCGACGCATGGACCGCCTCGAGGTCGAGGAGCAGGAGCACGCCGCCATCCGGGGTGGGGGCGACGCCGCGCACGAATGCGGAGGAGAAAGGCAGCTCTTCCGAACGCTGAATGGTGATGGGACGTGGATTGTCGTAACGCTCCACGCTGAGCGCGTAGAGGCCCGACGCGTGGTAAAGAACGACCGCCGCGTCGCCGATTTTGGGCTCGCCGCCGAAGCCGAGCAGGACGCCCAGCGAAAACAGTCGAACGAGGCTCGCGCTCGAATCGGCTTGGATTTTCACCCAAGTCGCGTCGACCGTGTGCTCGAGCGTTTCCAGGCGCATGACCGAATGAATGGATCGGCTGGGAATGGCGAATTGTCGATCGCCACAGGCGACCGGCACGGCGAGCTCGCTCCGCAGCGTGGTGGGCATCTGCAAGATGAACTTGGTGCCGACCTCGGGCTTGGACTCGACGCGGACCTGGCCACCGGCGGCGCCGATTTCGCGGGCGACGACGTCGAGCCCGACGCCTCGGCCGGAAACCGCGGTCACCTTGCTGCTGGTGGTCACGCCCTGCTCGAAGAGAAATGGGAGCAAATCGTCGTCGCGCAAGTCTTCCAGGTTGACCACGCGACCGGCGAGCACTTTGCGCAGGCGCTCGAAGTCGACGCCGGCGCCGTCGTCGCTGACTTCGACGATGACGCTCGATTCGTTTTGACCGATGCACACCTCGACCTGGCCGCGCGAGGGCTTTCCTCGAGCCCTCCGTGCTTCCAGCGAATCGATGCCGTGATCGATGGCGTTGCGCACGAGGTGAAGAAGCGCGGGCTCGAGGCGCTGCTCGATGGCGGTTTCCAGGATGGCCTCGCCGCGTACGCGCACATCCACCTCCTTTTCCAGCGTTCGCGCCGCGCTTCGCGCCACGCGCTGGACCTTGTTCAAAAGCTGAGCGGTGCTCACCACCGAGGCACGACGAACGACACCATCGAGCTCGTCGAGGACGAGACCCATCGTGAAGTCGTTGCTCGACCATTCCGCGCGAATCGCGGACAGCTGGTGATCGACCTCGGTCCCGTAGCTGAGCGTTTTGGTGATTCTCTCCACCAGACTCTCGGGAGACGCCAGCCGGGGATCGATCTCGGAAAGCAGCGCCCGCAGCATGCGCAGAGATTCGCGGAGGCGTACGTGGAGCACGCCATGTTCGCCCTGGAGGCGCCGCAGCTCGTGCACCAGCGGGCGCACGTCGTCGGCGCGGAGCGCGACACCGTCCGGCTGGACGCCGCTTTCCGGCTCCGCATCGTCTGCGCCGCGCGGCCCCGCGGGTCCGCCGAGAGCAGCCACACGCTCGTCGGTCGCCGGGGAGGGGGCCGGTTTTTTCGCCTCCAGCTCTTTGATCGCCGCGTTCAGCTGCTGAATGAGCGGGTCGAGGTCCGCCGGTTCTTCCGAGGGCTCGAGCACCGTCAACATGCCCATTCCCTCGAAGGCTCCGAGCAGCGCGTCGCCCGTCAGGGGGCCCGGCTCGCCGGCCTTGCGCAGCACGTCGACCACCGATTCGGCCAGCTCGGCGAGCTCGCTACATGCCAGGTAGTCGAGCATGTGAGCTTCGCCTTTGACGGTATGGAGCAGCCGCCGCAGCGTCGCCAGATTCTCCCGTCGTCCTTGCTCGTAGCCGAGCCAAAGCTCGGTCGCTTCTGCGACGCGAGCGGGCATTCCGCGACAGAATGCCGCTACCAGATCATCCGGCGCTCTCATGCATGATCCCCGCCGACGCGGCCTGGCCGATGCGGAAGTTCTCGGCAGCCACCTTGAGGTCATGCGACAGCTGCAGCAAGCTTTCCGCGTTGCGCGTCGTTTCGCCGCTGCTGCTGAGCGAGTCGTTGACCGCGCTCACGATGTCCACCACCGCGGTCTTGACCTGCGCGGTTCCCTCCCGCTGGCGGGCGACGGCGTCGGAGATCTTGGCCGCGGCGGCCGCCGTTTCGCGAGCCAGCTTGATGCCTTCTTCCGTCGCCAACACCGACGCGTGAGAAGCGCTGTGCATGTCGGCGACCAGCTTGCGGATGTCGCGAACCGAATCCATGACGTGCTCGGACAGCCGTCGCATCTCGGCGGCGACGAGGGAGAAACCTCGACCGACTTCGCCGGCCTTGGTTCCTTCCAGCGCGGCATTCAACGCGAGCAGGTCCGACTTGTCGGCGATGTTCTGGATGAGCGAAAGGATTTCGCCGATGCGGTCGGAGTGGGCGCTCACCAGGCGTGTTTGCTCGGCGGTGTGCTGGGTGCTGACCAGGCTTTTTTGCGCCATTTGCAGCACCATCGTCGCGTCGTCGGCGACCTGGTCGGCGCTCGCCGCGAGCGCTTCGACGGTGCTGCGGATTTCTTCGAGGGCGGCGTTTTGTTGCGTCGCCGACGTCTCCTGCTGCCGCACCGACGAGAACATGCCGGCCGCCGCGGATGCCAGCGAGCTCGAGCTGTTGCCGATGCGGGCCGCCAGCTGGCGCAGCTGCTCGACCATGTTGCGGAACGCGGCGAAAAGCTCGCCGTCCCCGCTCAGCGTTCCCGTCAAGTCGCCGCGCGCCACGTGCACGGCCGAATCTTGCAGCTGTTTCAGGCGATCGTTCATGGCCTGGAACGCGTCGGCCATTTCGCCGATCTCGTCGGCGGAGAGCTCCAGCCGGAGCGCTCCCGACACGTCGCCGCGCGAAATCTGTTTGGCCGCGTCGGTGATGGCCTTCATCGACTTGGCCATTCGATCGGAGATGAAGATGGCCAGAATGAGGCCGATGCCCACGATGATGCCGGCCTGGGCAGCCATCGATCGCTGCGAGGCGGCTCGGCGCGCGTCGATGCGCTCGGCGCGCAGCGCGATGGCGACCGAGCCGAGCGAATCGCGGTGGTTTTTGACTCGCACCTCGGCCTTGCCGATCAAAAGATCGGCCGGCGACACCTGCTCGATGTCCTGTTCCATTTCGGGCGCGGAGCGATCGCCCGCCAGCGCGAGTCGCTTGCCCGACGATCCATACAGCGCGACCCAGCTGACCAGTCGATCGTTGAGCCCCGTGCGCAGCGTCTCGCTCAGGGTTTCGGTCGGCTGCTCCAGATCCATGGCGACGCCGATCGGATCGGCGAGCACCAGAGCGAGCACGTGGGCTCTTTCGCGCAGCTCGTCTTCTTCGTTCTTGGCAACGCGTCCCGGGATCAGCCACATGTCCACCGCCGACAGCACGAAGGCCACCGAGGCGACGAGAAGGCCAATCTTCCAGCGTATCGACCAGTACCGTTTCATCGTTGTCGCTACCGTACGATTCGCGCCAGCCGGAGAAAGTCCGGTTCGAATCTCAGACCCGCGTTGTTGGCTTGTTCCAAGTTCAGGACCAGGCGGGGTCGCTCACCCGCGAGCTCGACGCCGATGGCACATCCCGCCTGCACGTCGGCTCCGTCGGCGCACACGAGGATCCTCCTGGTCGATCCGGACTGTGCCGGCACGCTCTTGATGATGTCCTCGAGGCCGGCGGCGAAGTACACGATTTCCGCATCCTGTTCCTTCAGCACTTCCACCGTCTTTTCGACGGTTTGGTGGGTGACCTGAAGGACGCGGACCTTGCGTCCGGCGATTTTGTTCTCGGAAAGGAGGCTCTGGAAGACGGCGGCGACGGCTTGGCCGTCGTCGGCGGAGGGTCCCGACTTGGCGGCGACCACGGCGAGGACGGCATCGCCGCCGCGTTCGGCGAATCCCCGCTCGTAGCCGCTCGACCGTACGATGATCGCGGCCCGAAGGGGAGGGGGCACGAGGGACGCCGCCCAAGCGGCAGCGGCGAGCGTGGCAGCCCCGAGAGCACCAAGGAGCAGAAGGAAGGGGCGCCGTGTCCGTCGCTTCATCTCGGTAGAGCGCGTCTACGCAATCGCTCCGCGCTAAAGATACGACGGCACTTGTCTTGCCGGATTCAATGTTCGGGGCCGTTTTTCTTCCGAAATCGAGTGGTGTCCACGAGCCACGTCAAGAATCCTTCGACTTCCGCCAATCCCACCAGGTGAGGTAATTGCACGAAATCGCGCAACACCGGGGGCAAAGGGTGAATGTGCTTTTTCGGCACCGCAAAGAGCATGACGTGCTCGCAGGAGATCCAGCGTGTGCCTTCGGAGGTGAGGACGCGCAACGCCCGCTCCTCGGTGGACGCGCGTGCCGAGGCGGCCGCCGGCGCATCCCAAAGCTCCAAGAGGACCATGGCCGAAGCAATGGGATCGGCCCCCAGCACCTGACGGGAAGGAATCCCGCAGCGAATTCCTCGGTGCGTGATGCAGACGATTTCAGCCAAGAATGTTCCTGCTGAGACACGCTCGGAAGACCGCGGATGCGAGGTCTTCCAGGTGCTGTTTCGAAACGACCTCGTCGGCCCCGACTTCCCTCGAGGCGCGCGCCAGGTCTTCTCCGCGCTCGCTGGACACCAGCACCACCGCCAGATGCTTGAGACGCGGGTTGCCCCGGAAAAGTGCCGCCAGTCGATCCCCACGCATGCCCGGCATGAGAAGATCGATGACCGCTGCGGTCACGTTGTTTTCGAAAATGGCCCGCGTGGCACCAATGGGCGAGGGTAGGTCGATGACCTTCATGCCCGCCTTGGTGAGCAGGTGGACCATTTGGGCGCGCGCGATGTCGCTGTCGTCGATGACGAGGACGATCTTCTCGGACTGCGGCGCCGCCCGTGCAGCCCCGGACGGCGGATGCTTCATCTTCTCGGAGGTCGGCGCAGTGGTCCCCGACGTCGGCACGCGTATCAGAGGATCGCTTTTCGTGACGATCGAGCCATCCAATCCAGATCTTTCAGGCTTGGGTGATCCTTTCTGCACGGCGAGTTGAGCGTCCTTCCGTCGAGAACATTAAACGGAGGCGGATTACGAACGGTCCGAATAGCCTCTGGGATCCAAATACGTGAACGGACCGTTTTTGCTGTCGTGTACGCTGAAGGCTGCCGGTTCGGACAAGAGCGGAACGGAGGCGACGGCGTTGGTGGTAGACGCCGGCAGGCCTACTCGACCGCGGGGCGTTGCACAGATGATGACCCGGCGCGCCTCGCCGGCAGACTTCGCATCGGCCCGGCCCGTCGGATGCGTCATGACCACGACGATGCGCCCTCGATCTTGAATGACGCCTCCCACGCGAGCATCGGCGCCGGGAATCGGCACCGGAGGCTTCCACGGCACCACCGACTCGATGTTCGCGGCCGCGATGGCGTAGCGATCGCCGGCATATTCGAACAACAGGAGATCGCGAAGCACGGTGGAGCGAAGCTCTTTTTCGCGTGCTTCAGCCTCGTCCGGGCCGAGGAAATGTTCGAGCTCGTTGTCGTTCATTGCCGGCTCGTGTCACTTCATTACGGCGGCCCGGGCGAGCAGCACCAGAGGGAATCCCATTAAGGCCAATGACGCACGCCCTGCCGCCTGCGCTGGCAGGCGGCAGGGTCGGTGCGATTGCCATATGCGTTTACTGAAGCGGGCAAAGTGGATGCGCCGGATCGCAGAGATACGACTCGTGCTCGACGAAGGCGTCGTTCTCCACCGTCCAGTGCACGAGCGGAGGGAAGATGTCGCCTACTGCGTTCCAGTCGTCGTTGTTGTAGGCGCCTTCGTAATTGATCGGAAGGCCGGCCTTGGTCAGAACCGACGCGACGAGGAAGCTCGTGACCGAGGGCCTAATTTTCAGGGCCTTCTGATTGTTGATGGCGTCGAGCGCCGTGCGGATGTCGGCGGGTGTTACGAGCGCCGGATCGTGCACCGTCTTGGCCGCCACGAGGGAGGCGAGCATGAGCGTCGTCGCCGAATCGTAGGCGCCCGAGCTGGTTTGCTCCGGCCCTGTCCCGTACGCCGCGGTGAAGGCGTGGATGAAGAGCTGCCCGGAGATGTCCGAGTTCGCGAGAGCGACCGAGCTGCCTTCCAGCCCATTGGCCCCCGGCCCGACCAGGGGCAGGATGTAATTGCGCCGGAAGCTGTTGTTCGAGACCACCGGTAGCGTGAAACCGCCGGAGCGATAGGTCTGCACGGCGGCGGCGACGTTGACCGGAAGCTGCGCGAGCACGACGTAGTCGGGCTCGCCGTCCGCCTGCATGGTGGAGTCGTTGAAATTGTCGGTGACACGCACCCATTGAGCGGGCATGTCGGCTTGGCTGGTCAGCTGGATCAGCTCAATCGACGTTGGCTGGCTTGTGTAGAGCGCCAGCGTCGGCCCGAGCGCCTGCGCCAGCGAGACGTGCCCGCCGTCGTAGTAGATGGACAGCTTGAGCTTGCCGTCGCCATTGCGGTCACCGGCGTTCGGCTTGGCCAGGATGATCTGGTCGATCACCTTCGCCTCGAAATTGGCGTTGTAGAAGATGCGGCGCAGCCAGTTGTCCGTATCCCGCAGCGCGGCCTGGTTGACGGGGTTCGGGTCCGTCGCGGTCGGGTCGTTGATGAACCCGCTCGAGCACTGGTAGCAGACCACGGGGAATTTGTAGGGCGCCAGCGTCGCCGGATCGTAATTGAGGCCGTTGACCTGGATCGTGTCGCCGCTCGAGTCGCTCACCATCGCCATCACGTGCTCGTCGTTGAGCAGGCGCAGTGTCTCGGACTTTGCCAGCGCCGCGTTGTTGCCGTGGTCATCGCCGAACGCCACCGCGAATTGGACGTTGCTGTGCAACGTTCCGAGCGCCTCGTTCATCTGGTTCACCGCCAGGCGTATGGCGTTGCCATAAAGAGGCGTGGTTCCGGGATCGTCGAGAGCTCCGATCTTGATGATCGTGGGCTGGGCGTGAACCGCCGAAACCTCCGAGCCGATCGGGTCGCTGTTTATCGCTGGATCACTCACACTCCCGCAGCCCCCAAGCAAAACCAAAGACAGAGCTGCGCGCTTACCGATCGAACCTTTCATGCCACCCTCCTCGTCAGACAGAAATCTGACCGCGAATCAAAACGGTATTGAGCAGTGTAATGGCGGGGCACTGTCTTGTCTCTAATGAAATCGTGTGTCGACGGATCTTTTTTGATGATGAAAGAGTGGCACCTCGGTGTCGTTAGGCGTAAGCGCCTCCTTTTCACGTTGCGGTGCTGGGCTGTGCACAATGCCGAGTCGCAGTCGCGGGAGGGTCACCGCTCGGCGGTGACGACCGCCGCGGGTATCACCTCGGGACCGGTGGGGAGCGGCGGCGGGCCCAACGTGGTTTCGGCGCTCGATTTGACATACAAGGGGCCATGAGCGCGGCACCGAGCGGCCCGGCCCTTCGATGACTCGAGGAACGCTCATCGTGCTGGCCGTACTCCTCTTCGCCGCCGCCGGAGCCGTCGGCTGGCAAGCCCTCGAGATCGACGTGTCGAGGAGCGTGCTTCGGCCGGATACCTGGTTGGGGCCGGCGAAGCGGGACTCGCCGCGTGCCGCCAAGAGCCCGCCCAGCGAGGGCGTCTTCGCCATCGATCCGGCGGCGATATCGGCGGTGGACTACGAGACCACCCGGAGAAGCTGGACGGCGGAGCGGATGGATGCGGGCTCCGGGTTCGCCGTGACGATCAGCGACGTGCTGGGTCGAGTCGCGAAACATTGTCGCGCCGATCTCGACCCCGTGATCACCGGTTTGGCCATGGTGCGCGTCGAACGATTGCTGCCCCCCGCGGAAGCGCAAAACCTTTGGGCGCAGCATGGCCCCACGGCGGCCAAGGTGCGATTGCGCGGCGCCGACATGGAGGATTCGATCGAGTTTCGCGTCGTCTTCACCGGGCAAGTCCGCGGCGCGGTCGTCCTCCGCGCGGGCGCGCGCATGTTCGTGCCTTCCGTGCCGGCGGAGGTTTTCGAATTGCTCGCCGAAGGCTGTCCGCGCAGGGTCGAGGGCGAAGAAGAGCGGCGCTGACGAGCCGTGGCCCGGGCACGTGCCCGGGCTGGGCACGGTGCCGTGCCCGCCCAGTCTCCCGCGAAGTAAGGGAAAAATAAGGGTTTGTGCCGCGACGACGGGCCGCGACGGACGGTATGCGCGTTGCTGAAGAGCAGAGGCAACCACCCATCGTCCAAGCGATTGCTTGGCCTTAGCTCTCGAGGACTCCCATGCCCCTTCGACGGACGCTCGCGCATTGTGCGCTATCGCTCGCGTTTCTCGCGTGCCTGGCGAAATCGAATGATCCCTTGCCTGACGACGGCAGCGGCGGAGAAGCGCCGACGCACGGCGGCAGCGTCAGCCACGAGCCTGGTGCAAACGGCGGCGCCGGCGGTCCGCACGATGGCCAACCGGGCGCGGATGGCGGTGGCGCGTATGACGCGAATCCACCAGGCGCCACGCTGAAAGCGCCCAGTCGAGGCAGCGCCGTCGCTCTTTCCGAGGACGACGCGGTCGCCGTCGTGGTCAACCGCGATACGGGTTCGGCCACCGTTCTGGCGCTTCACTACGATGCCGCGCAGCCGCCCAGCGCCACGCTGGTGCAAGAAGTCGCGCTCGGCTCCGGCTCGGAACCTTGGCAGGCCGTCATCGGCCCCGACGGCGACACCGCGTACGTCGTCCTGCGCAAGGACCAAAAAGTCGCGCGCATTCGTCATCTGCGCACTTATCCCGAGCTTTACGGCACCGTGGCGGTGGGCTCCGAGCCCACGTCGATCGCGCTCAGTCCGAGCGGAGCGCGCGCCTACGTGACCAATTGGGTCGACGGCACCGTGAGCGAGATCGACACCCGCGCCTTCGCGCTGGCGTCCACCATCGACTTGAATCCGGCGCTGGTGGCCACCGGTTACCTGGGCGCCGTCGCGCCGCGACCGGCGCTCGCGCACCCGAGGTCGGTTGTCGCCACCAACGACGGCGACGCAGACGATGCCGACGAGGCGCTCTACGTCACCGAATACTACGGCCAGCAAGTCGAGGCAGAAGCGGCCGACGGCAGCAACGCCGATACGCGCAAGGTCGGCATCGTGTACCGGATCGGGCTGGGCGATCACGCGGTCAAAACCATTCGGCTCAATGCGCTCACCGACATGGGCTTCGAGGATGAGCGGGGCGCGACGGCCGGCTGCTATCCGAATCAGCTCCAATCGATCGCGCTCAACGGCAGCTTTGCCTACGTGGTGTCGGTGTGCGCGTCGCCCAGGGGGCCGATCGGCGTCAAGGCCACCACCACGTCGTGCGTCGTCGACGCCGACTGCGCTGCGCTCAATCTCGTCGAGCCGGCGTGTGTCGTTCCCTTCGCCGGCGCGCCGAGCGCGCAGTGCGTCGACGTCGCCAGCGTGAAGACCACGACGGCGCCCGTAGTCTCGGTCATCGACACCCGCGGCGACGCCGAAGTCGCGGGCGCCGCCGAGTCGCTCAACGCCCGGTTCGATGCGCTCTATCGCGCGCAGAAAACCGCGGCCGCCGCGCAGCGATTTCCGCTCTTTGCCGACGACATCGCCTTCGTGCCCGGCTCGTCGGTGGGCTATCTCACCGCCAACGGCGCGGACGCCGTGTTCCGCATCACCATCGATCCGACCAAAGGAAACGTGGTCGACGTGGGCGCTTCGACGCATCTTTTCGTCGATCTAGCTCCGGCCGGCATCGCCGCGGCCAAGGCGGGGAAAAACCCGATCGGCATCGCCCTCGCGTCGCTCGACAAGAAGGCGGGCATCGTTGCCAACGATGTGAGCCGGAACGCGACGCTCGTCGACTTCAACACGCAAGCCGTTGCCGGAGGTACTGCCGCGCCGAGCGTCGTCGCTACGACTGGCCTTCCCGCCGCCGGCTCGGATGCCGATCGCGTCCTGCGCGGCAAGCGCTTTTTCGACACCGGCACGGCGCGATGGTCCTTGCGCGGTCAGGGCTGGGGCGCGTGCCAGTCGTGCCACGCCGATGGTCTCACCGACAACGTGACCTGGTACTTCGCCCGCGGGCCGCGCCAGGCAACGAGCCTCGACGGCAGCTTCGCGTCCAAGCACCCCGAGGATCAGCGCATCTTGAACTGGACCGCGATCTTCGACGAGGTCGCCGATTTCGAGCTCAACACGCGCGGGATTTCCGGCGGCGTGGGCGCGACCGTCTCCAGCGTCAGCGCGCCGCCCGCGACCGCCGACCGCATCGACATCGTGGGCCTCGGCCACGCCAATCTGAGCGGGTCGGCGACCCAGGCCGCCGATCCGAAAAATCCGCTCGGCCTCGCGGCCGCGCCGCAACTCAACGACTGGGGCGACATCGAGAAGTACATGCAAAGCATTCGCTCGCCTCGCGGGCCCTCGAACCTCGACCCGGCCAAGGTGCAAGCAGGAAAAACGCTGTTCGCCTGGGGCGGCGCGTGCCAGGGCTGCCACGGCGGGGAGAAGTGGACGACGTCGCGCCGCTTCTACGCGCCGAGCACGGCCACCAACGCCGCCCTCGCCACCACGCGCTTCTCCGTCCCCGCCGGGTTCCCCGACGCGCTCTTGCCCGCGCATCAGCCGGAAAATCAGCTCCTCCGTTTCTCCGGCGGCAATGCGGCGGCGCTGGATCAGATCCTCTGCATCATTCGACCGGTCGATACGTTCGGCGTGGCCGAGCCCGGCGTGGGCATCGCCGAGCTGCGCGCCGACATGACGACGCGCGCGCAAGGCGACGGCAACCCCGCCGGCGAAGGGCGCGGCTACAACCCGCCGTCGTTGCTCGGTCTGGCGACGGGCGCACCCTATCTGCACGCGGGCAACGCGCGCACGCTCGAGGCGCTGTTCGGCTCGACGTTCGCCGTGCACACGCATGCCCTCGCGCCGAACTTCTTGTCCCAGACCGACCCCGATGCGGTGGCCTACGATGTTGGCAATCTCGTGCAGTATCTGTTGTCGATTGACGAGGACACGCCGTACCTGGCGATTCCCGAGCCGGGAGCGGCGGGCGGATCGCTTTGCCCGGCGACGTTCTGACGTTCGTTTTCAATCCGCGGCGCCGTGAGCGCAAGACGCCCGAGACTTTGTGGTCTCGGGCGTCTCTTTTTTGAGCCTTGGGGTGGTATAAGATCATCTGTCTGGCGGGAGCTCACATATGAAACTGATTGCGTCTTGGCTTTTCGTGGCGGTTGGCATCGCTTGCGCTGCGTCATGCGGAGGGTCGGAGTCGGGATCCGGAACCGGCGGCTCGACGGGATCTGGCGGCTCGACGGGAACTGGCGGCTCTGCGGGAGCTGGCGGTTCTGCGGGAACCGGCGGCTCGATGGGAACCGGCGGCTCGGGGCAAACGGACGGGAGCGCGGCCGGCGGAAGCGGCGGATCGTCGACGGGCGGCGGTGGAGGGACGAGCGCGGGCGGTGCTGCCGGAAACGCCGGGACCGGCGGGTCGGGCGCAAGCGGCGGGTCGGGCGCAAGCGGCGGCTCGGGCGGCGC
>JADMIO011683280.1_pt1 | contig 68303 bp, 72 predicted proteins | sample 8958161 | NCBI WGS metagenome assembly JADMIO01 (sample SAMN16585339, study PRJNA669376) | soil metagenome | isolation source: Crop rotation soil | place: USA: Cullars Rotation, Alabama | collected 2011 | reverse complement strand
TTTCATTATGGTGAAAGTTGGAACCTCTTACGTGCCGATCAGATTAAAACGAAAGGCCCAGTCTTTCGACTGAGCCTTTCGTTTTATTTGACCATGTTGGTATGATTTAAATTAATACGACTCACTATAGGGTCAGTGCGGCCGCGACTTCAAGTCACGTGAATTCCAAGCTTCGGATCCCACTGTGCTGGAAAGGCCGGCCCGCTGCACGTTGCTCTACAGCGGCCGCGACAAGGGCCTGATCGTGTTCTTCATCAACCGGGCGAAGATGTCGCCGGCCGACCTGGCGGCGGTGCACGCCGAGCTGGCGTCCCGCGCCGACCCGAAGGGCGTGTTCGCGGTGTTCGAGCGCGACGTGCCGGCGGAGGATCCGCGGGCCGCGCTGGCCGTGCTCGAGCGGGCCGGCGCGCTGGACGTGTTCCCGGCGCCGACGGGCTCCTTCTCGGGCAGGCTGGTCGACCCGCGCCTGGACGCCCGCCACCTGAACGCGGCGGCGGTCGCCATGCGGCAGGTCGAGAACCGGCGGTGGGAGCGGCTGAAGGCGATCGACGCCTACGCCACCGGCGACGGCTGCCGGCGCGCGGCGCTGCTCGGCTACTTCGGCGAGCGCCCCGAGGAGCGGCCGGCGGACGTCTGCTGCGACGGCCACGGCGGGCGCCGGGCGGGGACGCGCGAGGAGCCGGTTGCGACGCCGGCGCTGGCAACGGTCGACGCGGTGCTGCTGGCCGTCGACGAGACCGACGGTCGGGTGGGCCGCACGCGGCTGGCGCAGATCCTCCGCGGCTCGCAGGCCAAGGCGCTGACCTCGGCGGGCCACGACCGGCTGCGCAGCCACGGCGCGCTCGTCCGCCAGTCGCAGACGCAGGTGATGGGCGCCATCGACCGCCTGATCGCCTCCGGCGCGCTGGAGCAGACCGGCGGGCCCTACCCGCTTGTACGGCGCGCCGCGACCCAGTCGGCGCGGACGTCCCGCGACGCCGATCTGCGCAGCCAGGTGCTGGCGCTGGGCACCGCCCGCGACCGGGCGGGCATCCCGTTCCTGACGCGCGTGCTCGCCAGCGGGGACAGCGCCGAGGTGCGCAAGCTGGCGGCGCTCGCCATGGCGCGGATCGGCGACGACTCCGCGAACGACGCGCTGACGGCGGCGCTCGACGACGAGTCGCCCGACGTGCGCAACGCCGCAGGTGCGGCGCTGCGGCACATCTCGCACGTCTCGTGACAGACACCTGACGGTGCGCCGCCGTAGGGTGCCCGCATGTCGCGCCGGATCGCCCTGCTCACTCTGATTGTCGCACTCGCTCTGGCGCTGCCTCTGGCCGTCCACCACGCGATCGCCGGGGACGGCCCGCCGCCCGCCGGCGGCGTGGTCGAGCGTGTGGTCGACGGCGACACGGTGATCGTGCGCGCGGACGGCGAGGCGCTGCGGGTGCGGCTGCTCGGCATCGACACGCCCGAGACCGTCGACCCCGACCGGCCGGTGGGCTGCTTCGGCCCCGAGGCGTCGGCCTACACCAAGCACCTGCTCACGGGCCGCTCCGTGACCCTCGTCTACGACCGCGAGCTGCACGACCGCTACGGCCGGCTGCTGGCCTACATCTACCTGCGCGGGAGGTTCGTCAACGCCTCGCTGGTCGAGCTCGGCTACGCGCGGACGATGTCGATTCCGCCGAACACCGCGCACGCCGGGGAGCTTGCGTCGCTGGAGCGGCGGGCGGCGCTCGACGGCCGCGGGCTGTGGGGTGCCTGCTCGACCTGACTCGGTAGACTGCGGGTGATGCGCCGGCTGATCGGAATCGGCATCCTGGCGGCCGCAGCCGCGGTCGCGGTACGCGCCTTCCGCTCCCGGGAGGACGCCAGCGTCACGACCTCGGGCAACGGGCACTCCGCGGACGAGGCACGCATCGCGATGCTGCGCGAGCGGATCGCCGCGGCGCGCCGGCGCCTGCGCGACGAGGTCGACACCGTTCGCGGCGAGTGAGCCCGCGCAAGCTCGCGGTGGCTGCCGCGGCGGCCGGCGGCGCGCTCGCGGCATGGGGGGCCTTCGAGGCGCAGTGGATCGAGCGGCGCGTGGTGGACGTCCCCGTCGCGGACCTCGATCCGGCGCTGGACGGGCTGTCGATCCTGCACCTGTCCGACCTGCACGCCGGCTCGCCGTCGTTCAACCTGCGCACCCTGCGCAAGGCGGTCGCGTTCGGCGTCGAGACGCAGCCCGACATGGTCGTGATCACGGGCGACATCGTCGCCCACCCGCGGGCGCGCCGGGCCGTGATCGAGCAGCTCGCGCGCCTGTCACCGCCGCTCGGCAGCTACGCCTCGCTGGGCAACCATGACATCGGTCTGACCCGCGACCCGTTCTCGCGGGGCATGGTGCTCGAGGACTGGGAGGAGGCGCCGGTGCGGCTGCTCCGCGACACCTCGGCGACGGTCGAGCTCTCCAGTGTGCCGATCGAGATCGCCGGCATGGAGCCGCAGCCGTGGATCGACGGCGTCGCCAAGCCGTGGGAGCTGTTCCGCTCGAACGCCCGCCTGCGGATCCTGCTCGCCCACTTCCCGGACGCGATCGACGACCTGCCGCCGGGCAGCGCAGACCTCGTGCTGGCCGGCCACCTGCACGGCGGGCAGATCTGCCTGCCCGGCCCGCGCGGCAAGGTGCGCCTGTCGCACACCGAGTTCACCTACCTCGACGGGACGCACCGCGTGGGCGACACCACGCTGGTTGTCTCCAGAGGCACCGGGACGACGCTGGTGCCGTTTCGTCTGGTCGCCCGGCCCGAGATCGCGCTGCTGAGGCTGCATCCGGCATGAGATCGCTGGTCGCCGCGCTGCTCGAGCCGGTGGCGTATCCCAGCGTGTACGACGTCACGGTGCGGGCCGTCGGCGACGGCACGATCTCGCTCGCGGGCGACCACGACGATCTGCGACGGGAGGGCGTGTACGGCGTCTACTCGGAGCGCGCCTACGGCCGGATCGGCGCGATCATCGAGCAGGACGAGGCCGGCGCGGTGCGGACGCTCGAGCCGGCGGTCGCGGAGCTTCGGGCCGGCGATCCGGTCGGCATCAGCATCTACGCGTTCCCGCTCGATCCCCTGCAGGGCAGGGGCGTCGGGTTCGACGAGGTGCAGGTGGCCGGTCCGCTGGGGCCGATGGCGGCGTGGGTTGTTCCCGGCGGGCCGCGCTGGGCGGTCTACGTGCACGGGCGCGGCTCGACCCGCGAGGAGGGGCTGCGCGTGCTCGGCGTGCTCCACCGGCTGGGGCTGACCGTCGTGCTGCCGACGTATCGCAACGACGCCGGTGCGCCCGCATCGCCCGACGGCTACTACCACCTCGGAGCGACCGAGTGGGAGGACATCGAGGCGGTGGTCGCTCATGCCGCAGCCGAGAGGGCCGAGGACGTGGTGCTCGTGGCCTCCAGCATGGGCGCCGTGCTCGCCTGCCGCTTCCTGCTGCGCTCGCCGCTGGCCGGTCGGGTGTCGGCGGCCGTCCTGGACGCGCCGCTGCTCGACTGGTCGGCCACCCTGCGCAACGCCGCCGCACGCCGTGGGGTGCCCCGCCCGGTCGCCGCGGCCGCCAAGCAGCTGGCCGCCCGCCGGATCGGCGTGCGCTGGCGCGAGCTCGACCACGTGCGTCAGGCCGCTGCCTTCGCGACGCCGATGCTGATCGTCCACGGCACCGACGATCGCACCGTGCCGTTCGACACCAGCCGCCGCCTGGCGCTGGCCCGGCCCGACCTCGTACAGCTGGTCGCGGTCCCGGGAGCGGGGCATGCCCGCTCCTGGAACCGCGACCCTGAGGGCTACGACCACGCCGTCGCCGGCTTTCTGGACGGGATCAGCCAGCCGGTGCGGCGGACGTCGAGCGGGTGATCCGCACGTCGCCGCTGGTGGACGTCGCCTTCAGCCGCAGCGACTCGCCGTTGGCGGTCGCCGGCGCGTCCGCCGGATCGAGATCCGAGCTGGTGTCGCCGCTCATCGAGTTGACGTCCAGCCAGACCTTCGTGCCCGCGACGACGCCGACGTTGATGTCGCCTGACACCGACTTGACCGAGGCCTCGCCGCGGCTGACGGCGCGCAGGGCGGCATCGCCCGACACCGAGGCGACGTTGACGTCGCCAGCCGCCTGACCGATCTGGACGTCGCCCGAGACGAGCTTCACCGACGCCCGACCGCCGACGGAGCCGACGCGGACGTCGCCCGAGACGGTGTTCAGGTTGGCGTCGCGGCCGATGCCGTCGACCGAGAGATCGCCCGATGCGGACTTGAAGTCGACGTCGCCGGCGACCTGCTCCGCGATCAGCGCGCCCGAGGCGCTGACGCCGTCGACCGAGCCCAGGTCGCCCATCAGGCGGGCGTCGGCGGATGCCGTGCGGGTGTTGATGTGCGCGCCCTTCGGTGCGTCGACGGTGACGCGCACCTGCGCGTCGCCTCCGCGGAACCCGAAGCGCGACTGCTCGGGCACCTCGATCACCAGCTCGTTGCCACGCAGCTCCTCGCGGGCCTTCTCGACGGCCTGCCGGCTGCTGTCGCGGTCGTCCAGCGCGGCGATCTCGACGATCGTGTCGTCGCCGTCATGGGTGCGGGTCTCGATCAGACCGGCGGCGACCTTGATCTTGACGTGCAGCTCGCCCGGTGTGTGGTGTGTGCTCATGTCGTGCTCCTTCCGCTATGCCCGAGCCCAGCCGCGCAGGCCGCGGGCGGCCGGCTCCGGCTTGACTGTGCGAGTCTCGGTGGGGGACTGATCCAGGTGGTGGTCGGCATGGCCGCGGCGCCAGGGGACGGTCATCGCGGCGACGGTGCCGGGCAGGTGTCGGTCGGTCGTCATCCGTGGCTCCTAACTCTGGTGGTATCCCGTGATCCGGTTGCCGAACTTGGGTCGGCGCTCGAGGCCCTGGCCGATCGTGCGCACCAGCCACGAGTTCGTGGAGATGCCCTCGCGGGCGGCCGCCGACTCGACCCGCTCCTTGAGCGACTCGGGCATCCGCAGCGTCAACCGGGCGGTGGCGCCGTCGTCGGCCGGCGGGGGTGCCGGCTCCTCGACGTCGGCGACGTACGCCAGGACGGCGTCGCGTCCTTCCAGCCGCACCTCGATATGGCCGGAGGGCAGTGCTCCGCTGAGCTCGGCGGCGGCCTCCGACAGGACGTCCAGCAGCCGCACCCGCAGGCTCGGCTCGAGGGAGCGGAGCAGCGGCTGGGCGGCCTCGACGGACGGCTGGCCGCCGATCGCCGCCGAGGCGGCGAGGTCGTCCCTGATGGCCTCGATGTGGTGTGTCATCTGCATGACGTCATTATGACGTCACGTATGCCGTCTGTCAAATGTCACGAAGATGCAGGCCTTTTGCGCCGTATACTCGATCCCTCGAGATGACCGACCATCCGTACGAAGCGGAGTCGGTGCATAGCGCCACCGCCTCCGCGCACATCTCCCACGCAGTGATCGCCACCTACGCCGCAGCTGCGGCCGTCGAGGTGCCGGGAGTGCGCGGCATCTGGGCGGGTCACTCCGCGCCGCCAGAGCGCGAGATCGACCCCGAGCGCGCACCCAAGGGCGTCCGCGTCAACGGCGACGGCCAGCGGGTCGACCTCGAGCTGCATCTGGTCACAGAGTGGGGCGCGAGCATCCCGGAGGTCGCCGACCAGGTCGGCAGCCAGGTGCGCCGCTACCTCGCATCGATGATCCAGCTCGAGCCCACGGACGTCGCGGTCGTGGTGGACGAGGTCGCCGCGCCGCTTCGCCCGTGAGCCGGGTCGACCACCTCACGAAGGGCTCGGTGTCGCACGCGCCTTCGCCGTGCCGCTCGTGCATGTGGTGGCAGACCGGCCCAGGCGCCCGCCCGCCCGATCGGGAGAGCTGGATGCTCCAGGCCGAGGACGAGTTCGGCCCGTGGGGCAAGCTCTACGTGGACGACGACGGCCGGACGATCGGCCTGATCCAGTACGGCCCGGCCGACCGGTTTCCGCGGGCGCGGGCCCTGCCCGCCGGCCCGCCCGGCGCCGGTGCGGCGTTGATCACCTGCGCCTACCTGGTCGACGTGCACAGCCCGTGGGTGCTGCAGAGCCTGTTCCTGGCGGCCATCGGCGAGTGCAAGGTCCGCGGTTTCCCGTCGCTCGAAGCATTCGCCTACCGCTACCAGCCGGAGGAGACGTTCGCGGCGCGGTTTCTCGGCCACCGGACGATCTTCCCGGCCGACTTCCTTCGCGACTTCGGTTTCCAGGGACGGCGAACTGCGGGCAAGATCGAGTTGGTCCGCCTCGACCTTCGGGGTACGGTGCCCGTCGAGGAGGCGACCCTGACGGAGCGCATCAAGGCGCGGCTGACCGTCATCCAGCCGGCGCCTGCCGCTCCGTGAACCGACCGTAGCTCGACGACGAATGCCAGATAGACACACTGGAAAGGATCCGCAGACGGAGCACCTGTCCGATCATGGGCTGCTGGCGCTGGTTGCCCGAGGCGACCGGGAGGCCTTCGCCCGGCTCTACGATCAGTACAGCGAGGCCGCGTATTCCCTCGCCGTCCGGATCGTGCGAGACCGCGACCTGGCGGCGGACGTCGTGCAGGATGCGTTCCTGGCCGTGTGGAAGCAGGCGTCGCGCTTCGACGCCCGCCGTGGACAGCCCTCGACCTGGATCCTCACCTTGACCCACCACAAAGCAGTTGACATCGTGCGCCGCGAGGATCGACGGCGCGCCGAGCCGCTGGACGACGAGCGAGCCGCCGCCGCGGTCGACCCGGCGACCCCGGTCGACGAGCGAGCCTGGCTGGGCGTCGCCCGCGAGCAGGTTCGCACGGCCCTGAGCCGCCTCCCCGACCCGCACCGCGAGGTGCTGGAGCTGGCGTATTTCGAGGGGTACACCCAGTCCGAGCTGGCGGAGCGCCTGGCGCTGCCGCTGGGCACCGTCAAGAGCCGGACGTTCGCGGCGATGGCATCGCTGCGCAGCTCGCTGCAGGAGATGGGGATCGCCATGGAGGACGAGTGGAACACGTCGACGAGCTGATCCCCGCGCACGCGATGCGCTCACTCGACCCTGACGACGAGCGGGTCGTCGCCGCACACCTGGCCGGCTGCGACCGGTGCCGCCGGATGCTGGCGGAGTTCGAGAGCGTGAGCGCCTCGCTGGCCTATGCCGCGCCGCGCGCGACGCCCCCGCCGGAGCTCCGCGAGCGCCTGCTGGCATCCCTCGAGCCGGTCGTCGAGGCCGCGCCGCCGGCCGTCGCCGAGCCGCGAAAGCCGCGGTTCAGCTGGTGGCCGCGCGTGGCCGCCGTGGCCGTGCCTGCGCTCGCCGTGTGCGTGCTGGGCCTGGTCGTCTGGAATGTCTCGCTGCGCGACGACCTCCACTCGACGAAGGCGTCGCTGGCGTCGAATCGCGCGGTCTACGTCAACAATGTGGGCAACGTCGTGGCCGACAGCGGCGGCAACCTCACGCTCTATGCCGATCTGGCGCCTGCCCCCGCCGGCAAGACCTACGAGGCGTGGGTGATCGGCTCGTCGGGGCCGATCCCGGCGGGCACCTTCAAGGGCGGCGGCACCGTGGTGCTCGATCTGACTGCACAGGCGCGGCCGGGCGACCAGGTGGCGATCACGGTCGAGCCGGCAGGCGGGTCGGATCAGCCGACCACCAAGCCGATCGGCGCCGCTTCGGTCTAGCGAACCAGGTAGGCGACGGTGCCGGCGATCACGGCCACCGACACCAGGACCCGCGAGGTGCGGGCGGGGTCCGGCAGGTCGAGCCCGAGCGACGCGAGCGAGCCGGACTGGGCCCGGCGGCGGGCCAGCCGGCTGCGCGCCATCGCCGACTCACGCTGGGCGGACGGGCCGAGCAGCTCGTCGACCTCGTAGGGCCCGTGGCGGTCGGAGCCGTGGTCGTGGTCGAGGCAGATCAGGCTGCCCCGGTGCTCGGTGACGTCGCCCAGGCAGCGGGGGCAGGCGTGTGGGGCAGGCTCGTAGGGCTGCCACTGCTCGCGCGCGCTGCGCCGGCGGTCGCCGACGGTCAGCAGCTGGTGGCGCTTCCACGCGCCGTGGGTGGAGCACGCCCCTCCCGGGGCGCGGCGGACGCAGACGGGACACAGCGTCCCCCGGGCGCCGCTCAAGCTGCGACCTCTGTGCCGGGGACGCGGATCAGGTCACGCTGGGCCAGGAGCTCGGCGATCTGGACGCCGTTCAGGGCGGCGCCCTTACGCAGGTTGTCGGCGACCACCCAGAGGGCCAGGCCGTTGGGCCGAGAGCGGTCCTCGCGGATCCGGCCGACCAGCACCTGGTCGCCGCCGGCGGCCTCGATCGCCATCGGGTAGCGGACGTTCGCCGGGTCGTCGATCACGGTCACGCCGGGCGCGGCGGCCAGCAGCTCGCGCGCCTGCGCCGGCGCCAGCGGCCGCTCGGTCTCGATCCACACCGCCTCGGAGTGCGACCGCCAGACCGGGACGCGCACGCAGGTGGCGCTGATCCCGATCGAGTCGTCGTCCATGATCTTGTGCGTCTCCCGCACCAGCTTGCTCTCCTCGGTGGTCTCGTCGCCCTCGAACACATCACATTGTGGAAGCGCGTTGAAGGCGATCGGATGAGGGTACACGTCAGCACGGACGGTCTCACCCTGCAGGGACGCCAACGACTGCGAGCGAAGCTCGTCGACCGCACGGCTGCCGGTGCCGGACACCGCCTGGTAGGTCGCGATCTGCATCCGCAGCACGCGCGCCGCGTCGTGCAGCGGCTTCAGGGCGCAGACCAGCTGGATCGTCGAGCAGTTGGGGTTGGCGATGATCCCGCGGTGCGCCGCGGCTGCGGCGCCGTTGACCTCGGGGACGACCAGCGGCACCTGCGGGTCCATGCGAAAGGCGCTCGACTTGTCGACGACCATGCACCCGCGCCGCACCGCCTCCGGAGCGAACCGCTTCGACGTGCCGCCGCCGGCCGAGAACAGGGCCAGGTCGAAGCCGGCCAGCGAGTCCTCGGTCAGCTCGCGCACCTCCAGCTGCTCGCCCGCGAAGTCGACCCGCGTGCCGGCCGACCGGGCCGATGCGAACGGGACGACGTCCGAGGCCGGGAAGCTGCGCTCGGCGAGGATCGAGAGCACCTCGGGGCCGACTGCGCCGGTGGCACCGACGACGGCGACGCGGTAGCTGCGGTCAGACACGCGGCTCCTCTCCCTGGGCTTCCGCCAGCTCCGCCTCGAACACGTCGTGCAGCGCCGCGACGGCCTCCGGCACCTTCTCACGGGCGATCACGCACGACACCTTGATCGGCGACGTGGCGATCATCCGCACGTTGATGCCGTGTTCGGCCAGGGTCGCGAACATCCTTGCGGCGACGCCGGGGTGGCTCTTCATGCCGGCGCCGATCAGGCTGACCTTGCCGGCGGTGTCGTCGACCCGGAACTCCAGGTCGAGCTCGCGGCACAGCCCGTCGATCGTGTTGGTCATCAGCGGCAGGTCGTCCGCCGGCAGCGAGAAGGTGATGTCCGCGCGCTCGTGCGTGACCGCGTTCTGGATGATCGTGTCGACGTTGATGTGCGCGGCGGCGACGGCCGTGAAGATGCCCGCGGCAGCGCCGGGCTTGTCCGGCACGTTCTCGAGCGTGACGTAGGCCTCGTCCACGGTGTGGGTGATGCCGGAGATGATCGGGTCTTCCATCGTGGCGTCCTCTCGGATCCAGGTGCCGGTGGTGTCGGTGAACGTCGAGCGGACGTGGATCGACACCCCGTGGTTTCGGGCGAACTCGACGGAGCGCAGCTGCAGCACGCGTGCGCCGGAGCCCGCCATTTCGAGCATCTCGAGCGGCGAGACGACCGGCAGCTTGCGCGCGCCGGGCACGATCCGCGGGTCGGCGGTGTACACGCCCTCGACGTCGGTGTAGATCTCACAGTCGCCGCCCAGCGCCGCGGCCAGCGCCACGGCCGTCGTGTCGGAGCCCCCGCGGCCGAGTGTGGTCACGTCGAGCGCCGTCGACACGCCCTGGAAGCCGGCGACCAGCACGATCTTGTTCTCCTCCAGCGCCTGCTCGATGCGCTTGGGGCGGATGTCGACGATCTTCGCCTTGGTGTGGACGGTGTCGGTGACGATGCCCGCCTGCGACCCGGTCAGCGAGACGGCGTGGTGACCGAGGTCCTCGATCGCCATGGCGCAGAGGGCGGCCGAGATCCGCTCGCCGGTCGAGAGCAGCATGTCCATCTCGCGCGGATGCGGCCGGTCGGAGACGCGCGCGGCGAGGTCGGCGAGCTGGTCTGTGGTCTCGCCCATGGCGGAGACGACCCCGACCACGGAGCGGCCGGAGCGGTGTGCCTCGACCAGCCGCCGGGCGACGTTCTTGATCTTGTCGGGATCGGCGACGGACGAGCCGCCGAACTTCATCACCAGCACGCGCGGGGCCGGCTGCGGCTCGGGATACGCCATGGGAGCAGTGTATCGGCGTGGTTGGGCGGATCGACGCAGGCGGCCGGCTCTACGCCATGGTTGCGAGGATGCCTGCGATGTCCGACACAGTGGTGCGTGGGTTGACGATCGCCATCCGGGTGCACGGCTCGCCGCGGTGGGTGGTCGGCGTGACGAACGCGTAGCCCTGCGCGAGCAGCCCGCTGCTCCAGGCGGCGTAGTCGGCGGCCGTCCAGCCGGTGCGGCGGAAGATCAGCACGGTCAGCTCGGGCTCCTCCAGCAGCTCGACGTTGGGGCGGCTGCGGATCTCGTCGGCGCCCGCCCGGGCAACGGCCAGCGTCTGCTCGATCGCGTCCCGGTATGCGTCGGTGCCGTGCACGGCCAGCGAGAACCAGAAGGGCAGGCCGCGGGCGCGCCGCGACAGGTGCACGGCGTAGTCCGAGGGATTCCACTCGCTGGTCTCGTTGATCGTGTCCAGGTAGCCGGCGTGCTGGGTGTGGGCACTGCGCGCCACCTCGGGATCGCGGTAGACCAGCGCACAGCAGTCGAACGGCGCGAACAGCCACTTGTGCGGGTCGACGATGAAGCTGTCGGCGCGCTCGATCCCGGCGAACAGGTGGCGCACCGACGGAGCAGCCAGCGCCGCGCCGCCGTACGCACCGTCGACGTGCATCCACAGCCCGCGCTCGCGGCACACCTCGGCGACGCCGGCCAGGTCGTCGATCACGCCGGTGTTGGTCGTGCCGGATGTCGCCACGGCGGCGAACACGCCGTCGTCTCCGGCCTCGTCGAGCGCCCGGGCCAGCGCCGGGCCGGTCATCCGGCCGCGCTCGTCGGCGGGCACGTACAGCACGTCGACGTCCATCACCTGCTCGAGCGCATAGACCACGGACGAGTGCGTCTCGGCGGTCAGCGCCACCCGCCAGCGGGCCGGGCGGTCGCCGCCGCGGGCCTCACGGGCGGCATGCCGCGCGGCGACCAGCGCCGAGAGGTTGCCGGTGGTGCCGCCGGGGACGAAGCAGCCGCCGGCGCCGGCGGGGAGACCCGCCAGGTCGGAGATCCAGCGCAGCGCCTGGTTCTCGGCGTAGACCGCGCCGGAGCTCTCCAGCCAGCTGCCGCCGTAGATCGACTGGACGCCGACCAGCAGGTCGAACAGGGTCGAGACCTCGGTCGGCGCGCCGGGGATGAACGCCAGGTAGCGGGGGTGGTCGACCGACATCGTGGCCGGCGCCAGCACGTCCACCCAGCGGCGCAGCGCCTCGTCGCCGCCCAGGCCCTCCGGCGTGATCGTGATGCCGGCGCGGGCCTCGAGATCGGCGGGCGTGCGCGGCCCGTCGAGCGGCGCATCCATGCGCATGCGGTCGAGGGCGAGACGGGTGATCCGCTGGGCGAGGCGCTCGGTGTCCTGGGTGTATCGGTGCACGGCGAGGACTGTAACCGTGGAGTAGGATCGGCGCGTGAGCGACCTGCTCGCCCTGATTGCCGCCTACGACGACGCCTGGAACCGCCAGGACGTCGAGGCCATCTCGTCGCTGCACGCGCCGGACGTGGTGTTCCACAACCACACCGCCGGCGAGCGGGTGGAGGGCAGGGATGCCGTCGCCGCCCACATCGCCGGCATCTTCGAGCGGTGGCCGACGCTGCGCTTCAGCGGCCGCGGGCAGCGGGCGGGCGAGGACTTCGTGGTTAGCGAGTGGACGGCCTCGGCGACGCATCCGGACGACGGCCGGCGGCTGGAGTGGGACGGCGTCGACGTCTTCCCCTTCCGCGACGGCCTGATCGCGCGCAAGGACGTCTACTCCAGCAGCGCGACGCCGCGCGTCCTGTAACAACGGGGTCAGACCCCGTTGTTACATCAGAGCTCGCGGCGGCCGGCGAACGCCCGGCCGAGCGTGACCTCGTCGGCGTACTCCAGGTCGCCGCCGACCGGCAGCCCGCTGGCCAGCCGGGTGACGCGGCAGCGGCCGCGCAGCCGGTCGGCGATGTAGACGGCGGTGGCCTCGCCCGTCATCGTCGGGTTGGTCGCCAGCACCACCTCGGCTGCCTCGTTCCGCTCCACCCGCTCGAGCAGCTCCGACAGCTTGAGGTCGTCCGGGTCGACGCCGTCGATCGGCGAGAGCGCGCCGCCGAGCACGTGGTAGACGCCGCGGAACTCCGCCGTCCGCTCCATCGCCACCACGTCGGACGGATCCTCGACCACGCAGATCACCGTCCGGTCACGGCGCGCGTCCTGGCAGATCGGGCACAGCGGCCCCTCGGCCAGGTTGAAGCACTCCTCGCAGAAGCCGATCCGCTCCTTGACCTCGCGGATCGCGTCCGCCAGCGCCAGCGCGTCCTCCGGGCTGGCCTTGAGGATGTGGAAGGCCAGCCGCTGCGCGGTGCGTCGCCCGATCCCGGGCAGCCGGGCGAGCTGGACGATCAGGTTCTCGACCGACGGCGAGTACACGCGCGGTCAGATTCTCTCAGAGGCCGGGGATGCCGAGCCCGCCGAGGCCCCCCAGCTGGCCCATCATCCGCTGCTGCTGGAGCTGCTGCGCCGCGGCCAGCGCGCCGTTGAACGCCGAGACGAGCAGGTCCTGCAGCATCTCCGGATCGTCCGGGTCGATCGCCTCGGGTTTGATCGTGACCTCGCTGACCTCCAGCGATCCCGACATCTTCACGGTGACGGCGCCGCCGCCGGCCGAGTGCTCCACGTACTCGGTCTTCAGCTGCTCCTGGGCCTGCTCCATCTGCTGCTGCATCTTGCCGAGCTCCGCCATCATCTTGTTCGGGTCCATCTTCGTCACCGCGACTCCTTGACCTCGTGGGCGTCGAACGCTTCCTTGAACTGGTCGAACAGGTCGTCCTCCGACACGGCCTCCTGCTGCGGCTCGACCGCCGGGATTGGCTCCTCGCCGGCCGGCTCCGACGCGGCGGGAGCGTCGTCATCGACGAGCCGCACCCTGACCGGGCCGCCCAGCGCCTGGCCGAGCACCTCGGTGAGCAGCTGCTCGTTCTCCGAGGACGAGGCGCCGGACCTGGCGAACGAGAGGCTGAAGGCGAGCGTGACCACGCCCTCGTCGACCCCGGTCGGGCGTGCGTGATCGAGCAGCGCGCGAAGCGGCGGGGAGCGGCGGCCGACCTCGGGGAGCACCGCGTCCTCCCACCGCGCCATCAGTCCGTCGCCGGACGCCGGTGGCGGGTTGCGGGGCTCGGGCGCAGCCGCGGGCGGCGCCTCCTCGGCGACCGCGGCGGGCGCCGCCGGTGCGGCGGGTGCAGGGGCGGCGGCGGCCACGGGCGGCGGCGCGGGCGCCGGTGCGCCGCTCTCCAGCCGCTCCAGCCGCTGCTGCAGCGCCTCCAGTGACAGCTCACCCTGCGGGCGACAGACCTTGACCAGCGCCAGCTCCAGGGGCAGCCGCGGGTCGGAGCCCTCCTTGACCTCGTCGACCACGTCGCGCAGCAGGTCGATCAGCCGCTGCACCGCGGTCGGCGTCAGCCGCGACGCCTGCTCGGCCAGCCGCGCCTGCTCGTCGACGGTCATCGCCAGATCGGCGGGGGTCTCGCCCAGCTGCTGCGTGAGGAACAGCCCGCGCAGGTGGGTCAGCAGGCCGGCCGTGACCGACCCCAGGTCGGCGCCCGACTCGGCGAGCTCGTCCACCAGCCGCAGCGACCCGGCCGCGTCACCGGCGGCCACCAGGTCGAGCGCGCGGAACAGCATCTCCTCGTCGGCGGTGCCCAGCAGGACGCGCGCGTCCTCGGCGGTGATCTTCTGCGAGCACGCGGTCTGCAGCTGGTCGAGCAGCGAGACGGCGTCGCGGAAGCTGCCGCCCCCGGCGCGTGCGACCAGCGTGATCGCGGCGTCGTCGATCTCGATCCCCTCGGCCGCCGAGATGCGCCTGAGCAGCTCGCTGGTCTCGGCGTGCGTCGGGCGATGGAAGGCGAACCGCTGGCAGCGGCTGCGGATGGTCGGCAGCATCGCCTGCATCTCGGTGGTGCAGAGCACGAAGATCGCGTGGTCGGGCGGCTCCTCGAGCGTCTTCAGCACCGCGTTCGAGGCCTCCTTGGTCAGCATGTGTGCCTCGTCGACGATGTAGATCTTGTAGCGGCCGAGCACCGGTCGGAGCACGACCTTGTCGCGGATCTCGCGGATGTCGTCGATCCCGCGATGGCTGGCGGCGTCCATCTCGATCACGTCGATCGCCGTGGCGTCGTGGATCGTCCGGCAGGACTCGCACACCAGGCAGGGCGTGGTCGTCGGCCCCTGCTCGCAGTTCAGCGACTTCGCCAGGATCTTGGCCATCGACGTCTTGCCCGTACCGCGCGGCCCTGCGAACAGGTAGGCGTGTGCCACGCGATCCTGATCGATCGCGTTGCTCAGCGTGCGAACAACGTGCCCCTGCCCGACGACCTGGCTGAAGTCGAGGGGCCGGTGGGTGCGGTACAGCGCGGACACGCTTGCATGTTAACCGGGGCGGTGGGGCTGAGCGGCCGTGCACCCGCCCCTCGAGGTGGCGGACCCGGACGGTGCCCTCCAGCATCGGCTCCCACCAGGCTGACCCGCGGCACCCGGGTGACGTTGCTTAGCGCTGCTTCCTTCCGGACCTGACGCGGTTCACAAGCCTCCGTTGCGCGGGACCTGGCGATCAACGCCGAACGCCGGGGCCCTAATTCCGAACCCGACGCCCCTCAGGGCGGGAGTTCAGCCCGGCTAGAGCGGATTGCCGGTACAGGGAACCGCTAGCTCCCCACCTAGCACGGCCACCCCGATCGTATCAGCCGGCGTCCGCCCGCTCCTCCGCCTCTCGGAGGCGGCGGGCGAGGATCTTTGCCAGCTTCAGCGCAATGGCGGGGTGCTGCTCGAGCAGCGGGGTGAACTGCCAGGCCGTGATGCCGAACACGCGCAGCGGCGACTCGGCGATCACCGATGCCGTGCGCCGCCCGGTTTCGTCGAGCAGGGCGACCTCGCCGAAGGACGCGCCCGGGCCGAGCGTCGCCCGCCGCTCGCCGTGTCGCTCGACGCGCGCCTCGCCGTCCGCAATCACGAAGAAGCCGACGCCGCCCTCGCCCTCGCCGACGATCGTGTCGCCGGTGTCGTATCGCCGCTCCTTGGCCGTGTTCGCCACGGCTTCGAGCTCTTTGTCGTTCAGGCCGTCGAACAGCGGCACTCGCCGCAGTATCTCGATGCGCTCGTCGCTCATGCGGACCTCGGTTGCAGTGGTCGGGACGGCATAGTCTGCCGATCTTCAACCACTTCGGCAAGTGGCATACTCCGGTGCGCACTGGAGAGGTGTCCGAGTTGGCTTAAGGAGCGCGACTGGAAATCGCGTAAGCGGGGATTCACCTGCTTCGCGGGTTCGAATCCCGCCCTCTCCGCTGACGTTCAGTCCTGATACAGCGTGCGGGCGATCGACAGGAGCTCGTCCGTTGACCGGTGGCCCATCACGGCGACGTTCAGCCCGTTGTGTACGACCTGGGCGAATCCCGGCTGGGATGGTGAGCCGCCGGACACGAGCGCCGGGTCGCCGTTGATCGTCATCGCGCCCGGCGCCATGTGAGCTTCATCCGTCATTGCCTGAAATGCCGCCCGGGGATCGGCACGCAGTATCCGGTTGGCGGGAACAATCTCTATCCTGATCTGCGTCGCGACGTAGTCCAGAACGATCTCGCCGCGGCTTCCGGAGCCGTTCGGCACCGGGCTATACCAGACCACGGACAGGTTCTGCGGGTTGGCGAGCGGTGCGTCAGGCGTCGGGACGGCGAAGCCGGCGACGGCCGAGGCGCGCTCCGGAGCGATCCTACGGCCGCCCGTCACGAAGGGATCCGTTCCGATCGGCGGCGCCTCGTACCCGAGCACTTGAGACGAAGGCCCTGTCGCCGGGCGTGTCTCGGGCGAACTCTGGCCGCCTCCTATCAGGCGAGCTCCGGCGACGGCCAGGACGACCGCCACCACGCTTGCCATGACAAGCAACGCCGGACGAACCGGCGAGCGGTGATGCCTCGTCCGCCGTGTCGCAGCCTCGGCCTCGAGCCGTTGATACAGAGTCGCCGCATCGGCGTAGCTGAGCTCGTCTTCAGACATTCGTTACTCCTGCACTCGTGAGAACGGGCTTCAGCCGCCGCAGGGCCCGTGAGGTCTGGGTGCGAACGGTGACCGCGCGACATCCCAGGATCCGGCCGATCTGCCCATCGTCCAGTCCTTCGACGTACCGCAGATAGACGCACGCCCGTTGCCGGCGTGGGAGGCCGTCGATCGCGTCCAGAACCACCGCGCGGAGCACCAGATCGTCCGTGAAATCCGCGTGCGTGGTGGGATCCATCGCGTCGACGGCATCGCTTGGCACCTCGGCCCGCTGGCGGCCGCGATAGGCGAGCCGCGCCAGCACGGTCTTCGAGTACGCGAGCGGCTCGCGCAGACCGGCGAATCCCGGATAGCGCGTGAGTACCTGAACCAGCGTCTCCTGCACCAGATCGTCGGCGCCCGACCTTCCACGGAGAGCCACGGCCATCGCCATCAGCCGCGGGTACATCCCCTGCAGCACGAGGACGGGGTCGTCCGTATGCGGATCCGGTGGCCGGTCGGTCATCTGCGTCGTTGCTCCCACCGTCAAAGAGGCGAATCCCTGCCGTTCTGTTGCATCCCATCGTCCCATGAGGGCCCGGGCGGCAACGAGACGGCAAGGACCGGCGGGCATACTGCCCGCATGGCGCTCAGGGTGCTGATCGTCGACGACGACACCGCGATCGTGCGGATGCTGGAGCGGACGCTGCGGGCGGAGGGCTACGACACTGCGACGGCGGCGGACGGGGGCGGCGCGCTGGCGCGGGCCGAATCCTGGGCGCCGGACGCGATCGTGCTCGACGTGATGATGCCCGGCGTGGACGGCCTGGGTGTCGCCCGGCGGCTGCGCGACAAGGGCAGCGCCGTCCCGATCCTGCTGCTGACCGCCCGCGACGCGGTTGCCGACCGGGTGGCCGGCCTCGATGCCGGCGCCGACGACTACCTGGTCAAGCCGTTCGCTGCCGACGAGTTGACCGCTCGGCTCCGCGCATTGCTGCGGCGCGGGCAGGCCGAGGGCGTCGTCTCCTACGGCGACCTGTCGATCGACCCCGCCACCCGCGTTGCTCACCGCGGCGACGCCGCGCTCGAGCTGACCGCGCGCGAGGCCGACCTGCTGCTCCTGCTGCTCCGCAATGCCGGCCGCGTGGTCAGCCGCGAGCAGGCGCTGCACGAGGTCTGGGGCGGCGGCCGGCTGCCCACCGCCAACACCGTCGACCGCTACGTCGCCTACCTGCGGGCAAAGCTGGGCCCGCCACCGGTGATCCACACCGTGCGCGGTGTCGGCTTCCAGCTGCGCCGATGAGAAACTGGAAGCTCCGCACCCGGGTGGCGCTGGCGGCGGCCTTCGCGATCTTCCTCGCCGTTGCCCTGGTCGGCATCGCCATCCAGGTGCTGCTCGCCCGTGACCTTCGCGACCAGCTCGACGCCACCCTGAAGCAGCGAGCAACCGACGTGGCCACGCTCAGCGCCTCCGCGCCGGCGCTGCTGACGACGCCCGGCGCCCTCGATTCGGCGCCGGCGACGGGAGCGCTGGACGTCGAGGTGGTCGACCGCAACGGGCGGATCGTCGCCCGCTCGCTGGCGCTGGGCGCCCGCGTCCTGCCTGCCGAGCAGCTGGTCGACCGGCCTGTCCGCAAGGGTACCTCGGGGTATGCCGACGCGACCATGGGCGGGGAGGATCTGCGGATCTACGCGGCGCCGCTCGCCGACGTCGGCGGCGGGCCGGCGGCCGGCGGCGCTGTGGTGGTCGCGTCGACGACCGACCAGGTGAACGGCACGCTCGACCGGCTTCGCCAGCTGACCCTGTTCGCGGGCCTGGCCGCGGCGGCGGTGGCTGTGCCGCTGGCTCTGGCCGTCACCCGCCGGGTGCTGCGGCCGCTGGAGCGGCTGACCTCCGACGCCGCCGAGATCCGGCGCACCGCCGACCCCTCGCGGCGGCTGCCGACCGCCGGCGGCGAGGACGAGGTGCAGCAGCTGACCGTCGCGCTGAACGAGATGCTGGCGGCGCTGGAGCGGGCCCGCGACGCCGAGCGGCGGTTCCTGGCCGACGCCTCCCACGAGCTGCGCACGCCGCTGACGGCGCTGCGCGGTAACGCCGCGTACCTCGCCCGCCACGGCGCCGACGAGGTGGCCTTCGCCGACCTGGAGGCGGACGTCGCCCGGCTGTCGGAGCTGGTCGACGGCCTGCTGGCCGTGGCGCGTGAGGACGCCGCCGGACCGCCGGCCGACCCGGTCGACGTGACGGCGCTGGTGACTTCGCTCGACGTCGACCCGCAGCTCCGGGTGACACCGGAGCGGGGGCTGGCGGTGCGCGGCGACGGCGACGCCATCGGCCGGGCGCTGGCGAACCTGATCGAGAATGCGAAGCGCTACGGCCCGGCGGGCGAGCCGGTCGACGTCGATGCACGGCGTGACGGCGCTTCGGTGGTCGTCTCGGTGACCGACGCCGGCACGGGAATCCCCGGCGTGACGGTCGAACAGGCCAGCACCCGGTTCTGGCGCGGCCCGAACAGCGCCGGCACCCGCGGCTCCGGGCTGGGCCTGGCGCTGGTGCGGGCAACCGCCGAGCGCCACGGCGGCCGGCTGGCGGTCGCCGGGCCGCGGTTTGCGATCGAGCTCCCGGCTCTCACGGATCTCTCAGAGGACGCGGGCCACACTGCCCCCGTACTCGCGCAGAAGGAAGGACCCCCGTGAGCGTTTTCCGCAGAATGTCAACCGCAAGGCTGCTGGTCGTGCTGGCCGTCGCCGTGACGGCGGTCGCCGTCGCCGGCATCGCGTTCGCGCGCGGCTCGAACGACAAGCCGCCTCCCAAGCCGCTGGCCGACGCCATCTCAAGCGCGTTCACCGGCACCCTGCCCAAAGGCGTGACCGCCAACATCACGTTCACCAACAACCTGCTCCCCGCCGGCACGCTGGACGGGCAGGACGCCGTCTCAAACGCCACCGGCAAGCTGTGGGTGAGCGACAACGGCCGCTTCCGGCTCGACCTCACGTCGGGCTCGCATCAGGCCCAGATCACCGGCGGGCCGTCGGGCCTGTCGCTCTACGACCCGAAGTCCGACACCGTCTACCGACTGCCGGTCAGCGGCGGGCCCAAGCCGACGGAGTCCGGCAACGGGATGCCGCCGATGGTCGGCTCGATCGGCCAGGCGATCTCGCAGCTGTCCTCGGTCGCCACCATCACCGGCGCCACGCCGACGACCATCGCCGGCCAGCCGGCGTACTCCGTCAAGGTGTCGCCGCTGCACGACGGCGGGCTGCTGGGCGGCGTCGAGGTTGGCTGGGATGCCGTCCACGGCATCCCGCTCAAGGTCGCCGTGTACAGCCGCGGCCAGACCGACCCGGTGCTGGCGCTGACCGCCACCGACATCAGCTACGGCGCCGTCTCGGATTCGCAGCTGACGGTGCCGGGCGCCGACTCGGCCAAGGTCGTCGACCTCAAGCTGCCGAGCGCGGCGTCGTTCGACGGCGCGCATCCGACGGTCAGCTCGGGCGCGAAGGGCGCCGGCTTCCCGGTGTCCGCTCCCGAGAGCCTGATCGGGCTCCCGCGGCAGAGCGTCCGCGTGATCTCGGCCGGCGACCACCGCGTGGCGCTGGTCGTCTACGGCGAGGGCCTGGGTGCCGTTGCCGTGGTGCAGCAGGCCGCAGGCAACGGCGACGAGCCGTCCGGCCTGTCGCACCTGCCCGCCGTCTCGATCGGCGGCGCGGCCGGCCACGAGCTGGCCACCGCGCTGGGCACGATCGTCCACTTCCAGAAGGACGGCGTCGCCTACACCGTGATCGGCTCGGTGCCTCCGGTCGCCGCCGAGGCGGCGGCCCGGGCGATCTCCTGACGCCCGACAATCCGTCCTGGGAGGGCGCAAATGCGCTCTCCCAGGACGTTTCTGGGTACCCTCGTCGGGATGACGACTCTCGATGCTTTCAGTCAGACCTCGGGTCAGAGCTGGGGAGAGATTGGCGATCTGGCGTTGGCGTTCGGCCTCGCGAGCCTGATCGGCCTCGAACGTGAGGCACGTCAGCGAAGCGCCGGCCTCCGCACCCACACCCTGGTCGGCGTCGGCGCGGCGCTCTTCATGCTCGTGTCCAAGAATGGGTTCTGGGACGTGCTCGGGTCGAACGACGTGATCCTCGACCCGTCGCGCGTCGCAGCGCAGGTGGTGTCGGGTATCGGGTTCATCGGCGGCGGGCTGATCTTCGTCCGCCGCGACGCCGTCCGCGGTCTGACGACCGCCGCCGGGATGTGGCTGACGGCTGCCATCGGGATGGCCTGCGGCGGCGGGCTTCCGCTGCTCGCCGTTCTCGGCACGGCGGCGTACTTCATCGTCGTGTTCGCCTACACGCCCCTCGTGTCGCGGCTGCCCGGCGGGGCGACGTGGGCACAGCTGCACATCGACTACATCGATCAGCGCGGCGTGCTCCGGCGTGCGCTCGAGGTGTGCGGCGGCGCCGGGTTCACGATCAGCGATCTCGCCATCGTCGACCAGTCTCAGGCCGGAGAGGACACGGGCAGAGACGACCGCCGCGATCGCAGCGAGGGTGCCGTCCGAACGTCCGGCACGGACATCGTGGCCGTCACCATGGGGGTGCACGGCTCCGGCGATCTGCCCGAGCTCGTGGTCAGCCTCAGCGATCTGGACGGCGTCGTCGCCGTCAGCGCTGGGGACGCGGACGCTGACTAGCGCACTCTGCGCACGTTCCCAGGACGACCAGCGTCGCCTCGTCCGGGCGGAAGCCCGTGCGCCGGGCGCTCCGCAGGACGCTCGCAGTGTCCACACCGGCCGCGTTCAGGTCGGCCACGGCGCCGCAGCTCCGGCACACCAGATGGTTGTGCGGCTCGGGCCGCGAGTCGTAGACCTCCGCGCCACCCAGGCCGACCACCCGCCGCACGAGCTCGAGCTCCTCGAGCAGATCGAGCGTCGCGTAGACCGTCGGCAGCGAGACGCCGGGGAGGTCGGGCTCGACCTCGGCCAGCAGCTGGTCGGCGGTGAAGTGGCCGTGCAGACGCTGCACGTGGCGCAGGATCACGCGCCGCTGCGGCGTCACCCGCCCGTTGCGGGCCCGGATCGCGGTCACCAGCTGGTCGGTGGGGTCGGTCATCTGTCGTTCAGGGTAGCAAACACTTAGGCTCACCTTATTCTAACATAGAAAGAATAACTGCTAAACTGGGGTGGATGACGGCCCTCACCATCCTCCACCGCTGGCGCGATGCCGACGACCACGACCGGGTGCTGCGGTTCGTCCAGCCGGGCCTGGTCGGGCTGATCGACGGCACGGTGTCGACGCTCGCCCCGATCTTCGCAGCGGCGATCATCGCCGGCTCGCGGGCGGCGCTGCTGGTCGGCCTGGCCTCGGCGCTGGGCGCCGCGATCAGCATGGGCATGTCCGAGGCGTTGTCCGACGACGGTGAGCTGACCGGCCGTGGCGACTCGGTCACCCGCGGCATCGTCACCGGCGCGGCCACGTTCGTCGGCGGCTCGTTCCATTCGCTGCCGTTCCTGATCTCCGACGTCAACGTCGCGCTGGCCGTGGCCGGCGTGGTGGTCGCCGCCGAGCTGATCACGATCGCCTTCGTCCGCCGCGCGTACATGCGGGTGTCGCTGTCGGCCTCGCTGGTGCAGGTCACGCTGGGCGGCTCGCTGGTCGCCCTGGTCGGCGTCGCCGTCGGCCACGCCTGACCTGGATCTTCACCCTGCCGGCGGGGCGCAGGGCTAGCCTTCCGGTCGTGGGACTGCGCGCCCGGACAACGGCCCTCGCCGGACTTGCCGCTCTGACGGTGAGCCTGATCGCGCCGGACGTCGCCTCGGCGCACGCCACGGCCGGGAAGACCTACGAGTTCCAGCTCCCGATCTGGCTGTACGCCGTGGCCGGTGGGCTGACGGTGCTGCTGTCGGTGCCGATCGCGGTCGCCGCCGGCGACCGCCCGAGCTGGATCAGCGCGCGGTCGTGGAGCCCCGGCCGGGGCGGGGCGATCGCCGCCCGGATCGCCCGGTGGCTGCTCGGCCTGTGCCTGGTGATCGCCGTCGCCGGCGGCCTGTTCGGCAGCGCGCAGTTCTATGCGAACCCGGCGACCGTCCTGTTCTGGATCGACGTCTGGGTGGGCGTGGCCGTGATGTCCGCGCTGTTCGGCAACGTCTGGGACGCGATCAGCCCGCTGAACGCGCTCGGCCGCGCGCTCGAGCAGCAGCTCGCCCGCGACGGCATCACGCCCAGGGCCTACCCGGCATGGCTGGGCATGTGGCCGGCCGTGCTGCAGCTGCTGGCGATCGCGTGGCTCGAGCTGTGCTGGACGGGTGGCAGCAACCCGGCGTACCTGGCCGTGGTGATCGCGGTCTACGTGATGCTTCACCTGCTGGCGATGGGCGTGTTCGGCGCGGAGGTCTGGCTCGAGCGGGGCGAGCTGTTCACCGTCATCTCCCGTGTGCTGACGCGGTTCGCGCCGGTCGAGATCTGGTCGCGCACCGAGGAGCCGTGCCAGGCGGGGCGGTGCACCGAGCCGGAGCGACCCGGCTGCCCGTCCTGCTTCATCGACGCCGATCCCTCGGAGCGCGGGGTGCGGCTGCGGTCGTTCGGCTCGGGGATCCACCGCCAGCCTGCGCTGGTGGCCGCGGGCGGCGTGTTCGTGCTGACGATGCTCGCGACCGTCGTCTTCGACGGCTTCTCACGGACGCTCCGCTACTACGACTTCACCGACTGGCTGGCGCCGTATGGCAGCTGGCTGGCCGCCCACTCGACGACCCTGCGAACGCTGACGATGGTCGCGATCGCCGGCGGCTTCGCCCTGATCTTCGTCGCCGTCTGCGCCCTGGTCGGCCGGCTCGAGGGCGGGGGAGTGGCCGATGCGCTGCGCCGGTACGCGCCGACCCTGATCCCGATCGCCGCCGTCTACTTCATGGCGCACTACTTCGTCTACGGCGTCGTCTACGCCCAGCTGACGCCGAAGGTCGTGCTCGATCCGCTGGGCAACGGCTGGGTGCACTACGCGATCTTCACGGACGTCCCGGGCGCGCTGGTCTGGTACCTGCAGGCCTTCCTGATCGTGTTCGGCCACGTCGTGGCGGTCTTCGAGGCGCAGCGCGTGGCGCGGCGCGCGCCCGGCCACCGCACCCGCGCCGCGCTCGCGCACTCGCCGGTCACCGTGCTGATGATCCTCTACACGATGATCGGCCTGTGGGTGCTGGCGCAGGCCTTGCAGGCGTAGCCATGTCGATGATCCTGCCGTCGCCGGTTCCCGAGGTTCTCGCGCCCGGGGAGCGAGTGCTGTGGGAGGGCCGCGCACGCGGAACGCTCTTTCCACCCGGGACGGCCACCGGTGTGGTGTTCGGCGCGGCGTTCGTGGTGTTCGCTGTGTTCTGGGAGGCGACCGCCATCACGGGAGGCGCCGGGTGGGTGTTCGTGCTGTTCGGCGCCGCGTTCCTGGCCGCCGGTGTACGCGCGCTGGTATGGCCTCCGATCGAGCGACGGCTGCGTGCGCGATCGACGTGGTACGCGGTCACCGATCAGCGGGTGCTGGCGATCCGCCGGCGCAAAGGCGGGACGCTCGAGGTGGAGGCCGCATTCCTCCGGAACATCCCGGGGCTCACCATCCGCCACGGCCGCCACGGTCGCGGCAGCATCTACTTCCAGCCGAGCGTGACGGGCGTGGCGACGGACGGGAAAACCGGCGGACTGTTCGGGGTCGTCGACATCGCCGATCCGGACGTCGTCGCCAGGATCGTCACCGGCGCGATGCCCGCGGATCCCGCCCCGGCACAGAGCTGACACCCCACAACCCGCCGTACGGGATGCCGCACCCCCTGCGAGGTGTTGGTACTCGCCGACATGCCGGGTGCCTTCATCGTGCCGGAGCTCCCGATCGCCGAGGCTGTCTGCATCCAGCCGGGGATCCCCTCGGGAAGTGTTCTCACAGGAGACATCATCGTGCAGCAGCAGGCACAACCGCAGGGCTTCGCCGGCCGAGTCGGCACGTGGAGCGCACGCAACAAGAAGAAGGTTCTTGTCGGATGGTTGCTCTTCGTCGCGCTGTCGATCATCGGCGGCTCGATGATCTCGAGCAACAAGCTGACTCAGGCCGATCAGTTCAGCGGCGAGTCGGGACGGGCAGAGAAGACGCTCGAGACGAACTTCCCGCAGGCCGCCGTGGCGTCCGAGGCGCTGCTCATCACGACCAAATCAGGCCAGGTCGACGACGCCGCCACCAGGGCAGCGATCGCCGACATCGCCGCGCGTGTCAAGGCCGTGCCCGTCGTCAAGAACGTGCACACGCCGAATGGCACCGAGGGTCTCGTCTCCGACGACGGCCGCTCGGCCCTCGTCTCGTTCGAGATCAAGGGCAAGACGGAGGACGCCAACGCCAAGATCGGGCCGGTCACCGCCGCGGTCAAGCAGGCGCAGGAGGCCCACCCGGACCTCCGCATCGAGGAGTTCGGTGACGCCAGCGTCGGTGCCGAGCTCGACAAGTGGGTCGAGAACGACCTCAAGCGGGCCGAGACGATGTCCGTCCCGATCACGCTGCTGATCCTGCTCATCGCGTTCGGCGCGATCGTCGCCGCGGGCGTGCCCGTGGTGCTCGCGATGACCTCGGTGCTCGCCACGACGGCGCTGATCGCCATCCCCAGCCATGTGTTCCCGGTCGATGATCTGGCCGCGATCCTGATCACGCTGATCGGCATGGCGGTCGGGGTGGACTATTCGCTCTTCTACCTCCGCAGAGAGCGCGAGGAGCGGGCCGCCGGGCGGGACGACATGTCGGCGATCGCCATCGCGTCGTCCACGTCGGGCCGCACGATCCTGATCTCCGGTTTCACGGTCATGGCCGCGATGGCCGGGCAGTTCCTGACCGGCGACAAGACCGGCACCTCCAACGCGATCGGCACGATCATGGTCACCGGTGTCGCGATGCTCGGTTCGCTGACCGTGCTGCCGGCGACGCTGGCCCTGCTCGGGCGCCACGTCGAGAAGGGTCGCATCCGCATCCCGTTCCTGCGCAGGCGCAAGCCGGTGCAGCGCGACTCGCGGATCTGGTCGTTCATCCTCGACCGCGTGCTCCGGCGCCCGGGCCTGTCGGCCTTCGCCGCGATCGCGCTGCTGCTGGTGATCGCCTCGCCGGCTCTGCACATGAAGGTGCACCAGACCGGCATCAACGACCTGCCGCCGGACATGCCGGGCTACACCGTGCTCAAGCACATGAACGCGGCGTTCCCGAGCAACAGCGCCGACGCGACGGTCGTCGTGACGGCGCCGAACGTCAACTCGCCCGAGATGAAGGCGGCGATCGCCGACCTGCAGCAGACGGCGAAGCAGACCGGTCAGATGGCGCCTCCGTTCGAGGTCACCACCAGCCCGGACAACACCGTGGCGGCGATCTCGATGACGCTCGCCGGCTCCGGCACCAACCAGGCGTCGAAGGACGCCCTGGACACCCTCCGGGACACGGTCGTCCCGGAAACCGTCGGCTCCGTCTCCGGGGCGGACGCGAACGTCACGGGCAACACGGCCATCGACCGCGACTCGGCGGCGAACCTGGCCCGCACGACCCCGCTGATCTTCGGGTTCGTGCTGTCCCTGGCCTTCCTGCTGATGCTGGTCACCTTCCGGTCGATCGTCATCCCGATCAAGGCGATCGTGCTCAACCTGCTGTCCGTCGCGGCCGCCTACGGCGTCCTCGTCTGGGTGTTCCAGGACGGGCACGGCTCGTCGATGCTCGGCTTCTCGGCCACCGGCGGCGTGGCACCCTGGCTGCCGACGTTTCTGTTCGTGATCCTGTTCGGTCTCTCGATGGACTACCACGTGTTCATCCTGAGCCGGGTCAAGGAGCTGGTCGACGGCGGCGCGACGACCGATGAGGCCGTCGTCCGGGGCATCAAGAGCACGGCCGGCGTCGTCACCGGTGCGGCGGCCGTGATGGTGGCGGTGTTCTCGATCTTCGCCACGCTCAGCCTGATCGATCTCAAGGAGTTCGGGATCGGCCTGGCCGTCGCGGTGCTGATCGACGCCACCATCGTCCGGGCGGTGCTGCTGCCCGCCTCGATGAAGATGCTCGGCGACTGGAACTGGTGGCTGCCCCGGCCGCTGCGCTGGCTGCCCGAGTTCCGGCACGAGCCGGTCCCGGCCCCGGTCGCGGAGGTCGCCCCTGCCTGATCCACCGAACCCCCCAACCGTTTGCCGCCCCGCGTGGCCCGCCGATCAGGCGGGCCACGCGCCGTTTCGGGGTATCCTCTGGCTCCCAGGGCGCATAGCTCAGCTGGGAGAGCGTCCGCTTCACGCGCGGAAGGTCACAGGTTCGAGCCCTGTTGCGCCCATGATCGCCATGGACGACCCCCGGATCACCAACCTCGATCGCGACGCGCTGATCCCCTACGAGCTCGACGGCGCCGGGTTCGACCTGATCTCGTGGCTGCCGATCACGTACGACGAGGCCACGGAGACCGGCACGTACTTCTTCAAGATGGAGCCCGGCGCCGAGACCGCGGCCCACACGCACCGCGGGTACGAGGAGTACTACGTGATCGAGGGCTCCGCGATCGAGAGCGACGGGCGCGTCCTCGGCCGCGGAGACATGGTCAGCTACCCGCCGGGGTCGCACCACAGCACCCGCACCGAGGACGGCTGCCTGCTGATCGTCAGCGAGTGGCAGCGACCGTCCGCGGGCTGAGCGTCGCGGTCAGCCCACTGAGCTCGAGCCCGGCTGCGCCCATGACGTCGGCTCGTCGTCGACGCTCATCTCCCTGACCGGTGCCTGCTCGTACACCAGTGCGGCTGCCCGCAGGCAGTTGCCGGTCGGGCCGAGCAGCTCGTCCACGGTGATTCCGAACGTCCGTGCGCACAGCTGCACGGTTCGGGTCCGCGGTTCCGACCTGCCGGAGAGGATGTTCCAGAGGCCCTGCTCGGACAGCCCCAGGTAGGAGGCCAGCTCGCGCTGCAGGAGGCCGTGCATGCCGGCCAGCCTGCGGAGGTTTACGCCAATCGTCGTTGGGGTTGTCATCGTGGTTCGCATATCCCCTGTCGGTTCCGGGTTGACGGGTTAGTAACTGCAGCGTACGCTCTCTTAGTCCACTAAGTCAATCGACAAAGGGGAAAACTTGAAGTCTCTGAAAGTTTCACGGCTGATCCTCCTGGTGGCCGCTACTGCGCTCCTCACGGCAGCTGCCGGGTGCGGCGGCTCCAGCGGTGACTCCGGCGGAGGCAGCTCGACCAAGATCAACCTCGTCGCGTATTCGACGCCGGCCGAGGCCTACGCCGAGCTGATCCCGGCCTTCCAGAAGACCGCGGACGGCAAGGACGTCGACTTCAGCCAGTCCTACGGAGCGTCCGGCGACCAGAGCCGGGCCGTCGAGGCCGGGCAGAAGGCCGACTTCGTGCATTTCGCGCTCGAGACCGACGTCACCCGCCTGGTTGACGCCGGCAAGGTCGATTCCGACTGGAATACCGGCCAGTACAAAGGCGTGCTCGTCGACTCCGTCGTCGTGTTCGTCGTCCGCAAGGGCAATCCGAAGAACATCCACACCTGGGACGACCTGACTAAGGACGGCGTCGAGGTGATCACTCCGAACCCGTTCACGTCCGGCGGTGCCAGGTGGAACGTGATGGCCGCGTACGGCGCGCAGCTCAAGGAGGGCAAGACGCCGGCCGAGGCCCAGCAGTACCTGTACGACCTGTTCAAGAACGTCCCGGTGCAGGACGACAGCGCCCGCAACGCACTGGCGACCTTCAGCGGTGGCAAGGGTGACGTGCTGCTGTCCTACGAGAACGAGGCGATCCTTGCCCAGGCGAAGGGTGAGGACGTCGACTACATCGTTCCCGACCAGACGATCAAGATCGAGACGGTTGCCGCAGTGACGAAGTCGGCGCCGCCGGCCGCCCAGAAGTGGCTGGACTACCTGTATACCCCCGAGGCGCAGAAGATCTTCGCCGACAACGGCTACCGGCCGGTGGTCGCAGGCGTCACGGGCAAGTACGACTTCCCGACCCCGCCGCAGGAGTTCACGATCGCTGATCTCGGCGGCTGGAGCAAGGTCAAGGACCAGTTCTTTGACGACGAGAAGGGCATCATGGCCAAGGTGGAGCAGTCGATTGGCGTCTCGACCACTGGATAGCACCCTTCCGCAGGCGAGGAGCTTCGCCTCCCCCGCCGCCGCCCTTCCCGGGCTCGCGGCGGGGACGGCGATCCTCTACCTCAGCCTCGTAGTCCTGATCCCGCTGGCGGCCCTCCTCTGGACGGCCGTCGGCGGGGGATGGACCGAGTTCTGGAACGCCGTGACTGCACCGGACGCCAAGGCGGCGCTCAAGCTGACGGTCGTCGTCGCGCTGATCGTCGTCGTCTTGAACGCGTTCTTCGGCACCCTGCTCGCCTGGGTGTTGGTGCGCGACAACTTCATCGGCAAGAACGCCGTCAACAGCCTGGTCGACCTGCCGTTCGCGCTGCCGACCATCGTCGTCGGCGTCGTCCTCCTGCTGCTCTACGGGTCGGACTCGCCGATCGGTGTCGACGTGTCTTACAGCCGAGCCGGCATCGTGCTCGCGCTGATGTTCGAGACCCTGCCGTTCGTGGTGCGCAGCGTGCAGCCGGTGCTGTACGAGCTCGACCGCGACATGGAGCAGGCCGCCGCGTCGCTCGGCGCCGCACCCTTCACGGCCTTCCGCCGTGTCATCTTCCCCAACCTGCTGCCGGCGATCCTGTCCGGCGGTGGGCTCGCCCTCGCCAAGGCGATTGGCGAGTTCGGTTCGGTCGTCCTCATCTCAGGCAACATCCCGTTCCAGACTCAGGTCGCGTCTGTCCTGATCTTCGGACGGATCGAGAGCGACAACCAGGAGGCCGCCGTCGCGGTGTCGGTGGTGCTGCTCGTCCTGGCCCTCGCCATCCTGATGCTGATCAACCTCGTGCAGCGCTGGGGGACGCGCCATGATCACTAAGTACGCACTCCGCTTCACGGCGCTCGCCTATCTGACGCTGCTTCTTCTGGTGCCTGTCGCGATGATCGCGAGGAAGGCGTTCGAGGACGGCTGGGCGCCCTTCTGGGCGTCCGTCACCGACCCGGACTTCCTGAGCGCGCTCAAGCTGACGCTCGAGATCGCGGCGATCGCCGTGCCGCTGAACACCATCTTCGGCATCATCATCGCAATCATGCTGGTGCGGCACAACGTGCCCGGCAAGAGCCTGATCAACGCCATCCTGGCGCTGCCGTTCGCGCTCTCGCCGGTCGTCGTCGGCCTCTGTCTGATCCTGGCCTATGGCCAGTCCGGCTGGTTCGGCGCCGACCTGGCCAACGCCGGCTTCGACGTCATCTTCTCGATGCCAGGCATGGTGCTGGCCACCATGTTCGTCTCGCTGCCGTTCGTCGCCCGCGAGGTGATGCCGGTGCTGCGCGAGATCGGCACCGAGCAGGAACAGGCGGCGGCCACGCTGGGCGCCGGCCAGTTGACGACCTTCCGCCGCGTCACGCTCCCGGCCATCCGCTGGGGTGTCATCTACGGCGTGATTCTGACCACCGCGCGCTCGATCGGCGAGTACGGCGCTGTCGCGGTGGTCTCCGGCAACGTCATCGGTCAGACCGAGTCGATGCCGCTCTACGTCAAGCGTGTGTACGAGGGCTTCGACAAGCAGGGCGCGTATGCGGCCTCGATCGTGCTCGCGATGATCGCGCTGGCCACAGTGTTGCTCATGACCACGTTCAAGCCCCGCCAGGAGGCGTGATGGCGATCAATGCTCTCAATGTGACCAAGCAGTTCGGGGACTTCGTCGCGCTCGACGACGTCTCGCTCGAGATCCCGGACGGCTCCCTGACCGCGCTCCTCGGCCCCAGCGGCAGTGGCAAGTCAACGCTGCTGCGGGTGATCGCGGGGCTCGAGAAGCCCGACACCGGCACCGTCAGCCTGGGCGGCCGGGACGTGACGTCGCTGCCCGCGCACAAGCGCGGGATCGGCTTCGTGTTCCAGCACTACGCCGCCTTCAAGCACATGACCGTCGCCAAGAACATCGCGTTCGGCCTGGAGATCCGGCGCCGGCCGAAGTCAGAGGTCAAGGATCGGGTGGCCGAGCTGATCGAGCTCGTCCATCTGCACGGCCTGGCCGACCGCTACCCGTCGCAGCTGTCGGGCGGCCAGCGGCAGCGCATGGCGCTGGCCCGCGCACTGGCCGTCGAGCCCGAGGTGCTGCTGCTCGACGAGCCGTTCGGCGCGCTCGACGCACGCGTCCGCAAGGACTTGCGCGAGTGGCTGCGCCGGCTGCACGACGAGGTGCATGTGACGACCGTGATCGTCACGCACGACCAGGAGGAGGCGATGGAGGTCGCCGACACGGTGGTCGTCATGCATCAGGGCACGATCCAGCAGACCGGCGGCCCGCGAGAGCTCTACGAGGAGCCCGTCAACCAGTTCGTGATGGGCTTCGTCGGCCCGGTGTCCACGCTGGGCGACGCCATGGTGCGGCCGCACGACGTCGAGATCCGCCATGCCGAGAACGGCACGACGCTGGCCGCCAAGGTCGAGCGCGTCGTCTATCTGGGCTGGGAGGTGCGCGTCAACCTGCGCCTCGAGAGCGGCGAGATGCTGGTCGCCCAGCTGACTCGCGAGGAGGCCGATGCCCTGGCCGTCGAGGCCGGCCAGTCCGTCTTCGTCCGGCCGCGCAAGGTGCGCCGCTGGGCCGAGGGCGACGGCAAGCCCGACGTCGTGAGCGCCCAGCCCCACTAGGGGCCGGGCGCCTCCATGGCGTTGCCCACATAGCGGACGCCGTCGGCGGCTCGGCGCGGTCGGGGTCAGACCCGATCCGTCCCACCGCGCGCATCTCGTGTGCGCTTCGTGACGCCTCGTTGCAGAACTTCCGTTAATGCTCTGGCACCGCTCTGACCCCGCTCTGACCCCCCTCTGACCCGGGTCAGACCCGGGCCAGAGGAAGGTCACGAACGTTGAGGGAGCGTCACGAAGGCGCCACGCGGCTCCGCGTCACTCGTACTGCAGGGCCTCCAGCACGTTCAGCTTCGCCGCCCGCCGCGCGGGCAGGATCGCCGCCAGGATGCCGAAGATCGTGGCCACGACCAGGAAGCCGAACAGCTGGCCGTACGGCACGACGAACACCAGGCCCTGGTCTGCCAGGCCCTGGGCGACGATCCAGCCGAACACCAGCCCGACGGCGATGCCGAGGATGCCGCCGATGATCGCCGTGATCGTCGACTCGTAGCGGATCACGCGCCGCAGCTGGCGACGGGTCATGCCCACCGCCCGCAGCATGCCGATCTCCCGCGTCCGCTCGAACACCGACAGGGCCAGCGTGTTGACGATCCCGATCAGGCTGATGATCAGGCACATCGCCAACAGGATGTAGAGGAACATCAGCAGGCCGTTGACGAAGTCCTCGGCGTCCTTCTTGTACTCGGCGTTGGTCTGCACCTTGGCCGAGGGGAACGACTTCAGCGCCTGCGTGATCGACTTCTCCGCCTGTGCGCCGGCGGGGCCGGAATCGAACGACACCAGCACGATCTGCGGGTCCTTGGCGCCCGGCGCGAACGTGTCGAGCGTCGTCGACGGGATGATCAGGCCGGTCATCAGGTTCGGATCCTTGTACACGCCCGCAACCGTCAGATGCAGATGGTTGTCGTCGATGCTGGTCAGGTTGAAGGTGTCGCCCGGGCTCAGGTCGTGCGACTTGGCGAACTGCTCCTCGATCAGCGCCTGGTCGGCGCCGAGATTGTGCAGCAGCTTGTCCGACCCGCCGTCCAGCCAGTCGAACTTGTAGACGTTCGAGAAGGTCGCCGGGTCGACGCCGTTGACGGAGTCGGTGCCGCCGTTGTTGATCTGGGCCTCGGTGAACTGGATGCCGCTGGCCGTCTGGACGCCGGGCACCTTGCCGGCGGCCGCGACGACCGGCGCCGGGATCGACTGGAAGTTCTGGCCCTGGATGATCATGTCGCTCGTGATCGAGCGGTCGATGGCTCCCAGGAACGAGTCCTTGAAGCCGTTGACGAACACCGCCACGAACACGATCAGGGCGACGCCGATCATCAGCGCCGCCGACGTCACGGCCGTCCTGCCGGGGTTGCGTGAGGTGTTCTCGCGGGCCAGCACGCCGGCCGTCGGGGAGGAGGCGTCCCACGGCCACTCGCGCGGCCGCCGCTCCCACAGCACCAGCACGAACGTGCAGCCGAAGGCCAGCACCACGGCGACCGCGATCAGCGTTCCGGTGCTGACTCCGCCCAGCAGGATGACCACCGCGATCAGCGCGGTGATCAGCCCGACCCAGACGTAGCCCAGCGTCAGCCCGTAGCCGACACGCCGCAGCAGCGGGCCCACGAACGGGATCCGGTCGCGGACGCCGCCCAGGAATCGCCACACGCGGAGCACGAGCTCCAGCACGGCGCCCAGCACGGCGGCGATCGGGACGATCAGCAGACGCGAGAGCATGGCCACGCCGAGGAACGCGATGATCGCACCGGCCGCCATCGTCAGCAGCACCTGGGTGCCGCCTCCGCCGCTGCCGATGGCGAACGCGATCATCGCGACGCCCAGCGCCGCCACGGCGACGCCGATGTACGGCACGTACGGCGCAAGCCGGCCGGCCGGGAGCACGAAGCCCTCGCGCAGCGCCGCGATCGGCGGCACGCGGGTCGCCTTCAGCGCCGGTGCGATCGACGCGACCAGCGCCGCGCCCAGGCCGACGCCCAGCGGCAGCAGCACGCTCCAGACGAACGGGATCGAGATAGCCGCTGTCGGCAGGTCGACGCCGGCGGCCTTGAACAGGGCGTTCAGCCCGACCGCCAGCAATATGCCGAAGGCGATCCCGATCAGCGAGGCGGCCAGCCCCATCAGTGCGGCCTCGATCAGCACCGAGCGCAGCACCTGGCGGCGGCTTGCGCCGAGCGTTCGCAGCATCGCGAACTCCCGCATCCGCTGGGCCACGGTGATCGAGTAGGTGTTGAAGATGATGAACAGGCCGACGAACACCGCCGCGCCGGCGAAGGCCAGCAGGATGTAGGTGATGAAGTTGGTCGAGCCCTCGACCTGGCTGGTCTGCTCGTCCGCGTTCTCGGTGCCGGTCTGCACCTTGACGTCGTCCGGCACCACGCCCTGCACGTTGTGCTTGAGCTCGGTGGGCGAGACGCCGGCCGCCGCCTGCAGGTACACCACCGAGGTCTTACCCACGCGGTCGTACCACTGCTGCGCGTCGGAGAACGTGGGCACGACGAGCGTCGCACCGCCGATCGAGGAGACGCCCGCCAGCTTGAACACGCCGGAGATGGTGACCGGCACCGCGCCCTTGTCGGTGGCCAGCTTGACCTGGTCGCCGGTCTTCAGGTTCTCGTCGTTCGCAAGCTTCTGGTTGATCGCGACGGTGCCCTCGTCGGGCGGCCCGCCGCTGATGAACTGGGAGTTCGAGAACGGCTCGGTGACATACGAGAAGACCAGGTTCGGGGCGCCGCCCGACCCGGTCACGTACTTGCCGTTGACGACGATCGAGCCGGTGGCCTGGATCTGGCCCTCGGCCTTCTCGACGCCGTCGGCCGTCTTGGCGGTGGCGATCACGGACTCCGGGAGCGGGCCGGCCACGGCGCCGTTGTCAGACGTGAATGCCGTCTTCTTGGAGAGGACGACGTCGATGCCCTTGTTGCTCTCGTGGAAGATGTCCGAGAACGCTTGTTGATCTGGTCGCGGAGGATGAAGGTGCCCGTGATCATCGACGTGCCGAGCACGATCGAGAGGGCGGTCAGCACCGTGCGGAGCTTGCGCCCCCACAGTCCGCGGAGGGCTACCTGCATCACAGCGCGCTGACCTCCGCCATCGCCGCCAGCACGTCCGAGGCCTCCGAGCGGCCCTGGTCGCGGACGATCTGGCCGTCCGCCAGGAATAGCACGCGGTCGGCCATCGCCGCCGCGTTGGCATCGTGGGTGACCATCACCGTGGTCTGCCCGTAGGTCGTCACCATGGTGCGCAGCAGGTTGAGGATCTCGCCGCTGGTCGCCGAGTCGAGGTTGCCGGTCGGCTCGTCCGCGAACATCACCGTCGGCCTCGAGGCCAGCGCACGGGCGATCGCCACGCGCTGCTGCTGGCCGCCGGAGAGCTCGGACGGCCGGTGCTTGCGGCGGTCGGCCAGGCCGACCTGCTCGATGATCTCGTTCGCCCAGGTCTGGTCGACGTTCTCGCCGGCCAGCCGCAGCGGCAGCAGGATGTTCTCCTCCGCCGTGAGCATGGGCAGCAGGTTGAAGAACTGGAAGATGAACCCGATGTGATCGCGCCGCAGCTGGGTCAGCTGCGTGTCCGACATCTTGGTGATGTCGTTGCCGGCAATGGATACACGGCCGGTGGTCGGCAGGTCGAGACCCGCCAGGATGTGCATCAGCGTCGACTTGCCCGACCCCGACGGCCCCATCACTGCCGTGAACTGCCCGGTGGGAATCGTCAGCGAGACGCCCCGGAGTGCCTCGACGGCGGTATCGCCGACGCCGTACGTGCGGGTGATGTCGAACGCCTCGACGGCAGCATTCGGCTCACTGTGGTGTTCGGTCATGCGACCTCCTTCCCAGTCCGCCTCCTCGCCTTGCACGATAGCGAAGGCAGCGTGACGGGATCGTTACCGCGACTCGGTGCGGCAGATATCGAGCACGAGAGCCACCAGCTCGCCCAGCCGGGCGTCGGACAGGGGGCCGTCGTTGACCGCCCGCAGGTCGGCCAGCAACCGCTCCTCGCGGCCCGGGTCGCTGATCGGATAGTCGTGCTCGCGCTTGTGGCTGAACAGTGCGGAGACCAGCTCGATCCGCTGGTTCAGGGCGCCGACGATCGCCACATCCTGCTCGGTGATGCGACGGCGGTACTCCTGGACGGCGGGGTCGTCGGCGGGCTCCACGGTCGGCGGAGTCTATCCAGGTCAGGACGTGGCCAGCGCGATCACCAGTGCCGTCAGGTTGACCGCCGCGTGGGCCGCCATCCCCGGCAACACGCTGTCGGATCGACGCCGCACCTCGCCCAGCGCGAGGCCGGCGATGGCGACCACCGGCAGCACGCGGATGGTGCCGTGGGCGATCGCGAACAGGCCGGCCGTCAGCCCGAGGGCGTGGCTGCCCAGCGCGGCGAAGCCGAGCCCGCGGAACAGCAGCTCCTCGCAGATCGGCACGAGCACCACCAGCACCGCGACCGCGACCGCCAGCAGCAACCACTCCGAGCCGTCGTGCGGCCCGCGGTCGGGCGCGATGCCCTGTGCCTCGTCGCCGTGCAGCAGCGGCTCCAGCGCCAGGCTGGAGACCAGGATGACCGCGAACGCGGCGGCCGCCAGCTGTGCCGCCCGCATCGGATCGACGCGGCGGATCGCCAGCACGGGGCGGATCGAACGCGTCGACACCCATGCCGCGAACAGCGCGTAGCCGCCGATCACCAGCGCCGTGATCGCAGCCGCCCCGACGTACGAGGCGTTGTAGACGCCGTTCGACTGGTCGGTCGACGTGGCCACGTTGGCGGCGATGAAGTTCGCGGTGAACACGACCGCCGGCGGCAGCATCCACCAGGGCGAGACCCGCCGCTGCTCCTGTGGCTCCCCGCTCACAGCAGTGCGGCGATCTCGGTCAGCCGGGCGATCGTCCCCGGCCGGCCGCCGTCGCGGTCGATGATCCGCACCTCGATGCCCGCCTCGCGGGCGCCCTCGCCGTCCGCTTCGGGCGTGTCGCCCACGTGCAGCGCCTGTCCCGGGGCGATGCCCAGGGCGTCGAGCGCGGACCGGAACGGCGCCGGATCGGGCTTCGACGCGCCCGCCCCCGCCGAGGTGACGACGACCTCGAAGGCCAGGCCGAGGCCGGCCAGCACGTCCACCAGGCTGTAGTCCCAGTTCGACACCACCGCCGTCCGCACGCCGCGCCGCTCGAGCTCGGCCAGCGTCGGAGCCACGTCGTCGAACGGGCGGTAGGCGATCGAGTCGCCGAGCGCGTGCAGCGCGTCCTCCGCCGACACCGGCAGGTCGAGACGGTCGACCACGATGCCCGCGCAGTGCAGGTTCAGCTCCCGCAGGGCCGGAGCGTCCACCGCCTCGTGGCAGTGCGCGGCGAAGTACGACGCCTCGGCCAGGAACGCCGCCTCGACGTCTGAGGGGTCGCGCTCCAGCCCCAGCCGCTCGCGCACGCCGCGGCCCAGCCGGCCGAACGGGTCGTCCAGCTCGAACAGCGTCCCGAAGGCGTCGAACAGCACCGCCTGGTAGCGGGTCACGGGCTCTGGCCGGAGCCGGCGAGGCCCGGATGCAGGTCGCGCGCGAGCGTCCGCAGCGAGTCGACCACCCGCGGCCCGCTGCGGTCGAGCACGGCGTCGGGCACGATCGCGAACCGCTTGTTCGCGATCGCCGGGAGCTTGCGGGTGGACTTCGCCTCGCGCAGCCCCTCGAGCGTCACGCCGCTGGCGGCCACGGCCAGGTACACCTGGGGCGCGGCGGCCGCCAGCTTGACGGGGCCGAACGGCTTGCTGATGTCGGCATCGGCGGCCACGTTGTCGCCGCCCGCCATCGAGATCAGGTCGGCCGCCAGCGACTGTGGCCCGATCGTGAAGAAGTAGCCGCGGTCGACGAACACCGGCACCTTGGGGTCGTCGGCGTAGCTCGAGCGGATGGCGGAGATCTTGCGCTGCATCTCGGTGTACAGGCGGTGCGAGGCCGCGCCATGCCCGGTCAACAGGCCGGTCTGCAGGATGTCGTGCTCGATCCCCTGCACCGACCGGTCGTCGGTCACGTAGACGTCCGCGCCCGCCTTCAGGCCGAGGCTGTCGGCCGCGGCTGTCGAGCCGATCAGCTCGAGCGGGACGATGATCAGGTCGGGGCGCGCCTTGCGCACCTTCTCCACCGAGATCTTGCCCTGCGCGTCCAGCATGGACTTGACGTGCGTGGCGGCCGGCGGATACGTCTCCGTGCCCGTGCCGCCGACGATCTGCTTGCCCGCGCCGTACGTGAAGGCGGCCTCGGTGATGCCGGGATCGAGCGACACGACCCGCTTCGGCGCCTGCAGCACCTTGACCTCGCGGCCCATCGCGTCGTCCGCCTGCTGCGGAAAGGGCGGCAGCGCGCCGATCGGCTCGTGCTTCTGGCCGCAGGACGCACCAAGCAGCATGACCGCCAGGGCGGCAAGCACGACGGGAAAGCGCATGGGCGGCGATTGTAGTCTTCGCCCATGGGCCGCCGTAGCGCTCTGTTCTGGGCGGTGATCGCCGTTGCCCTGCTGGGCCTGGCGATCTACGTGCCCGCCTACATCGCCCGCTCGGCCACGGCGCCGGACGGCCCCGTCGACTTCCTGTCCAGCCCGCTCGACGGCTGGCGCTTCATGGTCGACGCGACCCGCAAGGTGCCCGACGCGCGGGTCGGCACGCCGGCGGAAGCGCGGACGCGCGCCGTCTCGCTGTTCGCCGCCACCGGCGTCCAGCCCACCCGGGTCGACCTGCTCTACGTGCCGGGAGGTGAGCTTCGGGTCGGATCGGGGCAGGGGAGCCATATGCAGCCGACGAACTCCACACTTGTATGGCGGGTCACCGGCCGGACGCGTCCGAACGGCCCGCTGGTCACGGTCGGCCTGATCGACCTGTCGACGGGTGCCCTGGTCTATGACGTTCGAGACGACTGACAGCAGCAGCTGGTTTGCGGACAACTGGCCGACGATCGTCATCGTCCTGGCCGTGATCGTCGCGCTGGTCGTGATCGACCGTGCGATGGCCGCCAAGGGCCGCGCCTGGGCCGAACGGCTGCCGGCCGCCGACCAGGCCATGCTGCTCACCCGCTACCGGCTGCTGCGCCGCGTGGTGATGGCGGTGATCGGCTTCCTGGGCGTGATGGCGGTGCTGCTGTCGGTCGACGCCACACGCTCGTGGGCGCAGGCGGTGATCGCGTCCTCCACAGTGCTGGGATTGGTGATCGGTTTCGCCGCCCGCTCGACGCTGGCAAACTTCGTAGCCGGCGTCATGATCGCCATCAACCAGCCCGTGCGCCTTGGCGACCGGGCACAGATCGGCGACGTCGAGGGAAGCGTGGAGGACATCGGGCTCACATACACACGGCTTCGCACGCCGGACAATCGGAGGGTGTTGATCCCCAACGAGGAGCTCGCGGGCGGCCGCGTCGTCAACCTGACGCTGATCGACCCGGTCAGCCTGGCCACCGTCAAGATCTGGGTGCCGCTCTCGGCCGACCACGACCGCGTGCGCGAGGCGCTCGCCGAGCTGGTGCCGCCGGCCCCCGGCCGCATCGGCGACCGGCCCGACCCGGGCGTCGCGGTGGCGGAGCTGACCGAGACCTCGGCCGCGTTCACCATCGGCGTGTGGGTGTCGGATCCCCAGCAGGCGCTGAAGACCTCCGCCTGGCTGCGTGAGCGCGCGCTCGCGCGCCTGGCCACCGAGGGCATCTTCCAGGGCGTGACTGCCGAGGTGGGCGGATGACCCCGGGCGGGCCCCCGAACGGCCACGATCGGCGCCGCGCCTACGACGACGTGCTCGCCCACATGTCGCACAAGCGGCGCAAGCAGCGCGCGTCGTCGCGCCGCCGCGGCCGCCGCTCCGTGCTGGCCTCGATGTTCGTGGTGCTCGGCATCGGCCTCGGCGTGCTGCTGATCGGCACCGCCGTCGGCGGCGCCGTGGCCGTCGACGACACGCTGTCGGGCGTCTCGCTCGACTCGCTGCAGCAGGATCCGCCAGGGGTCAACAGCCGGATCTACGCGGCGGACGGCTCGCTTCTGACGATCCTGCCGTCGACCGAGAACCGCACGCCGGTGGCCAGCGACCAGATCTCGCCGTGGCTCAAGCAGGCGACCGTGGCGATCGAGGACCGGCGGTTCTACGAGCACGGTGGCGTCGACTTCCAGGGCGTGCTGCGCGCGGCGCTCGACAACCTGCAGGCGGGGCAGATCGAGCAGGGCGGCTCGACAATCGAACAGCAGGTGGTGCGCAACCTCTACCTGTCGGACGAGCAGTCGTTCACCCGCAAGATCCGCGAGGCCTACCTGGCGATGCAGATGTCCGACCGCTGGACGAAGGATCAAATCCTCACCGAGTACCTGAACATCGTCCCCTACGGCGCCATCACGTACGGCTGCGAGGCCGCCGCGCAGCGGTACTTCGACAAGTCGTGCAAGAAGCTGAACCTGTGGGAGGCGGCGACGCTGGCCGGCATCCCCCAGAACCCGCTGGTCTACAACCCGGTCGACAACCGGCAGGCGGCCAAGCAGCGGCGCAACGACGTGCTCGACGCGATGCTCGCCCAGGGCGTGATCACCCAGCGCCAGCACGACCAGGCCGAGGCGCACAAGATCATCGTCCACGCCAGCCCGTACCTCGACCCGACGCCGTCGAAGTACGGCTACTTCATCTCGTACGTGCGCGACGTGCTGGCCAAGCGCTGGCCGGCGCAGACGGTGCGCAAGGGCGGTCTGGCCGTGCACACCTCGCTGGACAAGAAGCTGCAGTACGCGGCGCATCAGGCACTGACGGACAACATCAACTGGGCGGACGCGCCGGCGGCGGCGATGGTCGCGATCGACCCGCGCACCGGCGAGGTGCTGGCGATGGACTCCTCGGTGCCCTACAGCAAGAGCCAGCAGTTCAACTTCCCGGTCGCCGCCCGGCGGCAGGCGGGCTCGACGTTCAAAGCGTTCACGCTGGCCACGGCGATCTCCCAGGGCATCAACCCGGACACCTCGTCCGAGCTCTCGGCGCACCTGTCCTACACGGTGCCCGGCACGCTCGAACCGTGGGAGGTGGACACGGCCGAGGGCAGCGAGTGCAACTGCCCGACCACGATCACCCAGGGCACGATCGAGTCGGACAACACCGTGTTCGCGCGGCTGTCGATCGACGTCGGCCCCAACAACATCGCCGAGATGGCCCACAAGCTGGGCATCCCCCGCTGGATCAACCTGAACACCGGGCCGGCCGTGACGCTCGGCGTGAACCCGGTGTCGCCGCTGTGGATGACGTCGGCCTACTCGACGCTGGCCAACAACGGGATCCGCCACGAGCCCGATCCGATCGAGTCGGTGTCCAGCATCGAGACCGGCAAGACGCTGGAGAAGGACTCGCACAAGGGCAAGCGCGTGATCCCGGACGGCATCGCCTACGAGACGGATCGTGTGCTCGCACAGACCGTGAATGGGACGGCCAGCAAGACGCCGCTCTACCACGGTGTCCAGGGCGGCAAGACCGGCACCACCAACGATCACAAGGACGCCTGGTTCTGCGGATTCACACCGACCCTGGCGGCCTGCGTCTGGCTGGGCTACCCGGAAGGCGAGATTCCGATGGAGACACTGCCGGTCTACGGCGCGGCATTCGGCGGCGACTACCCGGCGCTGATCTGGAAGCAGTTCATGGACTCCGCGTTCACCATGCGGCCGGCGAAGTTCCCGCCTGTTGAAGATTGGCCGGTGCCCCAGAACCCGGTGCAGTGGAAGCCGTTCACCTCGCAGTTCCCGACCTACATCCACATCCCGACCTGTGTCGGCGCCCAGGTGTCGACCCCGTCCGCGCCGTGCAACGTGCCCGCCGACACGGGCCCGAGCAGCGGTGACTCCAAGGGCAACGGTGGCGGTAACGGCGGTGGCGGCGACAGCGCGGGCGGCGGCGGTGGTGGCGGAGGTACGGGCGCCGGCGGCGGTGGCGGCGGCGGCTCGACGCCGACCACCTGATGCTCAGCCCTGCGCACGCCGTCGACCTGATCCGCGAGACCTCGACCCGCCTTGACGTGGAGGAGCTGCCGCTGGGCCCCAGCCTGGTCGGGCGCGTGCTGGCGGACGACGTCCATGCGGCGGTCTCGCTGCCGCCGTTCTCGACCTCGGCAATGGACGGCTACGCGGTGCGCGCTGCCGAGTTGGGCAACGGGCCGCTGCCGATCGCGTTCCGGGTTGCGGCCGGCGACGCGCCGCAGGATCTTCCCGAGGGCTCCGCGTCCGGGATCGCCACAGGGGCGCCGCTGCCGCCCGGCGCTGACGCGGTCGTGCCGATCGAAGAGGCCGAGGAGGTCGACGGCGGGCTGGTGGCCACGGCGACCCGCCCCGGCGCGCACATCCGGCCGGCCGGCGGCGACATCGAGGCCGGCGGGCTGGTGGCACCGGCGGGCACCGTGCTCTCACCGTCCGTCGTCGCGGCGATCGCCGCCTCCGGTGTGGGGGCCGTGCGGGTCAGCGTCCTTCCGCGCGTCGCCGTGCTGGCGACCGGCAGCGAGCTGACGCCGCCCGGCGAGCCTCTCAAGCCGGGGCGGATCTACGAGTCGAACCTGGCGTCCATCACCGCGCTGGCGGCGCGGGCCGGCGTCGAGGTCACCGTCCACGGCGTCGTCCCCGACGACCGGGCGGAGACGGAGCGGATGCTGGCGGAGGCGATCGAGTCGGCGGACGTCGTCGTCTCGACCGGCGGTGTCAGCGTCGGGCCCCACGATCACGTGAAGCCGGCGCTGGCTGCGCTCGGCGTCGAGGAGGTCTTCTGGCGCGTCGCGCACAAGCCCGGCAAGCCGCTCTGGTTCGGCCGCGGGCCGAGCGGCACGCTGGTCTTCGGTCTGCCCGGGAACCCGGTGTCGTGCCTGGTCACCTTCGAGCTGTTCGTCCGCGAGGCGCTGGGCGCGATGACCGGCGCCGAGCAGCGCCCGCGGCCGGTCGCCCGGCTGGCGGCGCCGGTGCGCAAGCTGGCCTCCCGTGAGCACGCCGTCCGCTGCCGGCTCGTACCTGGGCCGGATGGCATGGAGCTGCACCCCCAGGACGTCCAGGACTCGCACTTGATCGTCCACGCCGCCTCCGCCGACGCCATCGCGCTGGTGCCCACCGGCGAAGGCGACGCCGAGGCCGGTACGCTGCTCGAGTACCTGCCGCTCTAGGTGTAGGACCTACGCGCCTGCGAGACATCTGACGGTGTCCGGGCCTCCGACGAGCCTTGTGGTTGACGAAGACCTTGGCTCGAAGGAGGCCCGTGATGATCAAGGGTAGGCGACCGCTCAGATTGCGTCATTCGTGGGAGGCGCGGTGTCGGCTGGTGGCGCTGATGCTGTCCGGTGTTTCTGCGCAGGCCGCGGCGGCGGCGTGTGGGATGAGTCGGTCGACTGCGTATCGGTTACTGGGCCGCTATCAGCGTGGTGGTTGGGAGGGGTTGCGCGACAGGCCGCCGATCGCCAAGCACTGTCCTCACCGTTTGTCGCCAGAGGCGGAGGCGCAGATCGTCGCGTTGCGCCGCCAGACGGGATGGGGGCCACGTTCGTTGTCGGCGGCATTGGGTCGACCGGCGTCGACGATCTGGCGTGTTCTTCGCCGGTATGACTGTTCACGGGCCGAGCGGCAGCCCAGGCCGCCGGCCAACCGCTACGAGTACGCCGCGGTCGGTGAGTTGGTGCACCTGGACATCAAGAAGCTCGGCCGGTTCTGGCAGATCGGCAAACGCGTCCACAAGGACGGTGTCCGACGCAACCGGCACGCCGGCTGGTCCTACGCCCACGTCGCCATCGACGACCACTCACGCCACGCCCAGGTCGAGCTGCGACCGACGGAGCAGGCACAAGACTGCGTCGCCTTCACCGAGCAGGTGATCCACGCCTACGCCGAGCGGGGCACACCGATCCAACGGATCCTCACCGACAACGGCAACGGCTACCGCAGCCACGCCTTCCGCGACCTCCTCACCAAGCATCACATCCGCCACATCCGCACCAAGCCCTACACGCCCCGCACCAACGGCAAAGCCGAAGCCTTCATCGGCATCCTCCAACGCGAATGGGCCTACGCCTACGTCTACCCATCCAGCAGCCACCGCGCACGAGCACTCCCCGGCTGGATCCGCTGGTACAACAACCACAGACCACACGGCGGCATCAACGGCCAACCACCAATCAGCCGCGTCTCACACGCTGCGGGGTCCTACATCTAGGGCGGCGTTGCCGTGGCCGATATCTCGGCCATGCAGGACGAGCAGGCGCCCACCGCTCCCAACCCCGCTGCCACCGCCGGCATCATCCTGGGCTGCGTGATCGCCATGGAGACGGTGGCCCTGGCAGGCATGCTGATCTTCCTCGGCCCGGCCGTCCTGCTGCTCGGCGCGATGGCCGAGTTCTTCATCTGGGGAGCGACCACCGGAACCCGCTCCAAGGCCACCGTGATCGTGGTCGGCATCCTCGCGGTCGTGTTCCTCCCGCTGATCGCGCTGATGCTCCTCGCCGGCACCCTGTCGAACGCCGAGCTGTAGCCGCCTGGAGGGGTGTGCCAATTGGCCGAGCGAGCGCCGGTCATTTGGCCGAATCGACTCCGAACGGTGCGGCGGCGTCCAGGATTCGCCCTTTTTGGGAGGGCGATCCTGGACACGAAGCGTGGTTTGGCGCGGAGTCGTGACAGACACGAGTTCGGGTTGACCGGATGATCGATGGGTGGCGGCGACGCTGTACAAGGCCCGAGGAATGCCCACCAAGGGCGAGGTCTGCGCGATCTGCGTCGAACGAACCCGCGGACGCACCGCGAAGGTCGACCTGGGTCGTGGCGTGCAGGTCTGGCTCTGCCAGGATCACGCCAGCGACGACTTCCGCCGGCGGCGCAGCGGCCGTGACTTCGTGCTCACGCTGCACCGGCTCTGGTCGGCCCACGGCTGCTTGACCAAACCGCGCAGCAGGGCGCTCGACGACCACCTGGCCGCCATGCGTTCCGAGCCACCGCCGCCACGACACCGACCCGGTTCGTACGCCTGGACCAGCCTCCGCGCCGAGGCCGAACGACGGTTCTTCGACGGCGAAGACCCAAATCGCGTGATCGCCGAGCTCCGATCGCGGCATCAGGCCGACTACGCGCGGGTGCCAACGGTACGGACGATGCGCCGCTGGTTCCACGAGCGGCGGTGGCTGCGACAGAAGGCCGTGCTCGTGGTCGATTCGCCGAAGATGCCAATTGACCGACGCGCCGCCGGTCAATTGGCAGACACCTCGCCAACCCCCCAGCCGCCGCCCGAGGCCAAGCCAAGGCCCGCCGCGCCACCGCAGACGCCCCGAGAAGCACCGGACGCCCCGCCCACGACCCCCTCAGCCAGCCAGATCAGGCGCGGTGGGCCGTCGCGAGGGCCGCAACCACCCCAACGGCCGCCGCCGAAGGCCTGACCGCGGACCCGGAGAGCAGCCAGCTACACCTTGACGCTGCGCCCGCCGCTGACCGTGACGGAGGCCAGCTTGGCGAATACGACCCAGCGGTGCGAGGCGCTGTACAGCGGGTGGCAGGCGCTGAGGACGAGCCGCTCGTAGCCCTGCGGGTCGATGATGCTCCAGTCGGTGTTCGACACGACCTTGTGCATCTGCACCTGGTAGCGGAACGTGGCGTAGGGCATCTGCAGGACGATGTAGTCGCCGTCGCGGATGTCGTCGATGTGGCGGAACCACGCGCCGAAGGTGGTGCGGTGCCCGGCGATGGCGACGGTGCTGCCCTGGCCGGGGAACGGCGTGTTGTCGTAGTGGCCGGGGCCCTTATCGAGGTCGCCGTAGCGGTCGGTGCCCTGCACGACGACCACGTTGGACAGCCCGATCCTGCCGATCGTCAGCTTGCCAAAGGCGTGGCCGTTCGGATCATGCGCCTTGAACGCCGCGGCCTCGCGGCGGACGTCGGCCAGGATGTCCGTCCCGTTGTCCTGCGGCGTCGGCGTGATCGCGAACTCGTCGTAGCCGTTGAACTGGCTCTCCAGCTGCCGCTGCTGGTAGTGCGCCCACACCCACGTGACCGGGTCGCCCCAGGCGAGGATCACCCCCGCGTAGAGGATGACGACGATGCCGAGGGCGATCAGTCCGTTCGCAAATCGCCGGAGCCAGCGGCGACGGGAGCCCTCGTGCGGAACCTGCGTGGAGACGGTGCCGGTGGCCACATCTCAAGGGTACAGCCGTTTTGGCGGACGCGCGCCCCCGTAACGGCCCAGCACGATCGCCAGCATCTGCGTGGCCGCGGCCCCGGCCAGCGCCAGCGGGATCGACACCGCCGGGGACAGGTAGCCGCTGGCCGCCATGGCCACCACGGCGCGCGGCGCGCTCGACCCCAGGCCCTGCCCGCCCCACAGCTCCCAGATGATCACCAGCGGCCCGATCAGCCCGATCGCGAGCAGCCCCAGCATCGCCCAGCGGCCGGCCGCGGCGATCCGGGGGAGCCACAGGCAGGCGTGGGCCAGCGGCAGCAGGATGATCAGCGCGAACGGGTTGACCGCGCACAGCACCAGGCCGGCGAAGCTCAGGCCGAGCCACGCGGCGACCAGGCCGCCCGTCCGGTCGGGCCCGCCGACCGGCCCCCGGATGCGGATCCGCGGGCGCACTGCCAGCGACCACCAGCCGACGCCGATCAGCGCCGTCAGCAGGATGCCGGTCGCCGTCAGCCCGGTGTCGCCCGGCTTCGGCGGCGCGTTGACGCTGGACACCAGGTCGCCCGGCAGCAGCGAGAGCGCCCACAGGGCGATCAGCACCGACAGCCACGTCGAGCTGCGCCAGGCGTAGGCGATCACGCCCGGCGCGAGCGGCACCGTGCGCCGCCGGCAGCGCGCCGCCGCGTCCAGCACGCAGGCGATGAACGGCGCCAGCAGCACCACCAGCGCGAGCTGCACCAGCCGCCCCCGCGCGGTCGAGCTGCCCAGGAAGATGCCGGGTGGCCCGGTGCCCTCGATCTCCGTCGCCGTGTCCAGCTGGCCGAGCAGGTTGATCACCGTGGTGCCGACAGCGCCCAGCTGGGTGGGGCTGAGATCCTCGAACGTGCCGTTCGGGTCGGGGTTGCCGCCGGCCGACAGGGTCACCGTGGGCATCCGCCGGGCGATCAGCGGGCCCTGCTCGCTCTGCGTGTAGGGGATGGCGTAGCCGGTCACCTGGTCGATCGTGCCCGGGGTCAGCGCGGCCCGCCCCATGTAGCGGAGCACCGCCCGCCGGGTGGCCGCGTAGAGCGTCGGCGAGGTGCCCCGCGGGGTGTCGGGTCGCACGGCGATCCGCATCGCCGTGCCCTCGGGCGCGGCTACCGAGTCGAGCACGATCGCCGCGACCACCTGGTCGGCCTGCGGCCAGGTCTCGTCGAAGTGGATGGCGCCCTGTCCGCCCGTGGTGCCGGCGTCGGTGGAGACGAACACCAGCCCACGCTCGCGGGTCGAACCGGCCAGCTCGTGCGCCAGCTCCAGCATCACACCGGTGCTCGAGTCGTTGTCGTCGGCGCCGGTGCCGATCCCGTCGCGGTGCGCGATGACGGCGATCACCTGGGGGCTGGTTCCGCGCTGGAAGCCGATCACGTTGCGCAGGACGACGGCGCCGCGGCCGGGCAGCTGCGGCGCGAACGTGTCGTTCTCGACCGAGTAGCCGTCGGATTTGAGCGCGCGGCTGACCCGGTCGGCCGCCGCGTCGGTGCCGGAACCGCCGGGTGCACGCGACCCGGGAAGCGACACCAGGGCCGCCGCCTGGTTTGCCGCGGCCGTGCCGTCGAACGTCAACTCGCGGGTTGGCTGCTCGGGCAGCGCGGGCTCGCGGACGAACAGAAAAGCCGCCAGACCCGGGATCAGGCAGATCACCAGCAGCAGGCGATAGAGCGGCCAGGAGACGAGCCGCCCGCGCGATCTTCCGGGTTGCCGGGGCGGGCGCGGCACGGCGCCTTATAGCACGCCGGTACAATTCGACGCGTGGCGACCGATCCCACGATTCTGCTGGTGGACGACGAGGAGTCGATCCAGAAGCTGCTGACCTACCCGCTCGAGCGGGAGGGCTACCGCGTTGTCCAGGCCCGCGACGGCGAGGAGGCGCTCTCGCAGTTCGCCGCGCAGGAGGTCGACCTGGTCGTCCTCGACGTGATGCTGCCCAAGGTGGACGGCCTCGAGGTCTGCCGGCGGCTGCGCACCTCCTCGGCGGTGCCGATCATCATGCTGACCGCCCGCGACGACGAGGTCGACAAGGTGCTCGGCCTGGAGCTGGGCGCCGACGACTACATCACCAAGCCATTTTCGATCCGCGAGTTCCGCAGCCGGATCCGCGCCGTGCTCCGGCGCGCGACGCAGCTGCCGGCGCAGCCGCTGGGGGAGCGGCCGATCGAGCTGGGCGAGCTGACCATCGATCCGGCCAAGCGCAGCGTGCTGCTCGAGGGCGAGCCGGTGGCGCTGACGTACGTCGAGTTCGAGGTGTTGCGCACGCTGGCGACGCACCGTGGCCGGGTCTACAGCCGGCGCGCGCTGCTCGAGGCGGTGTGGGGCGGCTCCGCCTATCGCGAGCCGCGCACGATCGACGTGCACATCCGGCACCTCAGGGAGAAGCTCGAGCAGGATCCGGCCGACCCGCGGCTGATCCTGACCGTGCGCGGCGCCGGGTACTGCTTCCGCGACGGATGATCCGCGGTGCGCGCGCTCTCGACCCTCCGCGTTCGCCTGATCCTGGTCATGGCCGCGGTCGTCGCCGTGGCGATCGGCGTCGTCTTCCTCTACGTGGTGCCGACGCTGCACGACTCGCTGATCAGCCAGCGCTTCGACCGGCTGCAGAAGGTCGCCACAACCGAGCGCCGCAGCCGGACGCTCCAGAAGTTCCTCGCGGCCGATAACAACGCCGGCATCCAGCCGATCCTCAAGCGGATCCGCCGGCTGGCCAATGCGAATGTCGACGTCTACCACCTGGACGCCTCGGGCCGGCCGGTGCCGGTGGCCGCGTTCCCGGCCGTCCAGCCAGGTAACGCCGCTGTCCGCCGCGCCGCCGACGGCACGCCGATCGTCCGTGGGCGGGGTGAGGACGGCGATCTGGTGGTGGCCGTGCGGATGCCTAACTCGGACGCCGTGATCGCGCTGTCCCAGCAGGTCAGCGACGTCAACGCCACCGCCGACACGGTCGAGCGGCGGATCCTGATCGCCGCGGTGCTGGCGCTGGCCGTCGCGAGCGCGGTGGGCTGGGGCGCGGCGCATGCCGTCTCCCGCCGCCTGGCCCGGCTGGAGCGCGCGGCCACCCGCATCTCGATGGGCGAGTTCGGCGAGCCGATCGGCGATCCGTCGCCCGACGAGCTGGGCGAGCTGTCGCGGGCGTTCGACACGATGCAGGTGCGGCTCGAGCAGTCCGACCGGGCGCGCAAGGACTTCATCGCCAACGCCTCGCACGAGCTGCGCACGCCGCTGTTCACGCTGGGCGGGTTCCTGGAGCTGGTGGACGACGAGGACATGGACGTCGACACGCGGCGCGAGTTCCTGCGGGAGATGCGCGACCAGGTGACGCGGCTGACCAAGCTGGCGTCCGACCTGCTCGACCTGTCGCGCCTGGACGCCGGCGCCTTCGACGTCGCCCGCGAGCCGGTCGACCTGGGCTCGACCGCGCGCGGCCTGGTGCGCGAGTTCCGGGGGCTGGCCGCCGGCCACGGCAGCCGGGTGGCGCTGGTGCGCGCCGAGGGCGAGATGCCGCACGCCATCGCCGACGAGCAGCGGGTGCGCCAGATCGGCCGGGCCCTGGTGGACAACGCGATCCGCCACAACCCCCGGGGCACCGAGGTGCGGGTCGCGGTGGGCGCCCAGGACGGCGTCGTCCGGCTGACCGTGGGCGACGACGGGCCGGGGATCGACGCGGCCACCGCGGCGCACATGTTCGAGCGCTTCTACCGGGGCGAGACGGCCTCGGCGGCCGGCAGCGGGCTGGGCCTCGCCATCGCACGGGAGCTGGCCGAGCGCATGGGCGGCTCGCTGGAGCTGCGGTCGCGGGACGGCGAGACGGCGTTCGCGCTCAGCCTGCCGGCCGAGCCGATGCCCGAACCCGTGCTCGCCTGACCGCCTCGGTTGCTATCGTCTCGCGCGCCAATGCACCGTGTAAACGTCGGTCACAAGTCGCTTGCCGAGTACGCCTCCATCGTCGGCCGCTCGCTCGCCGAGGAGATCAGGATGCTCGCCGAACCCCTGCAGGGACGGCGGATGCTGCACCTCTCGGCGACGGCGTTCGGCGGCGGCGTTGCGGAGATCCAGTACACGCTGATCCCGCTGCTGAACGACGTCGGAATCGAGACCGAGTGGCGGGTGATCGAGGGCCGGGACGAGTTCTTCGACGTCACAAAGACGATCCACAACGCGCTGCAGGGCGATCCGCGCGGGCTCGACGAGGCGGCGCGTGAGACCTTCTGGCGCTACCAGCAGCTGAACGCCGACGCGCTGGAGGACGCGGACGAGTGGGACATGATCGTCGTCCACGATCCGCAGCCGGTGGGCATCCCGCAGCTGCTCGAGACCTCCCGGCCGAAGTGGATCTGGCGGTGCCACATCGACCTGTCGGCGCCGAACCCCGACGTGCTCGGGTTCCTGATGCCGTCGCTGGCCAGCTACGACGCCGCCGTGTTCCACATGCACGAGTACGTGCCGCCGGCCGACGGCCTGCGCAGCGCGATCATCTGGCCGCCGGCGATCGACCCGCTCGCTCCCAAGAACATGGCGCTTGCGCCCGAGGACGCCGCCTACATCGTTGAGCAGTTCGGCATCGACGTCGAGCAGCCGATGCTGGTGCAGGTCTCGCGGTTCGACCCCTGGAAGGACCCGTCCGGCGTGATCGACGCCTACCGGATCGTCAAGGAGCAGCACCCCGGCGTGCAGCTGGCGCTGGTCGGCTCGATGGCCCACGACGACCCCGAGGGCTGGGAGTTCTACAACCAGACCGTCGAGTACGCGGGCGACGACCCCGACATCCGGATCCTCTCCAACCTGAACAACGTCGGCGCGGTGGAGGTCAACGCGTTCCAGGTGCACGCCCGGGTCTGCCTGCAGAAGTCCATCAAGGAGGGCTTCGGGCTGACCGTCTCGGAGGCGCTGTGGAAGGCGCGGCCGATGATCGGCGGCCGGGTGGGCGGCATCGTCCGCCAGATCGAGGACGGGGTCACCGGCTACACCGTCTCCAGCTCGGAGGAGTGCGCCGCGCGGGTGCTCGACGTGATGGCCGACCCGGAGGCCGCGCGGGCGATGGCACGCCGCGGCAAGGAGCACGTCCGCACGCACTTCCTGACGCCGCGGCTGGTACGCGACTGGCTGGCGCTGATGCACCGGCTGGACGGCGAGGACGTCGTGCTCGACGTCCACGGCGAGTCCTGACGCCGCTGCGACCTTCCTCATTGCCGTCTGCAGTGCAGGGCGGTACGGTTGTTGCATGCTGCGACGGCTGCTCCTGATCGCCCTGGCGATGGTGCCGCTTGCGCTGGCAACGTCGCCGGCGGATGCCGGCGCCGCCAAGTGCCCGACCGGGGTGGTCTGCGGCGCCCTCGGCGTCCCGCTCGACCGCACCGGCGCGACCCCCGGGTCGATCACCGTGCGCTTCCGCCTCTACAAGCACACCGACACCTCGAAGCCGCCGCTGGAGACGATCGTCGCCGCCGAGGGCGGCCCGGGGTACTCGACGCTCGGCAGCGCCGCGGGCTACCTCGAGCTGTTCGCGCCGCTGCGTGCGCGCCACGACGTGCTGATGGTCGACCAGCGGGGCACCGGCTCCTCGCACGTGATCAAGTGCGCCCCGGCGCAGAGCTATGTCGGCGACGCGGTCGAGAACGCGCGGCTGTGCGGCGAGCAGCTGGGCGACGAGGCCGACCTGTTCACCAGCGCGGCGGCGGCGGATGACCTGGCGGCCGTGCTGGACAGCCTGGATATCTCGAAGATCGACCTCTACGGCGACAGCTACGGCTCGTTCTTCGCGCAGACCTTCACGGTGCGCCATCCCGACCGGGTGCGCTCGCTGGTGCTGGACGGCACCTATCCGGCATCGGATCTCGACCCGTGGTACGCGACGTCCGCCGGCTCGCTGCTGACCAACTTCCGCGCGGTCTGCCAGCGCAGCGCCGGCACCTGTCCGGTCGCGCCGTCGCAGATGACCGCCCTGCTGGGCCGGCTGCTGGAGAAGGTGCGCGCCCACCCGATCACCGGCACGGCCCCCGACGCCAACGGCCGCGAGTCGCAGGTCACCGTCAACCCGAACACGCTGTTCACGACCGTCTTCGAGGCCGACACCGTCCCCGCGATCTACCGCGAGTTCCCGGCCGCTGCGGTGGCTGCGCTGAACGGGTTCACCCGGCCGCTGCTGCGGCTGGTCGGCGAGGAGAACACGGCGGGGGGCGCCGGCGCCTACGTCGGGTTCTCCGAGGGCGCCTACCTGGCGTACTCGTGCAACGACTACCCACAGCTGTGGAACGTGCAGGCCCCGTTCGCCCAGCGCCAGAAGCAGTTCGCCGCCGCCGAGGCCGCGCTGACGCCCGGCGCGTTCGCACCCTGGACGAACGCGGAGTGGGCGCACGCGGAGTTCAACGCGTTCGACTACTGCATCAAGTGGCCGGCGCCCACGGTGGCGCAGCCGCCCATCCCGCCGGGCGCGACCTATCCGGACACCCCGACGCTGATCGTCAACGGCGACCTCGACCTGCGCACGGACGTGCCGCAGGCCGAGCACGTGCACAGCCAGTTCCCGAACTCGACGATGGTCGTCATCCCCAACATCGGGCACGTGACCGCGATCTCGGACGCCGACGCCTGCTCGGCGGCGATCGTCCGCCGCTTCGTGGCCACGCTGGTGACCGGGTCGACGGCGTGCACCGCCCAGATCCCCGAGCACCGGCTGGTCGCGAGGTACGCGGAGACGACGGCCGACGCGGTGCCCGCTGCCGTGGCGTCCGCGAAGGATGACTCGACCGTCGCCGACCGCCGCGCCGCGACCGTGGCCATGGAGACCGTGGCCGACGTGATCGATCGCTGGTACGCGATCCCGGGCTACACCGGGGTCGGGCTGTTCGGCGGCAAGTTCTCGATGACGACCAACTCCACGCTGCCGTTCGTCACGCGCGACTTCAAGCTCGACCTGACGCACGAGCGGTGGACGTCAGACCTGTCGGTCACCGGCTCGGGCAAGGTGCCGCGCGGGGCGGGCGAGGCGCGGGTCACGGTCAGCTTCACCGGCGCCGCCAAGGGCACCGTCAAGCTCGTCTGGCAGTCCCGGCAGCCGCACGCGACGGCGCACATCACAGGCACGATCGACGGCCGTCACGTGGATTTGACGGCGCCCGCACCGTCGTTCTGGTGAGGTTCAACTACGCTTTGACCCCAGATGGGTCAGCACCCGCTGGTGATCGTGTCCAACCGGGGACCGATCCGCTTCCTCCAGGGGGCGGACGGCGGCCGCATCGCCAAGCGTGGCGGCGGCGGCCTGGTGACGGCCCTCTCCGGCGTGTCCCAGCACCAGAAGGTGACCTGGGTCGCGGCTGCGCTGACTGACGAGGACGAGGCGGTCGCCGAGGAGGGCGCCTACACCGACGGCAACCTCCGCCTGCGCCTGGTCGCGCTCGACCGCGAGGAGTACGACCGCTATTACAACGTCTTCGCGAACCCCACGCTGTGGTTCATCCACCACTACCTGTGGGGCCTGGCGATGGAGCCGGACGTCGACCGCAACATCCGCCTCGCCTGGGAGACCGGGTACCTGCCGGTCAACGAGCGGTTCGCCGAGGCGGTCGCCGACGAGGTGGCGGCGCTGCCCGAGGACAGCGACCCGATGGTGATGGTGCACGACTACCAGCTGTTCATGGTGCCCCAGGCGCTGCGGCGCCGCGCGCCGCGCGCGCTGATCCAGCACTTCACCCACATCCCGTGGCCGATGCCGGACTACTGGCGGGTGCTCCCGAACGAGATCCGCACGCCGATCCACGAGTCGCTGCTTGCCTGCGACGTGATCGGGCTGCACACCGAGCGCTATGTCCGCGCGTTCCTGCACTGCGTCGAGGAGTTCACCGACGGCGAGGTCGACTTCGAGCACCGGACAGTGCGCTGGCGCGGGCGGGAGATCCGCGTCCGCCACTACCCGATCTCGGTCGATCCGGCCGAGTTCCACCGGCTGGCGGCGACGCCCGAGGTGATCGCCGAGGAGCCGGGCGTGCTGGCGGCGCGCCCCGAGAAGATGCTGCTGCGCGTCGACCGCACCGACCCGTCCAAGAACATCGTCCGCGGCTTCCGCGCCTACGACCTGTTCTTCTCGCAGCATCCGGAGTGGCGCGGCAGGGTGACGATGCTGGCCCTGCTCGACCCGTCGCGGCCGGACATCCCCGAGTACGCCGAGTACGTCGGGGCGATCCAGCGGGCCGCGCGCGAGGTCAACGACCGCTGGTATCAGACCGGCATGTGGACGCCGGTCGACCTGCGGATGTCGGACAACTTCCCGCAGGCGGTGGCCGCCTACAAGCACTTCGACGTGCTGCTGGTCAACGCGATCTTCGACGGCATGAACCTGATCGCCAAGGAGGCGCCGCTTCTCAACCAGCGAGACGGCGTGCTGATCCTGTCCGAGAACGCGGGCGCGTTCGAGGAGTTGGCCGAGTGGGCGATCTGCGTCAACCCGTTCGACATCCAGCAGCAGGCGGACGCGATCTACCAGGCGCTGACCATGCACTCGCAGGAGCGCAAGACGCGGATCGAGGGGATCCGCCAGCACGTCCAGGCGCACGACATCGCGCGCTGGATCGACACGCAGCTGGACGATCTGGCTGCGCTGCGGCCCGTCGAAGCGTGATCCGCGGTCTCGACCACGTGCTGGTCTCCGCACCGCCGGGGTGCGAGGAGGCCGGTCGCGCGTTCTACGGGGAGCTGCTGGGCCTGCCGGAGATCCCGCGGCCGCCGGCGATGGGCGACGGCGGGCTGTGGTTCGTCTGCGGCGCTGCCGAGCTGCACGTCGGCACCGACGACGCCCACACGGGCGCGGCCAAGGCGCATCCGGCGTTCTCGGTCGACCCGGCCACGCTGACCTCGCTCGCGGCGCGGCTCGAGGCGTCCGGCCGGATCGTCAGCTGGGACGCCAGGATCCCCGGCGTGCCGCGCTTCTACACCACCGACCCGTTCGGCAACCGGCTCGAGATCATCGGCAGGTAGCCCTCCCGGCGCGGGCAGCGCCGTAGACTACCGCCGCGATGTCGGAGATCCGGATGATCGACGTCGGCGACAAGCCGGTGACACGCAGGCGCGCCGTGGCGCGGGCGCGGGTGACGATGCCCGCCGCCGTGCGCGAGCGCATCGAGGCGGGCACGCTGCCCAAGGGCGACGTGCTGGCTGTCGCCCGGGTGGCCGGGATCATGGCCGCCAAGCGGACGCCGGAGATCGTCCCCCTGTGCCATCCGCTGCCGCTGTCCCGGGTCGACGTGACGCCCGAGGTGGTCGGCGACGGGGTCGTGATCACGGCGTCGGCGGAGACGACGGCGCAGACCGGCGTCGAGATGGAGGCGCTGACCGCCGCCCTGGCGGCCGCGCTCACCGTGTACGACATGACCAAGGGGCTGGATCCGTCGATCGAGATCGTCGCAGCGCACCTGCTGGAGAAGGACGGCGGCAAGAGCGGCCACTGGAGGCGGCCGACGTGAGGGCGGCCGTGCTGACCGTGTCCGACGGCGTGGCGGCCGGGACGCGCGAGGACGCCAGCGGCGCCGTGCTGGCCGAGCGGGCCCAGGGCGCCGGCTTCGAGGTGGTCGACCGCGTCGTCGTGCCCGACGACCGCTCGCAGGTGGCCGAGGCGCTGTGGAGCCTGACCGACGTCGCCGATCTGGTGCTGACCACGGGCGGCACCGGTTTCGCACCACGCGACGTGACGCCCGAGGCGACCGCCGAGGTGGTCGAGCGGCCGACGCCGGGTCTGGACGAGGCGATGCGCGAGGTGTCGCGCCGGGCCTCGCCGCACGGACTGCTGTCGCGCGGTGCCAGCGGGATCACGGGCCGCACCCTGATCGTCAACTTCCCGGGCAGCCCGAAGGCCTGCGCCGAGTGCTTCGACGCCGTCGCTGCCGCCCTGCCGCACGGCGTCGAGCTGCTGACCGAGCGACCGACAGAGCACCCGTGAGCGCCACCGCCGTCAACGCCCGCCGCTTCGTCTCGCTGGTCAAGCTCGAGCACACCGTGTTCGCGCTCCCGTTCGCCTACGTCGGCGCGATCCTCGCAGTCGACGGCATCCCCAGCCTCTCCCAGGTGGTCTGGGTGACGCTGGCGATGGTCGGCGCCCGCAGCCTGGCGATGGCGCTGAACCGGCTGATCGACGCCGAGATCGACGCCCGCAACCCTCGCACGAAGGCCCGGGAGATCCCCGCCGGGCTGCTCAGCCGCAGCCAGGTGGTCGCCTTCTGCGTCGGCGCGCTGGTGCTGTTTCTGATCGCCGTCTGGCAGCTCGATCCGGTCGTTCGCTGGCTGTGGCCGATCCCGGTCGCGCTGTTCGTGATCTACCCCTACACGAAGCGCTTCACCTGGCTGTGCCACCTCGTGCTCGGCTGCTCGATCGGCCTGGCGCCGCTGGGCGCGTGGCTGGCCGTTGGCGGCGGGGCCGCGTGGGCGCCGTTCATGATCGCCGCCGCCGTCGCGTTGTGGATCGGCGGCTTCGACGTGATCTACGCCACCACCGACGTCGAGTTCGACCGGCAGGAGGGCCTGTGCTCGCTGCCGTCGCGGTTCGGCATCGCCCCGGCGCTGATCGTCACCCGGGTCTGCCACCTGACCGCGATCGCGCTGCTGGCCGGCGCCGGGCTCTCGCTCGACCTCGGCCCCGGCTACTTCCTGGGCCTGGCAACGGTGGCCGTGCTGCTCGCCTACGAGAACTCGATCGTGCATCCCGACGATCTCTCGCGCGTCAACATCGCTTTCCTGACGGTCAACGGGGCGATCTCGATCGTCTACCTGGCCGGAGTGCTGCTCGACCTGGTCTGGTGAGCCCGGCGGTCCGCTGCGGGGGGCTGGAGCGGCGGTTCGGCGATCGCCTGGCCCTGGCCGGGGTCGACCTGGAGGTGGGCGAGGGCCAGGTGGTGCTGCTGACCGGGCCCAACGGCGCGGGCAAGACCACGCTGCTGCGGATCCTGGCGACCGTGCTCAGGCCGACGGCCGGCACGGCCGAGGTCTCGGGCCACGAGTTGCCGAAGGAGGCGACGGCGGTGCGCGGCCGCGTCGGTTACGCCGGCCACGAAGCGTTGGTCTATCCGGGCCTGACCGCCCGCGAGAACCTGGAGCTGTACGCGGCGCTTCACGGAGCGCCGGAGGCGGCGGTCGCCGGGGCGCTGGATCGCGTGGGACTCGCCACCCGGGCGACGACCCGCGTCTCGGAGCTGTCGCGCGGCATGCGCCAGCGGCTGTCCCTCGCCCGGGCGACCCTGCACGGACCCGCGCTGCTGCTGCTGGACGAGCCGACGACCGGACTGGACGACGACGGCCGCGACGTGCTGCGATCGGTGCTGGCGGGCGGCGCCACGGCGCTGGTCGCGACGCACGAGCCGGACTGGTTCGCGGGCGTCGCCGCCCGGTCGGTGCGGCTCGAGGCCGGGCGGGTGGTGGCGTGAGCCGCCGTGCGCTGGCCGCCCTCGTCCGCAAGGACCTGCTGCTCGAGCTGCGGGGCCGCGAGGTGGTGCCGGGCATGGTCGTGTTCGTGCTCGCAGCGTTCGTGCTGTTCCGCTTCGCCCTAGGCGGCGACCGGCTGGGCGGCGGGGTGCGCGCCGCCACCGGCATGCTGTGGGTGGCCGTGGTGTTCACCGCGATGCTCGGGCTGGGCCGTGCGTTCGCGCAGGAGCGCGAGCACCGGATCTGGGACGGCCTGCTGTCGTCCCCCGTCGACCGCGGGCTGATCTGGCTGGCCAAGGCGTGCTCGACGCTGATCTTCCTGCTGGTCATGCAGGTGGTCGCCCTGCCGCTGTTCTGGCTGTTCTTCCTGCAGGAGGGCGCCGGGCCGTCCCTCTGGGCGCTGATCGCTGCGCTGGTGCTGGCCGACGTGGGCATCGCGTCGCTGGGTGCGCTGCTCGCCGGGCTGGCGTCCGCCAGCAACGCCCGGGAGGTGCTCCTGCCGGTGCTCTTCCTGCCCTTCGCGGTGCCGCTTGTGCTGGTCGGCGTCCAGGTGACAGTGGCCACGATTCCCCCGCAAACGGGCACGTTCGAGACGGTTGAGAGGCTCGGGTTTCTGGGCCTCTATGCTACGATCTTCGCGCTTTTGGGCTGGGCATTGTTCGAGTACGTCGTGGAGGACTGAACGCGTGGCTACCGCCTCTCGAAGCGCCCGGCCGGACACCGGAACGCTGTTCGCCATCGCCGCCGCAGTGCTGATGCCGGTGGCAGTGGGACTGATCTTCTTCTACGTCCCCAGCGACGCCGATCAGGGCTACTCGCAGCGGATCTTCTACTTCCACGTGCCGATCGCGCTGACCACGTACACGCTGTTCGCTGTCAGCGCAGTCAACGCCTTTCGCTACCTGATGAGCAAGGACGAGTCGCTCGACCTGAAGAGCTACGTGCCCATGCACCTGGGCGTGATCTTCGGCACGCTGACGCTGATCACCGGATCGATCTGGGCCAAGGCGTCGTGGGGTGTCTGGTGGTACTGGGGCAGCAAGCAGCTGACCACGTTCCTGATCATCTTCCTGTTCTACTGCGCGTACTTCATGCTGCGGTTCTCGATCGACCCGGGAGAGAAGCGCGCGACCTACTCTGCGGTGTACACGCTGCTCGGCGTCGGGCTGATCCCGGTCTCGGTGCTGGCGGTGCGGATCTCGCAGGATGTGATCCACCCGATCACGTTCGATTCGAACGGCCCCAATATGGACTCCAGCATGTTCTTCACGTTCTGCGTCTCGATCGCCGCGATGCTCTGCCTGGCCGGCGCCATGTACTACGTCGAGATGCGGGGCAAACGGCTGGACGAGCGGGTGCGGCGGATCCGCGTCCTGGCGGAGGGCGGCGCGTGATCTCCGAGACGGCCGTGCAGTACGTCGCCGCGGTCTACGCGGTCACCTGGGTGGTCGCGATCGGGTACATCGCAATCCTGCACTCGAAGCTGGGCCGGCTGGAGCGCCAGCTCGACGAGGTGGTCGCGATCATGGAGCGCCAGGCCGGTGGCTGAGAGCCCCGTCGCCCTGGTGCTGGTCGGGACCAACCATCGCCACGCCCCGATCGGCGTGCGCGAGGAGCTGGCCGCGCGGACCCACGGCCGCGACCTGATCGAGGCGATGGCCGCCGAGGACGCGGTGCTCGAGGCGGTCGGCCTGTCCACCTGCAATCGCTGCGAGATCGCGATGGTCGGCGCCGACGCGACGGCGATGCGCGAGGCGGCCGTCCGCCGCCTGGCCGTCTACGCCCACCGCACGCCCGCCGAGATCGAGCCGCTGCTGTACACGCTCGAGGGCATGGACGTGGCCGAGCACCTGTTCGCGGTCGCCGGCGGGCTGGACTCGATGGTGCCCGGCGAGGCGCAAATCCTCAGCCAGATCCGGGACGCCTACGCCGACGCGCTGGAGATGGGCTCGACCGGCCCGGTCTCCAACCGGCTGTTCCACCAGGCGCTGGAGACCGGCAAGCGGGTGCGCCACGAGACGGCGATCGGCGAGCTCAACGCCTCGGTGGCGTCGGTCGCCGCGCAGGCCGTGCGCGACCAGCTGGAGTCGCTCGACGGCGTCGCGGTGCTGATCGTCGGTGCCGGCAAGGTGGCCGAGCTGGTGGCGACCAACCTGCATGCCCGGGGCGCCCGCGACATCACGGTGATCAATCGCAGCGCCGACCGCGGCGACGCGCTGGCCGAGCGCTTCGGCGGCCGGGCGCTGGGCTGGAGCGATCTGCCCGCCGCGGCGGCCGCCGCCGACGTCGTGGTCTCCTCGACCCTGTCGGATGGCCACGTGATCGAGGCGGCATGGCTCGAGGGCGGCCGCCGCCGTGTGCTGGTCGACCTGGCGCTGCCGCGGGACGTCGACCCGGCCTGTGCGGAGGTCGACGGCGTGACGCTGCTCAACGTCGACGACCTCGAGGAGGCCGTCCGCCGCAACATCTCGCTGCGCGAGGGGGAGTCCGAGCGGGCGCGGGAGATCGTGGTCGAGGAGGCAGAGTCGTTCCGCCGCTGGGTCGCGGAGCTCGAGGTCGTGCCGGCCATCGCGTCGCTGCGGGCGCGGGCAGAGGAGATCCGCAGCTCGGAGCTGCAGCGGATCGCCGGGCGCTGGGAGGGTCTGACCGACGCCGACCGCGACCGGCTGGACGCAGTCACCCGGGCGATGCTGAACAAGCTGCTGCACCGGCCGACGGTGCGCCTCAAGGAGCTGGCGGCGGTCGGCGAGGAGCGACCCTACGCCGATGCCATGAGCGACCTGTTCGGACTCGAGCCGGCGCCGCCGGCGCCATGATCCGGGTGGGCACGCGGCGCAGCGCGCTGGCGCTCGCCCAGGCGCGGCTGGTGGCGGCGGAGCTGGAGGATGCGCAGCTGGTCGAGATCGACACGGCCGGCGACCGTCGCCGCGACCTGCGGTTCGAGCAGATCGGCGACGGCCGCGGCGTGTTCACCCGCGAGATCGAGCGGGCGCTGCTGGCCGGCGAGATCGATGTCGCCGTGCACAGCGCCAAGGATCTGACGGGCGACATGCCCGAGGGCCTGGTGATCGGCGCGATCCCGCCTCGGGAGGACGCACGGGATGCCTGCTGCGGCCCGTTCGGCTCGCTGGCCGAGCTGCCGGCCGGCGCGCGCGTCGGCACGTCGTCGGCCCGCCGCGGCGGCCTGCTCGCGCAGCTCCGCCCCGATCTGCGGGTGGTGCCACTGCGGGGCAACGTCGACACGCGCCTGCGCAAGCTCGACGACGGCGAGGCAGACGCCATCGTGCTGGCCGCCGCGGGGCTGCTGCGCCTTGGGCTGGGCGGGCGGATCGCGTTCCTGTTCGACCCGGCCGAGTTCGTGCCCGAGGCCGGCCAGGGGGCGCTGGCCGTTCAGGTGCGGGCCGGCGACGAACACCTTGTCGCGGCGCTCGACGACCCGCCGTCGCGCGCGCTCGTCGAGGCCGAGCGGGCCCGGGTGGCCGAGCTGGGCGGCGGGTGCACCGTCCCGGTGGCGGCGCACGCCTGGCACGAGGACGGCGAGCTGCGGATGCGCACCTGGACGGCGGCGTGACGGTCTACCTGGTCGGCGCCGGCCCCGGCGACCCGGGGCTGCTCACGCTCCGCGGCCGGGAGCTGCTCGAGCGGTGCGACGCGCTGGTCTACGACCGGCTGGCCGACCCGCGGATCGTCGCCATGGCCCGCGACGGCGCGGAGCTGCATGACGCCGGCAAGCAACCGGGGAAGCACACGATGACGCAGGATGAGATCAACGCGCTGCTGGTCGGCCTCGGCCGCCGCCACCCGACGGTCGTCCGCCTCAAGGGCGGCGACCCCTTCATCTTCGGCCGCGGCGGCGAGGAGGCGCTGGCCCTGGACGATGCCGGTATCGCCTGGGAGGTCGTGCCCGGCATCTCGTCGGCGTACGCCGTGCCCGCGTACGCCGGCATCCCGGTCACCCAGCGCACGATGGCCGCCCAGGTGACGATCGTCACCGGCCACGAGGATCCGACCAAGCCCGGCACCGACCTGGACTGGGCGCACCTGGCGCGGACGCCGGGCACGCTGGTCTTCCTGATGGGGGTCTCGTCGCTCGAGGGGAACATGGCGCGGCTGGTCGAGGAGGGCATGGCGCCGGACACGCCCGCCGCCGTCGTCGCGTCGGGCACGCGCCCGGCCCAGCGCACGGTGAGCGGCACCGTCGGCACCATCGCGGCCGCGGCCGCCGGCGCGGCGATCCGGCCACCGGCGATCACGCTGGTCGGCCAGGTGGCCGCGCTGCACGAGCGCCTGGCCTGGTTCGAGCGGCGCCCGCTGTTCGGCCGGCGGGTCGTGGTCACCCGCGCCCGTGCGCAGGCCAGCGGCCTGGCCGCGCGGCTGGCCGAGCTGGGCGCCGAGGTGCTGGAGGCGCCGGCGATCACGCTCGAGGAGCTGCCCTTCCAGCCTCCCGACCTGGCGGGCTACGACGTCGTCTGCCTGACCTCGGCCAACGGCGTCGAGCGGCTGCTGGCCGGGGACGTCCGCGTGCTGGCAGGGGTGACGGTCGCCGCGGTCGGGTCGGCCACCGCCGCCGCGCTGCGCCGTCGCGGCATCGAGCCGGACGTGCTGCCCGCGCAGGCGGTGCAGGAGTCGCTGCTCGAAGCGCTGGGCGACGTCGCCGGCAAGCGGGTGCTGATCGCCACCGCCGAGGGCGCGCGGGACGTGCTGGCCGCCGGCCTGCGCGAGCGCGGGGCGGAGGTCGACGAGGTCGCCCTCTACCGCACCGTCCGCGAGCCGGTCGACGCCGAGCTCGTGCTGTCGGCCGACCTGATCACGTTCACGTCGTCCTCCACGGTGACGAACGTCCTTGATGCGCTGGACGGACGCGACCTGTCCGGCCTGCGGGCCGTGTCGATCGGCCCGGTCACGTCCGGCACGCTGCGCGAGCGAGGGGTCGAGCCGGTTGCCGAGGCAGACCCGCACGACGTGGACGGCCTGGTCGCGGCCGTCCTCGCCGTCGCCGCTGGGTAGAGTCACGGCATGCCGCCGTTCGTCACGTTCCTGTCCGACTTCGGGGCCGGCGACCAGTTCGCCGGCATCTGCCACGGCGTGATCAACCGCGTCTGCCCCGAGGCCGTCGTCATCCACCTCGGCCACGGCATCGACCCGCAGTCAGTCGGCCAGGGCGCGCGGATCCTGGCGGGGGCGATGCCCTATGTGCCGGTCGGCGTGCACATGGCCGTTGTTGACCCCGGCGTCGGCTCGGAGCGCCGCGGCGTCGTGCTGCGATCGGCCGACGGCAGGCTGTTTGTCGGTCCGGACAACGGCCTGCTGGTGCCCGCGGCCGAGGCATGCGGCGGGATCGAACTGGCGGTCGAACTGACCAACCGCGAGTACATGCTCGACCAGGTGTCGCATACGTTCCACGGCCGCGACGTGTTCTCGCCGGTGGCCGGCCATCTGGCCGGCGGGCTGGATCCGCGCGAGCTCGGTCCGGAGGTCGACCCGCCGACGCTGGTGCGTCCGCAGCTGCTCGGCTTCGAGCGCGACGGCACGGCGCTCGGCGCGATCGTCCAGCACGTCGACCGCTTCGGCAACATCCAGCTCTCGGCCGGAAGGGACGCCGTCGCCGACGTCTTCAAGCCCGGCGGCGTGGCCGAGGTGGAGGCACTCGACGACCGCTACCTCGCAATCTGTGCCGACACGTTCGCGGACGTCCAGCGGGGCGAGCTGGTGCTCTACGAGGACTCCGAGGAACGGCTCTCGATTGCGATCAACAGAGGGGATGCGGCCGAGCTGCTCGACCTGGCCGCGGGGAGCCCCGTGCGGATCGAGTTCGCGCCGGTCATCGACGCGTGACCGATTACCGGCTTGACGCAGGCGCCACGAAGTGATGAGATACGACCTACCAGCGGCCTTCGCGGAGCGGTAGCACCGTCCCGGAGGCCGCTTCCTCGTTCAGAGGCCCTGCGATACACTGGCCGCCGCGGCGAGGTAGCTCAGTTGGTAGAGCACGCGACTGAAAATCGCGGTGTCGCTGGTTCGATCCCGGCCCTCGCCATCACCGCTACGAGCTGAGCGCCGTCTCCTCGTCGAGCAGGTCGTTGATCCCGGCGATGGCGGGCGCCGCGCCCAGCCTGGCGAAGATGTCGCGTGCGGCGTGGAGCGGGCGTGCGGCCTCCGCGAGTTGGCCGAGCGCCGTCAGACAGCGGCCCTGGCCGTACAGCGCGTGCGCCTGCTCCGGGATCACCCCGAACGCCTCCCACCGTTCGGCGGCCTCGGCATAGCCGAGCGCGGCGCCCGCGAGGTCGTCGCCTGCCTCGGCGAGGATGGCCTGCGCGGTGACCAGGCTGTGCTCCGCGTAGTCGCAGCGCGCCTCCAGCCCGTCGACGAGTCGCCGGCAGAGCGTACGGTCGTCCAGTGCGATCGCGACGCGAGCAAGGGCCGGCAGATAGGCGATGTAGTACTGGCTCTCGCGAAGGTTCATCGCGCCGGCGAGCTCCTGGAGGGCGGCTCTCGCCCGGGCGGCATCACCCAGTGCAACGTGCGCCTGAGCGGTCGTACCCAGCGCAATGGTCAGGCTGTCGCTATTGCCGGTGTCCCGGGCAGTGGCCTCGATCCAGTCCAGGGATCCCGCGACCTCTGCCTCCCTGCCGCGCATCGTGGCGATCCGCGCCTCCGCCGATCGGATATCGATCAGGTCGGCCGGGGCCTCGACCTCGAGTCGGGCGGTGACTCTGGCCGCGGTCTCCAACGCCCGGTCGAGCTCGCCGCGATCGATCAACATGTCCAGCGAGGTGCCGGCCATGAAGTCCGCAACCTCGGTGAGCCCTCGGGCTGTGCTGAACGCGATGCCGGCCGCCAGCTCGTCGAGCGCGGCGCTGGGCCCGTCGAAGACCCACATTGCGATGCTGAGGTTGTTGTACATGACGCCGACCTCGCGAGCCTGTCCCCCGCGCATCGCAATCGCGATCGCGTCGCTCATGTCGTCGATGCCGGCCCGCTCGCCGAGGCTGGCTCGCGTGAAGCCCCGGTAGCCGAGCGTCCTCGGCGACCGCTCGAGTCCGAGCTCATCCGCCAGCGCCAGCGCGCGATCGGCGGACGCGAGCGCGCTCTCCGGGGTGCCGCGCAGGAAGTCGGTCCGGGCCACCTCGGTCAGCGCCGCCACGCGGGCGGGTCCCGGGGGAAGCGGATCGAGGAGCGCAAGCGCCTCGGTGGGAAGCTCGCCCCATCGCGGATCTCCGATCCGGAACAGGACACCGGAAAGCACGTTCATCGCACGGACGACAGCTTCGATGTCGTTGCGGGTCCGGAGATCGCCGATCGCTTCCTCGAGCGGGGCGATCGCGTCGCTGATCAGTCCGGAGTCCAGACTTGCCTCGCCCACCCAGACCAGCGCGGCCGGCCGGTCCGGGTGCCCGGGCGGTGTCAGGGCAAGCGCACGTTCGAAGCTGTTGAGCGCCGCTTGCGTGTCCAGGCCGAGCGCGCGTTCGCCGGCGAGAGTCAGGAATCGGCGTGCCCGATCTTCAAGCTCGACCGCGGCACGCTCGTCGCCTGCGGCACGAGAGAGCTCGAGGGCCGTGGCGTAGTGGTACGCGAGTACATCCGCGAGATCCTCGACGCGCTCGGGTGCGCGAGACTCGATCCATCCGGCCGCGGCGATGTGCCGGGCGGCTCGGGAGGCGCGCGGCAGCTGTGCATACGCAACGTCGCAGGTGAGGATGTGCCAGAAGGCGTACTCGGCCTCGCCCTCGATGGACGATCGGCGGGAGAGCCGCACAAGCTCCTTGCGGGAAAGCTCACGCAGTGCGTCGGTGACGTCGGCGAGCTCGCGATTCCCCATCGCGGCGACCGCCCCGGCCCAGAACACCTTCCCGACGACCGATGCATCGGCGAGCAGCGACTTCGCATCCGGTGCGAGCGTGTCGAGCCGCGCCGCGATCAGGGCGCGCACCGAGTCGGGGAACGGCACCTCGGCACCGTCCCTGAGCTCCCAGCTGGCGCCGCTGCGGACGAGCAGGTTGCGGTCCTGCAGCAGCCGTACGAACTCCTCGGCATAGAGCGGGTTGCCCTCGGCGCGGGCGAGGATCGGCTGCTGGAGTTCGGCGGGCATCACGCTCGCATCGAGCAGCGCCGAGACCAGCCGTGCGGTCTCCGACTCGGAGAGGGGAGTGAGGTTGATCATGTTCACGTTGCGGAGCCCGCCCGTGAAGTCCGGGCGCTGCTCGTAGAGCTCCGGTCGCGCGGTGCCCACCACGAGCAGCGGCACGCCCTCGGCGCGGTCGGCGAGGTGCTCCAGGAACGCAAGCAGCGCGTCGTCCGCCCAGTGCAGATCCTCGAAGACGAGCACGGTGGGATTCGACTCCGCAATGTGCTCGAAGAACCGGCGCCACGCCGTGAACAGCTCCTCGCGCTCGGCCGGCGCGGACGCCTCGAGGCCCACGAGCGGCATCAGCCGCTGGCGGAACCACGCCCGCTCGTCCCCCTCGGGGAGCACGGCGTCGAGCTTGGACGCTGCGGTCGCCGGCGGGTCGGAGTCGAGGATCCCGGCGTGCGCCTTGACGATCTCGCCGACCGCCCAGAACGTGATCCCCTCGCCGTAGGGTAGGCACCGTCCCTGCCGCCAGGTGATCATCCCCGGACGGTCGTCGATGTAGCCGAATAGCTCGCCGACCAGGCGGCTCTTGCCCAGCCCCGGCTCGCCCTGCACCAGCACCAGTTGCACGGACTCGGAGGCGACGGCTTTGTCGAAGATCCCCTTGAGCAGGGCCAGGTCGATCTCCCGGCCGACGAACGGCGAGGTGTGCGTGCGCGTCAGGTCGGTGCCGAACCGGGCGCGCGGCGCCAGTGCCTGGAACATCCGCACTGGATCCGCTTTGCCCTTGACCGTTGCCGGCTCGAGCTCGTTGTAGTCGAACACCACCTCGGTCGCCTCGTACGTCGCGAGCCCGACGGCGACACCCATCTCCGGGGCGGCGCTCTGCAGCCGGGATGCCGTGTTGATCGCGTCGCCGGTGAGGAACCCCTCGCCCGTGCTCGGGCTGACGCCCAGCCGGACGAGCGCCTCGCCGGTGTTGATGCCGACGCGTAGCCGCAATGGCGCACCGCCGATGGACTCCAGCTCCTCGGCGGCCTCGACGATGCGCAGGCCGGCGCGCACCGCGCGCTCGGGATCGTCCTCGTGCGCGGCCGGCACGCCGAACACGCCGACCACCGCATCGCCGATGAACTTCTGCACGACGCCGCCGTGATGCTCGATCTCCGTTCGCGCCATCGACGAGTACGCCTCGAGCATGGTGTTGATGTCCTCGGGGTCGGCCGACTCCGACGTGGCCGTGAAGCCGACCAGGTCGCAGAACAGCGCGGTGACCACCTTCCGCTCCTCGGCCACCGGCCGCGCGGGAGCGGCCTGCAGCGGCGCAGCGCACTCACCGCGAACTTGTTGGTGTCCGGATTCTCGGTGCCACACGTGGAGCAGAGCATGACCGGACGAGTGTACGGGCTTCCCAGCCCCGGCGGACATGCGTATGATCGAGCCACCATGCGGCTCCACCGCGGTCATCTGCTCGGTCTGATGATCTGTGCGTCATTGCTGACGGCATTGATGGGCGGCTCGGCTGCCTCTGCGGCGACGCTGCCGACCACTCAGGAGTGCGCCGCGCCCGGCGCCACCCCGCCGTCGCCCTCGTTCTCGCAGTGGCCCCAGGTGGTGCTGATCGCGTTCGAGAACAAGGATCCGAACTACGTGCTGCCGGGCGGCGCCCACGACGCCCAGGGCGTGCTCGGCAACCCGAAGGCGAAGTACTTCACCCAGCTTGCGGCGGACTGCGGGCAGGTCGTCAACTACCACGCGATCGGCTACCCGTCGCTGCCCAACTACATCGCCCAGACCGCCGGCATGATCCCGCCGTACATTGCCAGCAAGGGCGGCGGCCTGGGGCGCGATTGCCGGTGGACGCCGGGGCAGAAGTCGAACAAGTGCCACGTGACGTACGCCGACTCGCCGGGGCTGTTCCACCAGCTGGGCGCGACCGGCTGGCTCAGCACGCAGGCGTCGATGACGGTGAACTGCGAGCACGGCGATGACGCCAACGGGCTGTACGTCCAGCGCCACAACCCGGCGACCTACTTCGACGATCTGAACGGCGTCTCGGCCGGCGGCGCGCCGACATCGCTGGCCTGCCCCGGGGGCAACCTGGGGATGACGTCGTACACGGCCGAGGACGTACCGTTCCCCAACCCGTTCGTCACGCACAGCACCTTCACGTGGGTGACGCCGGACCTGTGCGACGACGGGCACTCGAAGCTCGCCTCCTGCTTCTCGACCAACCTGGTCGCGAACGCCGATCACTTCCTGCAGGGGTTCCTGCCGCAGCTGATCGCGACGCCCGAGTACCAGCAGGGGCGGATGGCGATCTTCCTCTGGTGGGATTCGGACGTGCACGCGCCGAAGAACGGGGCCGGCGGCGGGCCCAACATCGTGCCGCTGATCGTGCTCTCGAAGAACACGCCGAAGGGCTCCATGGTCACCGGCGGCGTGGCGGGGAACTGCACGCCGGCCTCCGACTGCACCGGCGCGACGCCGAACCACTACAGCCTGCTGCGCACGATCGAAGACATGACGGAGCCCTCCCCGGTGCCGTACCTCGGACACGCCGGGGACATCGGCCAGGTCGACCTCCGCAAGGCGTTCAACCTGTGCAACACCGGGGTCGTGGACGGCTGTTGAAGACCGAGTGGGGTACGACCCCGAGCGCTCGGCGACCTCTCCGAGCTGCGCGTACACCATGTCGCGGAACGGCGCCGACGAGCGGATCAGCGTCGAGAAGTCGGCCTCGCGGATGACTCCAAGCTCGGTCGGCTCCGACGCCGTGACGGTGGCAGTGCGCGCGAGCGCGTAGCCGGGGCCGGGATCGAGCGCGCCTGACTCGCCGAAGAACTCGCCGGCACCGAGCGACACGACCTGCTGTCCGCGCCGGGTGACCTTGACGCAGCCGCTCAGCACGAGGAAGAACTCGGTCGTGATGGCGCCCTCCTCGATGCAGACCTCGCCCGGCGCGAGGCTGCGCGTGACCAGGCGCTCCTCGATCGATCGGCGCTCGTCGGGCTGCAGCACGGCCAGCAGCGGGTGATCCGTCACCCAGCGATTGTGTCAGCTTTGCGGATCGGCGGTGTAGCGTTGCGGCATGCCTCGCCCGATCGACAGTGCCGCATCCGAGCTCGAGGCGAAGGCGATCACGTTCGTCCGCGAGAACCGCCTGCCCGGCGCCGCGGTCGGCGTGGTGCTCGATGGCGAGCTTGCCTGGTCGGCCCATCCCGGGTTCGCCGACGTCGCGTCGCGGCGGCCGGCCGACGACGCCACGCTCTACCGAATCGCCTCGATCACCAAGACGTTCACGGCGACGGCCATCATGCGGCTGCGCGACGACGCCCTGCTGCACCTGGATGACCCGGTGGTCGCACACCTGCCCGAGCTGCGCGCAGCGGGCAGCCCCTTCGGCGCCATCGAGACGGTCACGATCCGCCGCCTGCTGTCGCACGAGTCGGGGCTGATGGGCGACCCGCCCGGCACCCTTTCCAGCACATTGGGATCCTAAGCTTAGAATTCCACGTGGACAAGTTGTCGCGGCCGCTTCTATAGTGTCACCTAAATACTAGTGACTCCAGCGTAACTGGACTGGCCACAGTTAGGCCGCAAATGTAATCACACTGGCTC
>JADMIO011197720.1_pt1 | contig 68304 bp, 66 predicted proteins | sample 8958161 | NCBI WGS metagenome assembly JADMIO01 (sample SAMN16585339, study PRJNA669376) | soil metagenome | isolation source: Crop rotation soil | place: USA: Cullars Rotation, Alabama | collected 2011 | reverse complement strand
CGCGACAACTTGTCCACGTGGAATTCTAAGCTTAGGATCCCAATGTGCTGGAAAGGCGAAGATCAGGTGGTCGTGGAGGACGATGCCGAGCGCCGCGGCGGTCTCGGCAAGGCGCCGAGTCGCTTCGATGTCGGCCGGGCTCGGCTCGGCGACGCCGCTCGGATGGTTATGGGCGACGACGAGGCCGGCGGCATCGTAATCGAGCGCGGCGTGGAGAATGGCGCGGATCGGCAGCGCGACCGAATCCGCACCCGCGCAGCGCCGGTCGACCGCGATCTCGCCGCCGCCGGCATCGAGGTAGAGCACCGCCAGCGTCTCGCCCGGGCGATCGGCGAACAGGGGCGCGAGCCGGTCGGCGGCGGCGCGGGCGGTGACGATCGTCATCGCGCCACTTTGGAATGGAATCCGGGGAGAGGAAAGGTCATAGGATCGGGCATGCAGCCCTATCTCGATCTCCTCCGGCGCATCCTCGACGAGGGCGTCCCCCAAGCGGACCGGACCGGGGTCGGCACCCGCACCGTGTTCGGCCACCAGCTGCGTTTCGACCTCGCCGAGGGCTTCCCTTTGCTGACCACCAAGAAGCTGCATCTGCGCTCGATCCTGATCGAATTGCTCTGGTTCCTGCGCGGCGACACCAACGTCCGCTGGCTGCACGAGCAAAAGGTCAGCATCTGGGACGAATGGGCCGACGAGGCCGGCGATCTCGGCCCGGTCTACGGCAAGCAATGGCGCCGCTGGCAGGCGCCGGACGGGCGCGAGATCGACCAGATTGCGGGCCTGATCGACCTGATCAGGCGCGACCCCGCCTCGCGCCGCCAGATCGTCAGCGCCTGGAACCCGGCCGACCTCCATCTGATGGCGCTCGCCCCGTGCCACTGCCTGTTCCAGACCCAGGTCGCCGCCGGCCGGCTCAACCTCCAGCTCTATCAGCGCAGCGCCGACGTCTTCCTCGGCGTGCCGTTCAACATCGCCAGCTACGCGCTTTTGACCCACATGCTCGCCCAGCAATGCGGGCTCGAGCCCGGGGTGTTCGTGTGGACCGGGGGCGACTGCCATCTCTACAAGAACCATCTCGACCAGGCCCGCGAGCAGCTGACCCGCGAGCCCCGGCCGCTGGCGAAGCTCACCCTCCTCCGCCGCCCCGCCGACATCGGCGGCTATCGCTACGAGGATTTCGAGATTTCGGGCTACGACCCCCATCCCCACATCAAGGCCGAGGTGGCGGTTTGACCCGGCCGAGCATCGAGCTCGTCGTCGCCCGGGCCGACAACGATGTGATCGGCGCCGATGGCGTCCTGCCGTGGCGGCTCCCCAAGGACATGCGCCACTTCAAGGCGGTGACCTCCGGAGCGCCGATGATCATGGGCCGCAAGACCTTCGAGAGCCTTCCCGGAATCCTGCCCGGCCGCCGCCACATCGTCCTCACCCACGATAGGGGCTGGCGGCGCGACGGCGTCGATGTCGCCCACGGCCTCGAGGAAGCGCTCGCTTTGGTCGAGGGCGACCGGGTCTCGATCATCGGCGGCGCCGAAATCTACCGCCTGTTCCTGCCGATCGCCGACAAGATCCACCTCACCGAAATTCATCTCGAGCCGGCGGGGGACACGTTCTTCCCCGCGCTCGATCCCGCGATCTGGCATCATCCCGCGATTCCGGAGCGCTGGCCGGCGGAGGGCGGCTTCCCCGCGCATCGCTTCACCACCCTCACCCGCCGGGTTCCATTGTCGCGGGACTAGCCAGTGCCTATAGCGCCCGCCATGGAGCGCCTTGACGGGAGCTCGGCGGTTCCCGACGCACTGCGCGGCGGCATCGTCGCGCTCGGCAATTTCGACGGCTTTCACAAGGGCCACCAGGCGGTGGTGGGCCGCGCCGTCGCGCGCGCCCGCGCCGAGGGCCGGCCCGCGCTGGTGGCGACCTTCGATCCCCATCCGGTGCGCTTCTTCAAGCCCGACGTGCCGCCCTTTCGCCTCACCACCCTCGACCAGCGCGAGCGGCTGTTCGCCGCAGCGGGGGCCGATGCGATGCTGGTCTACCATTTCGGGACCGAGCTTTCCCAGGTCACCGCGCCCGACTTCGTCGCCGATTACCTCGCCAGCCGGGCGGGCGCCGCCGGAGTCGTCACCGGCGAGGATTGCACCTTCGGCAAGGGCCGCGGCGGCAATGTCGAGGTCCTGAAGCTGCTCGGCCAGGCCAATCGCCTGTCCGTCGATTCGGTGGCGCCGGTCGACGACGAGGGCGAGCCGGTCTCGTCGAGCCGGATCCGCGAGGCCCTGGTCGCCGGCGATTGCGACACGGCGGCGCGGCTGCTCACCCGGCCGTTCGCGATCGAGGGCGCCGTGATCCACGGCGACCGGATGGGCCGCAAGCTCGGCTATCCGACCGCCAACATCCCCCTCGATCGCTACCAGCGGCCGCGCTTCGGCGTCTATGCGGTGCGCGCCAGGCTCGGTGGACGCACTCTCGAGGGGGTCGCCAATCTCGGCACGAGGCCGATGTTCGATCCGCCCAGGGAATTGCTCGAGCCCCATTTCTTCGATTTCGACGAGGAAATTTATGGGGAAACGGTGGAGGTCGACCTGCTCTCCTTCATCCGCGACGAATACTGGTTCGAAAGCCTCGACGCGCTCAAGGCGCAGATCGCGCTCGACGCGGCCGAGGCCAGGCGCCGCCTTGCCGCCGCGCGCCCCGTCGCCTAAGTCCCCCCGCGCCCATGTCCGAAAAACCCGACTATAGAGCCACCGTCTTCCTGCCGAAGACGGATTTCCCGATGAAAGCCGGCCTTGCGAGCAAGGAGCCGGCGATCCTCGCGCGCTGGGCCGAGGACAAGCTCTACCAGCAGATCCGAAACGCGCGCAAAGGGCGCGAGCGCTTCATCCTCCACGACGGCCCCCCTTACGCGAACGGCGACATCCATATCGGCCACGCGATGATGAAGTCGATCAAGGACTTCATCCTCCGCTCGCAGTCGCTGATGGGCAAGGACGCGCCGTTCATCCCCGGCTGGGACTGCCACGGCCTGCCGATCGAATGGAAGATCGAGGAGCAATACCGCAAGAAGAAGCTCGACAAGGACCAGGTGCCGCCGCGCGAGTTCCGCGCCGAATGCCGCGCTTATGCCGAGCACTGGATCCAGGTCCAGCGCGAGCAGTTCATCCGCCTCGGGATCACCGGCGACTGGGACGATCCCTATAGGACGATGGATTTCTCGTCCGAGGCGAAGATCTGCGAGGAATTCCTCAAGCTCGCCGAAGCCGGCCGGATCTACCGAGGCGCCAAGCCGGTGATGTGGTCGCCGGTCGAGAAGACCGCGCTCGCCGATGCCGAGATCGAATATGAGGACATCGTCTCGACCCAGATCGACGTGGCGTTCGAGATCATCGAAAGCCCGATTTCGGAGCTGGTTGGCGCCCACGCGGTGACTTGGACGACGACGCCCTGGACGATCCCAGTCAATCGGGCAATCGCTTACGGGCCGGAGATCGAGTACGCTGTCTTACCATTAGGCGACAGGCGCGTGCTAATCGCCGAGGCGCTGGTTCCCCAGTTCCTCTCCCGTCATTCCCGCGAAAGCGGGAATCCCGCTTCTTCCGTTGAGCCCGGTCAGCTGGATTCCCGCTTTCGCGGGAATGACGTGAAGAGGCTGAAGGGTTCGGTGCTCGCCGGCACGGTCGCCCGCCATCCAATGCACGCGCTCGGCGGCTTCTTCGCCGAGCCGCGGCCGTTCCTGCCCGCCGAGCACGTCACCACGGACGCCGGCACCGGCCTCGTCCATATGGCGCCCGACCATGGCGAGGAGGATTTCCTGGTCTGCAAGGCGGCCGGGATCGATCCGGTCTTCGCGGTCACCGACGACGGCAGATATCGCGAGGACTGGCTCTGGCTCGGCGGCCAGGGCTCGGTGATCAACAACAAGTTCAACGCGCCCGAAGGGCCGATCTGCTCGGACCTTCGCGAGGCTGGCGGGCTGCTTTCGGCCAGCGCCGATTTCCGCCACTCCTACCCGCATTCGTGGCGGTCCAAGGCCAAGGTCATCTACCGCTGCACGCCGCAATGGTTCATTCCCATGGACCGCGGCGAGCCCAGCCTGCGCGAGACCGCCTTAAGGGCGATCGACGATACGCGCTGGGTGCCCGAAAAATCGAAAAACCGGATGCGGTCCATGGTCGAGGGGCGGCCCGACTGGGTGCTCAGCCGCCAGCGCGCCTGGGGGGTGCCGATCGCGCTCTACGTCCATCGCGAGACCGGCGATTATCTCAAGGACCCGGTGGTCAACAGCCGAATCCTCCACGCCTTCCACGAGGGCGGCGCCGACGCCTGGTTCGGCGCCGATCATCAGGCCCTGCTCGGCAATGCTTACAGCCTCGACGATTACGAGCCGGTCACCGACATCCTCGACGTCTGGTTCGATTCGGGCTCGACCCACGCCTTCGTCATCGAGGCGCGCTACGGCGAAGGGGTCCGCGCCAACCTCTATTGCGAGGGTTCGGACCAGCATCGCGGCTGGTTCCAGTCGAGCCTGCTGGAATCGAGCGCCACCCGCGGCCGCGCCCCGTTCGAGGCGGTGCTGACCCACGGCTTCGCGCTCGACCAGGACGGCCGCAAGATGTCAAAATCGATCGGCAACACCGTCGACCCCCTCGTCATCATCCGCGACAGCGGCGCCGACATCCTGCGCCTGTGGGTCGCGACGACCGACTATTTCGAGGACGTCCGCATCGGCAAGGAAATCCTCGCCGGCACCTCGGACGCCTATCGCAAGCTCAGGAACACCTTCCGCTATCTGCTCGGCGCGCTCGACGGCTTTTCGGCTGACGAGACGGTGCCGCCCGCCCAAATGCCCGAGCTCGAGCGCTGGGTGCTTCACCGGCTGGCGGAGCTCGACGCGGAGCTGCGAGAGGCGGCCGAGGCGTTCGATTTCAACCGCTACACGCGGCTGATCGGCGCCTTCGCCAATGACGATCTTTCCGCCTTCTTCTTCGATATCCGCAAGGACAGCCTTTATTGCGATCCGCCGACCGCATTGAAGCGCCGCGCCTGCCGCACCGTCCTCGACATCCTCTTCCACGCTCTGGTGCGCTGGATGAGCCCGATCCTCTGCTTTACCACCGAAGAGGTCTGGCAGACCCGCTATCCCGAAGGAGGCTCGGTCCATCTGCTCGAATGGCCGAAGATCGACGCCGGCTGGCGCGACGAGGCGCTCGCCGCGCGCTGGGCGCTGATCCGCTCGACCCGCGAGCGCGTCACCGAGTGCATCGAGCCGCTTCGGCGCGAGAAGGTCATCGGATCGAGCCTCGAGGCGAAGATCCTCTATCCCGATCTGGAACTCGACCTCACCGACGAGAGCCTTGCCGATCTTGCCGAAATCTACATCGTGTCCGAAGTGATGCCGGGCCAGGGCGAGGGGATCGAAGTGACTCGAACCGAACATCTGAAATGCGGCCGCTGCTGGCGGCATTTGCCGGAAGTCGCCGAGGAGGGCGCGCTGTGCGGGCGCTGCGCGGAGGCGGTCAATGGCTGAGGCCCAGGCGGCGCGCGCCGCGGCCCCAGCCGATCGGCTGCGGCTGAAGCGCAACCGCACCTTCGGGCTGGTCGTCGCCCTTTTGGTGTTCGCCCTCGATCAGGCGACGAAATGGGTGGTCACCCATCCGCTCGAGCTCGAATTCCGCCAGGTCATCGAGATCACCGCCTTCTTCGACCTGCGCTGGGTCCGCAACACCGGCATCTCGCTCGGCCTCCTCTCGGCGGACGGCGAGGTCGGCCGCTGGCTGCTGGTCGCGTTGACGACGGGAATCGCGGTGTTCGTCGCGCTCTGGCTGTGGCGCGAGAAGAGGCGCGACGATTCGTTCGCGCTCGCTTTGGTCCTCGGCGGCGCGCTCGGCAACATCTTCGATCGGGTGCGGTTCGGCCATGTCGTCGATTTCGCCGACCTTCATTTCGGCGAGTGGCGGCCGTTTTTGGTCTTCAATCTCGGCGATGCGGCGATTACCATCGGCGTGCTGCTTTTGCTTGTCCGAGCGCTCCTGATGCGCGATGGCAGGGCGAAGAAGAAGGAAGCCTGACATGCGTACCCCCCATCTCGTGCTCGGCCTCGCCGCCGCCGCAAGCATCGCCGGCTGCGCCAATGGCGGTCCGTTCAACCGCGCCCGGCCGGACGAGTTCGCGGTCGCGCGCAACGCGCCGCTGGTCGTTCCGCCCGATTTCGCGCTGACTCCGCCCCGCCCCGGCGAGCCCGACCAGAGCGGCACCGATCCGCGCGCCCAGGCGCTCCAGGCGCTGTTCGGCGGCCCGCAGCCGCGCAGCGCCGTCGAGAACAACCTGCTTCAGGTCGCCCATGCCGAGCGCGCCGCTCTGGGCGCCCGCTCGGTCGCCGGCGATCCGCAGACCGCCGTCGTCAGCCGCGGCACCCTCGTCCAGACCATGCTCCAGCTGCCGCAGGGCGACGGCCAGGAAGCACGAGTCATCGTCCCGAACTGACTCGTCGTCCCGGCGAAGGCCGGGATCTCATGGAGACAGCCGCGACCTTCCGGCCTGCGGGGTGACGGCTAAAATGTAAGCTCGAGGCTCAATCGAACCCCCGCGTCCTGGCCGGCGAGCGGCGGCAGGTCGGTGTCGACGTAGCTGAGCCCGATCTCAGTGTTGGGGATGCCGGGGAGCCGGACGTGGTAGCGCGCGCCCAGCGACCAGGTCCAATAGCTGCCGTAGCGGCCCCAATCCTGCCGCCCCGCCTCGGCGGTGAACGCCCAGGGCCGGAACGGCACGGCGATATCCGCCCGGCCGTAGAGATAAAGCATGTCCTCTTGGCCTGTCGCGCCTTGCGAGGGCGCATATTTGGCGCCGCCGGTGAGCTGGGCCGGGCCGATCAGATAGGAGAGCGACGCATAGGGCTCGGCATAGTCGGTCGCGCCGGAGCCGCCGGCGAAGGCGTAGTACATCAGCCCCGCGTCGAGATCGAAGCCGCCGCCGAGATCGGCCTGATAGCCGGCATAGAGATCGGCCTGGGCGTCGCCCTGATCGCCGAAGGCCGGGCTGCGCAGGCGGAACGGATCGTTGCCGCGCAGGATCGTCCCGCGGGCGCCGCCATAGAGGCCGCTTTCGTGGCGAAGCGTCAGCCCCGCCTGCACGGTCGGGTCCTCGTCCGAGCGCGAGACGCCGCGGAAGCGGTAATCGGACATCAGGCTCGCCTCGCCGGTGACCTCCAATGCGCCCGGCGCCGCGGTCGGCGCTTGCTGGGCGGCGGCCGGGGCGGCGGCGAGCAGGGCGGCGGCGAAGAACAAGGCTCTCGGCATCGCTATCGGCCCTGCCCCAGCGGGCATGAACAGGCAATGGCCGTTAGCCCTTCCTTAGCGGTGAGGCGCTAGCCTTTCGCCCATGACCCACCAGGCGCCTTCTCCCGCCGCCGCGCCGGGAGCCGATCCGGCCCGAATCGTCGCGCAATTGCGCGAGGCGCTGCGGCTGGTCGAGCGGATCGCGGGCCGGCCCGATTCGTCCGCCGCCGCCGAGCGCGGCCTCGATGAAGCGGCGCGGATCAGCGAGGCCTACGACCGCGCCTTGCCGGTCGCCCGGCGCCGCTTCGAGGCGCTCGCCGAAGAGAGCTCGGTCTGGGCCGCGGCCGGGGTCGAGGCCCTGCTCGTCGCCGGGACACGCGCCCCGCGCGGCGCCGCCGATCGCCTCGCCGCCGCGCTCGAACGCGCGCTCAGCGCGCTGGCGGATCTGCTTCGCTAGCCGGCGGGCCGCCCTGCGGCCAATCCTTCACGTGGACGTCGCGCTGCGGGAAGGGGATGTTGATGCCGTGCTCCCTGAACAGCTCCCAGACGCGGTTGAGGATGTCGGAGCGGACCGCGCCGATGCCGGCTTCGGGATCGAGGATCCAGATCCTGATCTCGTGCTCGATCGAGCTCTCGCCGAACGCGGTCATCCAGACCGCGGGCTTGGGCGTTGCAAGGACCCGCGGGGAGGCGTCCGCGGCCTCGATCATCAGCTTCTGGGCCAGCGCGACGTCGCAATCATAGGCGACCCCGATCGGGATCGAGATGCGCACGTCGCGGGTCGAATAGGACCAGTTGACCACCTCCTGGGTCATCAAGAGCTCGTTGGGGATCAGATATTCCTTGCCGTCGCGGGTGACGATCGAGACCGCGCGGACGCCGATCTTGTTGACCTGGCCGAAGCTCTCGCCGACCGAGATGACGTCGCCGGGCTTGATCGAGCGGTCCATCAACAGGATGATCCCGGCAATCAGATTGCCGAACGTCTTCTGCAGGCCGAAGCCGACGGCGAGGCCGAGCGCGCCCGAGAAGACCGCGAGCGCAGTGAGGTCGATCCCGGCAAGGTCGATGCCGACGAAGAAGGCTATCGTCACGATCGCGATCGCCGCCAGTTTCTGGGTGAGCACCCGCTGGGTCGGGTCGAGGCCGCCGGCATGCTTCAAAGCCTGGCCGATCAGCCGGTTGGCGAGCTTCACCGCCGCGTAGAGCGCGAGCAAAGCGATGACGATCTGGATCGCCGCCAGCAAGGAGAGCCGCCGCGAGCCGACGGTGAAGGCGAGCGCGTCGAGCGGCCCGGTGATCTTGGCAAGGCCGCCCATCGCGTCGGCGAGGATGGCGACGAACAGGAACAGAGCGAGCGCCCAGGCGATCCAGCGCGACAGGTTGAGGCCGCGGGCGACGTTGCGCACCGCCATCGCCGCCGCCCCGGCCGCGCACAAGCCGAGCAGGAAGGCGGCGGGCGGCGGCCACGGCCAGGCTCTCAGCGCGATGACCAGGGCCGGCCACAGGATCAGATAGCGGACCAGGGCGCAGACCCGCGGGATGATCCCTTCCGCCCGGGCTCCCGCCTTGCGCTCCCAGAAGGCCGCGATCGTCGGGCCCGCCCAGCGCCCCGCCAGCCAGGCCAGAGCGATCGCCGCGGCGGCGATGCCGGCGGCGATGCCGGTCTGCGCCAGCACCTCCAGCGGCAGGCCGAGGCTTGTCGCCAGCCCCCTCATCCGCTTCGCCCATAGCCGGCGAGCGCGGCGGCGAGATCGGCGATCAGGTCGTCGGGATCCTCGAGGCCGACATGGAGCCGGACCAGCGGCCCTTCGAATTCGGGCCGGGTCGCGGTGCGCACCGGATCGGCGGGCAAAGCGAGGCTCTCATAGCCGCCCCAGCTGTAGCCGATGCCGAACAGCTCCAGCGACTCGACCAGCTTCGCGCACGCCGAATCGTCGCCGCCGGCGAGGACGAAGGAGAACAGCCCGGTCGCCCCGGAAAAGTCGCGCTTCCACAAGTCGTGGCCGGGACAATCCTCCATCGCGGGATGGAGAACGCGCGCGATCTGCGGCTGCTCCTTGAGCCAGCGCGCGACCCTGAGCCCGTTTTCCTCGTGCCGGCGGAGCCGAACGTCGAGCGTCCGCAACCCTCGCAGCGCCAGCCAGGCATCGTCGGGTCCGGCGGTCTGACCGAGCACCCGGCGCGCCTGCTCGAGCCGCGGCGCGACCCTTTCGGCCGCGGTCACCGAGCCGAGCATCAGATCGGCGTGGCCGCCGATATATTTGGTGCAGGCGAGGATCGAGAAATCGCAGCCCGCCGCGATCGCCGGAAAGAAAAAGGGAGTCGCCCAGGTGTTGTCGATCAGGGTGACGAGGCCCTTTTCCCTGGCTGCGGTGCAGATCGCGGGGACGTCCTGGACCTCGAACGTGTGGGTCCCCGGGCTCTCCATGAAGATGGCGCGGGTGCGCTCGCCGATCAGCGCCGCGATGCCGGCGCCGATCAGCGGATCGTAATAGACGGTCTTCACCCCGAACCGCCTGAGCACGCTGTCGCACAGCGCCCGGGTCGGGCCGTAGGCGGTGTCGACCATCAGCAGCTCGTCGCCCGCCTCGAGCACCGAGAGCAGAGCCCCGGCCACCGCCGCCGAACCCGACGGATAGAGCCGGGTCATCGCCGCGCCGGGCTCGAGCGCGGTCAGCGCCTCGCACAAGGCCCAGGTCGTCGGCGTGCCGTTACGGCCGTAATGGAGCGTCCCGTCGGTCGGCGGGTAGGCCGCCTTCATCCCGGCGACGTCCTCGAACAATATAGTGGAGGCGCGCCAGACCGCGGGATTGACCAGCCCCTGCGTCCATTCGGCGCGGCGGCCGGCCTCGACGAGGCGGGTGACGGGCTTGCGGTCCTTCACGCCGCGCCTGTCGCCTTGGGCGTCGCCGGGTCGGTGCCCCATTCCGACCAGCTGCCGTCGTAGAGCCGGACGTCCTTCTTGCCGAGCAGCTCCGCGCCGAACAGCACCACCGCCGCGGTCACGCCCGAGCCGCAGGTGGTCACCATCGGCTTCGAGAGGTCGACTCCGGCCCTGTCGAACACCGCGCGCAGGTCCTCGCCGCGCTTCCATGTGTTGTCGGCATTGAAGAATTCGCCCTGCGGCGCGTTGCGCGAGCCCGGAATATGGCCGGCGGCGAGCCCGGCACGCGGCTCCGCTTCGGCGCCGGCGAAGCGCGGCGGCGAGCGCGCGTCGACGATCTCCTCGCCGGCCAGAGCGAGCATCGCCTGCTTGTCGACCACCGCGTCCGCGTCGAGGGAGGCGGTGAAATGGCCGGGCCGGTGCTGCTCGCGCCCGGTCGCGAGCGGCCGCCCTTCCGCCGTCCACTTCGCCAGGCCGCCGTCGAGCAGGGCGACGTGACGGGCGCCGAAGCTGCGCAGCATCCACCACGCCCGCGCCGCGCTGTGCAGCGGCGAATTGTCGTAGACGACGAAGCGGTGGCCGTCGCCGAGGCCGAGCGCCTGCATCCGGCTCGCGAACTTGTGCTCGGAGGGCAGCATGTGCGGCAGCGGGCTCGACGAATCCGATATCTCGTCGATGTCGAAGAAGACCGCGCCGGGGATGTGCGCGGCCTCATATTCGGCGCGGGCGTCACGGCCCATCGCGGGCAGGAAATAGGTGGCGTCGATGATGCGCAGGTCCGGCGCGTCCAGCTCCGCTTCCAGCCAGTCCGTCGAAACCAGCGAGTCCATCGGCTGTTTCCTAGCCCCCCAACCGCTCTAGCACACCCAGCCGCGCCAACGTGTCGAGATATTCGGCGACCTCATCGACCGGGACCGGGGCGATCGTGGCGGCGAGCGCGTCGCTTATCTCGCCGACGCTGCGGCGGCCGTCGACCAGGTTCAGCGCCTCGTAGGCGAAGCTCGGGCCGGGGCCCGCCTCGCGCGACAGGAGGCGGGGCCGGGCCAGGCCGGCGCGGGCGAGATGGTCGTCGAACCAGCTGTAGCCGAAGCCGTTCATCGGTCCCTCGCGCAGCAGGCGGCGGTAGACGGGGCCGGATCGCACGCCGCGCGGCAAAGGCTCGGCCCGGGTTTCGAACGACGCCGCCGTGGCCAGATACCAGCCCGAGGCGGCGGCGATGAACATCGCCCGGCGCATCTTGGTCGGGTCGAGATTGCCGGGGACGTCGCGCTGGGTGTGGATGTAGCGGTCGGGCCAGTCGGCGATGTAGATGATCGGGATCCGCCAGCTCCCTTCCGCCCAGACCTCATGGTCGCTGCCTTCGTTGAAGCCGCCGATCTCGGCCTGGAGCGCCCGCCGGTCGCCGTCGGGCTCGACCAGCGGCATGTCGGCGGCGCCGGTATCGGCGTAGAGCAGGGATTGCTCGTTGACGAAGCGGCCGAAGGCGAAGCCGATTTCGGAAACCGGGCTCGGCAGGCTCGGCGGCGATCCGTAGACGCGCAGCACCGACTTGGTGATTTCCGTATTGCCGCCGATCATGTCGAGATGGATCGTCGCCAGCGTCCGCCGGGCGAATTCGGGGCGGGCGTTGAGGAGCGCGATCGTCCCCTCGACCTCGGGCGGCCACAGGAAGCGGATCGTCCACGCCGGCTGCGGCAAGGCGCCGCTGCGGACCAGCCGGGCGAGCGTGCGCGCGATTTCGAGCTCGCCCGCGCAGCCCGAGGCGTTGTCGTTGGCGCCGGGCGAAGGATGATCGAGATGGCAGGAGAAGACGATCTCGTGGGCGCGGTCGCGGCCGGGGATGACCGCGGTCGGGATCAGATAGGCGCTCGGCGCCTGGCCGGCGTCGACCTCGGCCCTGAGGTGCACCGCCTCGCCGCGCCCGAGCCGTTCCTGCCAGGCGCGGGCGCGCGCCGGCGACACCATGAAGGCGAAGGTCGGGTGGGCGGCGAACGTGTCGAGATGGCCCCAGCGGACCAGGCTCTCATCCTCGCCCCACCAGGCGGTGCGCTGGTTCTGCGCCCAGGAGATTATCCCGGCGGCGCCGAAGCGGCCCACGGCGAGCTCCTGGATCGCGCCGGGCTGCGAGGAGGTGAGGACGAGCCGGCCGCGCACCTCCCTGCCCCGATAGTCGCTTTCCGCCGTGCCGGCGCCGACGTCGACCAGCTCGGCCTCGGCCCGGCCCGAGACGCTGTCCTGGGCGAGGCCGATCGGCTGGTCCGCCCATGAAGCGATCCGCTCGCTGCCCTCCCAAAGCTCGGCGAAGCGCGCGTTCCAGCCGGGCCGCGAGCGCTGAGTGCCGTAAAAGATGCGGCCGTCGGCGGGGAGAGCGATGATCTCGACGCCCTCCAGGCCCGCCTCGCGCAGCCGGTCGCGAACATGTTCGGCGGCGGCGCGATAGCCGTCGGAGCCGCGCATCCGGTGGTGCTGGGACAGCGTCCGGACGGTGCGCAATGCCGCCGCTCCCGAGAGCTCGGCGCCGATCGCCTCGCCCTGCCCCGCCGGCAGCAGCGGCGGCGCCGCGGCGACCAGCAGCAGGAAGGCGAGCGTCCTCAACGCTCGCTGCGGCGGAGCGGCCGCTTCAGGTAGAATTCGCTGTAGAAAGCGGAGAAGAAGGCCGCCGCCGGGGTCGCGACGATCGCTCCCAGCAGGCCGAAGGCGAGCGCGAAGGCGAGGGTGAAGAACAGGAGCAGCACCGGATGGAGCTGCATCGTGGCACCGCGGATCTTGGGCGCGACCACGCTTCCCAATATCTCGTTCGACACGAGGTAATAGACGCCGACCCAGATCGCCGTCATCGGCCCCACGGTCAGCGCCAGGACGATCGGCGGCAGCGCCATCACATAGCCGCCGATCCGCGGGATGAAGTCGGCGAAGAAGGCGAGCGCGGCCCAGACCAGCGCGCCCGGAATGTCCATCAGCGACAGAAAGCCGAACACCGCCACCGCCTGGATCGCGCCGATCACGAAGCTCGCCTTGGTCCAGCCGATCACCGAACGGGCGGCGCGGCGATAGGCGCGCATGCCCGCGGGCAGATAGGCGCGCGGCAGGCTGCCGAGATAGGCGCGGAGCAGGGGCCGCGGCTCGAGCACGACATAAGCGACACTGGAAAAGAAGATGATCGCCAGCGCCACCCCGCCGAGCAGCGACAGCGACACTCCGCCGAGGCCGCGGAACAGTTCGGCCGGGCTCGGCAGCACCGCCCGGGTGAACGAGCCGCCGCCCGAATAATGCGCAAGGTCCGGATAGCGGCCGAGGAAGGCGGCGATCTGGCCGTCGATCCGGTTGACGAAATCGGGCAGCTGGTTGGCGAGCAGGGCGATCTGGCCGGCGAGACGGGGAATGACGAGCGCGCCCAGGAGCGCAATCGTGCCGAAGAACAGCAGCAAGGTGAGCAAGGCGGCCGGCTGGCGCGAGAGACCGCGCCGCATGAACCAGCCGACCGGCGCCGACAGCGCGATGCCGACCACGATCGCGAAGAACAGCAGCAGGATGGCGATGACGATCTGTTCCAGAAACCAGAGCGCGACCACCGCCGCCGCCGCCGCCGGCACGAAGCCGAGCCAGGAGGCGAAGAGACTGGACCGCCTCGGGCTCGTATCGGCTGCGGGTTCCATGTCCGCCTCCTAGCGTCAAGTCGGGCGAGCGGCTAGAGAGCCGGCAATGGAGACCAAGCATCTCGGCCGGCCCAGCGCCCTTCCCGCTTCGCCCGAAGAGGCAGTGCTCGATTACGTCGCCAATCCGCGCGCCGGGGCGCTCTATCTCGTCCGCTTCGCCGCGCCCGAATTCACCACCCTCTGCCCGGTCACCGGCCAGCCGGATTTCGCCCATCTCGTCATCGATTACGCGCCCGCCGGGACGATCGTCGAATCCAAGTCGCTGAAGCTGTTCCTCTCCTCCTTCCGCACCCATTGCGGCTTCCACGAGGAGGTCACCGTCGGCATCGGCGAGCGGCTCGCCGCCGAGATGAAGCCCGTATGGCTGAGGATCGGCGGCTATTGGTATCCGCGCGGCGGCATGCCGATCGACGTCTTCTGGCAATCCGGCCCGCCGCCCGAAGGGCTGTGGCTTCCCGACCAGGGCGTCGCGCCCTATCGCGGCCGGTGAAGATCGCCGTCCATGGCGCCGGCTCGATCGGCTGCTGGGTAGGCGGGACCTGGGCGGCGGCCGGGCTCGACGTCACCCTGATCGGGCGCGAGCGGGTCGGGCGCGAGATCGCCGAGAACGGGCTCACCCTCACCGACAGCGATGGCGGCCGGATCGCGCTTCGCCCCGACGAAATCCGCTTCTCGACCCGGCCCGAGGACCTGGCCGGCGCCGACATCGTCGCGCTCTGCGTCAAGAGCACCGGCACCGAGGCCGCCGCCGAGGAGATCGCCGGTCACGCGCCGGCGACGGCGACCGTGATCAGCTTCCAGAACGGGGTCAGCAACGTCGACCTGCTGAAGGAGAAGCTGCCCGAAGCCAAGGTGCTGCGCGGGATGGTGCCGTTCAACGTCGCCGCGCTCGGCAACGGCCGCTGGCACAAGGGCGTCGCCGGCACGCTCTGGGTCGAGGAGGATGAGGTCACCCGCGCCCTTGCCGAGCGCATCGGCAACCGCCCCGGGCGCCTCAAGCTGTCGGACGACATGGTTGCCGTCCTCTGGGGCAAGCTGCTGATCAACCTGAACAATGCGGTCAATGCGCTCTCGGGCAGGACCCTGCTCGAGCAATTGAACGAGCGCAATTACCGGCGCATCTTCGCGGCGACCCAGATCGAGGGGCTCGAAATCCTCAAGGCCGCCGGCATCGCCCCCGCCAAGACCGGCCCGATCTCGCCCCAGCTGATGCCGCACGTGATCGGCGCCCCCGATTTCATCTTCCGCCCGCTGGTGCTGAAGCGGCAGCGGATCGACGCCAATGCGCGCTCGTCCATGGCCGACGATTTCGCCGCGGGCCGGCCGACCGAGATCGACTATCTGAACGGCGAGATCGTCAAGCTCGCCCACGCGCTCGGCCGGCGCGCGCCGATCAACGAGGAGATCGTCAATCTCGTCCACCAGGCCGAGGCCGGCGTCGACAAGAAATGGGGGGCCGAGGAATTGCGGGCCCACCTGCTCGAAGGGCACCGCACCGCTCCGGGCTTCGGCTATTGACCTTCGGGGCCGCGCCGGGGCATGCGCCGCCGGCGGGGATATTTGTCGTGAAAGGCCGCTTATGCGCCGGCTCCCGCTCGTCTCCGTCCTCGCCATCGCCCTTGCCTCCTGCGCGACCGCGCCGACGCCCGCGCCCACCCCCGCCGCTGACGCCGCCGCCCGGGTGCCGAGCCAGCTGCCGCGCCACACGAGGCCGCTCCATTATACGATCGCAATCGTCCCCGACGCGGCGAACCTGCGCTTCACCGGCACGACGACGATCGAGGTCCAGGTGCTGGAGGCGACCGACACGATCACGGTCAACGCGGCCGAGCTCGACTTCCGCGAGGCTTCGATCGCCTCCTACATGGAAGATGGACGAATCTCCCCGATCGGCAGCGCGACCCGCGAAGTCCGAGTCGATGCGGAGAATCAGACCGCGACGGTCGGCTTCGGCCACCGGATCGAGCCGGGCCGCTATCGCCTGCGCTTCGATTATTCGGGCAAGATCAACACCCAGGCCGCCGGCCTGTTCGCGCTCGACTATCACGACGAAAGCGGGCCGAAGCGGGCGCTCTTCACCCAGTTCGAGGCGCCCGACGCGCGCCGCATGTTCCCGGGCTGGGACGAGCCCGCCTTCCGAACCCCCTACGACCTCAGTGTCACCGTCCCCGCCGGCCAGCAGGCGATCGGCAACATGCCCGAGGCCGGGCGCGAGGTGCAGGCCGACGGCAGCGCCATCGTCCGCTTCCGGACGACGCCGGCGATGTCGAGCTATCTCCTCTTCCTCGCGGTCGGCGAGTTCGACCGGATCACCGCGACCGCGGCCGGAACCGAGGTCGGCGTCGTCACCCGCCGCGGCGCCGGCGAGCAGGGCCGCTGGGCGCTGCAGAGCCAGGTCCAGATCCTGCCCTGGTACAATCAATATTTCGGCACCCGCTATCCGCTGCCCAAGCTCGACAACGTCGCCGGCCCCGGCACCAGCCAGTTCTTCGGAGCGATGGAGAATTGGGGCGCGATCTTCAGCTTCGAGAACATCCTGCTGGTCGATCCGGCGATCACCACCGAAGCGCGCCGCCAGCAGATCTTCGAGGTCGACGCGCACGAAATGGCGCACCAATGGTTCGGCGACCTCGTCACCATGGCCTGGTGGGACGATCTCTGGCTCAACGAGGGCTTCGCCTCATGGATGGCGACCAAGGCGACCGCGGCGCTCCACCCCGAATGGGAGCCCCTGCTCGGCCGGATCGACGGCCGCGAGGCGGCGATCAACCTCGATTCGCTCGCCACCACCCATCCCGTCGTCCAGCACGTCACCACCGTCGAGCAGATCAGCCAGGCGTTCGATTCGATCACCTACGAGAAGGGCGAGGCGGTGATCACCATGCTCGAGGATTATGTCGGCGAGGCCGCCTGGCGCAGCGGCGTGCGCGCCTATATCGCGCGCCACCGGCTCGGCAACACGGTGACCGACGACCTCTGGGGCGCGATCGAGACCGCCGCGGGCCGGCCGATCACGCAGATCGCGCACGATTTCACCCTGCAGCCGGGGGTGCCGCTGATCCGGGTCGAAAGCGCCCAATGCGCAGGCGGGCGGACCCAAATCGCGCTCCGCCAAGGCGAGTTCAGCCGCGACCGGCCGGACAAGCAACCGTTGGGGTGGCACGTGCCGGTGATCGCCGCCGCCGGCGGCGCACCCGCGCGGACCCTGGTCGAAGGCGGCGCCGCCCGGCTGGCGGTGGCCGGCTGCGGCCCGCTCGTCGTCAATTACGGCCAGACCGGTTATTACCGGACGCTCTACGCGCCGCCGCTGCTCGCCCGGCTGACCGAGAATTTCGCGCGGCTCCGGCCGCTCGACCAGATCGGCCTGCTCGCCGACAATTGGGAGCTCGGTCTCGCCGGCTATCAATCCCCCGCCGCCGGCCTCGATCTGGTCGAGGCGGTCCCGGCCGACGCCAACAGCCGCCTTTTGACCCGGACCGCGTCGATCCTCATCCAGGTCTACCGCATGTACGAGGGCGACCCCGCGCATGAGGCGATGGTCAGGCGTTGGGCCGCCGCCAAGCTCGGCCCGGCACTTCGCCAGCTCGGCTGGAGCGCCCGGCCGGGCGAGCCGGCCAACGATGCGGTGCTTCGGGCGACCCTGATCGAGCGGCTCGGCGACATGAGCAACCCGGAGGTGGCGGCCGAGGCCGCGCGCCGCTTCGCCGCCAATGATCCGTCGGTGGTCGCCGGCCCGCTGCGCGAGACCATCCTCGGCGCCGTCGCCTACAATGCCGACGCCGCGACCTGGGAACGGCTCCGCGTGATGGCGCGCGATGAGCGCAACCCGCTGGTCAAGGGCCAGCTCTACGGCCTGCTCGGCTTCGTCCGCGACGAGGCGCTCGCCCGGCGCGCGCTCGACCTCGCGCTGACCGACGAGCCCGGCGCGACCAATGCCAGCCGGCTGATCTCCGCGGTCGCCAACGTCCATCCCGACCTCGCCTTCGATTTCGCGCTTGCGCACCGCGAGCGGGTGATGGGCCTGGTCGACGCCTCGTCGAGCTCGCGCTTCCTGCCCGGCCTCGCCACCCGCTCGTCAGATCCGGCGATGGTGGAGAAGCTGCGCGACTATGCGACCCGCTACATGACCCCCCAGTCGCGCGGCGCCGCCGACCGCGCGATCGCCGCGATCGAGGACCGGGTGCGGGTGCGGACGCAAAGGCTGCCCGCCATCACCCGCTGGCTGGAGGCGCGGCGGAGCTAGGCGGCCGCGCGCCTCGTGTGGCGGTAGAGCCAGGCAACCATGGCGATGAAGACGATGAGGCCAAGGGCGATCGCGACGCTGTTGCCGCCGAAGCCCCAGTCCACCGGCGTGCCGTTGCCGGTCGCCGCGACCACTCCGGCGAAGGCGACGTTGAGAAGGCTGTCGCCGACGATCAGGCCGGTGGCGAGAAGCACCCCCATGCGCTTGGTGAAGGCGGGATCGCGGCTGTTCGCGGCGCGTCGGTCGTAGAGCTTGCCGAGCACCGCGCCGATCACCACCGGCAGGGTCACCGCCATCGGCAGATAGATGCCGATGCCGACCGCGAGCGGCGGCAGCCGGAGCAGCTTCGCCCGGCCGAGCGCGGCATCGACGATCACCGCGACCACGCCGACGGCGGCGCCGAGGCCGATCATCCGCCAGTTGAGGCTGCCGCCGAGCACGCCGGTGGCGAGCGCGGAGATGAGGCCGGCCTGCGGCGCGGCGAGCGCCTGCGGCCCGGCGCCCGGCGCCCCGGCGAAGCCGTAAGCTGTGTTGAGCATGGCGATCACCGGCGGGATCACCACCGCCCCGAACAGCACCCCGTAGACCAGCGCAAGCTGCTGCCGCCACGGAGTCGCCCCGACCAGCTGGCCGGTCTTCAGGTCCTGGAGATTGTCGTTGGAGATGGTGGCGATTCCGAACACGATCGCGGTGGTGAACAGGGCATAGGCGATCAGCGCCTGGGTCTCGGCGGCGCTCCGCGGCCCGTCATACCACAGAGCGAGGAGCAGCGAGGCGCTGAGAATGGAGAGGATGCCGACGCCCGAGATCGGGCTGTTCGAGGCGCCGATCAGCCCGGCCATGTAGCCGCAGACGGCGGCGATGACGATTCCGGCGACGAGCACGAACAACAAGGTGCCGGCGATCAGGGTTACCGCATGGCCGGCGAGCGGCGTGCCGGCGAGGAACTGCCAGAGCAGGAAGGCGATCGGCACCAGCGAGGCGAGGATGACCAGGGCGACGGTGCCGATCGGGATGTCGCGCTCGACCAGAGGCAGCTCCGGCCCGCCGGCGGCGCGATGGCGCGAGGCGGCCATCGCCGAGCGGATGCCGCCGAGGATCGGGCCGCTGATCCGGAGCAAGGTCCACACCGCGGCGACTCCGATCACTCCGGCGCCGAAGAAGCGCACGTCGGAGCGGAACAGGGTGTTGGCGACCTCCTCGGCGGGGCCGGGAAGGCCGCTGGTCAGCAGCGGCACCAGCACGACCCATGCGATCACAAGGCCGACCAGCATCGCCATGCCGACCGAGATGCCGACGAGGTGGCCGGCGCCGATCAGGGCGAAGGAGAGGCCGCCGGAAATGCCGGTCGCCGAGCCGCCGACATGGAAGTAACGAGCCGCTTCCTCGGCGAAGATCTTGGTCTTGGCGATGAGCGTGAACGCGGCGGCGGCGATCGCGCTCAGGATGATCAGCCTCAGCCCCTTCTCATTCTCCTCGTCGCCCTCGCGGCTGCCGGCGCCGCATTTCAGCACCTCGGCGGCGGCGACCCCTTCCGGATAGGGCAGCTCGGTATCGACGACGAGGGCGCGCCTCAAGGGCACCGAGAACATCACCCCGAGGACTCCGCCGACCGCGGTCGCCGCGGCCGTCGTCCAATAGGGAAAGCCGGTCCACCAGCCGATGATGACGAGGCCGGGCAGGACGAAGATGATCGCCGCCAGAGTCCCCGCCGCCGAGGCCACCGTCTGGACGATGTTGTTTTCGAGGATCGAGGAGGAAGCGAACATCCGAAGCACCGCCATCGAGATGACGGCCGCGGGGATCGAGGTCGCGAAGGTGAGGCCGACGCGCAGGCCCAGATAGACGTTGGCGGCGGTGAAGACGAGGGTGATGGCGCCGCCGAGGAGGACCGCGCGCAGCGTCAGCTCGCTGGGCGCAGCGTCCCGGATCGCGGCGTCCGTCACCCGCTCAGCGCGCGGGAGCGGTAGCGCGCGCCAGCTCCACCCCGACATAAGCGGGCGGCGCGTTGCCGCGGCGGACCAGCAGCAACACCGTGTTGCGCCCGGCCCGCCGCGCCGCGTCGACCGCTGCCGCGGCGGCCTCGGGAGTCGGCACCGGCGCCTGGTTGATCGACAGGATGATGTCACCCGGCTGCAGGCCCTTCTGGCCGGCGTCGCTGTTCGGATCGACCCGGCCGACGACGAGGCCGCGCAAATTGGGGTCGCGGATCTGGAGCTGCTGGGCGAGCGCCGGCGTCAGCGCCTGGACGGCGAGGCCGAGGCTCTGCTGGGTCGAGCGCTGGCCGGTCGATTCGGGCTGCGCGCCGGGCTTGCCGCCCGGCTCCGGCGCGGGCGCCTGCTCGTCGCCGCCGCCGAGACGCGCCAGCTCCTCCTCGGTCGGCCGCTCGGCGATCGCGATGGTGACGTTGCGCCGCTGGCCCTGGCGAATCAGCTCGACGGGGACTCGGGCGCCGACCGGCTGCTGCGCGATCAGGAAGGCGAGCGTCGTGTCGGGGGTGATCGGCTGACCGGCGACGCTGATCACGACGTCGCCCTGCTGGATGCCGGCGCGGGCGGCCGGACCGCCGGGGGTGACCGAGCGGATCAGGGTGCCGCGATTGCGGTCGATGCCGAGCGCTGCGGCGACGCCTTCGTCGACCTCCTGCATGCCGACGCCGATATAGCCGCGCTGGACTCGCTGGCCGCGCCGCAGCGCCTCGACGACCGGGCGGATCTGCTCGGCGGGAATGGCGAAGCCGATGCCGATATTGCCGCCGGTGGGCGAATAGAGCGCGGTCGAGATGCCGATCACGTTGCCGTTAAGATCGAACATCGGGCCGCCCGAATTGCCCGAATTGATCGCGGTGTCGGTCTGGATGTAGCGATCGTAGAGGCCGGCCCCGATATTGCGGTGAAGCGCCGAGACGATGCCCGCGGTGACCGTGCCGCCGAGCCCGAACGGGTTGCCGATCGCAAGCACCCAGTCGCCGACCCGGGTGCGGGTCGAATCGCCGAACCGGACGAAGGGCAGCGGCCGCGTCGGGGTGACCTTCAAGAGCGCGATGTCGGAGGCGGGGTCGCGGCCGACCACTTCCGCCTCATATTCGGTGCGGTCGGGGAGCGTCACCGTGATCTGCTCGACGACCGCGTCGGGCCGCGCCGGGGCGACGACATGGTTGTTGGTGACGATATAGCCGTCGGCCGAGATGATGAAGCCGGAGCCCAGGGAGCCGCCGCGCTGAGTGACCGGACCCTCGTCCTGCTGCTGGTTCTGGTCGCCGCCGAAGCGGCGGAAGAATTCCTCGAAGCCGGGCGGCAGCTGGCGCCGCTGGACGGTGATGCTCTGGCGGGTGGAAATGTTGACCACCGCCGGCTGAAGGCGCTCGGCGAGGTTGGCGAAGCTCATCGGCGCGCCGCCGGGCGGGACGGCGGCGATCGTGCCCGGCTCGTTCTGCGCGGTCTGCGCGCCGACCGGGTTGAGGCTCAGGGTCGCAGCGGCGCCGCCGAGGAGGATGGCGGCGGTAATGCCATAAACGTAACGCACGGTCGTGATCCTTCCTAAAGTCCTTCGCGCCGGGAGCCCTCCGGCGTCTCCGCCAGGCTATGTAAGACGTCTGAACGGAGTTTGAATGGCGGTACGCGGGTTCAACGCCCGGCCCCCCTGAATTGCCGCAGATAATCGTTGTTCGGCGACAGCACGATGCTCGCGCGGCCGCGCGGCGCCTCGCCGGTCGGGGTCTCGGCGATGAAGCTGGTCCGGTAGGACTGCATCGCCCGGTAGAAATCGTAGAAGGCGGGGTCCTGGTTGAAGGCGCGGGCGTAAGTGGCGGTCGCCTCGGCGTCGGCCTCGGCGCGGATGATCTGCGCCTGCTTGTAGCCCTGCGCCTCGATCGAGCGCGCCTCCTGCTCGCGGGCCGTGCGCATCCGCTCGAAGGCGGCCTCGAGCGGGGTGCCGGTCGGCAGGTCGGCATGCTTGATCCTGACGTCGACGATCTCGGCGCCATATTGGCGGGCGACGCGATCGAGGGCGCTCTGGATATTGTCCATCATCTGGCCGCGCTCCGGGCTCAGCAGCGCAGCGAAGGGCCGCCGACCGAGCTCGTTGCGCAGCGCCGAGGCGAGGATCGGCTTGAGCTGGTTGCCGACATTCTCCTCGGTGCGGGCGGAGACGTACATCTGCAGCGGATCGACGATCCGGTAGCGGGCGAAAGCGTCGACCTCGAGCCGATACTGGTCGGTCGAGAGCACCTGCTGGTTCTCCATCGCGATCGACTGGATGCGCTTGTCGATCCAGACGATCTGCTCGAGGAACGGGATCCGCGCCGCGAGGCCGGCGCCGGTGCGGCCGTAGGGCTCGCCCGCCCGATATTTGTTGAGGGTGCGCTGCGGCTCGCCGAAGCGGACGATCACCGCCTGCTTGGTCTCGGGCACGATCGCGAAGGTGCTGCCGATCAGGATCAGCAGCACGATCGCGAGCAGGGCGAGGGCGATCGGGTTCTTCATCAGGCGGATCATCGCGCCGGAGCTCCTTGTGACGGTGCCGGCGGCGCGGCTCGGCGCGGCATTTCGGGAAGCGGCAGATAGGGCGTGACCCCCGGCGTCTCGACGATCGTGGTGTCGACGTGTTGCAGGATCTGCTCCATCGTCTCGTAATACATCCGCCGCCGGGTCACTTCGGGAGCGGCGCGATATTCGGCCAGGATCTTCTCGAATTCGGCGGCGGCGCCCTGGGCTGCGGCGGTCTTCTGGAGCGCGTAGGCGCGCGCCTGGTTCATCGCGCTCTGGGCGCGCTGCTGGGCTGCCGACACCGCGAGGAAGGCTTCGTTGACCGACTGCGGCGGAGTCGACTGGTTGATCGCAACGCCCTGGATCTGCACCCCCGAACCGTAATCGTCGAGCACCTGCTGCATGCTCCGCTCGACCCTTTGCTCGACGTCGGCGCGGCCGGCGCCGATCGCATCGTCGAGCGAAACTCGCGCGACCACCGCCCGCATCGCGCTTTCCGCGACCTCGCGGATGGTCATTTCGGGATCGACCATCTGGAACAGGAAAAGCTCCGGATTCTTGATGTTCCAGCGTACCGTATAGGCAAGATCGATGACGTTCTGATCGCCTGTGAGGATCAAATTCTCGCCGCTGCCGGGGATTGCGAGCGGCCGGATCTCCTCGACGTTGAGGGTCCGGACATTGCCGATCGGCCAGGGCCAGGAAAAGCCGATGCCCGGCGCCATCGTTCGCGAATAATAGCCGAAGGTGGTGACCACGCCGCGCTCCTGCGGGCCGATCCGCCAGACGCTGGTGAACAGGATCCACAGGAGGAGGAAGACGATCAGGCCGTAGAGCCAGTAAGGCCGGCCGTCGCGCGGCAGGCCGCCGCCGAACCGCTCGCGGCTCCTGCGGATGAATTCGTCGAGCGGTCCGGGCTCGCCGCTGCCGCCGGTCCGGGCGGGCCTGCGGCGCTTCTGGCCCCACGGGTTGCGCGGTCCGCCGCCCTCGCCGGCGCCGTCGTCATCGTCGCCGCCCGGGCCCCAAGGGCCGCCCCGATTGTCGCTGAGCGACGCGCCGTCGCGCGCGCCGCGGCCGATTATTCGTATCATGGCCCCTCTTATAGGTAGGGCCTTGGCGGAAAAACAGTGCCAAGCGGCACGGCATTGCCTAGGTGTCCGCGGGTGAGCGACGAATTGGAAGCACGGCTGGCCGCGGTCGAGGACCTGGCGGATCGGGTGACGATGGCGCGGGTCAAGGACGGCATCGCCACGGTGATGCTGGACGCCACCGGCCTCTCCGCCGAAGCGCGCGCCGGGCTGGAGCGCCGGGTGCGGGCGGCGACGGTCGCCATTCCGGGCATCGCCGAGACCCGAGTCGCGATGACCGCCGAGAAGGTACGGCGGACGATCGTCGCGATCGGCAGCGGCAAGGGCGGCGTCGGCAAGTCCACCGTCGCCGCCAATGTCGCGGTCGCGCTGGCCCGGATGGGCAGAAAAATCGGGCTGGTCGATGCCGATATCTACGGGCCCTCGCAGCCGCGGATCATGGGCAATGCGAGCCGGCCGGAGCTTGCCGACGGCCAGATCGTGCCGGTCCCCGCTTATGGGGTCAGGATGCTCTCGCTCGGCCAGCTGATCGAGCCCGGCACCGCCGTCGCCTGGCGCGGGCCGATGACGGCGAGCGCGCTCACCAATCTGATGGAGGGCGACTGGGGCGATTGCGAGTTGCTGATCGTCGATCTCCCGCCCGGCACCGGCGACGTCCAGATGACCCTGATCCAGAAGTGGAAGCCGGCCGGCGCGGTGATCGTCTCGACGCCGCAGGACCTGTCGCTGATCGACGCGACCCGGGCGATCGACATGTTCCGCAAGATGGACGTCGCCGTGATCGGCCTCGTCGAGAACATGGCCGGCTATCAATGCCCGCATTGCGGCGAGGTCAGCGACCCGTTCGGCTCGGGCGGGGCGGAAGCGGCGGCGAAGACGATGGGCATCCCGTTCCTCGGCCGGATTCCGCTGCGGACGTCGATCCGCGAAGCCTCCGACGCCGGCGTCCCACCAGCCGCGGGCAAAGGCGAGGAGGCGGAGATTTTCCGGACATTGGCGGAGCGGTTGCTGGCGCGGCTGAAATAATTTATTGTGCGGAAATGGTTGGGACAGCTTCTGCGAATCAACGAAATCGGGAGGTGACGGTTGCCGGCGTCTGGGCACGGATCGAGCTCTTCATCACCTTCGGTCTCGCGGCGATGATCACCAGCGGCTTCGGTGCGGGCAACAAATATCTAGAGGGCCGCCAGCGCGCCTATGAACAGCGCTGTTCGATCGCGCAGCAAGTCGTGCTAGACGATGTCCCGAATGGGGCGTTGGACAGGATTCAATGGGCGAGGCTCAATGGGCTTGCGCTGCAGCGGATCGAGCAATGCCTTGGAGAAGTGCAATGACCTTTTGGCTTGGTCTGATGTTCGTCGGGGTCGCAATGACGACCTACGGCCTGCTGCTCCGCCAGCGCCTTCTTCGCGAAGAGCGCTATTTGCGCGACGAATGATCTCCGCCCGGACCGCCAAACATGCCCCTCACCCGCGACGAAGACATCTATGCTCTGCTCGCCGAGACTCGCACGATCGCGATGATCGGCGCGTCGGACCGGCCCGACCGGCCGAGCTACGGAGTGATGGCCTATCTGCAGAGCCGCGGCTACCGGGTGCTTCCGGTCAATCCGCAGATCACCGGCGAGCATGTCCATGGCGAATATGTCTGGCGCGATCTTGCCCAGATCGGCGTGCCGATCGACATGGTCGACATCTTCCGCCGGCCGCAGGCGGCGGGCGAGGCGGTCGACGAGGCGATCGCCGCCGGCGCCAAATCGGTCTGGCTGCAGATCGGCGTGATCAACGAGGAAGCCGCCGCCCGGGCCGAAGCCGCCGGCCTCAAGGTCGTCATGAACCGCTGCCCGAAGATCGAGATCCCGAGGCTCGGCGTGCCGAAAATCGGCTAGTGGCCCATGCGCGAGGCGGTCCCCGCCGCCATCCGCACCACCGCCCCGTTCAATGAGGAATCGGGCAGCAGCAGGCGGACCCGCCGGTTGGCGAAATCGACCGAGACCCGCTGGAACAATCTGAGCGCGTCCATGCCGAGCAGGATCGCCGGGCGATCGGTGAGCTCGAGCTGGCGGAACGGATCCGCCTCGGCGAAGGCGACCGGCAGGTTGACGATGTTGGCGCCGCCGATCCGGATCCGCCGGGCCAGCGTGTAATCGGCGGTGAACTCGCCGCCGGTGACGCTGACCAGCCGCACGGGCGCGGTCACGCCGAGCCGGTGGCGGCGCTCCAGCGCCCGCCTCAGCGCGGTGTTGCCGACGGTGATCTGGGCGCCGGTATCGACGATCACGTAGACGCGCTGGCCGTCGACGTCGGCGTCGATCAGCATCAGCCGGCCGAAGCGGCTGCGCGCGGTGATCACGATCTCTCCTTCCGGCCAGCGCGGATCGACCCGGCGCGACGGCATGATCGTCATTTCCCGGCGGCCGAAATCGAACACCACCCGCTGCGTCTGCAGCGTGTCGACGCCGAGGATTCCGGCGGCGCCGAGATCGGCGCGCGCCAGTGCCGGCGCGTGGATGTTGCTCATCGTCCGCTGGCCGACCCTGAGGCCGGGAACGATCACCGTCGAGACCAGGCTGACCTCGGTCATGCTGCTGACCATGACGTCGTCGCCCGGGCCGAGGCCGAGCGAGCGGGCGAGCTCGCTCGAAATGACGGTCCGCTCGGAGCCGGTGTCGACGACGAAATGATAAGGGCCGCGGCTGCCGATATTGACCGGCACCGTCATCCTCGTGTCGGCGGCGGTGCGGTAATCGAGCGTCTCGGCGGTCTGCTGGTCGAGGACCGGCACGGCCGCGGTCGGCGGCGGCGGCGGCGGCGGCGCCGGCTGCTCCTGTCCGCGGAGCGGCGCGGCGAGGAGCGCGGCGGCACCTATCCCCGCGATCCGCCAGCGGGAACGCGCTCTCGTCATCGTAAAAATCTCCCACCAAATCTCTCGACGGGCAGAATACGCCTTTGGTTTGAAAAGCGAAGTGAAGTTTCGACGAACGGCGTCCTCGTTTAGACCACCGCCATCGCCCGCCCGCGCAGCCGCTCGACCGCCGCGGCGTGGATCCCGGGGGTGGCGGCGAGCACGCCGAAGGCTTCGCCCGAAGCGGTGTTGAAGGCGAGCGGCTGGCCGAGCGCGCCGCTGACCGTCGCTCCGGCCTCCTCGGCGATCAAAGCGGCGGCGGCGATGTCCCATTCGAACCCCCAGCGCAGGGTGGCGACGAGATCGGCCTCGCCGGCGGCGACGAGGGCGATGCGCAGCGCGATCGAATTGGGCTTCGGCACCGCGACGAGATCGCGATCGACCCTGGGCAGCTTGTCCGACGGCACCCGCGCCCCGGCAAGCCGGCTTCGCGGGCTGACTTTGAGCCTGACGCCGTTGCGCCGGCTGCCCTCGCCCCGCGCTCCGGTCCAGAGCTCGCCGCGGACCGGCGCCGCAAGCACGCCGAGGACCGGCACGCGGTCCTCGACCAAAGCGACCGAGACGCACCAGCCGGGCCGGTCGCGCAGATAGTCGCGGGTGCCGTCGATCGGATCGACCACCCACAGGCGCGGCCGCTCGATCCGGTCCGAATCGTCAAGCGTCTCCTCAGAGAGCCAGCCCGCTTCGGGATCGAGCGCGGCAAGGCGGGCGCGCAGGAAGGCGTCGACCTCGAGGTCGACGTCGCAGACCGGCTGGCCCGGCCCCTTCTCCCAGCTCTTGTAGCCCGTGCCGCAGCGCGAAGCGGCGATCCGCCCCGCCTCCGCGGTGATCCTGGCGACCTCGTCAAGCACCGGCGACCGTCATCCCTTCGATGCGCAGGGTGGGAGCGTTGACCGAGCGGCGATGCTCCAGATCGTCGGCGGGAACGAGCGCGCGGAACATGTCGAGCAGGTTGCCGGCGATGGTGATCTCGTCGACCGGCGCGGCGATCTCGCCGTCGGCGATGATGAAGCCGGAGGCGCCGCGGCTATAGTCGCCGGTCACCGGATTGACCCCCTGGCCGATCATCTCGGTGACGTAGAGGCCGAGGCGGATATCGGCGATCAGCGCCGCCGGGCCCAGCGGCCCCGGCTCGAGATGGACGTTGGTCGCCGCCGTGCCCGGCGCGCCGCCGGTGCCGCGGCTGGCATGACCGGTCGTCGCCAGCCCCAATTGCCGCGCCGAGGCGCTGTTGAGCAGCCAGCCGGTCAGTCGCCCGTTATCGACCAGCCGCCGCCGCTGCGTCGCCACGCCCTCGCCGTCGAACGGCTTTGACCGCAGGGCGCGCGGCCGGTGCGGATCGTCGACGATGACGATTCCCGGCGCGAACAATTGCTCCTCCTCGCGGCCGAGCAGGAAGCTCGTCTTGCGGGCGATGGCGGGACCGGCCATGGCGCTGATCAGATTGCCGATCAGGCTGCCGCCGACCCGCGGATCGAACACCACCGGCATCGTCCCGCTTTGCAGCCGGCCGGGGCCGAGCCGCTTCACCGCGCGCTCACCGGCCAGGCGGCCGATCTCCTCGGGCGTGTCGAGATCGGCATGATGGCGGACGCTGTGGCTGGCGCCGTCGCGCTGCATGTCGCCGCCGGTGCCGGCGATCACGGCGGCAGCGCCGGCATAGCCGGTGGTCGTGTAGCCGCGGGCGAAGCCCTGGCTGGTCGCAAGCGCGACGACGGTGCGCCCGGCGCTGACGCCTGCGCCTTCGGAATTGGTGACTCCGGGCACGGCCCGGGCGAAATCCTCGATCGCCAGCGCCTGTTCCTTGAGCGCGAGCGGCGAGGGATCGCCGCCGTCGTCCGCCTCCAGCTCGGGCGCCTCGCCGCGCAGCAGCCGATCGTCCGGCGCGAGGCCTGCATAGGGGTCCTCGGGCGCCTCGCGCGCCATCGCCGCGGCGCGCTCGACGAGCGCAGCCAGGGCGTCGGGCGAGAGGTCCGAGGAGGAGACGCTCGCCGAGCGGCGGCCGACGAAGAAGCGAAGGCCGATCTCCTCGCCCTCCGAACGGACCACGTCTTCGAGCGCGCCGAGCCGGACCTGCACCTCGGTCGCGGAATCGCCGAAGTAGAGGGCGTCCGCGGCATCGGCGCCCGCCTTCACGGCGGCCTCGATCAGGGCGGCGGCACGGCCCTCGGCTTCACGAACATCGAGCATCGGGGCGAGGTAGAGCCTTGGCGGCCAAAAGCAACCTCAGGCGTTGCCGACCACCCAGCAGGCGGCGAACATCAGGAGGCCCGCCATGCGGTTCGACCGGAACTTGGCGAGCGCGTCGTCGCCGTCGTCGGGCTTCAGGGCCGCTGCCTGCCAGAATAGGTGCAGCGCCATCGGCGCCAGCCCCAGGAGGGCGAACCATTCGCGCCGGACGAGGTGGATCGCGAGCGCCCAGAGGATCAGCGCAAGGAGGTAGCTGAGCGCCACCCCGAGCCGTGCGTGCCTGCCGAGCGCAAGCGCCGACGAGCGGACCCCGACCAGGGCGTCGTCCTCCTTGTCCTGGAGCGCGTAGATCGTGTCGTAGCCGATCACCCAGAAGACCGCGCCCGCCCAGAGCAGCAAGGCCGGCCAGTCGAGGCCCGCTTTGACCGCCGCCCAGCCGACCAACGCACCCCACGAAAAGACCAGCCCAAGCCAGGCCTGCGGCCACCAGGTGATCCGCTTCATGAACGGATAGGCCGCCACCGGCAACAGACTGGCGAGCGCGATCCCCTGCGCGAAGCGGGGCAGCTGAAGCAGCACGGCGAGACCGATCACGCTCATCGCGCCAAGCAGGGCCCAGGCGCCGGTCAGGCTCACCCGCCGGCTCGCCAGCGGCCGCAGCCGGGTCCGCTCGACCCTGGCGTCGAGATCCTTGTCGACGATGTCGTTATAGACGCAGCCCGCGCCGCGCATCGCCCAGGCGCCGAGCGCGAGCCACAGGATCAGCAGCCAGCCGCGCTCGCCCATCCCCGCCAGCGCCACGCTCCAGGCGCACGGCCAGAACAGCAGCCACGCCCCGATCGGCCGGTCCAATCGGATCAGCGAGGCATAAGGCCGGACCGGCGCCGGCAGCGCGCCGATCAGCCCGCGCCGCTCGCTGTCGGGGACGATGTCGGCTTCAACCATCATCGCCCCCTAGCCGTTCAGGCTGAGCCTGTCGAAGCCCTCTCCTTTCCTGAAGTAGGGAAGAAATTGCCTTAAGCTCAGGCCGAACGGTATTGGTCGGCGATGCCCGCAACCCCCGCCTGGCCGCCCGATAGCCTGCCCCGTCTTTTCGTTGCGCAGGCGCTGGCCGAGGGCGCGAGCGTCACGGTCGACGGCAATTACCTGGCCGCGGTGTTGCGCCTGGGCCCCGGCGACAAGGTGAAACTGTTCGACGACCGGACCGGGGAATGGCTGGCCGAGATTGCCGAAGCGGGAAAGAGGCGCGTCACGCTGGCGGTTCGCGAGCGGCTCAGGGCGCGCGAAGCCGTCCCCGATCTCTGGCTGGCCTTCGCGCCGGTCAAGCGCGGCCGGATCGACTGGCTGGTCGAGAAGGCGACCGAATTGGGCGTCGCCCGGCTGGTCCCGGTCGTCACCGGCCGAACCATCGTCGAGCGCCTGAACCTCGACCGCCTGCGCGCCCATATCGTCGAAGCCGCCGAGCAATGCGAGCGGACGGCGCTGCCGGCGCTCGACGAGCCGCGCAAGCTCGCCGCTTTGCTCGGCTCCTGGCCCGCCGACCGCATCCTCTATTTCGCCGACGAAGGCGGCGGCGACGCGTTCGCGCCCGAGCCGGGCCCCGCTGCGATCCTGATCGGCCCGGAAGGCGGCTTCACCGAGGAGGAGCGCGAAACCATCCGTGCGCTTCCCCAGGCCCGGCCGGTCTCGCTCGGCCCGCGCATCCTGCGCGCCGACACCGCGGCCCTCGCCGCGATCAGCCTGTGGATGGCGGCCGCGGGGGACTGGGATTCCTCCCCACGATTCCGTGGGGAGGGGGACCACCCATAGGGTGGTGGAGGGGTAACTGGCACGGCCCCGTAAGTTACCCCTCCCCGGCAAATGCCGGGGAGGAACAAGCCGCTGGCGGCCCGCTGCGCCCGCCGCTAGAGGGCGGCGATGACGACCCGCACCGAGACCGGCAAGAACGACCGCATCGTCGAGCGCCGCGAGGATCTGCTCGCCACCTTCGCGCGCGGCGAAAAGCCGAGGCCGGCCTGGACGATCGGCACCGAGCACGAGAAGTTCGTGTTCCGCTGCGCCGATCGTCGCGCGCCTTCCTACGACGAGCCCGGCGGCATCCGCGACCTGCTCATGGCGCTGACCGAGTACGGCTGGTCGCCGGTCGTCGAGGGCGGCAACGTCATCGCTCTGGCCGGCCCGGACGGCGCGGTCAGCCTCGAGCCCGCCGGCCAGCTCGAGCTGTCGGGCGCCCAGCGCGAGCATCTCCACCAGACCTGCGCCGAGGCCGGCCGCCACTTGAGCCAGGCCAAGGCGGTCGGCGAGAAGCTGGGCCTGTGCTTCCTCGGCCTCGGCATGTGGCCCGACAAGAGCCGCGCCGAGCTTCCGGTCATGCCCAAGGGCCGCTACGCGATCATGCTCGATTACATGCCGAAAGTCGGCAATCTCGGCCTCGACATGATGCTCAGGACCTGCACCATCCAGGTCAATCTCGATTATGCCTCGGAAAGCGACATGGCCGCCAAGTTCCGCGTCGGCCTCGCCCTCCAGCCGCTCGCCACCGCCTTGTTCGCCAACTCGCCGTTCACGGAAGGGCGGCCCAACGGCTTCCTTTCCTTCCGCTCGCACATCTGGTCGGACACCGATCCCGACCGCACCGGCATGCTGCCGTTCGTGTTCGAGGACGGCTTCGGCTACGAGCGCTATCTCGATTATGCGCTCGGCGTGCCGATGTATTTCGTGTTCCGCGACGGCAAATATATCGACGTCGCCGGCCGCTCGTTCCGCGACTTCCTCGACGGGCGGCTGCCCGAGCTGCCCGGCGAGAAGCCGCGGGTCTCGGACTTCATCGATCATCTTTCGACCATCTTTCCGGAGGTGCGGCTGAAGAGCTTCCTGGAGATGCGCGGCGCCGACGGCGGCCCGTGGAGCCGGATCTGCGCCTTGCCGGCGCTCTGGGTCGGGCTGCTCTACGACGAGGGCGCGCTCGCCGCCGCCTGGGACGAAGTCAAGCATTGGTCGCTGGAGGGGCGCCAGAAGCTGCGCGATGCGGTTCCGGTCGAGGGCCTCAGGGCGGTCACCCCGGACGGCGAGCCGCTGCAGGAATTCGGCAAGCGGATAATCGGCCTGGCCGAGGCGGGGCTCAACGCCCGCGCCCGGCTGAACAGCTCGGGCGACAACGAATCGGGCTTCCTCGATCCCTTGCGCGAGGTGCTCGCCTCGGGAAAGACTCCGGCCGAGCGATTGCTCGAACGCTATCGCGGCGCCTGGAACGGCGATATCTCCCGAATCTACGAGGAGGAAAGCTTCTGATGGCCGAACGCAGGACCCTCTATCCGCCGATCGAGCCTTTCGAATCGGGCCGGCTCGACGTCGGCGACGGCCACAGCCTCTATTGGGAGCGCTGCGGCACCAAAGGCGCCAAGCCGGTGGTCTTCCTCCACGGCGGCCCAGGCGCGGGCTGCAGCCCCGACCATCGCCGCCAGTTCGACCCGGCCCGCTACGACATCCTGCTGTTCGACCAGCGCGGCTGCGGCCGCTCGACCCCGCATGCCAGCCTCGAGGCCAACACCACCTGGCACCTGGTCGACGACATCGAGCGGCTGCGCGAGATGGCGGGCCACGAGCGCTGGATGGTCTATGGCGGCTCGTGGGGCTCGACGCTGGCGCTCGCTTACGCCCAGACCTACCCCGCGCGCGCCACCGAGCTGGTGCTGAGGGGCATCTTCACCTTCCGCCAGAGCGAGCTCGACTGGCTCTACGTCTACGGCGCCTCGGAGATCTTCCCCGACAAATGGCCGGACTTCCTCGCCCCGATCCCGCCGGAGGAACGGGACGACATCGTCGCCGCCTACCAGCGCCGGCTGACCGGATCGGACCGTGACGCCCAGCTCGCCGCCGCCAAGGCGTGGAGCAAGTGGGAGGCCGAGACCGTCACCCTGCTCCCCGATCCCCACGTCATCGAGGAGTTCACCGACGACGATTTCGCGATCGCGATCGCCCGCATCGAGAACCACTACATGGCGAACAAGGGCTGGCTCGAAGAGGGCCAGCTGATCGCCGGCGCGGCGAAGTTGAAGGGGATTCCGGGAGTCATCGTCCAGGGCCGCTACGATTGCTGCACGCCGCCGGTCACCGCCTGGGACTTGAAGCGCGCCTGGCCCGAGGTCGAGCTCGAGATCGTCCCCGACGGCGGCCACCTGTTCACCGAGCCGGGCGTCCTCGACGGCCTGATCAGGGCCACCGACCGCTTCGCCCGCTGAGCCCTTCATTCCGCCTCCGCAACTGCTAGGGTCGCCGGCGATTCGCTTCCGGGAGGGCTCATCAATGCGCAGCATCATCGTCGCCGTTTCGCTGGCCGCGGCCTTGGCCGCCCCGGCCGCCGCGCAGGCGCCCTGGACGGCAGAGGGCCGGCTCCAGAACGGCGACGATCGCGACGGCGATCATCTCTACGATCTTCATGCGCTGCTGCTCACCGCCGGCACCCGCTACCGGGTCAGCGTCGAATCGCCGCAGGAGGGCGGCTTCGACACGGTGCTTCAGCTGCTCCGGCCGGGCTCGACCGAGCCGCTTGCGGAAAATGACGATGCCGGCGGCACGCTCAACTCGCGGCTCGCCTTCACTCCGGAGCGGAGCGGCGAATATCTGATCCGGGTGCACGGCTTCAGCCCCGACGGGCGCGGCCCCTATGCGATCCGGGTCGAGCCGATGCCGCCGCTGCCGGAGCCGATCCGGGCCGCCCCGGCCGCGACCGCGACGACGCGCTGGCGTGTCTGGGAGGGCGCGCTCGATGCTTCCGACCCGGACAATGACGGCCGCCGCTTCGACGACTATCTGGTCCATCTGGACGCCGGCCAGCATTTCATCGCCGTCGACGCCACCGGCTCCGAGCCGTTCGACACGCTCGTCCAGCTGCTTCGCCCGGAGGACCGCGAGGGCGACCCGGTCGAGGCCGACGACGATGGCGGCAGCGGCCTCAATTCGCTGCTGGTCTTTGAGGCGGGCGAGGCCGGCGACTATATCGTCCGGGTCACCTCGTTCGGCGACCGCGGGACCGGGGCCTACCGGCTTCGGATCAGCGACTGAGCCTCATTCCGCGGCGACGGGCGCGGGCGGGCCCCAGCGCGGCTTGAGCCGGTTGATCAGCCGCGGGAGCGGGCCGTTGCGCTCCATCCAGGCGGCATATTCCCGATAGGCGGGGTCGGCGCCGAGGTGCCGCTCCTCGGTCCGCGCGCGCCAGTAATAGACGCCGCTGACCGCGCCGAGCAGGACCGTGTTGCGGATCATGTCGACCGGGTTGCCGGTCACCGCCAGGAAGGGCAGCACCGCGCACCACCAGAACAGGTTCTTGGAGACGTAGGCCGGGTGCTTGGTCCAGGCATAGGGCCCGTGGGTCAGAATGCCGCGGTGGGTGAGGTTGGAGAAGCGGAAGCCGAACGCCACCGTCGCCCAGGCATAGACTCCGGTCAGGAACACCAGCACGGCGCCCCACAGGTCCATCGCCAGCGGATAATTGCCGAGCCAGTGGGTCCAGCCGTCCGGCCCGGCGGTGCCCATATGATAATCGAGCGGATCGCCGTCGCCCATCATGATGAACGGCGGATAGCAGAGCAAAGCCGCGGTCCAGCCGGCGGCATAGGGGTTGGCAGTCCGGATATGGGCGTCGAGCGGCTTCATCGTCAGCACGTAGCCGACCGTGGCGAAGGTCACGTCGATCATGAACATGACCCGAATCAGCCAGAAAGCGAGCTCGACCGGGCTCGAGGCGATAACCGCGGAATCGGTGCGGATCGTGTCCCACCAATTGCCCGGCACGATCGACAGCATGAAGGCGGTGAAGAAGCCCTTGACCGCCCAGGCGCGGGCGAAATGCTCGAGCTCGGTGCGGTCGCAAAGGTCGGAGCGGCCGATCAGCAGCTGGCCGAAATGCCAGGCGCCGTCTTTGGGCTCCTTCAGCCGCCGGTCGAGCCACAGCACATAGGGAACCGACAGCACTAGCATGGGAATGATCGCCACCCCGAGCACCCGCATCGAAAACAGATACGGCCCGTCCCAATAATAGCGCGCGACGCAGTAAAGGCCGCCGATCACCGCCCAGATCCCCCACAGGCCGGCGATCTTGGCGAGGCTGATGTCGACGATCTCCCGCAAGGGCCGCGGCGGCGAATCCCAGTCGATCCCGGTCGAGGGGTTGCGGTGGACCTTGTCGACGAGCAGCGACCAGAGCACCATCGGAACGCCGCAGGCGAGGAGGGCGGTAAGCGCCGCCAGCGGCCCCTCCATCCCGTAAGCGCGCGACACCGCGGTCCAGACGAACAGCCCGGCGAGGCCGGCCAGCCCGGTCATCGTGCTGACCGCCGATTTCGGCCGCGGATCGTGGCGGAACGAGGGGTCGATTTCGATGTCGGATGTGAGCGGCGCGTTCATGGCAAAGGCGGCTTAACCGAGAGTGGTAAGCATAGGGTGAACGTGGAGGACCAGGCGGGGCGGCAGCGCCGGCTTCGAACTGGTAAGCAACAGATAAAGAAAATCTCGTCGCAAATGTGGATGAAACGGTGTCGCGGGTAAGGACTTCTTAAAGCCCTCAAGGCGCATGATCGCGGCAAAGGCACGGAGCCCGAGCTCCACCGGGGGAAGGGAAGAATGTTTACGGGGGAACGCGTCGTGGAGACCGGCTTTTCTTTGTCGCAGGAGGTTCCGGCGCCGCCGGAGCGGCGGCTGAGCGAGCGCCACCTCAAGATCCTGCGCGTCGGCACCCTGATCGTCGGCGGCCGCCGCGAGCTTTGCCTCATTCGCAACATTTCGGCCGGCGGGCTGATGGCCCATGTCTATTCGCGGCTGCTGCCGGGCGCCCGGGTCGAGGTCGAGCTCAAGACCCGTCAGCCGGTCGCCGGCCGGGTCGTCTGGGTGCGCGAGGCCAATGCCGGAATCCAGTTCCAGCACAAGATGGACGTCGCCGAACTGCTCGCCAATCCGGCGGTGCTCGACAATGGCTGGCGGCCGCGCACGCCGCGGGTCGAGATCGACCGGATGGCGACGCTGCGCGCCGGCGCCCGGACGTGGTGGGTCAACGCCCGCGACATTTCGCAAAGCGGAGTCAAGGTCGAGACCGACCATCCGCCCGAGCCCGGCACCGAGGTGGTGGTGGCGCTCGAAGGCTTCCGCCCGCTCCCCGGAGTCGTCCGCTGGAACGGCGAGGCCGGCTGCGGCATCGCCTTCAACCAGCTGATCCCGTTCGGCGAGCTGATCGACTGGCTGCGGATCGACGGCTAGTCCGGGAAATCCGCTTCGAACTGCCGCAGCGCGATCGCTCGCAGGAACAGGGTCTCGCCGGTCAGCCAATCCTGCCTGAGCAGATTTTCGTCGCCGAGATCGGTGTCCAGCCACTGGCGGATCAGGTCGCGCAGCAGCCGGCGCTGGTTGCTGCTCGCCTGGCGGTAGCTGATCAGCGACGCCGCGCCGATCCAGGGCGACACCGGATGGCGGTAATCGTCGAAGAAACGCCCGCCGGTGACCAGCGGGATATAGGCGCCCGAGGAAAATTGCTCGGTCGCCGGCGGCAGCGCGCGCACCGCACGAAGGAAGGCGTCGGCGGCGTGGCCGGCGCCGTTCTCGCCGGCGACCCGGGTCGCCACCGCGGCATAGGCCGCGAACACCAGATTCTCGGTGCGCCGATCGTTGTTGGGATAATCCGACCAGGCGGCGCCGTCCTGCGGCCCGCGGTTGAGCCAGACCACCGACCGGCGCAGCGCGGTGTCGACGCGGCCGCGCAGCGCCGCCGGCACGATCCCGGATCGCCGCGCCTCGGCAAGCGCGATGGTCAGGAGTGCGGTTGGGTGGATGGCGGCATTTTCGTTGGCGCGCACGGCGTTGAGGCTGATCATCCACCAGCCTTCCGGATGCTGGCCGGCGAGGATCGTCTCGAGCAGCCGCGGCGGGATCGGGTGGCGCAGGCGCGCCGAAGCGAGGACCACCCAGGCATTGGCGATGCTGTGCGGGATGTTGTCCGAATAATAGCAGCCGCAGTCCCGGTTCTCGACCGAGCGGAGATAGTCGTAGAAACGGGAGGTGAGCTCGCGGCTCTCGTCAGGCGCCGCCGCGATCAGCTGGCCGGCGCCCCAGGCCCAGGTCGATCCCATCATCGCCGGGTCGCCGGACAGATCGTTGTCGGCCGCGCGCACCACCCGCTGGCGGGCGAGGGATTCGGCGGCGACCGCCTGCGCGATATGCTCGCGGGAAACCGGCGGCCTGTCCGGGAAGATCGTGAAGACGAGCAACGGCCAGGCGAAAAACAGGGTCGCGGCAGCGATCGCGGCGACGGCGAGACCGACGAACAGCCGGCGCCGCCGCTTCGGCCTGGGCGCCGGCGCCGGCGCCGTCCCGGCGCCGATCCGCGCCCGCACGTCGGCGAGGAACTTGTCCCTCGCCGCGGCGAACTGCCGCGGCGAGCGGCCGATCAGCGGCGCCTGGACCATGAACAGACCCATCGGAAAGTCGGTCGGGTCGAGCTCGTCGACCATGACCGGCAGCAGCTTGCCCGCCTCGCGGGCGATGATCGCCTCGTGGCGGACGTTGGGCGAGGCGACGCTCGCCTTGGTCCACAGGGTGACGACCAGCTTCGCGCCGGTCAGCCGCTCGCGGATCCAGCTGTCCCAGTCCTGCCCGGCGGGCGTCGACTGGTCCCAGAACACGTCGTAGCCCGCTCCGGCGAGGGCGTCGCGCACCCGCTCGGCGACGGCGCGGTCCTTGCTCGAATAAGAGATGAAGATGTCGGTCAGCGGAGCCTCCGTCGCCGGCAATGCCTAGCGAAACGGGGCTGGAGCGGGTAGCGGGAATCGAACCCGCGTCACAAGCTTGGAAGGCTAGTGCTCTACCATTGAGCTATACCCGCGCGAGGCCGCTCCCCTGCCATTGCTCCCGCGCCCGCGTCAACTCCGCCCGGTAACGGGACAGGTTTACCGAACTGATACGCTTACGCGCGACTTATCGCCGGATTGCGACTATAGTCGCTGGCAGAACAAGAGCGCGGGGGGCCGTGGACGTTCAGGAATCGGCAACACCGGCCGCAGCCCATCGCGGCGACGGCAACGGTTCGATCCCGCCGTTCGAGCGGATCGTCGCCGATTACGGCCCGCTCATCTCGCGCATCGCCATGTCCTACGAGGCCGATCCGAGCCTGCGCGAGGACCTGACCCAGCAGATCTTCCTCGCCGTCTGGCAGGCGCTGCCGAGCTTCCGCCAGGATTCGTCGCTGAAGACCTTCATCGCCCGGGTCGCGCAGAACCGCTCGATCTCCTTCGTCACCAAGCAGGTCCGCCAGCCGCGGCTCGCCGAGCTGCCCGAGAAGCTCGAGGCGGACACGCTCAACCCGGAGGAGAGCGCGATCGAGGTCAACGAGCGCGAGATGCTTCTCGAAGCGACCCGCAAGCTGCCGCTGCCGCAGCGCCAGGTCATCATCCTCGTTCTCGAGGGCTTCGATTATTCGGAGATCGCCGAAATGCTCGACATCGCGCCCAATGCGCTGGCGCTGCGCCTGTCCCGCGCCAAGAGCGCGCTCAAGTCCATGCTGGAGCAGAGGCAATGAGCGATTTCGACCTGGACCGGCTCGGCGACGTCTGGCGTCAGCAGCTCGACCCGGCCGAGATGGCGCGCCTCCAGCGCACCGCCGCCGCGGTCAACCGCCGGGCGCGCTTCTCGCGGATCCTCGACATTCTCGCCGGCATCGCCGTCTCCGCCATCGTCCTCGTCCTGGTGTGGACCAATCCGCGGTTCGAGACCTTCCTGTTGGGCGCCGCCGCGATCCTTGTGCTGCTCGTCAGCAACATCCGCCTGCGCAAGCTCCGCCAGGTCGAGCTGCGCAGCCTGGCCGGCAGCACGGAGGACATGCTCGATCAGTCGATCGACCGGCTCGAGGCCACCCTCAAGCACAAGCGCTTCGGCCTGATCGCGATCGGGCCGGCGCTTGCCATCGGCTTTCTCCTCGCCTGGGCGGCGGGCGCGAATCCCGGGACGCTGGTGGCGCCGGCGCTGCGGCTGGCGTTGCGGGGGACGACGTTTGTGGTGCTGGCCGGCGTGGCCGTCTTCCTGATCGTCGCGAGCCGCCGCGAGCGGCGCGAGCTCGGCCGGCTCAGGGCGATGCGGGAATCCTACCGACTGGAAGGCGAATCCACCGCCTCATGACTTGCCGACTAGTTTGGTAAACGGAATCTGTTCGCCGATTTAGCAAAGTTTCAATGCCTCGGTGGCATAAGGGCCGTCCCTTCAAAGCAAAACTAGGGAAGGCAAGACAATGGAAAAGATTCGCCTCACGGTCGAAGAGCTCCCCGAGCTCGACACCGAAGTCGCAATCTCCGGCTCGGCCAAGCAGGAAGAGGTTGGCAGCTATCCCTGCCTGTTCCTTGTCGGCGGGGTCATCATCGCCATGAGCGCGTGACGCTCTAACGATCGATCGCGGCCCGGCGCGCCGGTGGGCACAGTCCTGCCGCCGGGTCCGATCCTCCCCTCTCCGGAATGCGCTTGGGGCGCCGCCGCCCCGCTCCTCCCCACTATCGCAGAAATCCTTGAAAGTGCTCGTCCGCACCGGCGGCCGCGGCATGCCCGGCTGGTTAGGACTTCGGCAAGGATGACACGATAGAGAGGGCCGATTGCGGGCCCACAGGGTGAACATGACGGTCGAACCGGAATTGCAGGATTGGCTCGCGGTCCCCGCCCGGCAGTGCCGGACCATGCAGGCGATCGACGATTATGCCCGCGACTGGGGTCGGGGGCCCGTTCACCGGCGCTTCGAGGAGGCGATCGCCGCCTTGCCCGCGCAGACCGCCGAGGCGGTCGCCGATGCGGTCCGCGCCCTCTTCGCCGACGACGGCTGGGTCGAGACCCTGCTCGACGGCCTCGCCGAGCGGCTGCGCCGCGACCCCTTCTTCGAGCCTCCTTTCCGGACCATCAACAGCGACATCCACAGCGGCCTGCTCGTGTTCGAGGACGAGCGGATGTGGATCGCGGCCGGAGTCACCGGCGTCCCCCGGCTCGCCGCCAAGAAGAGCGCGAAGCGGGGCGCGACCTCGGTCGGCTTCACCGGCCAGGTCGGCGTGGTCAAGTTCGTCCGTGCCGGCGGCGCCCGCATCTCCTTCTGGGAGGCGCCGGAAATCACCGCCGGGTTCACCGCCGCCGCGGCCGGCCAATGCCGGTGCACCGGCGAGCGCACGCTCGCCGACGGCGAGATCCTCGTCATCGACGGCCGCCGCGAGAGCTTCGTGATCGAGCAGGCGCGCGCGAACATGGTCCTCCTTCAGGGTTCGATCTCGCTCGACCGGGCGCCGGTCGCCGTCCAATATGATTCGGCGACCCGAGCCTATGTCGGCTGCAGCGCCACCGACGACAGCGCGTCGCGCATCCAGAATCTCGCGACGCTGCTCCGCAAGCTCGGCTGCGCCGGCGCTTTCCCCGCGATTGCGGCCTTCCTCGACCATCCCGATTTCTTCGTCCGCTGGCACGTGATGAAGGAGCTGCTCGGAATCGACGCCGCGGCGGCGCTCCCGCACCTCAAGCGCACGGCCGCCCGAGATCCCCATTCCGATACGCGCCGCGCCGCCCGGTCGGTGCTCGACCGCCTCGAAGCGGCCGCGCTGCGCAAGGCCGCCTGACGTGCCGCGGATAATTCCCTGCCCGGAAGACGGCGCCCCGATCGAGCTTGGCGATCTCGTCGCCGCGCTCAACGAAGAGGCGTTCGACCCGGCCGACGAGGACAGCTTCGCCGCCGCCGGCCCGCTTCTGAAGCGCCTTGCCAACAACCGCGCTTTCCTCGCCGAGATCGCGGTCGCCGAATTGAAGGATCGCTGCACCCGCCAGAGCCTGGAGAGCCGCTATTCGAGCCAGGTGATCATCCTCCACCGCGCCTCGGAGAAATATTTCATCCGCGCCAATTTCTGGCCGTCGGAGCGCGACAGCATCTTCAAGACGAGCGGCACTTCGCCCTTCTTCTACCACGTCCCGCACGACCACAATTTCTCGTTCCTCACCGTCGGCTATCTCGGGCCGGGCTATTGGAGCGACTATTACGAATATGATTTCGCGGCGGTCACCGGCCTGCCGGGCGAGAAGGTCGATCTCCGGTTCGTCGAGAAAGCGAAGCTCGATCCCGGCAAGGTGATGCTCTACCGCGCCCACCGCGACGTCCACAACCAGCTGCCGGCCGACGAAATGTCGGTCTCGATCAACATCATGCACGCCTCGCCCACCCTGCCCTACCTCAACCAATACCGGTTCGACGTGAAGACCTGCGAGATCGTCTCGATCCTCAACAAGACCTCGACCGAGGCCCTGCTCGCCCTCGCCGCCAATCACGGCGCCGGCAACGCGCGCGACCTCGTCGAGAGCTTCGCCGAGCGCCATCCGTGCGACCGCATCCGGTTTGCGGCGCTGCGCGAGCTCGCCGCGGCCGAGCCGGATGTCGATGCCCGGCTCGAGCGGCTCGCGCGCGGCGCGCATTCGGCCAATGCCTTCGTCGCGGGAATGAGCGCGCGCGAGCGGGCGCGCGCCGAGGCGCACCGCAGCTGGATCGAGCGCTGAGCCTCAGCCCTTCGCCCGGCTGGGCACTTCCTCGCTGTTCCGTTCCTCGATCCGCCCCGGCACGATCCATTTGACGGCGGCAGGCCGATCGTCCTCGATCTGCGCCTGCTTGGCCTTGACCGCGTCGCGCACGGCCTCGTCATGGGAATCGCGCCACGGGCCGGTGAGTGCCGGCGTACGGTACCGGTAACGTCGCACGGTCTCGCTCCTCCCATTGCTTCTAGTCTCGCGCCGGGGGCAAATCTTTCGGACCATGGTTAACTTTTCTTGCGCCGGATCGGATCGACGCCGATTTTCCCATTCGCGGCCAACAGCATAGGGAGTCTATTCAAAGTGAGACTTCATTGCCGCAAATCTCGATTAGGGCGGGTGCGGTATTTCCCGCGGATTCATTTGCCATAAGCGATAGCCCCAGGCTGCCGCGTACACCTGGTAGCCGGCGTAGATTGCGAACAGCCCGCAGGTGAGCCGGTCCAGCGGACACGCCGCGCAGAAAAAGGCCGCGAGCAACAGCCAATAAGGAAACAGGAAATAGAAGGCGAGATCGAGGCGTTTCATCCGAAAGCTGAAGACATTGGCCGAAGCGTTCGCGAGCATGAGCGCGATAAGCAGGATCACGGGAAGCGGGTGATCGGCCCAGAGTGCAAGCAACCGCGCCAAGCCAAGATAGCAGATACCGTACCAGGCAATCCCAACCACAACCCAGGCCCAATTCGGCAGCGACCATGACGGCTGCTTCATCGCCTTCAGCTGCCCCATAGGATCGCGCCCCGCGCACAGCCCTTCGAAGGCCGCTGCAACGGCGCAGATCGACAAAGCTATGGCGTAATTCATCCTCTGGAGCCGCGAGGGCTTGCCTTTCCCGCCAGCCTAGCATTTCCGGGGGAAGTCCTCCAAGCTTTCAGCGCGGGAATCGGAAGGGCGCCGGAGAAGTGCGCATTTCGGCTCGCTCCTCCGGCAGCCTGCCGGAACCCCACTGGAACGGGCAATGGCAGTGACGGCAGAATCGGCGCTCAGGCGGTTTCTCGACAGCGAGGCGCTAAGCGGCTGGCTGCTGATCGGCGCCGCCGCTTTGGCGCTGATCGCCGCGAACAGCGCCGTCGCCGCGCCCTACCGCGCCGTCCTCGACAGCGCCGCCGGCCCGCTGACCGTGCACCATTGGATCAACGACGGGCTGATGGCGATATTCTTCCTCCTCGTGGGACTGGAGATCAAGCGCGAGTTCCTCGAGGGCCAGCTTTCCACTTGGGAGCGGCGGCGGCTGCCGCTGCTCGCGGCCGGCGTCGGCATGGCCGTGCCCGCCATTCTCTTCCTCGCAATCGTGCGGCGCGAGCCTGCCCTCTATCATGGCTGGGCGATACCCGCGGCCACTGATATCGCCTTCGCGCTCGGCGTTCTGGCCCTGCTGGGCAGCCGTGCTCCGACCTCGCTGAAGCTGTTCCTCACCACGGTGGCGATCGCCGATGATCTCGGCGCGGTGGCAATCATCGCCGTCGCCTATACGGACTCGCTCAACTACCTCGCGCTCGGCATAGCCGCGGCTATCCTGTTGCTGATGTACGGCATCGGCAGGTGCCGGGTGCGCTCGCTCTGGCCTTATATGATTTGCGCGGCGCTCTTGTGGTATGCGGTGCTGCTCTCCGGGGTCCACGCGACCGTCGCCGGCGTACTCGCTGCGGCGGCGATCCCGTTGGTCAACTCCCCTGGCGCGCCCAGCGCGCGCGATTCGCCATTGCACCGGCTCGAGCACGGCATTGCGCTTTGGGTCGCCTTCCTGGTCTTGCCGCTGTTCGGCTTCGCCAATGCCGGGGTCGATCTCGCCGGGACCGGCCTTGCCGCGTTGCTCGCGCCGCTGCCGCTCGGCATCGCCATGGGTCTCTTCCTCGGCAAACAGCTCGGTATCTTCGGCGCCGTCCGCCTCGCGGTGCGCTTCGGCTTCGCCGCCAGGCCCGGGGGCGCGACCTGGCTCCAAATCTACGGAGTTTCAATCCTGTGCGGTGTCGGCTTCACGATGAGCCTCTTCATCGGCGCGCTCGCTTTCCCCGGCCGCGCAGCGCTGGTCGAGGAAGCGAAGCTCGGCGTGCTGTTCGGCTCGCTGCTGTCCGCAGTCGCCGGTTACGTCGTGCTGCGGTTCGCGCCCCCCATCGTGTCGTCGGCGGCGCTTGAAGAGGGCGAAGCCGGCTGCGAAGGCCAAAGCGCAACCTTTTGACCTGACTGCCAAAAGCGATCCGGCGGGACAGGAAAGGCTGGTATTTGGCCGACTCCGCGCCTACATCGCGCCGCTCGGCATTTTTGGGTGGCACGGTGCGCATTCAATCTCGATTTGCGGTGGCTTTCGTCTGCCTTGCGGCAAGCGCCCCGGCGCGCCCGCAGGCGGCGGCGCCCCTGCCCGCGCCGACCGGCCGGCCGCTGACCATCGATTTCAGCACCGATCCCGTGCTCCGCCTGCGCCGCCAGCAGAGCGGCTTCGAACAGTTCCGGACGGCGATCGCCTCGGCGGTCGAGCGCCATCCGGGCACTGCGGAATCGGCCGCGGCCGAGGATGAGGCCCTCGCCGTGGTCGAGGAGGCGCGCGCCGCCGCCCTCCCCAGCGTCGACCTCAGCGTCACCTCCTATCGGGTAATCGCCCGCGACTTCTCGCAGGATCCGTTCAACATCATCGAGCGCTCGCGCCCGCAGCAGCGGACCGATGCGATCCTCTCGGTCCAGCAATTGCTGTTCGATTTCGGCGCGACCGCGCGGCGGATCACCGCTGCCGGCGCGCGCCTCCGGGCGGCCGGCGCCGACCTCGAAACGGCCGCCGACCGGGTCGCCTTGAACGCGGTCGCCGCCTGGTACGACGTGTTCGCCTATCGCGCCCTCGTCGGCCTCACCGAAGCCTTCGTCGCCAGCCAGCGCGACCTGCGCGCCGCCGTCCAGGTCCGCATCCGCGAAGGGGTGTCGGCCGAAGGCGACCTTGCCCGGGTCGATTCCTACATCGCCCAGGCCGAGACCAGGCTGGCCCGCTTCCGCCGGCTGCTGGCCAATGCCGAGGCGCGCTTCACCGAGCTGACCGGCACTCCGCCGCCGCGGCTGGAGCGAGCGCCGACGCCGGGCCCGGCGGTGCCGACCCGCGAGGACGCGGTGCTCGCAGCCGAGCAATCGGCGCCGGTGCGCAGCGCCGAGGCGACGTTCGACGCATCGCGCCAGGAAGCGCGCGCAGCCCGCGCCGACCGCCTGCCGCAGATCGCGATCGGCGTCGACGCCGGCCGCTACGGCGTCATCGAGAACGACCGCGACTATGACATTCGCGGCCGGATCGGCATGCGCTGGCGAATCTTCGGCGCTGCCGACGCCCGCTCCGAGCAGGCCGAGGCCCGCGCCCGCCAGGCCGACGCCCGTGCCAGCCGCATCCGCGAGGAAGCCGGGCGCGACGCCGCCATCGCCTGGTCGGACGTGCGCGCGCTCGAGGAGCAGCTCGAATCGCTGGAGGCCGCCTACATCGCCAGCCGCCGCTCCCGCGACGTCATCCTGGAGCGTTTCCGGGTCGCCCGCGGCACCTTGTTCGACGTGGTCGCGGCCGAGGACAGCTATTTCGAAAGCGCGACCACCTATATCCAGGCGCTGACCGAATTGGACGCGGCGCGCTGGGTGCTGCTATCGCGAATGGGCCGGCTGCTCGACACGCTCCAGATCGACGCCGACCAGCTCAGGGGAGAGGGATGAGCTCGGACAATCTCATCAAGGTCCCCAAGCCGCGGCTCGCGGAGTGGCTGATGGCGCCGATGCGCGCCAACCGCTCGACCTATTGGAAGGTCGCGCTGGCGGCCGTGTTCATCAATATCTTCGGACTTTTGACGTCATTGTTCACGATGACGGTCTACGACCGAGTCGTCCCCAACAACGCGACCTCCTCGCTGGTCGCGCTGACCATCGGCCTCGCCATCGTCGTCATCTTCGATTTCATCCTGAAGTTGCTGCGCGCCTATTTCGTCGACCATGCCGGCGCCAATATCGACCGCGACATCGGCGAGGCGGTGTTCGAGCGGCTACTGAAGATGCGGCTGGAGCTCAAGAAGGGCTCGACCGGAGCGCTCGCCGGGATGATGCGCGAGCTCGAGGCGCTGCGCGACTTCTTCGCCTCGGCGACCCTGGTCGCGGTGGTCGACGTGCCGTTCATCTTTCTGACCCTGCTGATCGTCTGGATCATCGGCGGCGTGGTGGTGATCATCCCGGCGCTGATGGTGCCGCTGGTCGTCCTGATCGGCTGGCTCACCCATCCGGCGATGGAGCGGCTGTCGGCGCGGGCGATGGGCGAGGGCCTGCAGAAGCAGTCGGTGCTGGTCGAGGCGATCGGTGGGCTGGAGACGGTCAAGACCTCCGGCGCGGCGCCGTTGCTCGCGCGCCGCTGGCTGAAAGCGGTCAAGCAGCATTCGGACAGCTCGCTGCGCCAGCGCCTGATCTCGGCGATCGGAGTCACCTTCGCGACCTCGGCCGGGACGATCTCCTATGCGGGCGTGGTCATCGTCGGCGTCCATGAGATCGCGATCCGCGAGCTCACCATGGGCGGGCTGATCGCCTGCTCGATCCTCGCCGGCCGGGCAATCGCGCCGCTTGCCCAGATTTCGCAATTGCTGACCCGGATCACCTCGACGCGCACCGCCTACCGCCAGATCAACGAGATGATGCAGATGCCGTCCGAGGGCCCCGAGGGCGAGGCCCTCCAGCTCTCCGGGGTCGAGGGCAAGATCGAGTTCCGCAACGTCGGCTTCAAATATCCGGGCGCGCCCGAGCGCGCGATCGACGGCCTCAGCTTCACCGTCGAGCCGGGCGAGCATGTCGCCCTCCTCGGCCGGGTCGGCTCGGGCAAGTCGACCATCGCCCGGCTGATCCTCGGCCTCTATCCGCCCGAAGAAGGGCTGATCATGATCGACGGCACCGACATCCGCCAGCTCGATCCGGTCAGCCTCAGGGCCAATGTCGGCGCGGCGATGCAGGAGAGCGTTCTTCTGACCGGCTCGGTGCGCGAGAATATCGCGCTCGGCCGGTCCGGCATCGGCGACGAGGAAATGGTCCGCGCCGCCCAGATTTCGGGCACCCACCAGTTCATGGGCCAGATCGCCAACGGCTACGACCTCCGCCTCGCCGACCGCGGCGAGGGCCTGTCGGGCGGCCAGCGCCAGTCGATCGCGATCGCCCGGGCGCTCGCCGGGCGGCCGCCGATCGTGCTGATGGACGAACCGTCGAGCGCAATGGACGCGCAGACCGAGGGCGGCCTGATCCAGCGCCTCCAGGAAGAGTTGAAGGGCCGCACCCTCATTCTCATCACCCACCGGCCGCCGCTGCTGCAGCTCGTCCAGCGGATCATCCTGATGGACCATGGCAAGATCGTCTCGGACGGCCCGCGCGACAGCGTCCTCAAGCAGATCATGCGTCCGAAGGCCGCGGCATAAGATGCACGGCACCCATCTCGAAGACCTGACGACGCGGATCAAGCCGCGCACCGCCTCGAACCTCCTGCTCTGGTTCGTGGTCGCCTTCGTCGTCGCCTTCTTCCTCTGGGCCGGGTTCACCGAGCTCGACCGGACGGTGCGCGGCCAGGGTCGGGTGATCCCGAGCTCGCGCCTCCAGGTGGTCTCCAACCTCGAAGGCGGCATCGTCCAGGATATCCTCGTCCGCCAGGGCCAGCTGGTCCGCGCCGGCGACGTCCTGATCCGGCTCGATCCGACCCAGACCGGCGCCGAGTTCGGCAGCGGCGAAGCGACCGTGTCGGCCCTGTCGTTCAAGATCGCCCGCCTCACCGCCGAGATCATGGGCCGCGACCCGGTCTACCCGCCGGCCAGCGACCCGGTCCTCGCCGACCAGATCCGGATCGAGCAGGCGCTCCACGCCTCGCGGATGGCCGATCTCGCCGGCATAGTCGGCGCCGCCCGGGCCCGCCTGAGCCAGGTCCAGCGCAGCGTCGCGGAAGCCGAGGCCAGCTATCAGGCGCGCAGCGAGACCTGGCGCCAGCGCCGCGCCGAGGCACGGCTGATCCGGCCGCTGGTCGAGCGCGGCATCGAGCCGCGCCTCAGCCTCGTCCAGGCCGAAAGCGCAGCCGACATCGCCCAGAGCGAGATGGAAGGCGCGAGCCAGGCGGTCAGCCGCGCCCGCGCCGGAGTCGCCGAGGCCAATGCCAGCCTTGCCCAGGCGCAGCAGGAATGGCGCGCCCAGGCCGCCAACGAGCTCGCCACCGCCCAGGCCGAGCTGGCCGCCCGGCGCCGCGCCCTGCCGGCGCTCGCCAACCGGCTGGAGCGCACCGTTCTGAGGGCGCCGCTGGCGGGCCGTATCAACCGGGTCCTCGTCACCACCCGCGGCGGCACCATCCGCGCCGGCGAGCCGATCGTCGAGATCGTCCCGTCGGAAGGCAGCCTGCTGATCGAGGCGCGGGTCAAGCCCGACGATATCGCCTTCGTCAGCCTCGGCCAGCATGCCCGGGTCGCGATCACCGCCTACGACCGCTCGATCTACGGCGTGCTCGAAGGCCGGGTCGTCGGCATCTCGCCCGACGCCGTCGCCGAGGAGCGCACCGGCGAAACCTTCTACATCGTCCGCGTGCGCACCGATCAGGCGGAGCTGCGCGCGCCCGGCGGCGGCCCGGCGATGCCGATCGGCGCGGGCATGGTCGCCGAAGTCGATCTGCTCGGCGAGAAGCGCACCGTCCTCCAATATCTGCTGACCCCGATCAGCCGGCTGCGCGAGACGGCGCTGCGCGAGCAGTAAGATTGTCGGGCGCCCATCGGCGCTCTATGCCTGCGCCTGATGTGATGAGGGGGCGATGACGAGGATTCTCTTGAGCGCGCTGGCGGCGCGGCGCGGCGGCGGCGTCACCTATTTGCGCAACATCGTCGCCACCTTCCCCGATCGGCCCGACCTGCGGCTTTCGGTGCTGGCGCACGCGCCGTTCGAATCCCTGCCGGGCCGGCCCAATGTCGAATGGATCCAGGCGCCGCGCTGGGCCGGGCCGCCGATCACGCGCTTCCTGATCGGTTTCTTCTATTTCCGTTTCCTCTGGCCGCGCCGCCGCGATTTCGATCTGGTCTACAGCACCGGCGGAAGCTTCGACGTGCCGCTTCCGGAAGGGGTGACGAGGGTCGTCTCCTTCCAGAACATGCTGCCGTTCGACCGGGAAGCGCGGCGACGCTACGGGCCGGGCTGGATGCGGCTGCGCCACTGGCTGCTCTGGTATGTGCTCGGCTGGGCGATGCGGCGGGCCGACTTCGTCATCTTCATCTCCGACCATGGCCGCCGGGTGATCGACAAGGCCTTGGGGCGCCGCCGCGGCGGCTCGGCGGTGATTCGCCACGGCGTCAGCCGGACCGGGGCGCCGCTCGATCCGGACGTCGCCCGCCGGCTTCCGGACCGCTTCCTGCTCTATCTCTCGACGATCGACGCCTACAAGGCGCAGGTCGAGCTGGTCGAGGCCTGGTCGTTGCTGCGCAGCCGCCGGCCGATGCCGGAAAAGCTGGTGCTCGCGGGACCGAACTATCCGCCTTACGAGCGCCGCCTGCGCGCGACGATCGCCCGCCTCGGGCTCGAGGAGGAGGTCATCCTGCTCGGCGCGGTCCGCCACGAGCAGGTCTTCGATCTGGCCGGGCGGGCGCAGGTTAACCTCTTCCTCTCGGCCTGCGAGAATTGCCCGATCAGCCTGCTCGAGCTGATGAGCGTCGGCCGGCCGCTGCTGATCTCCTCGCGCCAGCCGATGCCCGAATTGGGCGGGGCCGAGCTCGCCTATCTCGATCCCTATGACGTCCCGGCCCTTGCCGAGGCGATCGCCCGCCTGATCGAGGACCCGGCAGAGCAGCAGCGGCTCGGCGAAGCGGCTGCGCGACGGGCGCTGATGTTCGGTTGGGAGCAGTGCGGCGTCGCCACCTGGCAGGCTATTCAGACGGCGCTCGACCAGGGCGCGCCGCGCTCCGCACCCAGGGTCCGGCCGCTGGCGGCGTCCAGGTAAAGCCCGGCATAAAGGTCGGCAGCGCGCGCGATCGAAAGGTCGAGGACGGCGGCGCGGGCCGACGCCGCCAGGGCTCGGCCCAGCGCCGGCCGTGTGATCAGCTCGGCGACGGCCGCCGCCATCGCCCCGGCATCGCCCGGATCGACGAAGAGGGCGCCGCCGGCGCCGACGGCATCGCGGTGCATCGGGATGTCGGACAGGACCTGGGGCGTCCCGGCCGACGCCGCCTCGAGCACCGCATTGGGCTGGCCCTCGACCCGGCTCGCCGAGACGAACAGGGAAGCGGCCCTGATCCAGGCCCAGACGTCAGGCCGGAAGCCGGCGAAATGAACATTGGTCGCGATTTCCAGCTCGGCCGCGAGCGCCCTGAGCCGCCCCTCTTCTGGCCCCGTGCCGAGGACGGCGAGCAGCAGATCGGGAAAATCGCGCCGGAGCAACGCCACTGCGCGCAGCACCGCCTCGATCCGCTTGCCGGGCACCAGTCGGGCCACCGTCACGATCAGCGGGCGCCTGCCGGCCGCGCGTTCGGCGGCGAGCGCCGGCGCGGCACGGATCGCGTCATGATCGAGGCCGTTGGCGACGATCGTTCGGTGCGGGTGATCGGGCCAGACCGCGAGGCCCGCCTCGCTGTTGGCGACCACGACATCGGCGAACCGGCCCAGCCACGAGCGCGCGCGCTCCTTCAGGCTACCGCGATAACTCGCCGGCGCCGTTCGTTCCGAAAGCACCCAGGCTCGCCGCGTGGCGAGCGCGACGGCGCCGCCGAGGATGTCCATCTGCGGAAGCCAGGTGTGGATCAGCTGGGCGCGGCTGCGGCGGGCCGCGCGCGCCAGCTGCGCGACCAGCCGGGGATCGTGATTGCCGGCGGCAGCGATCGGGAAGCAGGCAATCCCTTGCGCGGCCAGGCTCGCCTCCTCGTCCCCGGCGAAGCGGCTGAACAAGGCGATTCCGAGCCCACGCTCGACGAGCCGGGGCGCGAGCTGGCGAAGCTGCCGCTCCGCGCCGCCGCCGCGCAGGCTGGGGATGCAGAGCAGGATTCGGATTTCCGGATCAGTCGGCATGCCGGCCCGCCACCAGGTCGAGACAGGCCGGCGGGGCCGGACCGAGCCTACGTTGCAGCCGGCGCCCCAGCGCCTTCGCCCGGAAACCGACGTCATAAAGAGCGCGGGCAAGCGGCACCGGCAGCCGGGCGAGGCCGAGAATCAGGCGCTCGGTGAATCGGGGCCGCCGCGGATGGAGGCCGGGCAGCGCGCGCAGCGCCGCCAGATCGCCGGCGCGGGCGGCGGCGCGGACGCTGAGGCGCAGGCGATGGTCGACGAAAAGATCGATGGCGGCGCGCCTCGCCGCGCTCTCGATCCCCGGATAGCGTTCGGCGACCAGAGCCATGACCGGCCCGAGATCGCCGAGCCGGCGAAGCGGAACCGGCCGGTGCCGCCACATGTCCTGGCCGGTGAGGCCGCCGGTGCCCAGCCGGTAGATGGCGGTGAAGCGGGTCGAGGCCGCCACCGGGCGCTCGAGCGCTATCCGCGCCCAATAGGCGCTGTCCTCGCCGTCGAGGCCGCCGCCGAAGCCGCCGAACGCGGCATAGGTGGCGCGGGGGATGGCCGCGGTGCTCGCGCAGAGGACCGGGGCGCCGCTCGCCTCGCGCTCGAAATAGTCGATCAGCGCGATCTCGGGCGGGTCCGGGCCCGCCGGCGGGTCGGGCTCGCCGCGGCCGCGGCGGACGAAGGCGGTGCCGATCAGCCCGGCCCCGGGAAAGCGGCGGCGAATGCGGTCGAGCTCGGCGAGATGATCGGGCAGCCAGAGATCGTCGGCATCGAGGAAGGCGATCCAGTCGTGGCGCGCTGCCTCGATGCCGGCGTTGCGCGCCGGGCCGGGGCCGGCATTGGCTTGGCTCAGCATCCTGATTCGGGGGTCCCGGAACGAGGCCACCGCATCGCTGCTGCCGTCGATCGAGCCGTCGTCGACCACGATCAGCTCGAAGTCCTGCCGACTCTGCCCGAGCACGCTGGCGATCGTGTCGGCGACGGTGTGGCGCTTGTTCCACAGCGGAATGACGATGCTGAACAACGCCGGTCCGCCGCTAGCCGCGCGCCGCTGCGGGGCGGGCCGCGCGGTGGTCGCACAGGCGCCCGTCTTCCAGGCGCAGGATTCGGTCGCAGCCGGCGAGCGCGGACTCGCGATGGGCGACGATGACGATGGTGATGTCGCGGCCGGCCTCGGCCACCGCAGCGATCACCTCGTCTTCGGTTTCGCGGTCGAGATGGCCGGTCGCCTCGTCGAAGATCAGGATGTTGGCGCGCTTATAGAAGGCCCGGGCGATGGCGATGCGCTGACGCTGGCCGCCCGACAGCCACGAGCCGCGGTCGCCGACATTGGTCGCATAGCCGTCTGGCAGGGTGTCGATGAAGGCATGGATGCGGGCCAGCCCCGCCGCTTCGCGCACCCGCGCCATGTCGATGTCGGCCGCCGCCTCGGCGAAGGCGATATTGGCGGCGATCGAGGCGTCGGCGAGATAGATGGTCTGCGGCACATGGGCGATCTGCGCCTGCCAATCGGGCCGGCTGGAATCGTCCAGCCGGCGTCCGTCGATCCGGATCTCTCCGGCGGTCGGCTCCAGCAGCCCCATCAAGAGGTCGAGCAGGCTGCTCTTGCCGCTGCCGGTCCTGCCGGCAAGGCCGATCCGCTCGCCCTTGGCGATGGTGAGGCTGATCTCGCGCAGCGAATATTCGCCGCCGGGCCGGCGCAGGCTGACCCGGTCGAGCGTGACCTCGCTCCGGAACGGCCGGGGATCGGCAATCCGGCGGGCGGCGACGGTTTCGGCGTTCAGCAGCAGCAGCAGGTCGTTGACGGCGTGGCGATGGCCGCTGGCCTGGGTCCAGGCGATATGGGCCGTGTTGAGCAGCGGCAGCAGGCGCTGGGCGCCGAGCGCGAGCGCGCCGAGGATCGGCAGAGCGGCGGCAATCCCGCCCGGCTGCCGGCTCATCTGGAGGGCGAGCAGAGCGATGAGGACGATTCCGGCCGCCTCCAGCACGTAGCGCGGCGCAGCGGCGGCGAAGCCGATCGATTCCTGGGCGCGGCGGTAGGCGCGGTCGAGCCGGCGGAATTTCTCCTCGAACACCTCCTGGCTGTGATCGAGCAGGATGTCGCGGATCGCGCCCAGCCCCTCCTGCACCGCCTGCATCCGCGCCGAGGCGAGCGCGGCGGTGGTCCGCGACGCGACGCGCAGCCGGCCGGCCAGGGCGTAGCTCGCCGCGATATAGCCGAGCATCGCGACGGCGGCGGCAGCGGCGGCGGCCGGAGCGATCGCGGTCAGCAGGCAGATGATCGCCAGCGCCATCACCGCGGCGGTGGTCCCCTGCATCAGCGGCAGCAGCACCTGGTGGGTCAGCACCTGGACCTTGTCGATGCCGGCGAGGATCATGCTGGGATTGCGGCTGATGTAGAGGCTGTAGGGCTGGCGAAGCATCCTGGCGAAGATCGCCGTGCCGACGTCATGGCCGACCGCATAGCCGAAGCGATGGGTCAGCCGGTGGATGGTGAGGCGCGCGGCGGCGGAAAGGAGGATTGCGGCGGCGAACAGGAGGGTCGCGCGAAGCGCGAGGTCGCCGCCGTAGCCGGGCCCGGCAATGGCGAGGAACAGGCCGTAGCCGGGAAGATGGGCGGCCCGGCCGGGATCGGAGAGCAGGGCGACGAAGGGCAGCACCGCGCCGATCGTGATCGTCTCCGCAACCGCTCCGGCCAGCATCATCGCCGTCACCAGGCCAAGCTGGCCGCGGCGGGCCGCGGGCAGGGCGCGCGCGAGCGCGGCCAGCGTCGCCGGCAGCGATTCAGCGAGACGGGCTTCCCTCCTGCGCATCGCGGCGAGCATAGAGGAGCGGCTGTAGAATTGAAGTCAGCGGCGCGGACGCGGCCTTTGGTCGCCCCAATCGTGGCCCGAGCCGAAGCCGGTCCAGTTGGCGGGCGAGATGGCGGCGAGGAAATGGAGGGCCCGCCCGCCATATTCCTCGCGATAGGCGCCCTGGAAGGCGACCGCGTCGACGACGAGCAGCACTGCGAGCAGCAGCCCGAACGCCTTGATCTGAATCGCCAGCATCGGCCCTCTCCCGGCGGAAGTTCCGGTGCGGCGATTCTAGGGAGCTGTGGTTGCCAAGGGGTTAAGGCGAATGGGGATGTTGGACAGGGCTGGACCCGCGTTTATCTATAATCTCAACGCCGTACCAATGGCGCGCACCCGTCTCGACCCGAATGCATCTGTCGTGGCCGCAGCGAAATGGCGAACCCGATAATCTGCTTCCACGCCCAGGCGCTCACTCGAAGGTGGCGCGCTGCTGCAACCCTATTCCAATGTCCGCTATGGTGGAAAGCGGACGTGTCGCCTCCTGGAGTTCACCAGCGGCGGAATTGAACCTAGGAGCATTCATTCAAGATTGCGTCGACGACGCGATCGACGGGCGCTGTCGCGTCGATAAGGACTGCGTCGCTTGGCAGATCTTCTCTGGTTGCGTGCAAGCGCCTGATCAGACGCTGCTCAGCGGGTCTGCTGCCCCACTCGGTCTCCGGACGACCAGCGAGCCTTGCGTTGAGCGTGTGAAGGTCCACCTCGAGGACGAAGACCCGATCGAAGACATCAATGAAGCGGTAGAAGTTTCGCGAGCCGCCACAGAAGAAGGTTTCGGCAGGGCCTTGGTCGGCAGCCAAGGCCCTTATCTTGTTCACGTCCCAAATGTGATGCTCGTGGGCATGCCCCTCCAATGGCTCGCCGGTCGCGGGGTCGCCTTGGTAGGCGAGTTCCGTGTCGCCGTTGATCGCGTGATACCCGCGCTCGCGCAGTTCGTTGCAGATTGTCGTTTTGCCTGAGCAGGACACGCCCTCGATCAGATAGTTTCTCCTGCCCATCCTTCGCTCTTAGCGCATCTGTTCTCGACGGTGGAACGGCAAACCTTGCTGCAGAGGTCCGCAATGGGTCGAAAGCAGCCACCAGCAGCCAAAGGAAAAAGGGTGTCACCGGAGCGCTACCGGCTGCAACAACCCATAGAAATCAATGGCTTGTCAAGGACCCGTGGCGAACCATGAGCGGTTCGCCACGGCTAGCCGATTGAAATCTAAAAGGTATGGTGGACAGGGCTGGATTCGAACCAGCGTACGGGAAACCCGGGCAGATTTACAGTCTGCTGCCTTTAACCACTCGGCCACCTGTCCAGTGGAGCGCGATATAGGAAGGCGGCTCCCTTGGCGAAAGCCGCCCGCCCTGTCAACGCGTTAGGCCGCCGGCCAGAGCGCGGTCATCGCCTCGGCGAAGGCGTGCCACCATGCGGTGCCCATCACCGCCATCATCGCGACCTGGCTCGCCACCATCAGCGCCCCGCCATAGAGCCAGACGCGGTGGATTCGGCCCCGGCTGGCGAGATCGTAGGCCATGCCGGCGAGGATGATGAGGTCGGGCCCGAAGATGAAGCTGAACGGCGCCGACGCCTGGATCGGGCCGAGCGGGATGCGCGCGATCGCGGCCCCGAGCAGGGCGGAATTGGAGAGCAGGATCAGCCGCTTGTGGGTGCCCGCGAAATTGCGCCAGCGGACCGCGAAGAAGATCGTCACCGCGAAGCTGTTGATCGCGAAAAACGGCACGGCGTAGAAGACATAGGGGTCGCCCAACCCCCTGAAGCCGCCGTGCATCGCCGCGATCGCGGCGAGATTGCCGAGCAGGACCATCGCCGCCGCGACCCCGGCGCCGAAATAGCCGAGCCGGCGATGGAGACGAAGGTTGCGGGCGGCGATCAGCAACGGCTGGACCACCATCAGCGCGATCCAGGCGGTGAACACGCCGCCGTGGAGCATCAGCAAAGTGCCGATCTCAGGCGTCGTCGGCGGCGCAACCATCCAGCGCGAGAAATAGAAGGTCGGAGCGAAGCCCCAGACCACCGTCGCCGCGATGGCGGCGCCCATGAGGCTGTAGAAGGCGCGGTCGTTCCTGAGCCGGACGGCGGCCGGCGATGCGATGGTGGCCATCTTCCCTCCCCCGGACCCCTTGTTGCGCCTTGCCTAACATCGGCGCCCTCGTCATGGGAAGGGCGATGCGACGCAAGGCCCGCCAGGCGACTAAGGCCGAGAACCGGCCCCGCTTCTGGGGCCGCCACGCGGTCGCCGCGGCGCTCGCCAACCCGGCGCGCGAGGTGGTCCGGCTGTGGGCGACTCGCGAGGCGGCCGCCGGGCTCGAATTCGGCGCGGTCCCGGTCACCTATGCCGATGTCGCCGATCTCGGCCGGATGGTGCCGCGCGACGCGCCCCACCAGGGCGTCGTCGCCGAGGTCGAGCGATTGGACGACATCCTGCTCGCCGACCTGCTCGACGGCGCCGCGGAGGGGCGGCCACTGGTCGTCCTCGACCAGGTCACCGATCCCCACAATGTCGGCGCGATCCTGCGTTCGGCCGCCGCCTTCGCCGCGCTCGGCCTGGTCACCCAGGATCGCCACGCCCCGCCCGAATCGGGCGCGCTCGCCAAGGCGGCGTCGGGGGCGCTCGAGACCGTTCCCTGGGTCCGCGTCGTCAACCTCGCCCGGGCGCTCGAGGAGATCGCCGAGGCAGGCTACTGGCGGATCGGGCTCGCCGGGGAGGCGGAGACCGCGCTCGCCGAGGCGCTCGGCCCGCCCCGGGTCGCGCTCGTCCTCGGCGCCGAGGGCGAGGGCCTGCGCCAGAACACGGCCGCCCATTGCGACGCCCTCGCCCGCCTCCCGATCACCGGCATCGAGAGCCTCAACGTCTCCAACGCCGCCGCGATCGCCCTCTACGCGGCGACGCTATAGAAAACAGTCACTTGGAAAATAGGGACTGTCCCTATTTTCAGTCCTCGGGCGCGATCTGGACCCTGAGGCCGTCGAGCGCGGCGGTGAACTCGATCTGGCAGGAGAGGCGGCTGGTTGCGATCTTGTGGTCGGAAGTGTCGAGCAGATCGTCCTCGTCGGGCTTGCGCGGGCCGAGCCGATCGAACCAGTCGGGGTCAACATGGACATGGCAGGTCGCGCACGAGCAGCAGCCGCCGCACAGAGCGAGCAATTCGTCGAAGCCGTTGTCGCGGATATTCTCCATCACGCTCCAGCCGGCGCGCGCTTCGAGCGTCCGCTCGGTGCCGTCGCGGGTGACGATGGTGAGGCTGGGCATGCGGATCCTTGGCAAGAAAGGGGATGCGTTCGCCGCGCCCTATGCTAGGCGGCGGAGGCGAGCGCAAGGCGGGAGCGGAGATGGGTATTACGGCCAGGGACCTTAAGAGATCGCTTCGGGCGCTGGCCCGGATCGAGCCCGCTTTCGCGGCGGCGCTGGAGCGGGTCGGCCTGCCCGAGCCGCGGATCGGCGAGCGCGGCTACGTCACCCTCCTCCGCGCGATCGTCGGCCAGCAGGTCTCGGTCAAGGCGGCGGCGGCGATCTGGGCGAAGGTCGAGGCGGCGACCGGCGGCGCCGGCGATCCCGCCAACATGGCGCGGACCAGCGACAAGGCTCTGCGCGCCGCCGGCCTCTCCCGCCAGAAGATCGCTTATGCGAAGAGCCTCGCCGAGGAGGTGCTTTCGGGCCGGCTCGACTTCGCCAATCTCCCCGCCGACGACGAGGAGGCGATTCTCCATCTCACCGCGGTCAAGGGGATCGGCCGCTGGACCGCCGAAATCTACCTCTTGTTCGCCGAGGGCCGCCCCGACGTCTTCCCGGCGGGCGACCTCGCCGTCCAGATCGAGCTCGGCAACATCATGGGCCTGGAGGGCAAGCCGACCGAAAAAGCGGTCCGCGAGCTCGCCGAACCCTGGCGCCCCCATCGCGGCGCCGCCGCCGTCTTCGCCTGGCACCACCGCCGGCAGAGCGACATATTGGCGAAGGGCTGAATAGGGGACTGTCCCCTGTTTGTCAGGCGCTGCGCGCGCGACGCCGCTCCTGCAGCCGCTCGCGGAGCAGGGCGTCGAGCTCGTCGAGGGTGAACGGCTTTTCGAGCACCGCCGCCTCCTCGCCGGCGGCGGCGCGAAGCGCCCGCAGGGCGGCGTGGCCGGTCGAGAAGACGATCGGCAGATCGGGGTCGATCGCGGCGATCGCGCGCGCCGTCTCGGCGCCGTCCATGCCGGGCATGACGTAATCGAGGATGACGAGGCTTGGCGGCTCGGCGGCATTGAGGGCGGCGAGCGCGGCTTCGCCGTCGGCCGCCTCGCCGGTCCGATAGCCGAGCTCGTGGAGCGCGCGGACGATCGTCGCGCGGACCGGGGGATCGTCGTCGACGACCAGGATCGTGCCGGCTTGAGCCACCGAGGAAAGCCAACCCGCGCCGGGGCGCGGCGGTTCCCTATTCCGCCGCCTCGCGCAGGAAGCCGGATTCGCGGAGCTGGGCGAAGGCGTCGGGATAGCCGTAATCGACAACCGCACGCAGTCGGTAGGAGGCGGCGGCGGGCGGCCGGCGGGCCGGCACCGGCGCCGGGGCGATGATCCGCGGCCGCCCCGACGGGCGCCGGACGACCATGTCGCGAAACCATTCGCCGACATAGGTGCCGTCGAAACGGTGCACCCGGCAGCCGACGATCCGGCCCAAGGGCATGCCGTCGAGATCGTAGATGTTGGTCTCGAACACGAAGCCGACGGGCTCGCCGCCGGTGCTGTACACATACATCGCCACTAGATCATTTCCCCCACGCGACCCGCGCGGCAGGCCTGCCCCGCCCGCGCCGCCATCCTGTCGCAACCGGCGGGGAGTGGGAAGTCGGGAACAAGGCGGGCTGCGACGACTTGTTTTCCCCGGGCGGCGGGCGGAATATGGCGGCCGACGCAGGAGCGTGCGCGAGGCGCATCAAGTCGTTGCAGGAGCGTAACAAATGAAGCAATCGAGGCCCATCTCCACCGCGCTGGCGCTGGTGCTGGCGGCGGCGACGCCGGCTGCGGCGCAGAACAGCAGCGCCGAACCGCCGGCGGCGGGAACCGCGGCGAACCCGCCCAAGACGGAGCCCGCGCCGCCCGCGCCGGCACCGCCGCCGGCGGCGACGCCGGCGCCGGTCACCGTCGAGCCGGCCCAGCCGGTGATCGTCACGCCCCCAGTCCAGGCCGCGCCGCCGCCGGTGACGATCCAGCCCGACGTCGCCTATCCGAACGGCTTCGCCGACCCGGCCGATCCGTTCGCCAACGACCTTTCGCTGAGCTACCGCCAGCGCGAGGGCTTTCCCTGGGGCCTGCTCGGCCTGCTCGGCCTCCTGGGCCTGATCCCGCTGATCCGCGGCAACGGGCGGGTGCGCACCGTCTATGTCGAGCGCGACGACGAGCCCCGCCGGGTCGTCCGCCGCGAGCGCATCGACGAGGAATAGAAAAGAGGGACTGTCCCTCTTTTTAGCGGGCGTCGACGAGGACGATCTCGGCGTCGCCGAGCGCGCCGATCGTCAGCCTTGCTTCGCCGGTGACGGCGACTCCGTCGCGGGGCTCGGCGCGGACGCCGTTGACCTCGATCGGGCCGCCGACCGCGACCAGATAGAGATGGCGCGACGGATCGGGGCTCAATTCGGCGCTTTCGCCCGCCGCCAGCGTCGCGCCCATCACCCGCGCCGCCGCGTTGATCTTCAGCGCGCCGACATCCGCATCGAAGCCGCTCGCCAGCGTCACGAACCGCCCCGAGCGGTCCGCTTTGGGAAAGCGCATCGCCCCCCAGCCCGGCTCGGCCCCGGGCCGGTCGGTCTCGACCCAGATCTGGAACAGGCTGGTCGCCTCGTCCTCGAGATTATATTCGGCGTGGCGGACGCCGGTCCCGGCGCTCATCACCTGGACGTCGCCGGCCTGGGTACGCCCCTTGTTGCCCAGCGAATCCTGATGGGTGATCGCGCCCGAGCGGACGTAGGTGACGATCTCCATGTCGCGGTGCGGGTGCGGCGGGAAGCCGGACCTGGCGGCAATCTCGTCGTCGTTCCACACCCTTATCGCGCCCCAGCCCATGCGGGCGGGATCGTGATAGTCGGCGAACGAGAAATGGTGGCGGGCGTTGAGCCAGCCATGGTCGGCATGGCCGAGCGTTTCGAACTTGCGGATGTCGATCATCGGTAAATCCCTTGCTTGGCCGTCATTCCCGCGCAAGCGGGAATCCAGCTTCTTGTTCTTGATAGCAGCGCCGGAAGCGAAGCCTGGATCCCCGCTTGCGCGGGGATGACGGAGCTGGGCTTCAGGCCGCCAGCGCGAGCTCTTCGCGCGCGATGATGGCGAGCGCGTCGCCGGCGGCGGCGATCGCCGCTTCGGCCGCGTCGGGCCCGAAAGCGAGCTTCTCGGCGCGGACGAAGGTGACGTCGTCGATCCCCATGAAGCCAAGCAGAATGCGGATGTGCGGCTCCTGGCCGTCCATCGCCGCGCCGGGGCCGTCGCTGTAGAAGCCGGCGCGGCTTTCGATCACCACCGCTTTCTTGCCCGTCAGCAGCCCCTCGGGGCCACTCTCGGTGTAGCGGAAGGTGATTCCGGCGCGCAGCACATGGTCGAACCAGGCCTTGAGCGTCGAGCTCATCCCGAAATTGTACATCGGCGAGGCGATGACGACCAGGTCCGCGGCGGCGAGCTCGGCGACCAGCGCGTCGGACAGGGCGCGCGCCTCATGCTCGGCGGCGCTCGCGGGCGTGCCCTTGATCGCCGCGACGGTGGCGGCGGTGAGGTGCGGCAGCGGCTCGGCGCCGACGTCGCGGCGGACGATCTTCGCCTTGGGATGGGCCGCGGCGAGCTGCGCCGCATGCGCCTCGGCGAGGCGGCCGGAAACGGACTGGGCGCCGTTGGCGCTGCTGGTGACGATCAGGATGTTGGTCATGGCTTGGCACTCCGCCTGGATTTGCCAGGCGGATATGGGCAGGCCGGAGCGTTGCCGGTAGCCCTTGGTCAGACAACCCGGCGTTGCGGAAACCGCAACGCTAGCTGCCCCGTCTCCGCACCGGCACCCGCTCGGTCTGGATGCTGTTCACGGCGCCGGTCCGCGACTGCGCGGTCGTATAGACCGCGACCACATCGAGCTCGGTCGGGCTCTGGATGACGAAGAAGCCGGTCCAGAACGGCCCGTGCGGGATCGAGGCCGCGTCGAGCGCACGGGTGATCATCCCGCAATCGACGTCGGTCGCGCCATCCTCGCCGATCCGGAAGGGCGAGGTCAGCGGGGTGTGGCCGCCGGGGGCGCCGGTCGGGGCGATCACGACCTTGTAGACGAACGGCACCGCCTCGCCCGACGGATTGTGGACGTTGATCGCGGTATAATAGGTGCCGGGCGCGACCGCCGGGCTCAGCGTCGGCCGGGCGTTGGTCCCGCAGACATATTTGACCGCATATTCGTTGCGCCCGCCCGATTGGGCGGCTGCGGGCGCCGCCGCGAGCGCCAGGACGAAAAAAGCGGCGGCGGCGCGGATCATCGTTGTCGAGCGCATGGCATCCCCCTTTTGCAGCACGCCTCGGCCCCCGAAGGCGCAACCCCATGATACGCCGATCGCCGGGCCGCGTCGACAGGCGCCGCGCCAGTGCGCCCGCGAAAACCGGTTGCGGCGAGGCACGCAATGGGTTAGGTGAGCGTTTCGGATATTGACCAGTTTGATATAAGGGTGTTGCGGAATATGGAACCGGCTGTCCCCGATCTGCTCGACGTCCTGGCCTTTGCCGAGGTCTATCACAGCGGCTCCTACACCGCCGCGGCCGAGCGGATGGGCCTGTCGAAGCCGGTCATCTCCCGCCGCATCGCCAGGCTCGAGCAGCGGCTCGGCGCGCGCCTCTTCACCCGCACCGCCCGCGGCGCCGACCCGACCGAGATGGGCAGCATCTATTACGCCCGGATCAGCAAGATCCTCGCCGATTTCGAGGATGCGCGCGAGGTCGTCGCCAGCGCGATGAACCAGGTCGCCGGCCGGATCCGGCTGTCGGCGCCGCTCTCCTTCGGAATCTCCTATCTCGCCGAGGCGCTCGCCGATTTCGCCCGCGAATATCCCGAGGTCGAGCTCGACACCGAGTTCACCGATCACAAGGTCGATCTCGTCGGCGGCGGCTACGATCTCGCCGTCCGCATCGGCCGGCTCGCCGATTCCGCCCTGGTCGCCCGCCGAATCGCCCCGGTGAAGAAGGTGGCGATCGCCAGCCCGGCCTATCTCGACGCGAACGGCCGCCCGGCGGTCCCGGCCGATCTCGCCCACCACGAGGCGCTGCTCTACGGCAACGAAATCTGGCGCTTCCGGAACGGCGAGCGGTGGGAAACGGTCCACGGCAAGCTCAGGATGCGGAGCAACAACGGCGAAATGCTCTGCGTCGCCGCCGAGAACGATCTCGGCGTCTGCCTGCTGCCGACCTTCATCGCCGCCGACTCGTTGAAGGACGGCGCGGTCGAGCAGATCCTGCCCGGCTACGAGCTCGACGAAGGCGCGCTTTACGCGATCATGCCCCCCGGCCGCGCGGTCACCGCCCGGGTCCGCGCATTGGTCGAGTTCCTCGCCAAGCGCTTCGGCCCCGACCCGACCTGGGACCCGTGCTGGCAGGCCGGCAAGCAGGCGGCCGGAGCCCCAGTCGAGGTCTAGGAGGGATGCGGCCGGGACGCTAAGAAGCGGCGCGCCCGCGCGGCGATCGCGCGACACAAGGAGCCCGCAATGGCCGACGATTCGCCTCCCGACCGCCTCTCCAACAATCCCAGGAGCCCGCATTTCGACATGGCCGCGCTGCAGCGCGGCATCGGCATTCGCTTCAAGGGCCGCGAACGCGCCGACGTCGAGGAATATTGCGCCTCGGAAGGCTGGATCCGGGTCCAGGCGGGCAAGGCGGTCGACCGCCACGGCATGCCGGTGACGGTGAAATTGAACGGCGAGGTCGAGACCTGGTGGCGCGACCAGAGTGGGGCGGAAGACGAAGAATAGCCAGACTACACCCAATCCTCCCCTGAAAGGGAAGGGGAACCGGCGAAGCCGGTGGAGGGGTATCAGCGGCTACAGAAGAGGCGCTGACGCTGATACCCCTCCACCAGCCTTCGGCTGGTCCCCCTCCCCCTCAGGGGGAGGAGTTGCGATCAGACCGAGAGCGGCGGCACCCCCTCCACGACCCGCTGAGCCAGGAGCGGCGCCTCGCCCGGTCGCCACAGCGGGACGCGATGCAGGACCCGGTAGACGAGCGGGCCGCCGTCGGCGCGCTCGGCCCGCTCCAGCGGCCGCGGAATGCAGACGAACTCGGTCTCGAGCGCGTCGGCCGCGACCCTCACCGCCGCATAGCCGTGCCCCGCGAAGTCGGCGAAGTCGATATGCGGCGCAACCTCGGGATTGGAAAGCGCCCGCGCCGCCGCGGGATCGTTCGTCTCGTGCAGCTTCAGGGCGGCGCGGACGCCGTGCCGGACGGTCATGTCGAGCGCGGGCGCGATCGTCCCGTCCGGCCGGTCGTGGACGATCAGCGCGCGTAAGGGGCGGTCGCGCGGGAGGGTCAGCTCCATGACCTCGGCCAGGCCCTGCGCCGAGACCGAGCCGGTGACGAACTCGACCGCGACCGGCTCGAAGGCATTCGGCGGCAACGCTTTCGAGAAGCGCCCGGCCCAGAAGCTGTGCTTGTCGCCCGCCAGAATGGCGAGGCCGGTGATGCCCTCGCGCTGCAACAGGTCGGCGATCTCGCCATGGTCGAGGTTGGAGCCGCCGTTCATCAGGCCGTAGCCGGTTCCCGCCCAGCCGGCGCGGAGCGCTTCGGGCAGGTTGTGGACGTCAGTCCGCCAGCGCAACGTGCCGAACGAGTGGCCCCATAATTTCCACGGCTTGCGCGAGCCGCGCAGCTGCGCCTTCAGCCACGCTTTCTGCTCGCTGCCGAGATAGGATTGCCGGGGCTTGTCGCGCTGCGGATTGGGCAGGTCCTGGCCGCCATAGCGGACCGTCGCCGGCGCCCCGCCGGGACGGTCGCGGCCGTCGTCGAGAATGTCCGCTACCTCCTCCGGGATGCACAGCGGGACCCCGGCCGGCGGGAAGGGGAAGTCCGCCGGCGGGCTCTGGAACGAGCGGTTGTCGGTCAGGATCAGGTCGGCGTTGCGCCCCCAGGCGAGCGTTCGGCTGATGACGAGGCTGCGCAGCGCGGCGAGGTTGTTGGGCTCGAGCCCGAGGCCCAGATCGTCGAACCGCTCGAGCGGGGCATCCTGCACCGCCGGCGCCGCGAAGCGGTCGAACGCCACCCCCCTGGGCTGGCGGACGCGGGCGGGCTGATATTCGAACCAGGCCTGGTTGGCGGCGACCTTCCTGGTCTGCGCGGGCCGAACCTCGCCGTTGAACACCTGCTGGCTCTGCCAGGCCTGCCAGGAGAATTCGTGATTGTCCCAGACGGGCACGAACGGCCAGCGGGCGCGCGCATCCTGGAGATCGGGGTCGGTCAGATAGGCCCGGTAGGCGGTGCGATAGTCGGCGAGGCTGACCGGGACGTGGAAGTCCGCGATCCGCTCGCCCTGCGGGTAGCGGATGAGGTCGCGCAGGCGGCGGCCGCGCTTGATCCCGCCCGGAACCTCGTCGGGATACCAGACCAGCTCGTAGATGAAGTCGCCGAGATGGAGGACGAAGGAAAGCCGGTCCCCGGGCGCCGCCCGTTCGTCTTCCCAGATCATCCGGCGATAGGCATTGAGGGCGCCCTGGGTCGGGTCCTGGCAGCTGACGAAAGCGAAACGGAACGGCCGCCCGTCATCCTCGGCCGGTGCGGTCACGGTCCGGCCGATCCGGCTGCCGTTGCCGGCCTCGTCGACGAACCGGTACCAATAGACGCGTCCCGGCCGAAGCCCGGCGGCGAGGATCCGGCAGGTCCAGTCGCTCGCCGCATCGACCCGCGCCGCGCCGCGCGCCGCGATCCGGCGGAAGGCCTCGTCCTCGGCGACCTCGACGGTCAGCCGGTGCGCGCTCGCGCCCGGGTCCGGCGCCCGCCGGGTCCACAGGATGACGCTGCGCGAATCGGGATCGCCGGAAGCGACGCCCTGGGGATAAAGGTCGCGCCGCTCGCGCCAGGCCGGCGCCGCAGCGCCCGCCGAACCGAAAGCCAGGGTGGCACCCATGGCCGCGGCCAGCCGGGTGAATTCGCGTCTGGTGAGCTCCATCGCGCTTCTCGCTCCTTCAATGGCCCACCATCGACCAGCGAAGCGGGAGCGCCCCGACGCACGCTACGCAGCACCACAGTGAAGGCCGGCGGCTTCGCCGTCAACGGTCAGGGTCCAGCCTAAATTGGCGGCGATCAATGCCAGCAATTACGGAGTCATCCCGGCGGAGGCCAGGACCCATGAACACCGCCACGTGAAAAACAGGCGCCGGCACTGTCGCCAATTTCGGGCCGCTCAGAGGTCATGGGTCCCGGCCTTCGCCGGGATGACTCCCCTTTCTGCGCCAAACAGGAAATTCCAATCGAGACCGGACCCTAGGCCGAGCGCCGCGCCTTATCGAGCTTGGCCCGCTCCGCGGCCGCCGCCCGGAAGAACCGGTCGAGGTCGCGCCCCTTTGCCCGGCGGCCGATATTGTCGACGAAATGCTGGCCGAGCCGGCGGTAGCTTTCGAACTGCGATTCCGAAAAGAACTGGTCGCCGGTGGTCTCGTGCGGGAAGGTCTCGCTCTCCGCCGCGTAGGAGACGACGTCGACCGGCAGGTCGCGGCCGAAGAAGCTCGGCTTGATGTAGAGGATCGTCCCGGCGAGCTTGTCTTCGGGATAGTCGATCGTGCCGATCGCCCAGGCGAATTGCGGATCGGGCTGGAGCGGCTTCTTGCGGCTCGAAATGCGCATGAACGGGAATTCGATCGAGACGTCGAAGTCGATCTTCACCTTGCGGATCGCGGCGCCGAGATCGGCAAAGGCGCAATCGGGGTCGGCGCCGGCGTCGCTGACGACGATGTAGCGGCAGCGGCGGCGGATCATCTCGTAAAGGCCGAGATTCTCGAAATGGCCGCCGTCGGACAGGTAGATGTCGAGGCCGCGGTCGTCGGTCGAGCCGGCCATCTCGCGCAGCAGGGCGCGCAGCGAATTGTCGGGGCTCGAGCGGTTCAGCCCGTCCTGCTTGAGCGTGTCGGCGCGGCCCGGATTGGGCAGCCAGGCGCCGAGCCGGACGTTGAACAGGGTCATCAGGAAGGCGGTGGCCGGCGAGCTGTGATAGCCCATGTTCGGGCTTGCCGCCGCGCCCGAGATCGACATCGCCGTGGCAAGGGTGATTCCGGTGGTGGTGCCGAGCGCGAGGTCGGGCTCGCTGCCGCCATAGACGACCGAATCGACATAGGCGCCGGCGCGGATGCCCGGCTCCGCCTTTTCCAGGTCGAGCATGCCGCTGCCGCAATAGAGCGGCGAGATGATGAACGGCTCGGCCTTGCGCTCCTGCCAGGCGAGATTCTGGGTCGCGGTGACGTTGAGCGCGGTGTTGACGACCGGATAGAGGACGGCCGGCCCTTCCGCCGGCCTCAGCAGGTGCATGCGGATATTGTCGGCCGAATCGAAGCCGGTGAACTCGTCGGGGCAGCGGCTCGGCCGGGCCGCGCCGAGGAAGGCGCGGGCGAGGCGGTTGCGGTAGAGCCCGTTCAGCGAGAAGCGGTTGACCTGGATGTGGCGGCCGAAGAACCACAAAAGGCCGAGCAGGAGGACGAGCATCGCGAGATGCGCGACCACCGTCCGGTCGAGCCATTCCGGCGCCACCACCCCCTCCAGCCACTGGCCGATCGGCTCGACGAAGAGATCGGCCAGATTGGCTTCGAGCCGGCCGACCAGGAAGAACAGGCAGACCAGGAAGACGAAGGTGGCGAGAGCGACGATCCAGCTCATCGGCAGGAACCGGATCAGAACCCCGGTGACCCCGCTTTGCTGGCCGCCGCTGCGCTCGCTTCGTCCGCCCGCGATCGCGCCGCCGCCGGCGATGAGGGTGATGATTCCCGAGGCCGAGATTTGCGAGCCGTTGAGATAGGGGCCGGCCAGCTCGTTGAACAGCAGCACCGAGGGGGCGAGGATCGCCCACAGCAGCATCGGCCGGATCTTGACCGCGGACAGGCGCGCCAGCCATTCGCGGTCGGCGTCCGGCTTGACCCTCCCGCCTTTGGACTTGCGAAAAGCGGCGAAGACGGCGGCGCCGAGCAGCGAGGCCGACATCAGCCAGAGCGGCGCCAGAGCGGTCAGGTAGATCCCGCTCGGCCCGCGCGGATCGGTGCCGTAGCCGAGCCGGTTGAGCAAGGCAGTGCCGAGAGCGACCCAGATCGAGGTGACCAGGACCGCCGAGGGCCAGACGATGAAATCGCGGATGAAGGTGCCGCGATGCCGGCCGGAGAGGAACAGCGCGCCGGCGAGGAGACCCGCGATCATCCCGCCGAACGACCAGATCGCCAGATCGAGGCCGTCGAACCATTCGAGGCCGCTGAACACCGGCAATTTGCGGACCTTCGTCGGCTGGTCGAACAGGTCCATCGAAAGGGCGAGCGTGCCGAGCACCGCCCAGACGATCAGCGGGTAGACGACCCGGTTGGAATGGTAGCGGTCGGCCTCGCCGGGATGGATTCCGAGCTGGTCGCGGTAGCTCGGCAGCAACCGCACCGTGGCGCAGGTCGCGACCGCGATCGCCAGCGCCGATCCGGCCAGCAGCACCGTCATGAAGACCGGGTCGAAGCCGGCCTCATGCGGGACCGAGCGGACGCCCTGCAGGAACAGGTTCGGGATCAGCACGACCGAGAGCAGCAGCGGCAGGAACAGCAGCCAGTTGACGAGGATGTTGCGGACCGAGATCGCCACCGCGGTCCAGGTATCGTGCGACTGGATCCCGACGCGCGGCGTGATGAAGTTCGAATTCTCGCGCAGCCGCTTGATTTCCCTGGGCTCGCGTTCGCGGGCCAGCTTCCCCATCACCTCGTCGGCGGCGGCAGGCGCCGGCTTCTGCTTCGCCTCGTCGTGCAGCCAGCGCTGCAGCCAGCTGCCGATATAGCCGCCGCCGGACACGGTGGAGAGATAGTGGAAGCGGGTCAGCAGCCCCTTGCGGCTGAGCGCCTGGAGGACTCCGAGCGCGAAGGCGGCGCTGCGGATGCCGCCCCCGGAAAGGCACAAGGCCGCCTGCCCGTTGTCCTGCACCTGCCGGTAATAGTCGTCGAGCGTCGCGGGCTTGGGCTTGTCCGGCCAGATCAGCTCATATTCGCGAAGCAGGACCTGCTCCGTCGTCACCGCTCTGGCCGAGGGCCGTCGGTCGTCGGGGCCCTTGTCGTCAGCTGCGCTCGCCATTCTTTCCCCCGAATCCAGGCCAAGTGCCGGAGTCGATTGCCCGAAGTCAGGAGATCATAGTCGGCATGAACTGGCAAGGACTCGCCGGCCAAAGCGGGAGATCGCAAGCAAGAAGGACCGAAAAAGCCGGACGGCGCCGGCGCAGCGGCGGTGCAGCCAACCGGTGCTCCCGTGCATTCTTGCCCGGTGAGGATCGCCACCTACAACGTCAACGGCATCAACGGCCGCCTTCCCGTCCTGCTCGATTGGCTCGCCGAGGCGCAGCCGGACATCGTCTGCCTGCAGGAGCTGAAGGCGCCCGACGACAGGTTCCCGGCCGCCGCGATCGAGCGGGCCGGCTATGGCGCGATCTGGCACGGTCAGAGCCGGTGGAACGGAGTCGCCATCCTCGCCCGCGGAGCTGAGCCGGTCGAGACCAATCGCGGCCTGCCGGGCGATCCGCAGGACAGCCATTCGCGCTACATCGAGGCGGCAGTGAACGGCATCCTCATCGGCTGCCTCTATCTACCCAACGGCAATCCGGTCGGGACGGCCAAGTTCGCCTACAAGCTCGGCTGGACCGAGCGGTTCATCGCCCGCGCCGCCGAGCTGGCCGGGCTCGATTGCCCGATCGTGCTGGCCGGCGACTACAACATCATCCCGACCGATCTCGACGTCTACAAGCCCGAGCGCTGGCTGACCGACGCCCTGTTCCAGCCCGAGCCCCGCGCCCAGTATCGGCGCCTGCTCAAGCAGGGCTGGACCGACGCCCTGCGCAAGCTCCACCCGGGCGAGCGCATCTTCACCTTCTGGGATTATTGGCGGAACAGCTTCGCCCGCGACGCCGGCATCCGCCTTTCCAGCACAGTGGGATCCGAAGCTTGGAATTCACGTGACTTGAAGTCGCGGC
>JADMIO010841945.1_pt1 | contig 68306 bp, 62 predicted proteins | sample 8958161 | NCBI WGS metagenome assembly JADMIO01 (sample SAMN16585339, study PRJNA669376) | soil metagenome | isolation source: Crop rotation soil | place: USA: Cullars Rotation, Alabama | collected 2011 | reverse complement strand
CGCGACAACTTGTCCACGTGGAATTCTAAGCTTAGGATCCCAATGTGCTGGAAAGGGCACCGTGCACGACCCGACGAGCGCCGCCGAGTTGGACCAGTCCTTTCGCGAGTACGCGCGCGACGCCGCGTCGTCGCAGCAGTGGATCTTCATCAACCTTCCCCTGAACCACGCGTTCACCTGCCCGCAGCTGATGACACACGACGAGCTGCAGACGCGCTTGGTGCCGTTGTTCGCGATGACGAAGCGCTTCTTGAACGGCGAGTACACGAATGGTCGATCACTGTGGTCCCGGGTGGCGCTGATCCAGATCGCCGACGAGCCCGACATCCATTGCACCGGTGCTTGGCAAACGCGCGTCGCCAACTTGGTCGACCAGGCTCACGAGCAGTTCCCAGGCATCAAGGTGATGGTGAACTACGTGTTCAACACGGCCGTCGGCGTTCCCAAAGCGTTGGATGTCGTCGGGGTCGACCCCTACTTCATGCCCGCTCCCGGCGGTGGTGGGCCGCGCGATTTCGACAACCAGGTCAACCCGAATGTGGAGAACGCCAAGAGGTCTGGCAAGCCGGTTGTGATCATCGCGCGCTCGTTCGCGAACGCGGTGAACACGCGCAGCCACACCGTGTGCAGTCAGTACGACCGGCTCCTCACGCCGACGCAGGAGAGCTACTACATCGCGCTCGCGCAGAGAGACCCGCAGATCCTCGGACTCATGTGGGGGTGGCTCTTCCAAGACTTCTACGTCGGCGCGTGCCGCGTTGCCTACAGCGGCGTCATCCACGACCCGAGTATCAGAGCGTTCCACCAGCAAGCCGGCCAACAGATCCGCAACGCGGCACCCGCACCGCCGCTGCCCTAGGGGCGACGACTACCCCGGGCTCGACTTGTCCTTCGCGGCTTGTTCCATCGCCTTCAGCCGCTCGAGGATCGGCATCGGCTGCTGGCCCACTTCGCCGAAGCGCGTCGCGATCTCGTCGACGCTCCAGCGCCCTTCCTTGCGCATCTCGCGCACCTCGGCCGGCTGGTTCCACACCGCGATCCGGCCGCCGTTGACGGTGTAGATCTGGCCGGTGACGTCGCGGCTGCGGTCCGACAACAAGAAGCACACCATCGGCGCGATGTCCTCCGGGTCGCCCATCTCCAACCCGAACGGCACCTGCCCCGACATGCGTGAGCGCGCAACCGGCGCGATGCAATTCGCGGTCACGCCGTACTTGTACATGCCGGCCGCCGCGCTTCGCACGAGCGACACGATGCCGCCCTTGGCGGCCGCGTAATTCGCCTGCGCGACGCTCGCCGCGAACGCACCCGACGTGAAGCCGATCATCGTGCCGCGCTTCTGCTCACGAAAGATCGGCGCCGCCGCGCGGAAGACGGTGAACGTTCCTTTCAAGTGCGTTTCGATGACCGGATCCCATTCGTCTTCCGACATGTTGAACAGCATGCGTTCGCGCAGGATGCCGGCGACGCATACGACACCGTCGATACGACCGAAGGTGTCGACGGCCGTCTGCACGATCGACGCGCCGCCGTCCATCGTCGTGACGGAGTTCGCGTTGGCGATCGCTCGGCCACCCGCAGCTGTGATCTCGTTCACGACCTCGGTCGCCACTTCGCTCGTGGGCTCCTTGCCGTCCATCGAGACTCCGTAGTCGTTGACGACCACCGCCGCGCCTTCGGCGGCGCACGCCTGTGCCACCGCGCGGCCGATGCCGCGACCCGCGCCGGTGATCGCGATCACCTTGTCCTCGAGCGCCCCCACTGCGTGCACCTCCGGTCGTCTGGCGGTCCGAGCGGCGCGAACCTACTCTTTGCGATCGTGAAGCCTTCGGGGATCCATCACGTCGCGATCTGCGTGAACGACGAGGACAAGGCCTTGGCGTTCTACCGCGACGTGCTCGGCTTGTCGGTGTTGCCCCGGCCCGACTTCGGCTTCGGCGGCTACTGGCTCGACGCCGGCGGCCAGCAGGTGCACTTGATGCAGTCGGAGCACCCGGCGACCGGCAGCCATCACTTCGCGATCCGGGTCGACAACCTCGACGCGGCAGTCGAGTATCTGCGCGAGCGTGGCATCGAGGTGCACCCCGTGCCGCACATGGAAGGCGCCGGATACCAAGCCTTCCTGCACGACCCCAGCGGCAACTTCATCGAGCTGAATCAGCCGGAGTAGGTCGTTTCGCCTCGGGTGTCTTGAAGGGCAAGGCACGCGCCGAAAGGAAGTGGCGTGGCCGGGGCGAGGGCGTTGGCGCGCGCGCGGCGTGAAGCTCGAAGCGAGTGAGAACCCGGCCCGATGTCGCGGAGATCTGGCGAGCGGCGGAGCGCATCGAGTTCTTGAAGCTGCGGGCATTGCGCGAGTACGAGCGGTCGCACGCGTGGCGAGATGAGGGCTATCTGAGCGCGGCGGCTGCCGTGCGGGAGAAGTGCAACGCGAATCATGGCGCGGTGCACGCGGCATTGGAGCTGGCCCGGAGGCTGGAAGAGCTGCCGGGTGTTGCGGGGGCGTTCGCGGCCGGAGACATCTCGCGCTATCACGCCGCGGTGATCGCGAGCGCCTGCACTGCCGAGCGGCTGCGCGCGTTTCAGGCGGTGGAATCGCAGCTTGCCGGCGTTGCCCAACAGATGAAGCCGGGGGAGCTGGGAGGCTACGTCAAGCGTTTGGCGGACGCGATCGACGGCGACGGCGGTGCGGCAGACGACGCGGCGATGCACGAACGCCGTTCGTTCCACTTGGCGAAGACGTTCGACGGCATGCGTGCGGGCGAGATCACGAGCGACCCTGAGTCGGGCGAGATTCTCGAGACCGCGCTGGCCGCCGAGATGGAACGCGACCGGCTACCCAAAGACGGTCGCACCCGTTCGCAGCGCCGCCATGACGCGTTGGTCAACCTGTGCCGGCGCGCGCTCGACAACGCCGAGCTCGGTACGGCACGGAACGCGCGGCCGCACGTGAGCATCGTCGCCGACATCACGGCGCTGGCGGATGTGTCCGCCGAACACGTTGCCGATGCCCGCATCGAGGCCGCGCATACCGGCCACCTGTCGCAAGCAACGCTCGAGCGGCTGTTGTGCGACTGCGCGATCAGCCGGGTGGTGACGGACGGGAAGTCGGCCGTGCTCGACATCGGTCGCGCGTCACGGACCGTCCCGCCGGCCATGTGGCGGGCGCTCGTTGCTCGCGACCGACATTGCCAAGGCCCGAACTGCGACCGCCCGCCGGGGTGGTGCGAAGCGCACCACGTGCAATGGTGGACGCGCGGCGGGTCAACCTGCCTCGACAACTTGGTGTTGCTCTGCCACCACCATCACCGCGAACGACATACGCACGCGCCTTAGGTGCGCCGGCTGTAAGCGAGGAACGACTCGCCGATCCACTCCTGCGGCACATCCGCGAACGGCGGGGTGTTCCATTGCTCGTACGTGGCGTCGCGTGCGGGTGTGCGTACGAAGCCGAAGCGTTCGTACATGGCGCGCGCCGTGTCCATCCATCGTGTCGTGTGGATCAGCAAGGGTTGTGCGGCGCGGTCGGCGCGCGCGATGCACGCGCGCACGAGCGCGACGCCGATGCCGCGGCCGCGGGCGTCGGGATCGACGGCGAGCAGGCGGAATTGTGCTTCGCCGGGCTGGGTCCATTCGCTCCACGGTGAGGTGTGGTCGGCGACATAGGTGACCGCACCGGCGACGAGCCCGTCGACCTCCGCGACGAGGATGTCGGCCGACTTGGCGCGGGTCACGGTGTCGCGGATCTCATCGGCGTAGCCGCCCCAGAGGTGGTCGACGGCCAACGTGCGGTACGCCGCGATGGTCAACGCACCGACGCGGTCGTATTCGTCGGGCCGCGCCGGGCGCACCTCCACCGTCATTCGATCTCCACGCGGAAGCCGCCGGCTTCGAGCTTGTGCACGATCTCCTCGGCATGAGCACGATTGCGCGTCTCAACCGACAGCCCGAGCATGGCTCGCTTCAGCGCGACGCCTGGCATGTCCCTGCGATGCTCCACGTCGACGATGTTGCCGCCGCACGACGCGACGATCTGTGCCACCGATGCGAGTACGCCGGGACGGTCGGGCACCTCGATCTGCAAGCGCACGATCCGCCCGGTGCGCGCAAGCGCGCGCAACAACACCGACGCGAGGACGCGGGCGTCGATGTTGCCGCCGCTCAACACCACTGCCACGTGCTGGTCGCGGAACATCGCACGGTGCTCGACGAGTGCAGCCAACCCGGCCGCGCCCGCGCCCTCGAGCACGGTCTTTTCGATCTCGACCGCGAGCGCGATCGCTTCTTCGATGCTGTCCTCGGTGACGATGAGCAGATCGTCGACGAGATCGTGCACGATCGCGCGCGTCAGCTCGCCCGGTTCGACGACAGCGATGCCCTCGGCGATCGTGATGCCGCCGGTGGGCGCGGGTGCGCGCCCGAGGGCGTGCAACATGCCCGCGTAGCCCTCCGTGTGCACCCCGACGATGCGCACATCGGGCCGCAAACCCTTCACCGCAACTGCGATCCCCGCGACGAGCCCGCCGCCGCCCACCGGCACGACGATCGCGTCGAGCTCCGGTACCTGCGCGACGAGCTCGAGGCCGACCGTGCCCTGGCCCGCGATGATCAACGGGTCGTCGAACGCGGGCACGAGCGTTGCGCCGGTTTCGCGCGCGATGCGTTGCGCTTCGGCGAGCGCGGCGCGGTATCCATCGCCGTGCAACACCACACGGGCGTCGTGATGCGCGGTGTTCGCGACTTTCGAGAACGGCGTGTCGGCCGGCATGACGATTGTCGCCGCGATGCCCAGCAGGTGCGCGTGATAGGCGACGCCTTGCGCGTGATTGCCGGCCGACGCCGCGACCACGCCGCGCCCACGCGCGTCCGCCGACAGATGGGCGAGGAAGTTGCGCGCACCCCGCTCCTTGAACGAGCCGGTGAACTGCAAGTTGTCGAACTTCAGCCACACGTGCGCGCCCGTGATCTCCGACAGTGTGCGAGCCGGCGAGGCGGGCGTCGTGCTCACGGCGTCGGCCAACACCCCGGCCGCCGCCTCCACGTCGGGGAGTCCGACCGAATGCGTCATCGGGCCCATCTTGGCCCGTGGCGGCTTCCCCGTTTCGATAATGATCGTTATCATCCGAGGTGATGGCTGCCCTTCCCGCCTCGACCGGCACGTCGACGACCCGCGAGCGGCTGATCGCCGCCGCCCTCGACGTGTTCGTCGAGCAGGGCTACGAAGGTGCCCGCGTGCAGGACATCGCCCGCGGCGCCGGCCTCACGACGGGTGCGATCTACGCCAACTTCCGCGGCAAGACGGAATTGCTGTTCGAGGCGATCGGCGCCCGCGCCGACGCCGAGATCGAAGCCCTCGGCACACCACCGAGCGACGGCCGCGAGGTACGCGCGCTGCTCGAGCTGCTGGGCGACTCGCTCGTTCGCGAGCGCGAGCAACCGCCGTTGTTGATCGATGCGATCGCGGCGGCCCGCCGCGACGACGATCTCGCAGGCGCGCTGCGCCACCGGCTCGACACACGCGAGCGCGTGATCGTCGAGCTGGTGGAGCGCGCGAAAGCCGACGGCACGATCGATCCCGAGCTCGACTCGGCAGTGTTCGCGCGCTTCTGCATCACGCTCGCAATGGGCGCGCTCGTCACCCGCACGTTGCATGCGCCGCCGCCCGACGGTGACGCGTGGCACCAGTTGATCTCGCGTCTGCTCGACGCCGTTTCCGAGGAGCGACCATGACCACAACGACCGAACAGGCCGACGCGATCCACGCAGTGACGTCGAACTTCGACGCGATCTTCACGTGGGACTACGGCCGCAGCCGCGCCGCGCTGGTGAAGCTGTACGAGAAGGCGAAGACCTCCCAGTGGAACGCGTCGACCGACCTCGACTGGTCGATCGACGTCGATCCCGAAAAAGTCAGCCAGGAGCTCGGCGTCGGTGGCACCGACCGTTTCCGTTGGCTTGCCGACGCCGAAGGCTCACCGGTGAAGCACTTCACCGAGAAGGACTGGCGCAAGGTCGGTATCGAGCTGCAGAACTCGTTGTTGAGTCAGTTCATGCACGGCGAGCAGGGCGCGTTGCTCTGCACCGCCCGCATCGTCGAGACCGTGCCGTGGATCGACGCGAAGTACTACGCAGCCACGCAGGTGATGGACGAAGCGCGTCACGTCGAAGTGTTCGCGCGCTATCTCGACGAGAAGCTCGGCCACCAGTATCCGATCAACACGAACCTGCGCGGCATCCTCGACGACATCCTCGCCGACCCGCGCTGGGACATCGCGTACCTCGGGATGCAGATCATGGTCGAAGGTCTTGCGCTCGCGGCGTTCGGCATGATGCACCAGGTCACGACGGAGCCGTTGATCAAGAAGCTGTTGCGTTACGTCATGAGCGACGAAGCACGTCACGTCGCGTTCGGCGTGCTGTCGTTGCAGGAGTACTACACGGAGCTGAGCGACGCCGAGATGCGCGAGCGCCAAGAGTTCGCGTACGACGTCGCGCGGCGCCTACAGCGGCGCTTCGCGCACGTGGAGATGTGGGAGGCGATGGGCGTCGACCCGCAAGCCGTGTACGAGACGATGGATCGCGTGAACCCGCCGATGCAGCAGATGTTCCAGCAGCTGCTGTTCTCGAAGATCGTGCCCAACTGCAAGAAGCTCGGGCTGCTCGACGCGGCCGGCGGCTGGTTGCGCGAACGCTTCACCGAGATCGGCGTCATCCAGTTCGAAGACCTCGTCGATACCGGCGAGGAGTACGCCGCACTGGACGAAGTCGAAAAGGACCGGCAAGCATCGGCGGGGTGAAACCCGATCTCGATGCGGTCAAGGCGGCGGCCGACCGCGGGATGCTCGCGTCGTACTGGGCCGAGCAGCGCGGCGACGCCAACGCGATCGTCTCCGATGCCGGCAACCGCACGTACAACGAGCTGAACGCCGACGCCAACAAGCTCGTTCGCGCGCTGCGCGCCCGCGGCGTACAGGCGGGCGACGGTGTGGTGCTCTTGAGCGCGAACCGGCCGGAGTTCGCCGAGACGGTCGCGGCCGTGCAGCGCGCCGGCCTGCGGCTCACCACACTGAACTGGCACCTCACCGGCGACGAAGCGGGCTACATCGTCGACGACAGTGAGGCGACCGCGCTGATCGCCGATGCGCAGTTCGCACCGTGCGCGCAGCATGCCGCGTCGCTGGCACCGCGCCTGCGTGCTCGGGTCGCGGTCGGCGGCGAGATCGACGGCTTCGAAGACTGGGACAAGGTGCTCGCGCCCGAAACGGGCACCGACATCGACGACCCGACGCCGGGCGGCGTCATGCTGTACACGTCGGGTACGACCGGACGCCCGAAAGGTGTGCGCCGGAAGCCCGACCCGCGCGCCGGCCTCGACGTCGCGATGCTCACCGCGTACCGCGCCGACCGTCACGTGCACCTGTGCACCGGGCCGCTGTACCACGCCGCGCCGCTCGCGTTCTCGTTGAACGCGCCCGCCGCAATGGGCGTGCCCGTCGTGTTGATGGACGGCTGGTCGCCCGAGCGCACGCTCGCGCTGATCGAACAACACCGCGTCACGCACACACACATGGTGCCGACGATGTTCCACCGTCTGCTGTCGTTGCGCGACGACGCGAAGCGTGCGCACGATCTTTCTTCGTTGATCTTCGTCATCCACGGCGCCGCGCCATGCCCCGTCGACGTGAAGCGCCGCTTGATGGAGTGGCTCGGCCCGATCGTGTGGGAGTACTACGCCGCGACCGAGGGCGCGGGCACGCTCGTCGGTCCGGACGAATGGCTGCGCAAGCCGGGCACCGTCGGCAAGGTCACGCCCGCAGATCACGTGCGCATCCTCGACGACGCGGGGAACGAACAACCGGCCAACGCGATCGGCACCGTCTATTTGAAGGCGCCCGCCGAACGGTTCGAGTACTTCAAGGCACCCGAGAAAACCGAAGGCGCGTATCGGGGCACGCACTTCACGCTGGGCGACGTCGGCTACGTCGACGACGACGGCTATCTCTTCCTCACCGATCGCAGCGCGCACCTCATCATCACCGGCGGCGTCAACGTGTACCCGGCCGAGGTGGAAGCAGTGTTGCTCGGGCATCCGGCGGTGGGCGACGCCGGTGTCGTGGGCCAGCCGTCGGAGGAGTGGGGCGAGATCGTGGTTGCCGCGGTCGAGCCCCAGGCCGGTGTCCAAGCGTCGCCTACGCTCGCGGCCGAGCTCATCGAGTGGTGCCGGGCGCGCATCGCGCACTACAAGTGTCCGCGCCGTGTGGTGTTTGTGGCGGAGCTCCCCAGGCACGACAACGGAAAGCTGTACAAGCACCAGCTGCGCGAGCAGCTTCGTAGGGAAGGAAGCTGATGGGGATCTGCGACGGCCGGGTGGTCATCGTGACGGGTTCGGGCCGGGGCATCGGCCGCGAGCACGCGCTCGCGTACGCCGCCGAAGGCGCCAAGGTCGTGGTCAACGACCTCGGCGGTGACATGCACGGCGACGGCGGCTCGCTGAGCCCGGCGATGGAAGTCGTCGAAGAGATCAAGGGCATGGGCGGCGAAGCGGTTGCCGACGGCGAGAACGTCGCCGACTTCGCGGGCGCGGGCCGCATGGTGCAGCGCGCGATCGACACGTTCGGCCGGCTCGACACGCTGGTCAACAACGCGGGCATCCTGCGCGACCGCATGCTCGTCAACATGGAAGAGAGCGAGTGGGACGCGGTGATCGCAGTGCACTTGAAGGGCGCGTTCGCGCCGACGCGTCACGCCGCCGCGTACTGGCGCGACCAGGCGAAGGCGGGGACGCCGGTCAAGGCGCGCATCGTCAACACGTCGTCGCCGTCGGGTTTGTTCGGCAACGCGGGGCAGACGAACTACGGCGCCGCCAAGGCCGGCATCGCGGCGTTCACGATCATCTGCGGCTTGGAGCTCGGTCGTTACGGCGTGTGCTCCAACGCGATCGCACCAGTCGCGCGCACGCGCATGACCGAAGACCTCGGCCTCGGACCCGCGCCGGAAGGCGCGACGTTCGACGCGCTCGACCCCGCGAACATCTCGCCGCTCGTCGTGTGGCTCGGTTCCAACGACAATGACGACGTGAGCGGGCGCGTATTCCTCGTCGACGGCGACCGCGTGTCGGTGGCCGAGGGCTGGAACCGCGGGCCGACCGCACGCAACGACGCGATGCGTTGGGAACCCGCGCAACTCACCAAGGTAATTCCCGAGCTCGTCGCGCAAGCCGCGCAGCCGTCGAACATGCTTTCCTGATCGAAGGAGTTCTCTGAGATGCCGATGAATCTGGATGCGGTCGGCGCCGTTTCGCAACCGGCGCGCCATTCGTGGACGTCGAAGGACGCGTTGCTCTACGCGCTCGGTGTTGGCGCGGGTCAAACGGACCCGACGGGTTTCGAGCTCGAATTCACGACCGAGAACTCACAGAACGTGCAACAGCGCGTGCTGCCGACGATCCCCGTGATCCTCGGCATGGGCGGTGGCCCGGGCTTGCCGAGCTGGGGCGAGTTCGACTTCCGTATGTTGTTGCACGGCGAGCAGGGTGTGACCGTGCACGGGCCGATCCCGCCCGACGGTGAGATCGACACCGTCAGCACGATCGTCGGCATCTACGACAAGGGCAAGGCGGCGGTGGTGCGACTGTCGGCCGACTCGATATACGTCGACAGTGGCAAGCCGGCGTTCACGACGCGCTTCGCGGCGTTCATCCGCGGCGAAGGCGGCTTCGGTGAATCACGCGGTCCGGAGATTCCAGACCCTCCGAAGATGCCGGAACGCAAGCCCGACCACGAGGTGACGTACGCGACGCGCGACGACCAAGCCTTGCTCTACCGGTTGAACGGCGACCGCAACCCGTTGCACTCCGACCCGGAGATCGCGAAGTTCGCGGGCTTCGACAAGCCGATCCTGCACGGTCTCTGCACGTACGGGTTCACGGGCCGGGCGTTGTTGCACGAGCTGTGCGGCTCCGACGTGGCGAAGTTCGGTTCGATGGACGCGCGTTTCTCGAAGCCCGTCATGCCCGGCGACACGCTGACCGTGCGCATGTGGGACGACGCTGGCCAGACGATCTTCCAAACGGTGAACCAGAACGGCGTCGTCGTGATCGACGGCGGCCGCTTCTCGAACCGTTGACCCGCTCGCCCGGGTGACGCGTCGGTGAGGGGCGGAAAGTGCCCGTCACCGACGCATCAGGGCGACGCGGGCGGCGCCGATGAGGGGGCCGGCCGGGCCCAACGCGCCGGGGACGACGCGCGTGCCGCGCGAGAACGCGAGACACGCCCGGGCGTCGATCTCGGTCTGCGCGGCCGCGAAGAAGGGCGCACCGAAGCCGAGTGCGACCGAGCCGCTGACGACAGCGAGCTTCAGATCGAGCAAGTTCGCGACCGACGCGACGACGCGCCCCACCAGCGTGCCGGTGCGCGCGATCACGTCGGGCGTCGCGTCGCGTGCCGGCCTTCCGGTGACGGCCGCGATCGCCGTGCCCGACGCCTCCGCTTCGAGGCACCCGCGCGCGCCGCACACGCACGCGCGGCCCTCGGGTTCCGCAGTCATATGCCCGATGTGGCCGGCGTTGCCGAGCGCGCCGTCGAGCAGGCGGCCGTCGAGCACGATGCCGCCACCGACACCCGTCGACACGACCATCCCGACGTAATCGTCGACGTCCTGCGCCGCGCCTTTCCATCCTTCGCCGAGCGCCAACGCCTTGGCGTCGTTGTCGACGTACACCGGCAACGAGTATTGGGAGGCGAGCCGGGCTCGTAGCGGGAAGTCGCGCCAGGAGTGGATGTTCAACGGCGAAACGGTCTCGCCACCCTCGCTCATCGGACCGCCACACCCGACACCGATCGCCTCGACTCCCTTGGTGTCGATCGTGTCCACCAAGCGGACGAGCGCGTCGAACACGCCGTCGGCGGGAGTCGGCACCTTTGCGTGCGAGAGGAGGGCGCCGTCGTCGGTGACGACGCCCGCCGCGATCTTGGTGCCGCCGATGTCGATCGCGAGGACGGTCACTCGTCTTCCGTGCGCAGCACCAGCACACAGATGTCGTCGGGCGACGGGTGCGGCACGAACGGGTCGTCGACCAGCTTGTCGCACAGCGTCTCGACGTCGTCGTCCGCGTACTGCTGCACGCGATCACGCAGCCATTCGATGCCGTCGTCGAGCACGCGGTCGCGCCGTTCGATCAACCCGTCCGTGTAACACACGAGCAACGATCCCGGCGGCAGTGGCGTCACCGCGGTCTCATAGGCGCGCGCCATCGTGCCGAGCGGCGCGCCGTTCACGTCGTCGAGGAAACGCACCGAGCCGTCGGGGCTCAACACGCAGGGCGGCGGATGCCCCGCACGCGACCACGACATCAGGTGCGTCTTCGGATCGTGCCGCGCGACGAACGCCGTCACCATCTCGGCCGAGTCCTGCGCGCGCAACAGACGGTGCAGCCGCAACAGGATCGTCGCCGGATCGGGGTCCTCCGCCGCGTACGCACGCAACGCGTTGCGGACCCGGCCCATCAAGCTCGCGGCCTGAATGCCGTGACCGGCGACGTCGCCGACGACGATGACGATCGAACCATCGGGCGCGTCGAACGCGTCGTACCAGTCGCCGCCGACGTCGACATCGACTTCCGCGGGGCGGTATCCGGCGGCAAGCCGCACGTTCGGGAGCACCGGCAGGCGGTCGGGCACGATCGTGCGCTGCAACAGCTCCACGATGCGGTGCTCGGCCTCGAACCGTTGCTGGCTCGCCTGCCACAGCTGCGCGCGTTCGAGTGCCGACGCGCCTCGCCGGCCGAGGTCGACGGCGAGCGCGACATCGTTCGGGTTCAGCTGATCGGGCCGGTCGTCGCCGATCGCCAGCACCGCGAGGCGCCGTCCCGCAATGGTGATCGGGACGAGCAGGCACGACGCGTATCCGATGCGCTCGAGCTTCGCGCGCAGCTCGTCGTCCGCTCCGAGCGCGTCGGCGGCGTCGTTGGTGAGGCCGTGGAAGAGAAGCGGCGCTCCCTTCTCGAGCACCTGACGTATCGAGTTCCCGTCGTCGCTCAAGATGTCGAGCACCTCGCGTACGAGCGGTGCCAGCGACGGATCACGATGCGCGACCGCAGCCCGATGTAACGACCCATCCGGCTGGATCGCGACGACCGTCGCCCACACGCCGATGCGCGTCGCGGCCATCTGCGCAATGGTCTCGACCACGAGCTCGGGGTCGTCGAGTGCGCCGAGCTGCTCGGAGCTGTCGAGCAGCAATCGGAGGCCGTAGCGCGTCGTCTTCTCCGCCTCGTACGCGGTCGCGCGTTGCAACGCCTGCGCGCACGCGTCGACGACCGCGCCGATGAACCGACGGTCGTCGTCGTCGAAATGCCGCGGCTCCGCGAAGCCGAACGCAAGGACCGCCCGCGTGCCGTCGATCGGCGGCAACGGTACGACGACGAACGCGGGGTGCGCCGGGTCGTCGCTGTACTGCGGATAACGCTCGTGCCGGTCGGCCTCCGATTCGATGAAGATCGGCTTGCTCGTGCGCACGGCCTCCGCGCCCGCGACGTCGGCATCGAGATCGACGCGGCTGTACTTCTCGACGATCCAATCGGGATAGCCGGATTGCGCGCGCATGACGAGCTCGTTGCTGCCCTCGTCGACGGTCGCGAAGTAGCCAGAGCGGGCGCGCAACGCCTCGACCGCCGTGCCGACGATCACGTCGGCGACGTCGGCAACGGTGACGGCACCGGTCAGCGCGGTGGAGATGTCAGCGAGCCGTCGCACCGCGAACGACGATTGCTCGGCGGCCGTGCGCGCCCGGCGTTCCACCTCGAGCAGCGTCCGGCGCGCGTCGACGTTGATCGTCACGCCGGTCGCGCCGACGACGGCGCCGGTTGCGTCGTGTTCGGGTTCGCCGCGACCGTCGAGCCAGTGCACCGAACCGTCGGGCCAAATCACCCGATGATCGAACTGCCATCCGGTGTTGCGCTCCATGCCGTTGCGCACCGCGGCGAGCGCGCGCTCACGATCTTCGGGATGCAACAGCGACTCGTAGGTCGAAAATGATCCGTCGAACGTGCGGGGCTGCAGCCCGAACAACGCTTCGAGCCGCTCGTCCCACGTCACCTTGCCGCTGCGAAGATCCCAGTGCCACGTACCCATCTGCCCCGCTTCGAGCGCGAGCCGCAGTCGTCGCGCGTCCGCGGCTTGCGGGCGCGCGACCGCGAGCTCTTCATCGCGCCGCTCACGTAGGCGCGCCGAGACGACCGCGCAGATGCCGGCCGCGACCACCACGGCGACGCGGATGACGTGGTCGCTCGTGCCGAAGATGTCGTGGGCCTCGCCGAGGAGCACCGCGAGGATCGTTGCGTACACGGCTACGAACGCGACGCCGGTGGCAGACGCGCCGATCGCGGCGACGAGCGGCCCCGCGAGCACGCCGCTGAGGAGCACCTCCCGGTTGCGCGTCAGGTCGGCGAGCGCAATGAGCGAAGTGGCGAGGACGCCCGCGAGCAGCCAGCTGCGCGGGCGCGGTGATGCACCGCGTCGCGGCATGACCATGGGAGAAGCGTACCGGTCGTCCGTCACGGTGAGCTCGGCGGCTCACCTCCGCGCCCCGGGTCACCTGCGCGCCCGGGCTCACCTCCGCGCTCCGCCTCGCATGGTGCTGTCGAACGGCTGCGCTCGGTAGCATCGGCGGCGTGGCGTCGCTGCAGCTCCCGCCCGACCACACTGCAGCGGCGACCGCCCGCCGTTTCGTCTCGGGCACATTGCGGGAGTGGGGCCTCGACGGCGCGATCGCCGACGCCGAGTTGCTCGTTTCTGAATTGGTCACGAACGCGCTCTTGCATGCGCGTTCGGCCGCCGTCGTCCACATCGATCACCGCGCACCGTTGTTGCGCGTGGCGGTGTGCGACAGCAGCCCGGTCGAGCCGCGGCTTCGCGACTACGGACCCGAAGCCGTGACGGGGCGCGGCCTGTTGCTGATCGATCGGATCGCGGCGCGCTGGGGCGTCGACGCCGACGGCGAGGGCAAGTGCGTGTGGTTCGAGGTCGATGCCGGCGACGACACGCGACGGCGCGTGGCGAACTGACACGTTCATTCGATCGTGAAGAGCTGCGCCAGCCCGGAGATCTCGAGCACCCGCCGCACCCGGTCGGTGGGGTTGCGAAGGACGAACCGCTGACCCTGCGATTCGATGCGCTGCTGGGCTTGCACGAGCAGGCTGAGCCCCGTCGAGTCGATGAACTGGAGACCGGCGAGGTCGACGACGACGAGCGCGCATCCCTGGCGGGCCACGTCGACGAGTGCGCTGCGCAACGCGGCGGCTGTGCCGAACTCGAGCTCGCCGCCGATCGTCACGATCGCGGCCGTGTCCTGATGCTCCACCGCGAGCATCATCGATGCCTCGGCGAGCGGTGCCTCGTCGGTCACGCGGGCGAGCGTACAGGTGGAACCGGGCCCCGGCCCATTACGAGCGCAGGGGTAGGTTCTGAGGGTGACCATCAACAGCTTCGGCGCGCGTTCCTCGTTGCGGGTCGGCGACCGCGCCTACGAGATCTTCCGGCTCGACGCGGTCGTCGACGACCCGGGCCGCTTGCCGTACTCGTTGCGCGTCCTGCTCGAAAACCTCTTGCGACGCGAGGACGGGGCGAACGTCGCCGCGGACGACATCAGCGCGCTCGCAGACCGCTCCCGAGCTGCGACCGAAGCCGGCCGGCGCGAGCTGCAGTTCATGCCGGCGCGCGTGCTGCTCCAGGACTTCACCGGTGTGCCGAGCATCGTCGACCTCGCGGCGCTGCGCGATGCAACCGTCGAGCTGGGCGGCGATCCCCGCGTCATCGAGCCCGGCATTCCCGTCGACCTCGTCATCGACCACTCGATCATCGCCGAGGTCGCGGGCATTCCTGAAGCCTTGCGTCAAAACGCCGACATCGAGTTCGCGCGCAACCGCGAGCGCTACCTGTTCCTCCGGTGGGCGCAGCAGGCGTTCCAAACGCTGCGGGTGTTCCCGCCCGGCCGCGGCATCTGTCATCAAGTGAATCTCGAATACCTGTCGCAGGTGGTGTTCCGCGACACCGCGGGCGCGGCGTATCCCGACACACTCGTGGGTGCCGACTCGCACACCACGATGGTCAACGGGCTCGGTGTGCTCGGGTGGGGTGTCGGTGGCATCGAAGCCGAAGCCGCAATGCTCGGGCAGTCGATCTCGATGCTGTTACCGCGCGTCGTCGGCATCGAGCTGGTCGGCGCGTTGCCGGCCGGTTCGACGGCCACCGATCTGGTCCTCACCGTCGCGGAGTTGTTGCGGCGGCACGGCGTCGTCGGCAAGTTCGTCGAGTTCTACGGTGAGGGCGTCGCGCGCGTGCCGCTCGAGAACCGGGCGACGATCGGCAACATGTCGCCCGAGTACGGGTCGACGTGCACGATGTTCCCGGTCGACGAGGAGACGCTGCGTTATTTGCGCGCGACCGCGCGTCCCGACGACCTTGTCGCGCTCGTCGAGTCGTATGCCAAGGAACAAGGTCTGTGGCACGACCCGAATGGGCGGCCCGTATACGACGAGCAACTGACGCTCGATCTGTCGACCGTCGAGCCGTCGCTCGCCGGTCCGGCACGGCCGCAAGATCGCGTGGCGCTTTCGAACGCGAAGCACGAGTTCGAAAAGGCATTGCTCGCGTTCCGCCACACCGAGGAAACTCCCACGCCGATCGGCGTGAATGCGGCGAGCGCAGACGAAGCGGTTGCGGAGTCGTTTCCGGCGAGCGACCCGCCGGCGGTCGCACCCGGCTCCGAAGCACGCGATGAACCGCGCGTCGGCGCGGGTGAGCGGCCGTTGCTGGTCGCGCCGCGCACGTGCCCGGTGAAGCTCGCCGACGGGACGTCGTTCGATCTCTCCGACGGCCACGTCGTCATCGCGGCGATCACGTCGTGCACGAACACGTCGAACCCGTCGGTGATGATCGCGGCGGGATTGTTGGCGCGCAACGCGGTCGAGCGCGGCTTGACCGTTCCGCCGTGGGTGAAGACGTCGCTCGCGCCCGGCTCGCTCGTCGTCACCGACTACTACGAACGCGCGAACTTGATGCCCGCGCTCGCCAAGCTCGGCTTTTCGGTCGTCGGTTACGGCTGCACAACCTGCATCGGGAACTCCGGGCCGCTCGCGCCCGAGATCTCCGAGACCATCACGAGCGGCGACCTCTCCGTCGCGTCGGTGTTGTCGGGGAATCGCAACTTCGAAGGCCGTATCCACCCCGATTGCCGCATGAATTACCTCGCGTCGCCGCCACTCGTCGTCGCGTATGCGCTCGCCGGTTCGATGGACGTCGACATGCGCAACGATCCGCTGGGTCACGACGAGGCCGGCAAACCCGTGTACCTGCACGACATCTGGCCGAGCGCCGAAGAAGTCGCGCAGGTGGTCGGATCGGTGCTCGACAGCGAGATGTTCCGTGAGCGGTACGCCACGATCCTCGAAGGTGACGAACGCTGGCGCGCGCTCGACGCGCCGACCGGCGATCGGTATTCGTGGGACCCGGAGTCCACTTACATTCGTCGCCCGCCGTTCCTCGAAGGCATCCGCGCCGAGGCCGATCGGCTCGCTGATGTCGACGGTGCCCGCGTCCTCGCGATGCTCGGCGACAGCGTCACCACCGACCACATCTCTCCCGCGGGCAACATCCGCCTCGACAGTCCGGCCGGACATTGGCTCACCGACCACGGGGTCGAACCACGCGAATTCAATTCGTACGGCGCGCGCCGCGGCAATCACGAGGTGATGATGCGCGGCACGTTCGCGAATGTGCGGTTGCGGAACCGGCTCGCACCGGGCACCGAAGGCGGCATCACCCGGCATCTCCCGGACGACGAGCAGATGACGATCTACGACGCGGCGATGCGTTACGGAGGCGACGGCGTACCGCTCGTCGTCCTGGCCGGCAAGGAGTACGGAACGGGCTCTTCACGCGACTGGGCCGCGAAGGGGTCACGATTGCTGGGGATTCGGGCGGTCTTGGTCGAGAGCTTCGAACGCATCCACCGGTCGAACCTCGTCGGCATGGGCGTGTTGCCGCTCGAATTCGTCGACGGCATGACGGTCGCGTCGCTCGGGCTCACAGGACACGAAGTCTTCCGCGTCACGGGGCTGGCCGCGCTCGCCGAGGACGGTCCGCTTCCCCGTACCGTGACCGTGCGCGCCGACGACCACGAATTCGCGATGCGCGCGCGCATCGACACGCCGTTCGAGCGCGACGTCTTCCTGCAAGGCGGCATCTTGCCGTACACGCTCAGAGCGCTCACGACTCCCAAGCGCGCGTAGGGCAGTTCGACCGATTCGACCGTTGGATTTTCGAACGGCGATCGGGTAGGAAGCGCAGTGATGATGCACGAGCAGATCCAGGTCGACGTCGACGACCAGGAGCGCGGCCGCCTTGCGAAAGTCCGCGGCGCGCTCGATGTGTTCTCGAGCCCGGTGCTCGCGGCGCGTGCGCTCGCCGGCCTCCCCGAACAGACCAAAGAGCTGTTGATCGACTTGCGCGACGTGTCGTTCGTCGACTCGGCGGGGGTCAGCGCGATCGTGCGTCTGCAACAAGAAGCGAAGACGCGCGCAGTCAGCGTGCGCGCGCGCCTGGGTGACGCGCAGCACTCGATCAACGGCACGGTCGTCGACGTGCTCCGGCGCGTCCTGCCCGTCGACGACTAGTGCGCCGCCGGAACGCCACACTCACGGCACTCGCGCTCGCGGGCGCGCTCGCGCTCGCGACGCTGACACCGGCGACCGCAACCACCGCGACCGCGGCCGCACCGGCTACGTGCGATCCCATCGACACAACGCAGTGCCTGATGCCGTTCCCCGACAACTTCTTCACGGTTGCGGACGCGGCCTCGCCGACCGGCCTGCATCTCGCGTTCCCGATGGCGGCGATGCCCGTGAACTCCAAGGGCGTCCAAGTGAACCCCGCCGATTGGAACCAGAGCGACGGCTTCAGCCCCGGGTCGACGATCATGGTGCGCGTACCGGGCATCGATCTCGCGAAGACGGGCGCGGCGCCGATCACCGACATCGCCCGGTCTCTCGACGCCGACGCACCGATCGTGCTGCTCGACACCGCGACCGGTCAGCGCGTGCCGTACTGGGCGGAGCTCGACACCTGGAACTCCGACGCCGCGACGCGTGCGCTCGTCATCCGGCCGGCGCGCGACTTCGTCGAAGGGCACCGCATCGTCGTCGGCCTGCGTGATCTGAAGAACGCGCGGGGCAACAAGATCAAGTCGCCGCATGGCTTCAGGTTGTTGCGCGGTCATCGTCATATCGGCGACGACGCATTGCGCGCGCGCAAGCCGGGGATCGACCGTGACATCGCCGACCTCGCGACGGTCGGCGTCAAGCGCCAGCACCTCTATCTCACCTGGGACTTCACCGTTGCGAGCCAGCAAGGGCTTTCCGGCCGCATGTTGCACATGCGCGACGACGCGTACGCGCAGCTGGGCAGCGGGGTTCCCGCCTTCCACGTGACGAGCGTCGAGAACAATCCGGACGCCAACACGTTGCGGCGTGTGAACGGCACGTTCGACGTCCCGTCGTATCTCAGCGGTACCGGTGCAGCCGGTTCCCGTCTCGTGCTCGGTTCCGACGGTTTACCGATGCGCACGGGGACGTACCACGCGCAGTTCCGGTGCATCGTGCCGCCGTCGGTCGTCGGCAGCGACGGGCAGGTGAAGCCGGCGCGCGGCGTGATCTATGGGCACGGATTGCTCGGCGACACCGGCGAGATCGACGGCTTCGCGCCGTTCCTCAACCAGTACGACATCGTGCTGTGCGCAACGCCCGAGATCGGGATGGCTTCCGACGACTTCGGCAACGTCGTGAAGGTCATCGGTGATTTCTCGACGTTCGGCTCGATTCCCGACCGGCTGCAGCAAGGCATGCTCAACATGCAGTGGCTGGCGCGCCTGCTCAAGGACGGCCGTGGGTTCGGCACCGATCCCGCCTTCCGCGCCGGTACTCCGGCCGGTTCGGTGATCAAGCCCAACGAAGTGTTCTTCAACGGCAACAGCCAGGGCGGCATCTTCGGCGGCGCGGTCACGGCGATCTCGAAGGAATGGACGCGCGCCGTGCTCGGCGTGCCGGCGATGAACTACAGCGTGCTGCTGCCGCGCAGCGTGGACTTCGACGACTTCCTCGCGTTGTTGAACGGCACCTATCCCGACGAGAAGACGCACACGCTGATCGTCGCGTTGAACCAGATCCTCTGGGACCGTGGCGAGCCCGACGGGTACGCCCAACATCTCACGAGCAACGCGTACGAGAACACGCCGAACCACCAAGTGTTGATGATCGAGGCGTTCGGCGATCACCAGGTCGCGAACATCGGCACCGAGACCGAGGCGCGCACGATCGGCGCGTTCGTGCACCAACCGGCGATCGCGCCGGGCCGCAGCAACGACGTCACGCCGTTCTGGGACATCCCGCCGGTGCCGACCTCGCCGTTCCACGGTTCGGTCCTGCAGCTGTGGGACTTCGGCACGCCCGCGCCGCCGATCCAGAGCCTGCCGCCCGAGTCGCCGCAATTCGGCGACGACCCGCACGGCTTCGCCCGCAACGTTGCGGCGGTGCGCGACGAGGTCTCGAAGTTCTTGACGGTCAACGGCGCGTTCGTGAACGAATGCGGCGCCGCGCCCTGTCATCCATAGAGCCCGGCACGCGTTTCGGCGAACGGCGGCTGGTTCGGCGGTTTGACCGGCCTGCTGTTTCGCGACACTCAAGGTGTGACCTTGGTGCATCGCGTCCTCTATCCGGAGCCGATCACCTCGTTCGCGCGCTACGAACGCGCCCGCGGCGGTGTGGGGCTCACGAACGCACGGGGCATGAGCGCGTCGCAGATCATCGCCGAGATCGAGCGCTCCGGCCTACGGGGACGCGGTGGTGCGGGGTTCCCGACCGGTCGCAAGTGGCGAACGGTGTGCGAGAACGAATCGTCGGTCATTCCCGCGACGGTGGTCGTCAACGCCGCCGAAGGCGAGCCGGGCACCTTCAAGGACCGGACGATCCTGCGCAACGACCCCTATCAAGTGCTCGAAGGCGCGTTGATCGCGGCGTGCGCCGCCGGCGCGCACAGAGTCATCGTGGCGACAAAGCGATCGTTCGTGCGCGAGGTCGACCGTTTGCGGCGCGCAATAGAGGAGGTCGAAGCCGCCGGCTGGACCGATAGCGTCACGATCGAGCTCTTCGAGGGTCCGGGCGAATATCTCTACGGCGAAGAGACGGCGCTCTTGGAATCCATCGACGGCCGTTATCCGCTGCCGCGTATTGCGCCGCCGTACCGGCGCGGCGTGGACGAAGTGGTCGAGTCGGCGGTCGACGCGCAGTCGGGGAGCGGCTTGTCCGCGCACGTCGAGATGGCGGGCGCGGCGGGGGAGACCGAGGCGCCGCCCGCGCTGGTCGACAATGTCGAGACGCTCGCGAACGTCGCGCACATCTTGGCGCGGGGCGCCGACTGGTTCCGGACCGAAGGGACCGACGAGTCGCCGGGCACGATCGTGTGCACGGTTACCGGGTCGACCCGCCGGCACGGCGTCGGCGAAGTCATCATGGGCACGCCGTTGCGAGAAGTGATCGACGTCATCGGCGGCGGCGCGCGGGCGGGGCACCGTATCCGCGCGGTGTTGCCGGGCGTTTCGACCGGCTTCGTTCCGGAGTCGGCGCTCGATACGCCGGTCAGCTACGAGTCGCTCGCCGCGATCGGCAGCGGCCTCGGTTCGGCGGGGTTCATCGTCTTCGACGAGACCGACGATCTCGTCGGCGTCGCGGCCGGCGCCGCGCGATTTCTCGCCATCGAGTCGTGCGGTCAGTGCACACCGTGCAAGCTCGACGGTCTGCGGATTGCCGCGCTGTTGAACGACGTTGCCGGCTCGGAGGTCGACAAGCGGGCCGTCGACGAGCTGCGCTTCGCGCTGGGCAGAGTGGTGCGGGGCGCGCGCTGTTCACTCGCGACGCAGCAGCAGACCATCGGAACGAGCTTGCTCGAGTTGTTCGGTGGTGAGGTCGAAGAACACGTGATGCACGACGCGCCGCCGGCACGCGCGTACGTGTTCGCCGAGCTCGTCGACATCGAGGACGGCGTTGCACGCATCGACGAGCAGCACGTCCGGAAGCAACCCGACTGGACCTACGACGCGTTCGACTCCGGCAAGTTGCCCGCCGCCCGTCTCGGCGAACACCGCCGCCCTGAAGAGCTCGACTGAGCCGTCAGGCAAGCGGCGTGCGTGGTTGCGTCGGCTCGGTGCTGGCAAGACGCGGGCTCGGCGTTGTTGTCACACCCGTTGGTTACGGTCCGAGCCGATGTTGGCGCAGCTCGCTTCTGCTCGTGCGACGCTCGAAGAGCTGGCGCGCGTGTTCGACGCGGGTGAGTTGTCAGCCGACGGCGCGGTGCGTGTGGTCGACGAGCTCGGCTCGATTCGGCGCACGATCGACGGGCTGCTCGCAAAGGCAGCGAAGCGCGTTGCCGACACGGGTGTGCACGAAGAGCGCGGGGAGCGAAGCGCGGCCGAGATGGTCGGGCGAGCCGTTGGACTGCCCGCGGGTGAAGTGCGGGCCGCGATCGAGACGGCGACGAAGCTCGAACATCTTGCGGCGACCGACGCCGCGGTGCGCGCCGGGCAGTTGTCGGCATGGCAGGCGCGAGTGATCGCGGACGCGGCGACGGTGAACCCGCGTGCCGAGCAGCATCTCCTCGACGTGGCGCAACGAGGACTGATCCCGCTGAAAGACGCGTGTATCGCGGCACGGGCTGCTGCGGAAGATCCGACCGCCCGTGCGGCGCGTCAACACGCGTCGCGTCGCTTCCGAATGTGGACCGACGACGACGGGATGGTCGCGGGGCACTTCCGCCTCGCGCCGGAGGTCGGTGGCCAGGTCAAGGCCAAGATCGACGCCGCGGTGCAACGCATCTTCCGGGGACGACCGGCGGGACGGGCGCACGAGCCACACGGCGCGTACGCGGCGGACGCCTTGACGTCGTTCGTGCTGGATGTTGGCGCGCCGGCGATGCAGAACCCGAACGCCGCCGTGCACATCGTCATCGACCACGGCGTGCTCATGCGCGGCGGCGCCGTCGAGGGTGAAGTGTGCGAGATTCCCGGTGTCGGCCCGGTGGACGTGTCGTGGGTACGTGAGCTGCTCGGTTCGGCGTTCCTCACCGTCGTGATTAAACGGGGAAGGGACATCCTGACCGTCGCGCACCTCGGCCGTCACGTTCCTGCCGAGGTTCGTACGGCGCTTCTGGTCTCGGGTCGCGCGTGCGACGTCGAAGGTTGTGACCACCGCGGTTATCTCGAACGCGATCACACGCACGATTACGCGAAGGGCGGGCCGACGGCGTTCTGGAATCTCGGGTGGCTCTGTTACGCCCACCACCGACTGAAGAGCTCGGGGTGGCTCCTCGGACCTCCGAATTCCGAGACCGGGAAACGCACACTGCGCCCGCCCCCCGCACGCGCCGCGTGAGCGCTCCCCCATGGATTGACGAGTCGTGCGCGGCCGTGCCTGTGCCCGCGCCTCAGCTCAGGATGTAGCGTCCGGAGCGTTGCGGCTGGTGTCTCATCGCTTCGGACGGAGGGCGAGCGCCATGCGATATATGGCTCGACGATGCGCGTTGTCGCGGCGGCTGCTCAGCGTGGTCGCCTTCGCGTGCTTCTCTTTGGCCTTCCTGCTCGCTGCGAACGCCGGGGCGGCCGGGAGCTGCGCGGGGGTCGGCAGTTTTCAGCAGACGGGTCATTTCGCCGTCGGTCAGCCGGTTCCCAGTGGGTTCTTCGACCCGACCGACGCCAACAAGTTCTCCGGCGCGATCTCGTGGGGCGACGGCACGACGTCGAATTTCACCATTAATCAGAGCGTTTCACACGCGTACACCAAAGCAGGAACATACGCCGTCACATTCAGTGCGAGCGGCACGTTGCGGCTTTGCGAAATCGGTGGCGGCGAGTGCCGGGACGATCCGTGCAGCGACAGCAACGGCCACTTGTTCGACGTCGTCATCAGTGCCGGAAAGGCCGGCGCGTCGGCCTCCGCCTCGGCCAGCGGTGCGGCGGCGACCAAACCCGCGCACAAGTCGACATCGGGCTTGTTGGGCAACTGGCGGTGGATCGCGTTGTTCGGCAGTGGGGCCGTGATCGTCATCGTCGTCGGCGCCGGGTTCGTGCGCGTCAAGCAGTTGGATCAGGAGCGCTACAACACGGTTGTCGACTACTTGGTTCACAACGGTTATAGCTCCGACGAAGCGCACACGACGGTCGCGCGCTGGGCAGTTGACGGAACGCTCGAGAAGCCGCAGTTCTACCAACGCATCGTGAAGACCAGCCCGAAGGTCCTCGACCTCAACCAGGTACGCACGATTCAGGTCATCAAGGATCCGAAGACCGGAAAGATCAGCTACAAGGTGTCACTCAACACCGGTAGCGGCACCATGACGTCGAGCGTCGAAGGCTGACGTCCCCAAGCGCTGACGGGTGACTAGCTCGCAGATTGATGCGCGCTCGCCGGCGGCAGCGCCAGCTTCATCAACTTGAACACGTCCGCGTTCACGTTGGCGCCCGCACTGCTGTGCAGCCAAGCGGTGCCACCGATCTGGATGACCACGCATGCGGTACCGGATGTTGCGGCCCAGGTATATGCGCCGCCGCGGTCGAGCGCGACGAAGCCCTCGTCACCGCCGAGGTTTTTCACGAGTGACGGGGGTGACCACACGTCGCCCGGTTGCAAGTTCGTCGACGCGTCGGGAATGTGGCTGTACGCGCTCTCCAGGGAGGTGAAATATGCACCACCACGCGGGTTACGGAAGTTGACACGTACGCTGAGACCGCCGCTCGCGGCGTCCGAGGCGTTGTAGTCGCATTCCTTCGTTTCCGCTTGCACCGTTCCCTTGACCGTTGTGGCGAATGTCGACGTCACCTCGGCATCGGTGAGCAGATCGCAGCTACCGAGTGGGTTCGCGCTCGATCCGGCCGTCGTCGACGTCGCCGCCGACCGTTGTGTCGTCGCGGTTGTGTTCGTGTTGTTCGTCGCCGACTTGGAGCTGGACGAGCATGCCGACGCAGTCAGCGCCACGAGCACGACCAATGTCGCGCACGAAAGCGCCCGCTTGACGAATGTTCGCAACGACACGACTTTCATCGAGCTGGCCCCCCGCTTCAGAATGCCTGAAGTCGATGCTACACACGGCGGTTCCGGCGTGGCTTTGAGCTCGCCGCGGATCGCGCGGGTGACGTCCGGTCTCCCGCCGCGGCCGCGGCGGCAGTGCAACGAAGTTGGGAGTGTCGTCTCGTGAGCGCCGAACACACCGACGCACGCGCCCCCGGCAGGATTCGAACCTGCGCACACGGTTTAGGAAACCGATGCTCTATCCCCTGAGCTACGGGGGCGGATTTCGTCAAGTATCGCGGAAACGTCGCGCACCTTGGTGTTGGTCCATCCTCCCCTCGGCGGTTCGAGGCGCCTATGCGACGCGGTGTTGTGGACGCGAATCGCTGGTACCGCGCTGGTACAGCACGTGCGTCGGGAGAGCGACGATGTCGTGGAAGTCGTCAGTCGGGGCGCGGCGTCGTCATGCGTGTCCGTCCCGGCGTCTTCGGACACGCGATGCGCGTTTTTTGCGCTCCTTCGCGGTTGCGCAACGCGCCCGGCCACATTGTCGCTCTCACGCAGCGAGTCTTGCGGTGGTGGGCGCGGCGACGGGAGGGCGTACGGCGCGGTCCGCGAAGTGTTCCTTGATGAAGGCTTCCATGTCGTCCAAGAGTTGTTCCTGCGCTTCGGCTTCCATCAGCAGTACCGGGGAGACCGACATCATGAGGTCTCGGTACTGCGCGGCGGTGTAGGTCTGATCCCGGTCATAGCGTCGAACAGTCACGTGCGCACCGACGGCTTCGTCGCGGTCGGCGTCCACGACGGAGAAGTGAGTTCGACGTCTGTAACGTGACCGCGACGCTGGTCAGCGCCGACGAACTCGCGCAGACGCTTCAGCCGGCACGCTTCGACGTCGAGAGCATCGATCACCGAGATCCATTGCCGCACGAGCGCCAAGGACTACGCGCCCACCTCGTCGCGCGCGCACACTGACGTCCCGAGACCCCGCCACAACCGCGCGAATCCGCGTTCGCAAGAGCCATTCTTATTCATGCTGACTGTCGGTCGCGCACAAACATGCCCGCATAACGGTCGGCGGTCGTCACGACGACCTGCCTTCCAGCTCGACGAACGCGGGCGCCGCTAGCGGTTACCGCGCGCGAGCTCATTTGAGACGCCCGCACATCGCCGCGATATGCCCTCGATGGTTAGCGAGAGCCGTGCAGCGTGTCGCACAACCGCGACTCGCCCGGTTCGAGTTGGCCACCGCCGATGCCGGTGAGGGATGCGAACGGACCACACGAGTTCTTGACGATCCATACGTGGATCATCGGCGTGTTGCCGGCCTTGGTGTCTCCGACGGGACAGTCACCCTGCGAATCGGTCTGACCGTCGACGAGCTGCTGTGTGTGGTCGGACGGGTTCGTCTTGAAGCAGAGGTCGCTGTGCACGTGCCACTGCGTGAGCGGACCGCCCACATCCGGGATGTCTGTGAAGTGGCTGCCGCGGGGAAGCATGTACATCGCGGCCACGAGCGTCTTCGTGCTGCCGCTCACCTTGTACACGAGCGACTCCGGTTGTGTGGGGTCCAGCAGCGTCGCATTGTCGACGAACGCCCAGTTGACGTAGTGCTCGTATCCGGTATCGCCGTCGCCGATCGTGCGGTAACCCGCGTTGTACGCGGTCTGCACGTTCGCGAAGTGCGGCAGATCACGAATGGTTTGGACCACGAGCGCGTCCGCGCGCAGCTCTTCGGCAGGCGTCACGCCGGGCGTACCGCACAGGTTGATCGGCTGCGCAGGGTCGAACGGCACCGGGTTGCACACTGCGACCGCCAGGGTCGTCGAAGTCGTCGTCGTGGCCGCGACGTGCACGACGGCCTGCGTTGTGGTCGTCGCAACAGTTGTCGTCGTCGTCGTGGTCGCCTTCGGCTTGTGCGCCGTCGTCGTGGTCGCGGCAACGCTCGACGACGTCGCGACGTCGACCGCCGACGCGGTCGCGGCCACGTGTTTCGCGCCACCCGAGCCGCAGGCAGCGGCCCCTGCGAGCGACGCCGACGCAATCACGGCGGCCAGCAGCTTGCGGACGCGCGAGCGGCGCACCGACGAGGGGCGAATTCCGGGCATAGGGTGGTTTCGGAGGGTTCATCCCAGCGCTTGAGGCTCTGCGCGGTGCCCGCCGCGCTACTGGCCGATCCGGCCGTCGATCTGCTCTCGAAGCATGTCCGCGTGACCCATGTGGCGCGCGTACTCCTCGATCATTCCGACGAGCGCCTCGCGTAGCGACATCGCGCCGCCGCCGCTGCCGTGCTGATTCAGGGGATCGTCGCCGGTGACGTCGAGGTTCGGTGCATCGGCCACGAACTGCTCGGCGAATGCGACCTCGGCGCGCCAGGCGGCCCATGCCTCGGCGACCACCGCGGGATCCGCGACGGCGCCATCGAAGTCGCCGTCGCGGTTGGTCGGAGAGCAGTAAAGCCGGGGCGCGTCCTGTCCGGCCATCAGCTCACGAAATGTCGCGCGCTCCGTCTCGGCCAGGTGCCGCACGATGCCGAGGAGCGACATCGTCGACGGCGGCAGCGCGCGCCGCGCCAACGCGTCGGCATCAAGACCCGAGCACTTCATCTCCAAGGTCAGGCGCTCGCAGCGCAGCGCTTCGGTCAACGTCGTGCGCTCGTCACCGAGGCGGGCACGGTTCTCCCGCGGGTCGTTCGCGAGATCGATGAACATGTCGGCGCGCCGGGACGTTGCCATGGCGCCAATCATCGCAACACCGGGCACTTCCGTACCACTGATTTCGCGCCTTGCCGCGGCCCCAACTGGATGAGAGGGTGACACGGTCCGCCGCGACGGAAAACGCGCGCAAACGCAAAGGGGAGACACATGCCTGCCACGCACCTCGAGCACATCGACGGCATCGCCGACATCGCCGGCGTGGCGGGCGTGTCCATCGGTACCGGAAGTCGCGTCGTGTGCACGGCCGGTCAGGTCGGGAACCTTCCCGACGGCTCGATCGTCAAGGGCTTCCGTGACCAAGCGGCGCAGGCGATGCGAAACCTTCTCACCGCGCTCGAAGCAGGCGGCGCGACGATGCAAGACGTCGTCAAAACGACGATCCTTGTCGTCGAGTGGGACGAACAGAAGTTTGGCGAGCTGTTCGAAGCCCTGATCGAGGTGTTCGGGGACGCTGCGGTCGCGACCGCCTCCACCTTGCACGGTGTCGCCGCGCTCTTCGATCCGGAGATGCTCATCGAGATCGACGCGATCGCGGTGGTGAACTGAGCGCGCACCGGGCCGTCGCGGCGGCCCTCCTGGCGGTCATGGCCGCAAGTTGCGCGAGCGCGTCGCCGAGTTCCCGCGCGTCGCCGACGACCACGGTCCCACCGACGCAAACAACCACCGCGAGGGCGACCTCCACAACCGCCTCACCGAATGTTCGCGTCTCGGCAGTGCGGGCGCCGACCGGGATCACCGCACCATCGGCGCGGTGGATCGAGATCACCGGCCCGACCGGCAAGCCGCAGCTCGCCGCGGTGTACCGGCCGGCGCGCACCGGCACCTATCCGCTCGTCGTGGTGTTCCACGGTTCGAGCGGTCTGCCGGCGCTGGAGCTGGTATGGGCCGCGCGGCTCGCCACATACGGGTACATCGTCGTGGCCGGTTGCTATCTCGACCGCGCGGCCGGATCGGCGCCCGACACGTTCGTCGCATGCCCCGGCCTACGCAACGACGCGCAAGCGACCGCCACGAACGTAAAGGCCGCACTCACGACGCTGATCGACGGTGCGACCACGCTCGAGGGCGTCGAGTCGGGCGCGGTCGGCGCGGTGGGTGTCTCGTTCGGCGCGATCGCGTTGCTCAGCACGAAAGACGCGCGGGTCCGCGCCATCGTCGCCGACTCCGGATACCGGCAAACCGCGGGCACGACGTCCGGTCCCGTGTTGCTCCTCGGGTTCACGACCGACCCGAACGTCGCGCACGACAGGCTCGTCGCGTTCGAACGTGCGCAACAAGCGGCCGGGAACGCCGTCGAGTCGCACTACTACACCGGCACGGGCCACGTCACGGTGCTCTCGCCTGCCACCACGGACGATGCAACCGCGCGCGTCGTCGCGTTCTTGCGAGGACACCTCGGTTGACCGTTAGACCAGCTTGATCAGCTGGAGTGGCGCGGGATGCGGCGAGTGGCCGTGGAGCACGAGGAACTCAGTACGCCCGTCGCGGTCGTAGTCGATCGCGTACACCTGGTCGTCGCGCACGTCGCCCTCGACCGTCGGCAATGTGATCGACTCGAAATGGAGTCCCGTGCCGCGCCGCACCAACAGGAGGTCGGCGATATCGGGTCCCGGCGTGCTGCGCGTGCGCATGACGTAGATGTCGGGCCGGCCGTCGCCGGATGCGTCGCCGACCGCGACGCGGAAGGCGTCTTCGATGGGCACATGACACGCACGCGCGAATGTGCCGCCGTTGTTCTCCCAGATCGTGAGCCCCAAGCTGTTGACGAGCACGAGGTCAGGCACGCCATCGCCGTTCACGTCGCACACTGCGACGTCGCGCGCCGCCACGTTCTGCAGCCCGGCCTCGACCGTGATCTCGCGGAACCCGCCGCCGTGCTCGTTCGCGAAGAGGTGCAGGCTTTGCACCTGTTCGTCGGCGTGTTTCGCACACATCAAGACGTCGGTGAAGCCGTTGCCGTTGGCGTCGAGCGTCGTGAGGCGCCCCATCGGCCAGTTGCCACCGCCACTCGCGGCGCCGGGACGGCCCGCGCCCCCGACGCTGTACTCGAGGTCGAGGCCGAGCTCGGGGGCGGGACGGAATCGGCCGTTGCCTTCGTTCACGAACAGGCGGTTCGGGCTCGGCTGCCCGTCGCTGCGGGGCGAGACGTTGCCGACGAGCACGTCGAGCAAGCCGTTGCCCGTCGCGTCCAGCAGCACCGCTTCCCGGCCGCGTCCCCACGGATCCGCGAAGCCCGGCTGGTCGCCCTCGTTGCGGAAGGTGCCGTCGTCTTGTTGCAGCCACAGCTCACACGACGACGTCTTCGGCCCGTGGCCGGAACGCCCGCCGATCGTGCACAGAAGATCGAGCCGCCCGTTGCCGGTCAGATCGCCCGCGACCGCGCAGTGCCGGTCGACCGCACCCGGGAACGACGCCCTGTGGTCGTGACGGAATGTGCCGTGGTCGTTGCGATACAGGTACGCGGCCGCGTCATGACGGCCGAGGAAGATGTCGGGCCAGCCGTCGTTGTTGGCGTCGAACACGACTGCGCCGAACGTACGCGTGACGATGCCCAGGCCGGCCTCCAGCGCGAGGTCGACCACCGGTCCACTCGCCGGCCCGCGTGTGCCGGCGCGGGCCGCTGATAGCGGTGCGGTGAACGACACGGCCGGCACGGAAGTGCCGTCTTCGTCGACATACGTGAGCCACAGCGGCTGTTCGGCGAGCACGCGCTCGTTCTCGTCGCGGATCGCTACGACGAGCTCGGCGGCGCTGCCGGCGTCGAGGCGGAGCTCGTCGCCGCGCGTCTCGTCGAGCACGATCAACTCGAACTGCCGCGCCGTTGCGAGTGCGAGCCGCAGCACGTGTTCGCCACCGCGTTCCAGGCGTACCCGCCGTTGCGGCGACGATCCCCGCCACGCGAGCGCCACGCGTGCGTCCGCACCGGTCGCGCCCCGAACGGTCGCCATCGCTTCGAACGTGCCGCTCGGGCCGAAGTTCTTCACCTTGAGCCGCAGCAAGGTGCCTTCCGGAACATGTTTCGGCGCTACGACCTCGAGGCGTGCGCCGGTCCGCGGTGCGCGATGGCGGACCGTTGCCGCAATCGCTCGGGCCGAGCTCCCCAACCGTTGCGCGACGGTTTCCTTCGCGGGACCCGTGTCCTGCTCGCCCGGCAACGAGGGCGGCAAAGTCGACTCGTCCGATTGCTGGTCGGCTTCCTCGCGCGCGCCTTCGAGCAGTTGGTCGAGCGCGCCGTAGAAGAGTTGCCGTTCGGCTTCCGACGCCTTCGACGACCACAGGTCGTTCAACACGGCGAGCTCTTCGCCGTCATCGGTCGGCGCAGGCGGCGGAACGAAATGCTCCGTCGGCCACCCGAGCTCGGCGATGACACGCTGGTTGCCCTCCTCGAACGTCTCGTACGCGTAGTGCTGCAAGATCGCGCGCGATCGGATCGCGAGCTCAGTGTCGCCGATCTTCCACTGCGCGATGAGGTGCTTCAACGGATACAGACGCCGGTTGTCGTGAATGCTCGACCAGAACATGCCGAGCGGAGCACCGCGCAAGAGGATCGCGGCGTCGAGCGGCAGGCTTTCGTTCGCGCCGAGTTGCCAACGATCCAGTGATGGTTCGTCGACGAGGTCGAGGAAGACGCGACCGAAGTCGCTCACGACGTTGCCGCCCATGAGAAGGTCGCGGCGAAACGGTCGCATCTCGAACGGCAGGTTCGGTGCGCCCGAGCGCACGTTGCACAGTGTTCCGAAGTAGTCGATCCGTGGCCGCTGCCACGTCAACCAGAAATCCGGCGCCTGCGTGTGCCGAAAACCCCACTGCAGCCACGCCGACTCCAGCCACGTGTGCTGCGGGCGCACGTAGTACGCGACCCGAACCCGATGCCGGCGACTCAACGCGTCGAGATGCGTGAGCGCGTCCGGCCCCGAGTTGTTGAACAACACTTCGTACGATTCGCCGGACAGGACGATGCGGTCGTGGCATGCCGCCGCGTCGTCGATCGCATCGCAGATCTCCGCCGTGACCGCGGGCCTCCCGGCTTTGCGGTTCGCCTCGCGGAACCAAACGGACATTGCGTCAGCCGCCGTCGACGGGACGAGGCTGATCGGTCCGCCCGCGCCGCCGTGGCGCGTGATGCGCATTGCGGTGATTCCGCGGTTTTCGAGCAGGTCGAGGTGAGCGGCGAGCCACGCTTGGATGCTGGTCGAGCCGGTCTTCGGCATGCCGGCGTGGAAGATGATTTCAGCCATCAGCCAGGTCTCGTCCTGATCACCCGCGGCACAACGCTCCTCGTCCCATCGTTCCCCACCCCGGTTCCAGTGGGCAAGGTGGCCTTCGGCGGCGGGAGCGGGTAGATCAAGGCGGACCGTTCTGCGCGCGAAGAGGAGCAATGCGCATGGTGCACACCGATCGCCTCATGGAGCTGTTCCACGTCGTCGATTCGGATTCGGTACCGGAACTCGAGGTACGCCGTCTTGCGTATGAGGCATTCGACGGCGATTCCCTCATGCTGATGACGACACTGCTGCGGACCATTCGCAGTCTGTCTGAACAACTCGCGCATTTCTACGGCACATCGACCGACGACGTCCTGCGCATCGAGGCCGTGTTGCCCACGAGCCGTTCCTCGTAATCGCGCGCCGCGTATTGTCGTGTCCGGACACGTGGTCCTTTGGGCTTGCCGTTGCCGAGTTCCGGGTACCGCGAGCTCGTGCCGCGTGTGGACGCGTCTGCAGCGCCTTCCGACGGGCGTCCGCTTCATGCGATCTATGACGCCACGTTCAATGCCGCCGACGATCTCGGCCGACTGCGTGCCGAGACGGTCGACGCGCTCGCGCGCAACGGGCGCGACGACGCTCATAGACGCGTGGTCATCCTCGTCGTCAGCGAGCTCGCGACGAACGCGCTGAAGCATGCACAGCCTCCGTACCACCTGACGATCGAGGTCGACGACGACGAGACCTTTGTCGAAGTGACCGACGGAACGGTCGATCCGGCCGCGACACGAGCGCCGGCATTCGACGCGGGTGGGTACGGGTTGAATCTCGTCACGACCCTCGCCGCCGCGTGGGGCACGAACGTGACGCCCGATCAACGCGGCAAGACGGTATGGGCCGCGCTCGACCGCGCGTGCGCGTTCTGACCGACCCGTTCGCTATTTGACACCGACGAGGTCGACGACAAACCACAGTGCTTCGTTTGGGCCGATCGTGGGCGGTGACCCGGTCGCGCCGTACGCCTCGTCGGCGGGAATCCCGAGCAGCCGTTCGCCGCCGACCTTCATACCGGGCAGACCTTGCTGCCAACCTTGGATCACGCCGTTCAGCGGGAACTCGGCCGGCTGGCCGCGCGACCACGACGAGTCGAAGATCTTGCCCGTCGAACACGCGACGCCGATGTAGTTCGCGTTCACGGTCGATGCCGCGGTCACCTCGGCACCGGTCCCGATCTTGATGTCTTTCTTGATCAGCGTCTTCGGCGCGGGACCGACCTCGATCGGCACGTTCGGCGCGCCTTTCGGCAGCGGGTCCTTCAGCGCGACGCACGGCTTCCCGGCGGCGTCGCCCGCGCCCGCGTTCGCCGCGGTGCCGGACGGCGTTGTCGTCGGCGTGGGCAGCGTCGTCGCCGACGCTTTCGACTTGTTGTCGTTGGAGCCGCCACCGAGGAACGAGATCGGGATCACGATCGCAAGGATGAGCCCGAACGCGCCGACCGTTGCGACAACTTGCCGGCGCCGGCGTTGTGTCTCGCGCCGCTTGGCGGCGGCGATGGCGAGCCGGTCCTTCTGCCGTTCCTGGCGCGAGCGCGCTTGCTTCGACGGAGGCACGGCCGTCACGCTACCGCCCGTGATCACCGGGTCTGCGACACGGGCGCGCACCGTTCCCGAGCTGCTCCGAGCGGTTCCGGCCGAGCACGGCGACCGGGACGCGTACGTCGAGACGGGCCGACGCTTGAGCTTTGCCGAATGGGACCGCGCGGCCGACGGCTGCGCGGCGTACCTCGCGGCGCGGGGCGCCGGCCCCGGCGACGTGGTCGCGCTCGTGTTGCCGTCGTCGATCGATTACGCGATCTGCTATCAGGCCGCGATGCGATTGCGCGCGATCACGACGGGCTTGAACCCGCGCCTCGGGCCCGCCGAAGTCGCGAGCATCTTCGAACGCACGACGCCGCGCGTCGTGGTGCGCGAGGAAGACCTCGAGGAGGTTCGCGGCACGTACGACGCGGCACCCGTGCCGATGCCGCGCGCCGAACCCGACGACCCGGTTGCGATCGTTTGGACGAGCGGCACGACCGGTGTGCCGAAGGGAGCGGTGTTCGACCACCGCAACCTGCAAGCGGTCGCGGTCGGTGCCGGTGCGCTCGGCGAGCCGTTCGACCGGCGGTTGTCGCCATTGCCGTTCGCACACGTCGGTTACATGACGCGTCCGTGGGAAGAGATCGAGAAGGTGATCACCACCGTCATCCCGCCGACGCCGTGGTCGGCGGCGGAGATGCTTGCGTTGATCGCCGCCGAACGTGTGACCGTCGGCCAAGGTGTGCCGACGCAGTGGCGCCTCGTTCTCGATCACCCGTCGTTCGCGCAGACCGACGTGTCGTCCTTGCGCATCGCCGGAACGGGCGCCGCGCCGGTGCCGCCTGATCTCGTGCGTGAGATGGAACGCAAGCTCGGATGCGCGGTCGTCGTGGGCTATACGAGCACTGAAGCGGCGATCACCACCGGATCGGTGCCCGGTGACGATCCGGACGTCATCGCGCGCACGGTCGGACGCCCCCGCGTGAACGTAGAGCTCGAAGTCGTCGACGACGCGGGCCGTCCGTGCGCCGTCGGTGAGATCGGCCATGTGCGTTGCCGATCGGGCGCGGTGATGCGCGGCTACTGGAACGATCCGCAACGCACGGCAGACGTGATCGATCCCGACGGTTGGCTGCAGACCGGCGACGTGGGTGCGCTCGACGAGCGCGGTTACCTCACACTCGCCGGCCGCAAGAGCGAGATGTACATACGCGGTGGCTACAACGTCTATCCGTCCGAAGTCGAGCACGTGTTGTCCGCACACCCGGCGGTGGCCCAGGTGGCGATCGTCGGCATTCCGGATCGGGTGCTCGGCGAGATCGGCGTGGCGTTCGTTGTCGCGGTTGACGGCAATCCGCCCACGCTCGAGTCGTTGCGCGCGCATTGCCGGACTGTGCTGGCCGATTACAAAGCGCCCGATCGGTTGCAGATTGTCGACACGCTGCCGCTCACCCCGATCGGCAAGGTCGACAAGCGTGCGCTGCTCGACCGCACATGAGTAGCTTCCCGCTCGTGCGGACGCAGCGGAGCCAGGATGGCGAAGCGTAGGGAGCCATCTAGTTGGTGCGGACGCAGCGGAGCCAGAATGGCGAAGCGAAGGGAGCCATGTAGTTGGTGCGGACGCAGCGGAGCCAGGATGGCGAAGCGTAGGGAGCCATGTAGTTGGTGCGGACGCAGCGGAGCCAGGATGGCGAAGCGAAGGGAGCCATGTAATTGCGAATCTCGAAGAGCACGCTCGAGTTCCCGTACTCACGAACGCTCGGGCCGGTCGTCGGTGCGTTTCTCGGCGGCTTGCGCGAGCACCGGATCCTCGGTATCCGCACGGCCGACGGCAAGGTGTTGGTGCCGCCGCTCGAATACGACCCGAACACCGGCGAGTCGTTGAGCGAGCTCGTCGAAGTGGGCCCAGGCGGGACCGTCGAGTCGTGGACGTGGGTCGACGCGCCGACGTCGAAGCATCCCCTCACACATCCGTTTGCGTTCGCGCTCGTGAAGCCCGACGGCGCCGACACCGCAATGGTGCACGCGGTCGACGCGGGCACCATCGACGCGATGTCGACCGGCATGCGCGTCATACCGCGCTGGCGCGCGGAACCGCATCACATGATCGACGACCTCGAGGCATGGGAACCCGACCCAGGCGCAAGCCGGAGGCTGTAGCCGCATGAACATGAACGACACGCCCAAAGAGATGTTGGTGATGGAGCACCACGTGTCGCTCGCGTACGAGGAGCCGCTGACCCCGGTGCTCGAACGGTACGTCGACGCGTTGATCGACGGCCACATCGTCGGGCACAAATGCCCGCAGTGCGAGCGGGTGTACGTGCCCGGGAAGGGGTACTGCCCGTTGTGCGTCGTCGCGACCGACGACGAGGTCGAGGTCGCCGACACCGGCACGGTCACCGGGTTCACCATCATCGCGCCGGTCGCCTACTACGGGCAGAAAGAGACCGAGCCGTTCGTGTACGCGTCGGTGTTGCTCGACGGTTCGAACTCGACGATCGGCGGTCAGGACATCGTCGGTATCCCGCACGACCAGATCCGTTCGGGCTTGCGAGTGCGAGCGGTGTGGAAACCGAAGGAGCAGCGCAACGCGGAAGGCATCTCGAATCGGGGTTGGGGTGGGGTCGCGTCGGCGATCGACGCGTTCGAGCCGACCGGCGAGCCCGACATGCCGCGGGCCCAGTACGAGGAGCACATCCTTTGAGTGATTCGAGCGTCCGCGAGGCGGGGCCCGAGCAGCCCGACGTGAACCGCCAGGAGCGGACATGACGAGCGACATCGCGATCGTCGGGTACGCGCAGTCGCCGTCGCTGCGGTGCGCGGCCGACAGCGAAGTGCAGATGCTCGTGCCGGTCGTCGCCGCCGCGCTCGCCGCCGCGGGGCTCGACCGGCGGGAGATCGGCTTCACGTGTGCCGGGAGTTGCGACTACCTGACCGGTGGGCCGTTCGCGTTCGTGCAGAACCTCGAAGCGGCGGGCGCGTGGCCGCCGATCTCGGAGTCGCACGTCGAGATGGACGGCGCGTGGGCGATGCACGAGGCGTGGGTCCGGTTGCAGCACGGCGACATCGACACTGCGCTCGTGTTCGGCTCGGGGAAGTCGTCGCCATCGCAGCCGCACGAGATCTGGGCGCAGCAGCTCGATCCGTATTACCTCGCGCCGCTCGGCGTCGATCCGGTTTCGCTCGCGGGCATGCAAGCGCGCGTGCTGCTCGATCGGGGCAAGGCAACCGAACGCGACTTCGCGGAAGTCGCGGCGCGTAGCCGTCGCAACGCGCTCGACAATCCGAACGCGCAAGTAAGCGGCGACGTGTCGGTCGACGCGTTGCTCGCCGAGCCGTACGTGCGCGCGCCGTTGCGCAAGCACGACCTTCCTCCGATCTCGGATGCCGTCGTCGCCGTGGTGCTTGCTCGCGGCGATCGGGCGCGTTCGTTGTGCGCGCGCCCGGCGTGGATTCGCGGGCTCGACCATCGCATCGAGGTGCACCAACCGGGCATGCGCGATCTCGGGTCGTCGCCGTCGACGACGCTCGCGGCGCGCAAGGCCGGCTACGACGGCGGCCCGCTCGACGTCGCCGAGCTGTCGGCGACGTTCTCGCCGCAAGAGATCATCCTGCGCGAAGCGCTCGGCTTACCGCCGGACACGAACGTCAATCCGTCGGGCGGCGCGCTCGCCGCCAACCCGGTGATGGCCACCGGGCTCATCCGGATCGTCGAGGTCGCGCAGCGCATCGTCACCGGCGCCGCGAACCGCGGCCTTGCGCACGCGACCGGCGGCCAGGTGTTGCAACACAACCTCGTCTGTGTCTTGGAGGCGTGATGGCTGAACAGTGCGCAGTCGTCGGCGTCGGGCAGACGCATCACAAGAAGCGCCGTGACGACGTGTCGATTCCTGGATTGTTGCGGGAAGCCGCGTTACGCGCGCTCGACGACGCGGAGATGACCTTCGCCGACATCGACGCCGTCGTCATCGGAAAAGCGCCCGACGCGTTCGAGGGCATCGTGCAGCCCGAGTTGTTCCTCGCCGACGCGTTGGGGGCGGCCGGCAAGCCGATGTTGCGTGTACACACCGCGGGCAGCGTCGGCGGCACGACGTTCATCGTCGGCGCGCACCTCGTGCAGTCGCGCGTGCACGAGCGCGTGCTCGCGATCGGTTGGGAGAAGCAGAGCGAAGGCAACGCGCAGTGGGGCCTCGCGGGCGGCCGCTCGCGCGGCATCGGCGCGGGCGGCGCGTTCGCGCCGTGGATCCGCGCGTACATCGAACAGACCGGCGCGCCCGAGTACATCGGGTGGCAGGTCGCGGTGAAGGATCGGCTCAACGCGCTGAAGAACCCGTACGCGCATTTGCAGATCGCCGACATAACCATCGAGAAGGTGAAGGAATCGGCGATGCTCTGGGACCCGCTGCGGTTCCTCGAGTCGTGTCCGTCGTCCGACGGCGCATGCGCGGTCGTGCTCACGGACGAAGCCGGTGGCCGGCGCGCCGCGAAGCCGCCGGCATGGGTCGCCGCGACCGCGGTGCGCAGCGAGCTCGGCATGTTCCCCGGGCGAAATCCCGTGCGCCCGCAAGCCGGCGTCGAGTGCGCGCACGAGTTGTATCGGCAAGCGAACATCAGCGTGCCGCGCCAAGAGATCGACGTGGCCGAGCTCTACGTCCCGTTCAGTTGGTACGAGCCGATGTGGCTCGAAGGCCACGACATCGCCGGCCCCGGCGAAGGGTGGAAGATGGTCGAGAGCGGCGACACCGAGCTCACCGGCTCGTTCCCGGTGAACCCGTCGGGCGGCGTGCTCTCGTCGAATCCCATCGGCGCGTCGGGAATGCTGCGCTTCGCGGAAGCCGCGCTCCAAGTGCGTGGCCTCGCGGGTGAGCACCAAGTCGACGGCGCGCGCACCGCGCTCGCCCAGGCCTACGGCGGCGCCGCGCAGTACTTCGCGATGGGAGTGCTCCGCTCACAATCGAGCTAGGCCCAACAAAGGCACTCGAACGACGGCGAGTCCGACAAAGGTTGCAACATGCGCGGTCGACGGTATGACGCCGTTGCGACGCCGTCCGGGAACCTCCCACCTTCCCGAGTGCGGCCTCGGACGACGCCCCCAAGCCGTCATGGCACTCCGGGGGCGTCGTCGCGAGACAGCGCCGCTTCCGTGCAAGCCGGCGCGACGTTGCTCGTTTACCGAAGAACGCCCACCAAGAGCAAGATGATCAAGCTCAGAACGACCGCACCGACACCGATGTACATCACGACCTCCTGCGGGGATGTGTCGTGGCGCTGATGTGCTCGTGGTCAATACGTTGTTCGATCACTGGCAGCACGAAGAACAATGTCGCCGCGAGTGTCAGCACCACTGAGATGGCTACCAACACGTTCACGTTCTCTCCCTCCCTGGAACGTCGTGGGCGGGATCGCGCACGACGTGTTCTTCTTCCCGCAACCCGCGCGTTTCCTAAACAACACAGGCGCGGTTGCTGACATTTCGGGGGCCGATGTCACGGTTTGCAGGTGAGGAATCGGGGCACGATCGGCGACGCGATGGATGAACAGGGTGCCGGCGACGATCGCGTCGAACAGCTCAGGCGCGCGCTCGAAGGCGTTATCGGCGTGCCCGCGACCGAGGGCAACCGTATCGACGTGCTCCGCAACGGCGACGAGATCTTTCCCGCGATGCTCACCGCCATCGATGACGCCGAGCACACCATCGACTTCCTGACGTTCGTGTACTGGACGGGGGAGATCGGCCGCGAGTTTGCCGATCGTCTCGCGGCGCGGGCCGCGGCGGGCGTCCGTGTGCGCGTCCTGCTCGATTCCTACGGGGCGCGCACGATCGATCCCGCCAGTGTGAAAGTCCTCGAGGACGCGTGTGTGCGACTGCACTGGTTCCGGCCGTTGCCGCGCCTTCCTCTGAGACAGGTGAACCATCGCACTCACCGCAAGGTGATGGTGGTCGACGAGGCGGTTGCGTTCACCGGAGGAGTGGGCATTGCGGACGAGTGGAGGGGCAACGCGTCGAACGAACGCGAGTGGCGGGACACGCACTTTCGAATTCATGGTCCTGCGGTCGATGGGTTGCGCGCCGCGTTCCTCGACAACTGGGCCGAAGCAGATTCCGAGCTGTTCGACCCCGGCGTCGATCGCTTTCCCGAACAGCCGAAGCCCGGCCGCGCCGTCGTGCAGTGCGTTCGTGGCGCGGCGGAGACGGGATGGAGCGACATCGCGACGCTCTTTCGTACGCTGTTACAGCTCGCCGAACACCGGCTGCGCATCGCGACTGCATACTTCGTGCCCGACGATGAGCTGATGACGTGCTTGTGCGACGCGGCTCGACGGGGTGTCGATATCACGATCCTCCTGCCCGGGCCACACGCCGACAAACGTTTCGTTCAGGTCGCCGCCGAGTCGAGCTACGAGCCTCTCCTCCAAGCGGGCATCCGTATCTGCAACTTTCAGCCGTCGATGATGCACGCGAAGATCATGACGGTCGACGGGATCGTCGCGAACATCGGTTCGGCGAACTTCAACTCCCGATCGACACAACTCGACGAGGAGATCAACGTCGTCGCACTCGACGAAGAGCTCGTCACGACGCTCGACGATCAGTTCGACGACGATCTCGAACGAAGCATCGAGATAAAGCGCGGCCGCTGGGAGCGGCGTGCGCTGCCCCAGCAGCTTGCCGAACGCGTCGTGTCGCCGTTGCGTCGCTTCTTCTGACGATCGTCGTAGCTCAGGAGTTCGTCGCGAAGCGCATGTTGGGCGCGGTGCACGCGTGCGCCAGGCATGGCAGGCCGAGCATCGACTCCCACGCGCGCAGCGTGCCCGCGTAGCCCGCGCCGGACAGCAAACGGGCGCCCGGTCGGGCCGTCGGAGTGATCCAGAGGTTCGGCACCGGATGGTCCTCGTCGTACCAGACGAAGACTGCGACCTTGCCGGCGCGGTATGCCGCACTGTCGAGAACCGGTTGGATGTGCTGGCGCGCCCAGGCGTCGACCGTGCTGTTGCTGCAGTCGTGCCCGTCGTCGCACAGCGTCGGAGTGACGAACGAGAACCTCGGCAAGAAGTTCGCGTGGAATTCGCTGAACGGTCGAACTTGTTGTGCACAGTGCGCTCGGTCGTCCGCGCCCCACATGTAGAGATCCGGGATGTGTTTCGCGGCGTTGCCGCGCGCGCTGCATCCAGTGGTCGCGCCCTCGACGTAGTCGATTGCCTTGAAGCCGGCGTGACGCGCCTGCCGGAAGATGTTGTTGGCAGTCGTGTTGCACGACGCGGACGGCGAACAGTCGTTGACCGTCTTCGTCTGGAACGCGCCGGTCACCTGTCCGACGTACTGCGTCAAGCTGTTCTGCGACGTGTTCGTCTCGGTCCAGCTCGGGAAGTAGCTGCACTGCTTTCCGAGCGCATGGAGATACGGCATGCCGGTGCCGAAGCCCATACCGACGCTGCTCCACGTGCGGTTCTCGAACGCGAACACGACGACTGACGCATACCGCTTCGGTGCCACGGCGGCCTTTCCGCACACACGAGTCGCGGTTGTGGCTTCGACGCGCGCGACCGGCGCGGTTGTCGAAGTCGTGACGACCGTTTTCGTAGTTGTCGAAGACGTGGCCGCGTTCGTGACCGCCGGTGTGACCGGCGGAGTGCTCGACGCGTGTCCCGTCGGCGTACCACATGCCGCAGCAAGGAGCAAGAACAACGTCGTGGTCACGACGAGTGGTCGCTTGCGGCTCCACTTCGCTGCCGCTCGGTACGAGCTCCTGGATGCCAATGTGCGGCTTCGCGTTGCCATCGGTCGCGTCCTCCCCACAGGCCGAGCGATCCGAATTCCCGCCGCAGTCTGGCGGACCGAGCGACGGCGCGCCTGCCGATGAGCGACCTCGCCACGTTCGCGACGGAATGCCACACACGCGGCGCGAGCGAACGTTTCGTGACTTTGCACGACTCGTTCCGCTTCCCCGCGGAATCGTCGAACCGCGCCCTCCGCTCGGGGGGTACAATGCCGGAGAATGGCGTTCTCCCAGTTGGCTCCCCCCGAGCTCGACGCCCGGCCCGATCGGTTCGTCCGAGCCGCACGTGACCTCGCCAACGAGACGGGGAGCGCGGCGTTCACCGTTGCGCAGGTGACGTTGCGCGCCGGCCTGTCGCTCAAGTCGTTCTACCGGTGCTTCCGCGGCAAGGACGAGCTGCTGCTCGCGCTGCTCGCCGCCGACAGCCAGATCGGCGCCGCAGTGCTGGCGGAGCGCATCGGCAACCGGTCCGGCACCGCCGCGTTGCACGCGTACGTGACCGAGCTGTTCGAGATGGTCGCGCTCCCCGGCGCGACCGGTTACGCCGGCGTCCTCGCGCGCGAGTACCGGCGGCTCGCCGAGCTGTACGACGACGAGCAGCGCGCCGCGCTCGCACCGCTGCTCGACTTGCTCGCCGCGCACATCGATTCGGCCGACCCGGGGCGCGACGCGCAAGTGATGTTCGGCGTGTTGCTCGGCGGCATTCACGACATCATCGTCGGCCGCGCCGCCGACACGCGCGCGCTCGCCGAGTATCTGTTCGAGTTTTGTACACAGGGAATCGTGCGCTGATGGCCGCCACGTTGCTTCCCGATCCCGAGCCGCGCACGCGCAACTACACCATCATCTCGGTCGACGATCATCTGATCGAACCGGCCGACGTGTTCGAAGGCCGCATGCCGCGCGACCTCGAATCCGACGCTCCGCGGGTCGTCACCATGCCCGACGGGCGCGAGACCTGGGTCTACGAAGACGGCCTCTACCCGCAAGTGGGCCTCAACGCGGTTGCCGGCCGCGCCAAGGAAGAGTGGAGTATGGAGCCGGCGCGTTTCGACGAGATGCGCCGCGGTTGCTGGGACATCGAAGCGCGTATCGCCGACATGGACCTCGACGGCGTGTACGCGAGCTTGTGCTTCCCGAGCCTCATCGCCGGTTTCGCGGGCACGATCTTCGCCAAGAGCAAGAACCAGGAGCTCGGCCTCGCCGCGTTGCGCGCCTGGAACGACTGGCACATCGACGCGTGGGCGGGCGCGCACCCCGATCGGATCATCCCGCTGCAGCTCGCGTGGGTGAACGATCCCAAGGTCGCGGCCGACGACGTGTACCGCAATGCGGAACGCGGCTTCAAAGCGGTGAGCTTCCCTGAGAATCCTGTCGACTTGAACAGCGCGGCCGTGAAGTTCCCGCCGATGATCGACCCCCACTGGGACCCGTTCCTGCGCGCCTGCGAGGAAACCGAGACGGTGATCTGTTTGCACAACGGCTCGTCGTCGTGGACGGCGGCGCGCTCCCCGGGCGCGCCCCTCGAGCTCTACACCAGCTTGTTCCCCGTGAACGCGCTCGTGACGGCCGCCGATTGGCTGTGGGCCAAAGTGCCGACGCGGTTTCCCGACATCAAGATCGCGTTCTCCGAAGGCGGCATCAGCTGGGTGCCGATGCTGATCGACCGCATCACCTACGTGCTCGGCCATTCGGCGGTCGGTTCGCACGGTTGGGACGATCCCGACGTGTCGCCGATCGACGCGCTGCGCCGCAACTTCTGGTTCTGCACGATCGATCTCGGTTCGACGTTCGCGTTGCGCGATCACATCGGCATCGACCACATCTGCATGGAGAGCGACTACCCGCACGCCGACTCCACCTGGCCCGACACGCAATTGCTCGCGACCGAAGGCCTCACCGGCGTGTCGCCGAGCGACGTGCGCAAGGTCACCTGGGAGAACGCGTCGAAGCTCTTCCGCCATCCCGTTCCGCCGGAGTTGCAACGTCCGTGACTGATCACGATCTCGTCATCCGCAACGGTGTCGTCGTCGACGGAACGGGCGCGCCCGCGCGGCGCGCCGACGTTGCGATCACCGACGGTCGGATCAGCGGCGTCGGCGCGATCGACGGTGCGGCGAAGCGCACGATCGACGCCGACGGGCTGGTCGTCGCACCCGGCTTCGTCGACCTGCACACGCACTACGACGCGCAATTGCTGTGGGACCCGACGGCCAGTCCGTCGCCGATGCACGGTGTGACGACGGTATTCGGCGGCAACTGCGGATTCACTCTCGCGCCGGGCGGCGACCAGCACGTCGACTACCTGTCCCGTCTCATGGCGCGCGTCGAAGGCATCCCGTTGCCTGCGTTGCAAGAGGGCGTGCCATGGGACTGGACGACGTTCGCGGAGTTCCTCGACCGCATCGACGGTGCCGAGATCGCGGTGAACGCCGGCTTCCTCTGCGGCCATTCGGCGCTCCGCCGGTTCGTGATGGGCGAGCACGCCGTCGGCGGCGCGGCCGACGACGCGCAGATCACAGCGATGGAGCAGCTGTTGCACGACGCGCTCGAGGCGGGCGCGATGGGCTTTTCGACGTCGCGAGCGCCGACGCACAACGACGGCGACGGCAATCCGGTGCCGTCGCGCAGCGCGACGAACGACGAGATGCTTCGACTCGCGGCCGCGTTGCGCGCCCACGAAGGCACGCAGCTCGAGCTCATCATTCCCGGCTGCCTCAACGGTTTCACCGGCGAGGAAGTCGACCTGATGACCGACATGTCGCTCGCCGCGCAACGGCCGTTGAATTGGAACGTGCTCGGTGTGGCAGCGGGCGGCAACCACGAGCACCAGCTGGACGCGGGCACACGCGCCGCCGAACGAGGCGCCCGCATCGTCGCCCTCACCCTGCCGCAGGGCATGCGGATCCGACTCTCGTTCCTCAGCGGCTTCGTGCTCGACGGGTTGCCGGGCTGGCGCGAGACCTTCGCGTTGCCCGTCGCCGAACGCATGCGGGCGCTGTCGGATGCGGAGCACCGGTCGCGCCTCGACGAGCGCGCGCATTCGCCGGAGGCCGGTGTCCTCGCCGGACTGGCGCGATGGGAGCGGCTGGAGATCGTCGAAGGATTTACGAACGAGACGCGCGCGCTCGAAGGCAAGAAAGTGGGCGACGTTGCGCGCACGCGCGGTCAACAGCCGTTCGACGTGTTGTGCGAGATCGTCGTGGCCGACGGTTTGCGCACGGGGCTGCGTCCCGATTTCGGGGGCCCCGAGCCGGAGGACGTGTGGAAGATGCGCGCCGAGGTATGGCGTGATCCGCGCGCGATCATCGGCGGCTCCGACGCCGGCGCGCACCTCGACATGATGTCGGGCGCGAGCTACTCGACCTTCGTCGCCGGTGACGCGGTCCGCAACGGGTACGTGACGCTCGAAGAAGCCGTGCACTTGCTCACCGACGTGCCCGCGCAGCTCTACGGCGTTCGCGATCGGGGGCGCCTCACGACGGGCGCGCACGCCGACGTCGTGCTGTTCGACGCCGACACCGTGGGCCCCGCGGGCGAGCGCACGTACGACGACCTGCCCGGCGGCGCGAGCCGCATCGTCGCGGAGTCGCGCGGCGTGCACCGCGTGCTCGTCGCCGGTACCGAAGTCGTGCGCGACGGTGCGTACACCGGCGCCGCGCCCGGATCGCTGCTGCGATCGGGCCGCGATACCGCAACTGTCATCCCGAAACCCCCCAAGGAGCAATGATGTACACCGACGAAACTTCCGGCGGCGAGGTCGGCGACGTCATCGGACGCGTCTTCTCGCAACAGTGCGCCGACGACCCGCACGCGGTGTACGCCGAGCTGCTCGAACAGTGCCCGGTCTCGCGCCATCTGGGGATCTTCGGGACGAACGAGGTCGTGATCTCGCGCTACGAGGACGTGCTGTGGGCGTTGAAGCACCCGGAAGTCTTCACGTCGAAGGGCGTGGTCGACATCGGTGGTGAGTTCCCGCTCATCCCGCTGTCGGTCGATCCGCCCGAGCACGCGAAGTACCGCCGGCTGATGGACCCGGAGTTCTCGCCGAAGAAGATGGCCGCGCTCGAACCGGAGATGCGGGACTTCGTGAACGAGTCGATCGACGCCTTCATCGATCGCGGTGAGGTCGACTTCCACGACGAGTTCGCGTCGCCGCTGCCGTCGACGTTCTTCTTGTCGCTGACCGGCTTGCCGCACTCCGATCTCCCGCAGTTCCTCAAGTGGCGCGACGACACGATCCGGCCCGACGCGTCGTCGATGGAAGAAGCCGACCGCATTCGTGCCGAAGCGGGCGCCGCGATCGAGGCGTACTTCGAATCGGCGCTCGAGGAGAAGCGCCGCAACCCCGACGACCGATTGTTCTCGAAGCTCGTGCACGGTCTCGTCGACGGCCGGCCGTTGACGCGCGCCGAGCTGCTCGGCGCGTGCCATTTGTTGCTGCTCGGGGGCCTCGACACGGTCACGGCGACGCTCGACTGCATGGTCTCGTACTTGGCGCGGCACCCCGACCGGCGAGATGTGATCGTCGCCGACCCGTCGTTGATCCCGAACGCCGTCGAAGAGCTGCTCCGTCACCAGACTCCCGTGATGATGGTGCCGCGGAAGGTCGCGCAGGACACCGAGTTCGCGGGTGTGCAGCTGGAAGCGGGGGACAGTGTGACGTTGCTCATCGGCGCCGCCAACGCCGACCTGGCCGAGTTCGCCGACGCGGGTGGTGTCACCTTCGATCGTGAAGCGAACCGTCACCTCGCCTTCGGGGGCGGCCCGCACCGTTGTCTCGGCTCGCACCTGGCGCGCCTCGAGTTGCGGGTCGCGCTCGAAGAGTTCCACCGGCGCGTCCCGGTCTACGAGCTCGCCGCCGACTGCGAGCCGAGCTTCTCGATGGGCATCCGCCAGGCGAACCGGCTCGCGTTGGTGTTCCCGAGCGCGAACTGAGTCCGCGGTCGTCGCGCGCGCGGCCGTTACCGTTGCGGCCGGCGTGATCAAGTACATCGGCTCCAAACGGCGACTCGTCCCGGTGCTCGGCGAGATCTGCGAGCGCGCCGGCGCGCGCCGCGCGCTCGACCTGTTCACGGGGACGACGCGCGTTGCCCAGGAATTCAAGCGGCGAGGCGCGCACGTGACCGCCGTCGACACTGCGCGCTACGCCGAGGCGTTCGCACAGACGTACGTCGCGCTCGACGGCGCCGCGGCCGACGCGCAGCAGATCGGAGCTGCGCTCGCCGACCTTGCGGCGCGGCCCGACGTCGACGGCTACGTGACGGAGACGTTCTGTCGTCAATCGCGGTTCTTCCAACCGCACAACGGCCGCCGTATCGACGCGATCCGCGAGGCCATCGAGCACGACTACCGCGAGTCGTGGATGTACCCGGTGCTGCTGACGAGCCTGCTCGAAGCGGCCGACCGCGTCGATTCCACGACTGGTGTGCAGATGGCATACGTGAAGCAGTGGGCGCCGCGTTCGTTCCAGGCACTCGAGCTGCGTGTTCCCGAGCTCGTTCCCGGGACCGGCACCGCTGTGCGCACCGACGCGTGCGAGGCCGTGCATGCGCTCGGTCCGTTCGACGTCGCGTATCTCGACCCGCCTTACAACCAGCACCGCTACTTCACGAACTATCACGTTTGGGAAACGATCGTGGCGTGGGACGCGCCCGTGCACTACGGCATCGCCTGCAAGCGCGTCGACGCGCGCGACGCGCACACGAAGAGCGTCTTCAACGAACGGCGCGCGATGCCGGCCGCGCTCGCGCAGGTGATCCGCGACGTCGACGCCGAGCTGCTCGTCGTGTCGTACAACAACGAGTCGTGGGTCACGATCGAAGACCTGTGTGCGATGTGTGCCGCGCGCGGGAGCGCAGTGCGCGTGTTGGAGTACGACTCGCGCCGCTACGTGGGTGCGCTCATCGGCATCCATGCGCCAAACGGCAAGAGGGTCGGGCGCGTGTCGCACACCCGCAACGTCGAGTACGTCGTGCTCGCAGGCGAGCCGAAGCTCGTCGCACGCGCCGCTAGTAGCTCAGATGCACAGCCGCTTCGGGCGTGAGCGACTGGAACGCGAACGACTCTTCGAGATACAGGTGCACGTTCGTTTCGTCGTGATCGAGGTACCCGATCGCCGTGTCCTCGCCGATCGTGAGCTCGAAGTCGCCACCGCGGAGTGAGACCACGACCGCGCCGTCGACGGCCGGTGCCCACAACACGGGGCCACCTGCGATCAGCCGGAGGTGCTCGAGCACGGGGTAGCCACCCATCTCGGTCGTCTCGATGACGCCGGTGTAGCAACGGGGACCGAGCGCGACTGCGTACGGGCCACCGATACCGGCGGTCTGCAACATGGCGACCGCGTGGGCGACGCTGCGCGGATAGTCGCGGTACTCGTCGCCGATCGGAACCTTGGCATGGGGCGTGCCGGTTGCGATCCCGGTGATCAAGGCCGCTTGGTTGCCGTGGAACACCGCTTCGTCCTCGGCGAGCGCGAGCCGCCGTGCCGCATCGCGCACCGAGTCGAGGTCCGCGTCGCGCGCGCCCCGGTCGATCGCTTCCACCTCGGCGCGTTCGACCCACAGCTCGGCGCGGTACTCGACGAGCGGCTGCACCGTGCGGATCGACGCGCGTATGCCCGTGGGTGCCTGCGCCACCTCCTCGGCCCGACCGCGCGCGATCGCGTCCTTCGTCCAGCCTTCGGGCCCGCGGAAGTCGACGAGCCGCCGCGCCGTGAGGAAGTGCTTCAGCGTGCGCGACGCCTCGGCGTCGATCTCCCGCCACGCGTCGTCGGAGATCGGCGCGAGATCGCGTCGCAGGTGATTCATCGCGGTGGTTCCTTTCGCAGATCGCCGAGCCCGAGGTCGGATGTGGCTCCGGTGTCGCCGCCTTCCGCCTCTTCTTCGACCTCGGTGATCGCCTCTTCGGTGAACAGGTACGTGCGGAGCACGTCGTCCCACTTCGGGTCGTGGCGCCGCAACCACTCGAGCGTCATCGCGGCGTGTTCTTTCTCCTCGTCGCGGTTGTGTGCGAGCACCGCGCGCAGATCGTCGTCGGTCGCGGCGTCGACGCGCTGGTCGTACCAGTCGACGGCTTCGAGCTCCTCCATCAGCGAGGTGATCGCGCGGTGCCGGTCGATCGTCGTGCCGCGCAGTTGCTCCCGGGGCTCGTGGAGTCCCTCGCTACTCATTCGCTGGCCCTCATCCCAACGCCGGTACCCGGACGCCGATCCTGGGTAAACACCACTGCACGGACGAAATCAGCACAGGAGGACGACGATGCCTGCATCGAGAATGCCGCGCACGTTGAAGAAGTCGCCGAAGAAAGCACAGCGCACCTACGAGAAGACGCTGGAGTCGGCGGAGAAAACGTACAAGGGCGACGAAGAACGCGCGCATCGCGCCGCGTTCTCCTCGCTCAAGCATTCGTTCGAGAAGGTCGGCGACCACTGGGAGCCCAAGAAGGGTGGCCGCAAGGGACCTTCCGACGATCGGGCAAGCCAGCGCGGCCGCAGCTCACGCGGTCGTTCGGCGGGCGGCGTGGACGTGAAGGGTCACACGCGCGACGAGCTTCTCGAACGGGCCCGCAAGCTCGACATCAGCGGACGCTCGCGCATGAACAAGACTGAGCTCGGCCGTGCGATCTCGCGCCGCGAACAGTCGCGGTCACGCCCGAAGAAGACACGCAAGTCGCGCTGAGCTAGTCGGCGCGAAGACCGATGCGCGCCGACTCGTTCATGATGTGGTCGACCCACCACGCGGGCGCGCAGTTCATCAGTGTCGCGAGATCCCAGTAGTCCCACCAGCGCACGATCGCCTCGCCGCGGAATTCCTGCACGGAGACGAACGGCAAGCTCGCGCGCTCGCCCGTGGGCCATTCCCAGTGCTCGACGTGCTCGGTCACCGCGACGTCGCCGTCGCACACGATCGTGCGCACGTCGTGCGAGATCGACGCGAGCGGTTCGAGCCCGAGCCGCAGACGCGCCGCGATCTGCGCGGGGCGCGTGCCACGTCCTCGGCCGGCGTCGGCATGTCGGTGTACTCGCCGTCGGCCGCGAAGTACGCGCCTACCGCGTCGAAGTCCCGTCGATACAACGTGTCCCAGAACTGCTCGACGAGCGCGCGCCGGTCGGCGCTCATGAGACCGGTCGCGACGGTGTGAACGTCACCGGCATCGACTCGAGCCCGCTGATGAAGTTCGCACGGCGGCGGGGCAGCGACGCAGGCTCGGCGGCCAGCTCGAGGTCGGGCATGCGCGCGAGCAACTGCTCGACCATCACCTTCAGCTCGAGCCGGGCGAGCGCCTGGCCCAAGCAGAAGTGTGTGCCGAACCCGAACGCGACATGCTCGTTCGGGTCCCGCTGCGCGTCGAAGATGTCGGGCGCGTCGAACTTCGCTTCGTCGAAGTTCGCCGACTCGAACAGCAGCATGCATTTCTGGCCCGCCCGTAGATCCTCACCCATGAACGCCGTGTCGTGCGTCACCGTGCGGCACATGTTCTTGATCGGCGTGACCCAGCGCAGCATCTCTTCCACTGCCACCGTGACCTTCGAAGGGTCGTCGAGCAACGCCTTGCGTTGCTCGGGATGCAGCATGAGCTGCTCCATGCCGCCGCTGATGACGTGGCGCGTGGTCTCGTCGCCGCCCACGAGGATCAGCAGCGATTCGTGCAGCACCTCGTCCGGCGTGAGCCGGTCACCGTCGACCTCGGCATGCACAAGCACGCTCATCAGATCATCGGTCGGTTCCGCCTGGCGTTGCGCGACGGCGTGCGTGCAGAACGCGGTGTAGCCGTCCATCGCCTGCATCGCCTTCATCCACTGCTCGTCGGTCGCGTTGCCGCTCTGCGCGCTCACCATGTCGTCTGACCAGCGCAGCAAATCGTCGCGATCTTCGGGTGCGACGCCGAGCATGTCGCCGATCATGATCATGGGGAGCGGCGCCGCGATGTCGCGTACGAAGTCGCACGCGCCGCGCTCGCACACCGTGTCGATGATCTCGTCGCACACCCGCCGGATCTCGGGCTCGCTGTCGCGGACGCGCCGGGGCGTGAACCCCTTGTTGACGAGCTTGCGGCGCTTCCAGTGATCGGGGTCGTCCATGTCGATCATCATGGGGATCGGCCCGCTGTCCGGGCGGATACCGCCCGCGTTCGAGAACGTCGCCGCGTCCTTCTCTGCCGCGAGCAGCGCCGCGTACGACGCGATGCCCCATACGCCGTTGCGCTCGTCGAAGTACACCGGCGCGTTCGCGCGCATCCACGCGTACTTCTCGCGCGGATCGTCGACGTAGAACGAGCCGTCGAGCAGGTCGATGTCGGCACGTGCCGGATGGTTCGGCATCGGCTACTTCGGCGGCATGCGGATGCCGGCGTCGAGCCGGATCACCTCGCCGTTCAAGTACGGGTTGCGGACGATCTCGGTCGCAAGCGACGCGAACTCATCGGGCGTACCGAGACGCTTCGGGAACAGCACCGACTGGCCGAGCGCGGCGCGCTGCGGATCGGGCAGCCCCGCGAGCAGCGGCGTGTCGACGAGGCCGGGCGCGATGGTGCACACACGGATGCCCGCCGCCGACAGATCGCGCGCGGCCGTGAGCGTGAGCGCGACGACGCCGCCCTTCGACGCCGAGTACGCGGCTTGACCGATTTGGCCGTCGTACGCCGCGACCGACGCGGTGTTGACGATCACGCCTCGCTGGCCGTTCTCGTCGGGTTCGTTGGCCGACATCGCCGACGCCGCGAGACGCAGCACGTTGAACGTTCCGATGAGATTGATCTCGATGACCTTGGCGAACGTCTCCAGCGAGTGCGGCGCACCGTCCTTGTTGATCGTGCGTTCCGCCCAGCCGATGCCGGCGCAGTGGATGCACGTGCGCAGCGGGGCGAGCGCGGTGGCAGCAGCCATCGCGGGGCTCACATCGTCGGGATCGGTGATGTCGGCCTGCACGAAACGGCCGCCGAGATCGGACGCGACCTTCTCGCCCTTGGCCGCGTCACGGTCGAGGATGACGACGGTGGCGCGGGCTTCGGCGAGCCGGCGGGCGGTCGCCTCGCCCATCCCCGACGCGCCGCCGGTGACGATCGCAGTGGTATCGGCAAGGTTCATGCGGAGGATCGTACCGGCGCCGGGAATGCGGCCGCCCGGGGCGTCGTTGCGCTTCGTCGTGACCGGAGGGGAGCCGTCATGTCTCGAGGTGCTGGCCGTCATCCAGTGCTACGTCGACACCGAGTGTGATCTCGGGACGATGGTCGTCATCGCGACGCATCTCGACGCCTGCCGTTTCTGCTCGGCCGAGCTCGAGCTGCTCCGTTCGCTGAAGGCGGCTGTTCGCCGGTGCCATCGTGCGCCAGAATCCCGCTCGTGGTCTTGATCTCGTACGCGCAACGGCTCGCCGATCACGCGGCCGCCGACCCGGACCGGCCCGCGATCACCGACGAGCACCGCACGGTTTCGCGTGCGCAACTGGAGTCGCTGGCGTTGCGCACCGCGCACGCGCTTGTCGGCCGTGGCGTGGTCGCCGGCGATCGCGTCACGATCGGCCTCGGCAACTCCGTCGAGTTCGTCGCGACCACGATCGCATGCTGGAAGCTCGGCGCGACGCCGCAGCCGGTGTCGGCCCGGCTGCCCGCGCGCGAGCTGGACGCGATCATCGAGCTCGCGCAGCCGCGCGTCGTCGTGCGCGAACCGCTCGACCTCACCGGCACCGACGACGCACCGCTCCCCGACGCGGTGTCGAACCCGTGGAAGGCGATGACGTCGGGCGGTTCGACCGGCCGGCCGAAGCTCATCGAGGCGAACCAACCGGGCATGATCGATCCTGATGCCGCGCCGTTGTTGATGATGAAGCGTGACGGCACGCACCTGATGCCAGGGCCGCTGTACCACAACGGTCCGTTCGTCTGGACGACCACCGCGTTGCTCGCAGGCTGCCACGTCGTGCTCGGCGGAAGGTTCGACGCGGAGAAGACACTCGCGCTGATCGACCGCTACCACCCCGACTCGATGTATGTGGTGCCGACGATGATGGCGCGCATCTGGAAGCTGCCGCCCGCTGTGCGCGACCGGTACGACGTGTCGTCGCTGAAGGTCGTGTGGCATCTCGCGGCGCCGTGCCCACCGTGGCTGAAGGAAGCGTGGATCGAGTGGCTCGGCGCGGACGCGATCTGGGAGCTGTACGCCGGCACCGAAGCGCAAGCGGCGACGATCATCACGGGCACCGAATGGCTGGAGCATCGTGGCTCGGTCGGGCGCGTCAATCGTGAACAGTTCAAGATCGTGCGGGCCGACGGTACGGACGCGCCCGACGGCGAAGTCGGCGAGGTGTTCTTGCGCAACTCACGCGACGAGAGTGTCGCGACGTACCGCTACGTCGGCGCGCAAGCGCGCCGCATCGAGGGCGGGTGGGAATCGCTCGGCGACATGGGCATGATCGACGCCGACGGCTACCTCTATCTGAGCGACCGCCAGACCGACATGATCCTCGCGGGCGGCGCGAACATCTACCCCGCCGAGGTGGAAGCCGCGCTCGACGAGCACCCGCGGGTGCGGTCGTGCGCGGTGATCGGCCTGCCCGACGACGACCTCGGCAACCGGGTGCACGCGATCGTGCAGTCCGACGACGGCACGCCCGTCGACACCGACGACCTGCGCGCGCACCTCGCGGAGCGGCTCGTGCGCTACAAGATCCCCCGCACGTTCGAGTTCACGACCGAGCCCTTGCGTGACGACGCCGGCAAGCTGCGCCGTTCCGCGTTGCGGTCGGAGCGAATAGCCTCCGTTCCATGAGCACACGCGGCACGGGCACGGTCGACTTCGACGTCTTCGACGCCGACAATCACTATTACGAAGCCACCGACGCGTTCATCCGTCACTTGCCGAAGCATCGCTCGAAGCTGGTGCAATGGGCGAACGTCGACGGCAAGCAGCGCATGATCGTCGACAACAAGGTGTTCCGGTTCATCCCGAACCCCACCTTCGATCCGGTGGCGCGTCCGGGGTGTCTCGACCAGTACTTCCGCGGCAAGCGCGCCGGTGACGACATCCGCGACGCGTTCGGCGCGCTCGAGCCGATCAACCCCGCGTACCGCGACCCGGCGGCGCGCGTGAAGCTGATGGACACGCAAGGCATGATGGGTTGCTTCCTGTTCCCGACCCTCGGCGTCGGCGTCGAAGAGGCGTTGCTGCACGATCCCGCTGCGCTGCACGACGTGTTCCACGCGTTCAACGAGTGGATGCTCGACGACTGGACGTTCAACTACCTCGACCGCATCTACGCCGCGCCCTACATCGCGCTGCAAGACCCGGCGCGCGCGGTGCAAGAGGTCGACTACGCGATCGCGAACGGCGCGCACGTGGTGGTGTTGCGCGCCGGGCCGGTGCGCGGGCCCGGCTTCTCGCGCACGCCCGGCGATCCAGTGTACGACGGCATGTGGGCGCGCATCGCGGAAGCGGGATTGCTCGCGGCGTACCACTCGGGTGACGCGGGCTACGGGCGTTACGCCGACGAGTGGGCGAATTCGCAAGGGAATACGGGCGGCGACTTCCAGGCGTTCCGGAACGACCCGTTCCGCAACGTGACCGCGGGTCATCGCCCGATCTACGACACGATCGCCGCGCTCGCGTGCCACGGCGTGCTGCGCCGTCATCCGACGCTTCGCGTCGCGACGATCGAGAGTGGCTCGGACTGGATGCCGCTGCTCTTGCGCGCGTTGAAGAAGTCGTACGGGCAGGTCCCGCGGGCGTACGACGGGGTCGATCCGGTCGAGCAGGTGCGCAGGCACGTATGGGTGTCGCCGTACTACGAGGACGACCTGCCGCAACTGCGCGACGAGCTCGGCGCGACGCAGATGATCTTCGGCTCCGATTACCCGCACGCCGAGGGGCTCGCGGAGCCCAAGGCGTTTGTCGACGATCTCGCCGGCTTCTCCGACGACGAAGTGCGGCTGGTGATGCGGGAGAACGCATTGGCGTTGTCGCAGGCGCGTACCGCGTAGTGACGCGGCTCATCTTGCACATCACGACCGCGCCCGAGTGGGACGCGGCGCGTGCCGCGGGCGAGTACCGCGCGCCAAGCCTCGACGCCGAGGGCTTCGTGCACTGCTCGTTGCCGACGCAGGTGACGCACGTCGCCGACTGGTTCTACCGCGACATCCCCGATCTCGTGCTGCTGTGCATCGACCCGAACCTGCTCGAGAGCCCGTTGCGCTACGAGCCGTCGGCCGACGCGTTCGCGGGCGAGTTCCCGCACGTGTACGGCCCGGTCAACACGGACGCGGTGGTGGCCGTCGTGCCGTGGGCGCGCGGCGACGACGGCTTCGCGTTACCCGAGCGCGTCCGCCACCTCCTCGACGGCTGACCGTGTTTGCAAAGAAGTGCGCCCACGGGCGCACCGTCTTGCAAACAGGATTACGCGAGGTCGGGGAGGCCGAGCTCCAGGTTCGCTTCTTCCAAGCCGCCGTCCACTTCGAGCACCTTGCCGGTGACGAAGCCGCCCGCGGGCGACGCGAGGTAGAGCGCCGCGAAAGCGATGTCCTCGGGCTGCCCCAACCGCTTCAAAGGCGTGCGCCGCACCATCTCGTCGTGGATCTCGGGATTGTCGAGCACGATCTCGAGCGCGCTCGTCGCGACCGAGCCGACCGCAATCGCGTTCACGCGGACCTTCGGCGCGAGGTCGGCGGCCAGCAACCGCGTCATGTGCGACAACGCGGCCTTGGCGGTGCCGTAGGCGACGAATCCGCGGTCGCGCAGCCGGCCGATCGCGGAGGAGATGTTCACGATCGCGCCCGAGCCGTTCGCGAGCAGGTGCGGCGTCGCCGCTTTGCTCAACACGAACGCGCTGGTGACGTTGAAGTGGAACGACCGTTCGAGGAATCCCGCGCTCGTGTCGAGGAACGGCCGCGGCATCGTGCCGCCCGCGTTGTTCACGACGATGTCGACGCGCCCGAGCCCCGCGACCGTCTGCGCGACGAGCTGCTCGACCGCGTCGTTGTCGTTGACGTCGCACGGCATGACGATCGCCTCGCGTCCGCAGGCGCGCACGTCGGCCGCGACCTCGTCGAGCTGTTCCTTCGTGCGCGCCGCCAACGCGACGTGCGCGCCCGCGGCCGCGAACGTGCGCGCAACCGCCGCACCGATGCCGCGGCCGGCACCGGTGACGATCGCCACCTTGTCGTCGAGCCGGAATGCGTCGAGCCCGTGCCCGTTCACGACAGGTACCGCGAGACGGTGTCGACGATCGCGGCGGGCTTGTCGCCGCCCTCTCTTTCGATGGTGATGCGGGTGGTGGCCTGCACGCCGCCCGGCACCTCTTTCACCTCCAGGATCTCGCCCCGGCCCCGCAGCCGCGAGCCGACCGGCACCGGCGACGGGAACCGCACCTTGTCGGCGCCGTAGTTGATGCCCATCGAGATCCCTTCGACCCGGGCGAGCTGCGAGAGGAAATGTGCCGCAAGTGACATCGTGAGGTAGCCGTGTGCGATCGGCGCGCCGAACGGCCCGGCCTTGGCCCGCTCGGTGTCGACGTGGATCCACTGGTTGTCGAGGGTCGCGTCGGCGAACTTGTCGATCTGGTCCTGGGTGATCGTCACCCAGTCGGTCGGGCCGAGCTGCGTCCCCACGGCACCGAGCAGATCCTTCGGTGATGTGAACGTTGTCGTCATGCGGCCGACGTTATTAGGCCGCGAGACCGCGATGCCGATGACTCGGCCGTGACCAGCGTGCCCGAACTGGTCGGTCCCGACCGCGATTCCGACGTTCCCGGCGCTCCCGACGCGCCGCTCGACGTGCGCGATCCGGAGCTGTTCCGCGCGCTCGTCGAGACCGTCGCAGTGCTCGGCGCCGACTTCCGCCCGCGCACGCTCCTCGGCGCGGAAATGGTGCGTTTCGGTTTCAACGGCGCCGGCGATCTCGGCGCACGGCTCGCCGACTGGGTGCATCCCGACGAGCACCAGATGCTCGGCGAGGCGCTGAACCAGTGCGGGCTCGCGCCGGGTATCGACGTCGAGGTGCGAGCGCGTGTGCGCAACGACGTCGAGGGTTGGCACACGATCACGCTGCACTTCCAGAACCTGCTCGAACACCCCGACGTGCAAGGCATCCTCGTGCGCGCCGTCGACCACACCGTGTTCGAGCGGGAGGCGCGGTGGCGCACGCTCGTCTCCGAAAGCCCGATCGGCATCTGCGAGGTCGACCGCGACGACCTCTGCGTCTTCGTCAACGGCGCGTTCGAACGGTTGACGGGTGTGTCCGCGTCCGACGCGCTTGGCGGCGGCTGGTGCCGCGCCATCCATTCGGAGGACGTCGAGCAGCTGCGCCTCCACCAGCAGGTCGCGGCGCGCGGCGGTGACACGCGTCCGTGCCAGGTGCGTTTGACCGCGCCCGACGGCGCGTTGCGGTGGGTGAGCGCGCGCTGGGTTCCACTGCATGGTGAACACGGCGAGCTGTCGGGCTTTCTCGGCACGTTCGAAGACGTCACCGAGCGGCGCCGTTTGGAAGAACAACTCGAGTACGACGCGACCCACGACCGGTTGACCGGGCTCGGCAGCCGCGCGCTCCTCGTCGAGCAGCTCAACGCGGCGCTCGCGCACACGCGGCGCGGCGCGCAGGCCGTCGCGTTGTTGTTCATCGACCTCGACGGTTTCAAGCGCGTCAACGACATGCTCGGCCATGCGGCGGGCGACGACCTTCTCGTGAGCGTTGCCGAGCGATTGCGGAAAGCTCTGCGTGAGAGCGACGTCTGTGTGCGGCTCGGCGGCGACGAGTTCGTCGTGTGCTGTGCCGACATGGAGTCGTTGTCGCAATCCACTGTGCTGGCCGATCGTCTGCTGGCAATCGTCAGCGAGCCGTACGACATCCACGGCCACGAGGTGTTGCTCGGCGCGAGCATCGGCATCGCGACGGCGCAGGGTGACGATCCGCTGTCGGCCGACCAGCTGCTCTCCAACGCCGACATCGCGTCGTACCGGGCGAAGCGCCGCGGCCGCGGCCGCGTCGAAGTGTTCGACGACGAGCTGCGCCGAAAGCTGGCGCAGGGCCGCCGCGTCTCGCGCAGCGTTGCACGCATGCTCGACGCGCCGCGCGTGCCGTTGCTCTGCACGCCGATCGCGGTGCTCGACGACCACACGATCGTCGGTTTCGACTGCACCGTCGATTGGAGCCAAGGCGGCCTCGACGACGCCGAGGTGATCGACCACATCGTCGAGGAAGCGGGCATGTCGCGCGAGGTCGACGTCGCCGTCGTGCGCACGTTGCTCGCGTACTTGGTCGAGTGGCAACGTGAGCTCCCGGGGCAGGCCGTTCCCGGCTTGAGCACCGCGCTGACGCGTGCCGGCGCGCTCTCGCCCGTTCTCCCGGAGCTCGTGCGCGACATGATCGGCCGGTCGCGCGTCAATCCGTCGCTGTTGTGGATCGGTATTCCCGAGTCGGCGATGGCGCACGACTTCCACGCCGCGTCGCGCGTCGCGGCCGCGCTCGACGAGTTGAAGGTCGGCGTCGCGTTGCGCGACTTCGGATCGGCGATCTCGTCGCTCGAACAGCTACGCACGTTGCCGACGCCGACGATGACCGTTGCGGGGCCACTCGTTGCCGCGCTCCACGGCGAAGGCGACGAGGTGAGCGCCACGTTGCTCGGCGCCATAGTGAAGTACGCACGCGCGCTCGGCCGCATCGTCGTGGCGAACGGCGTCATCGACGCGGAACACGCGGCGAGGCTGCACGACCTCGGTTGCGCCTTCGGCTCCGGCCCCGCTTTCGGCCCGACCGTGGCGATCGCGGACGTCCCCGCACTGCTTGCGTCACGGGCGTAACCACGGACGCGCGCGTTCATTGACCAAATTCACTCGCATAGCGACGGAATTTGGCGGACGAACGGTGCGTTGACGGGCAAAGCCACGTTGGCGGCGCAGGCGTCACCTAGCGTTGGGGGATGGCACGGAAGCGGGGTGACGACGACTATTCGGCCGAGCACATTCAGGTACTCGAAGGGCTCGACCCGGTCCGCAAGCGGCCGGGCATGTACATCGGGTCGACCGGACCGAGCGGGCTGCACCACCTGATCTGGGAAGTCGTCGACAACGCGGTCGACGAGGCGATGGCGGGCCATTGCACGCGCATCGACGTCACGTTGTGTGCCGACGGTTCGGTGCGCGTCGCCGACAACGGCCGCGGCATTCCCGTCGACGAGCATCCGCAATACAGGGGCAAGTCGGCGGCCGAGATCGTGATGACCACACTCCACGCGGGCGGCAAGTTCGGCGGGGGCGGGTACAAGGTGTCGGGCGGCTTGCACGGCGTCGGCGTCTCGGTCGTGAACGCGCTCTCCACCAAAGTCGTGCTCGAAGTCGACCGCGACGGCAAGACGTATCGCCAGGAGTACGCGGCGGTGAAGCAGGGCCGCACGGTCAAGCCGGGCGTGCCGCAAGGAAAGCTCAAAGTCGTCGCGCAGTCGAAGCGCGGCCACACCGGCACGACGGTCACGTTCTGGCCCGATCCCGACGTGTTCGAGGAGACCGAGTACCGGTGGGCAACCGTGGCCGAGCGATTGCAGGTGATGGCGTTCCTCAATCGCGGCCTCGCGATCGGACTCGCCGACGAACGCCCCGGCCACAAGCAACAGCAAACGTTCATGTTCGAAGGCGGCATCGTCGACTTCGTCCGCCACTTGAACGCGTCGAAGGAGCCGTTGTTCAAGGACGTCGGCAGCTTCAGCGACAAGGGCGACGAAGGCGAAGTCGAGGTCGCGTGGCAGTGGAACAACGGCTACCACGAAGGCCTGCACTCGTTTGCGAACGGCATCTCCACGACCGAAGGCGGCATGCACGCCGAGGGCTTCAAGCGCGCGCTCACCCAGGCGATCAACCGCTACGCCAAGGGTCGCAACCTCGTGAAGGGCAGGGACGTGTCGTTCCAGGGCGACGACGTGCGCGAGGGGCTGACCGCGATCGTGTCGGTGCGGCTCGCCGACCCGCAGTTCGAAGGGCAGACGAAGGCGAAACTCGGCAACACCGAGATGCGTTCGCTCGTCGAGCGCGCCACGAACGAGCACCTGACGCGCTGGCTGGAAGAGCACCCGAATCCCGCCAAGGCGATCGTGCAGAAGGCGTCGAACGCGGCGCGCGCCCGCTCGGCCGCGAAGCAGGCGCGCGACCTGACGCGGCGCAAGACCGCGCTCGATGGCGTCGGCATGCCGGACAAGCTGGCCGATTGCGCGTCGCGCACGCGCGAGGAGGCCGAGCTGTTCCTCGTCGAAGGCGACTCGGCGGGCGGCTCGGCGCGCGACGCGCGCGACCCGAAGACGCAAGCGATCCTGCCGTTGCGCGGCAAGATCCTCAACGTCGAACGGGCGTCGATGGACAAGGTCGTCGCGAACACCGAGATCCAGTCGTTGATCGCCGCGATCGGCGGTGGTATCGGCGCCGACTTCGACCTCGCGCGCACGCGGTACAACAAGGTGATCGTGCTTGCCGACGCCGATGTCGACGGCGGCCATATCCGCACGCTGCTGATCACGTTCTTCTACCGGCACATGACGCCGCTCGTCGAAGCCGGTCGCTTGTACGTCGCGCAGCCGCCGTTGTACTCGGTGGAAGTCGGTGGGGAGAAGGTGTACGTGGCCGACGACGCGGCGCGCCTGCGGATGATGGAGCAGCATCCGAACCGCCAGCTGACGTTCGCGCGCTTCAAGGGACTCGGCGAGATGGACCCGCCCGAGTTGCGCGAGACGTGCATGAACCCGGCGACGCGCCACCTGGTGAAGCTCGACGTCGACCAGGCGGCAATCGCCGACGAGATCCTGTCGGTGCTGATGGGCGACGACGTGGACGCGCGCCGCATGTGGATCCAACAGAACGCCAAAGACGCGCGTTTCCTCGATGTCTAGCGACGTATAGGAGGCCGGGATGGCCCGCCGGAAGTCCGCGACGGATCAGCTGACGCTCGAGCCGGCTGCGCTCGCCGAGCTCGAGACGCGCACGCTCGCCGAAGAGGTCGAGGCCGCGTACCTCGAGTACGCGATGAGCGTCATCGTGGCGCGCGCGTTGCCCGACGTGCGCGATGGTCTCAAGCCCGTGCACCGCCGCATCCTCTGGGCGATGCACGACGCGAACCTGCGGCCCGACCGGCCGTTCGTGAAGTGCGCGCGCGTCGTGGGTGACGTGATGGCCAACTATCACCCGCACGGCGACTCCGCGATCTACGAAGCGCTCGTGCGCATGGGCCAGTGGTTCTCGCTCACCGCGCCGCTGATCGACAAGCACGGGAACTTCGGCTCGCCATCCGATCCGCCGGCTGCGTCGCGCTACACGGAATGCCGCTTGTCGGCACTGGCGATGGAGATCCTCGCGGGCATCGACGAAGGCACCGTCGACCGCGCGCCGAACTACGACGCGTCGCGTGAGGAGCCGGTCGTGATGCCGGCGCGCTTCCCGAACTTGTTGGTGAACGGCCAACAGGGCATCGCGGTTGGCATGGCGACGAACATTCCGCCGCACAATCTCGCCGAGGTCTGCAACGCCGCGATGCGTTTGATCGACAAGCCCGACGCGACGCTCTCGGAGCTCATGCGGCACGTGAAAGGCCCCGACTTCCCGACCGGCGGCCTCATCATGGGCGACGACGGCATCAAGGACGCGTACCGCACGGGCCGGGGCACGATCCGCGTGCGCGCCGTGCACGAGATCGAATCGATCGCCAAGACCAAAGGGCAAGCGATCGTGCTCACCGAGATCCCGTTCCAAACGAGCGTCGACGCGATCGCGGGCAAGCTCGCCGAGCTCGTGGAGTCGGGCAAGATCGACGGCGTCCGCGACATCCGCAACGAGTCGGGACAGGGCAAGACGCGGCTTGTCATCGAGCTGCGCACCGACACGAACCCGCAGATCGTGCTCAACAACCTGTTCAAGCACACGACCGCGCAGACGACGTTCCCCGTGAACATGGTTGCGCTCGTCGACGGCGTGCCGCACACCATCACGCTCGGCGACGCGTTGCGCGGTTGGCTCGACCATCAAGTCGTCGTCGTCACGCGCCGCACGCAGTTCCGGTTGGAGAAGGCCGAAGCGCGCCTGCACATCGTCGAGGGGCTCGTCAAGGCCGTCGAGATGATCGACGCGGTCGTGAAGGCGATCCGCGCGTCGAAAGACCGCGCCGCGGCGCGCACGGCACTGATGGGCAAGCGCTTCGGGTTCTCGGAGATCCAGGCGAACCACATTCTCGACATGCCGCTCGGCCGCCTCACGCAACTGGGGCGCGACGAGCTCACCAACGAGCTCGCCGAGCTGCAGGAGACGATCAAGGGCCTGAAGCGCATCCTTGCGAAGCGCGACGTTCTGATGGGTGTCATCCGCGACGAGCTGACCGCGATCCGCGACGCGCACAAGGCGCCGCGTCGCACGCAGATCGTCGGCGACGACACCGGCAGCATCGACATCGTCGAGCTCGTGGAAGACGAGCCGTATGTCGTCACGGTGACCGCGCGCGGCTACGTGAAGGCCGTGCCCGCGCGCGCCCGCGGTGCGAAGGTCGCGAACGCGGGCGAGCGCGACGCGGTCGCGCAGGTACTCGACACCACCGCGCTCGCGGGGGTGCTCTTCTTCTCCGACCGTGGCCGCGCGTACCGCGCGACCGTGCACGAGCTGCCGAAGGACCGCTTGACCGCCGCGCAGAACCTGTTCCAGTTGGGCGACGGCGAGAAGGTCGTCGCGGTGCTCGACGCGCGTCTGCACGAGGAGCATCCCAATCTCGTGTTCGTCACCGCGTCGGGCGGCGTGAAGCGCACGTCGTTGTCGGAGTTCGCGGACGCGTCGGGCCGCCAGAACGGCATCGTCGCGATGAAGCTCGCCGCCGACGACCGCGTCGTCAGCGTGTTCCCCGGCTGGGACGACTTCGAGCTGCTGCTCGTCACCGCTGACGGACACGGGATCCGCTTTTCCGAGGCCGACGTGCGTCCCGTGGGGCGCAGCGCGGGCTCGATCCGCGGCATCAAGCTCAAGGGCGACGATCGCGTCGTCGGCGGGTGCGCGGTCGCGCACGAAGAGATCGTCGTCATCGTGACCGAGCAGGGCTTCGCGAAACGCACCGACGTCGACGAGTTTCCCGTGCAGACGCGCGGTGGTGCGGGCGTGAAGGCCGCCAAGATCGACAAGGCCCGCGGCAAGCTGGTGTCGGTCGCACCCGCGGCCGACGAGGTGGCGTTCCTGACGGCCGATGCGTGCACGGTCGTCGCCGGACAATCGGTACGGGCGGCCGGGCGCGACGGTGGCGGCTCGAAGGTGAACGGCGTCGACTCGGGTGTGCAACGCGTCATGGTGATCGCAGCCGCGCCCGCCGCCGACGACACCTGACCGGTCGCGCGCCTCAGACGCGAGTGGCGCGCCGGCGCCGGCTTGCGAGAACGGTGCCGGCGGCGAGCAACGCGCCGCCGATCTCGACGAGCACGTCGCTCTCGCCGCCGGTGAACGGCAACGTTCCCGACGACACCGACGCGTGCCCGACCGGCGCCGGTGCGTCGATTGCAGCCGCCTCCACCACCGCGCCACCGGCCTTCGGCGCCGGCGTGGGGTGCGGTGCCGGGTGCGGATCGGGGACGGGTGTGACCTTCGGCGCGCACGCGACCGTGTCGTTGAACGCCTGGCACACCGTCACGATCGCCTGGTTGCCGATCGCGTTCGCGTTCCCGGTGAGCACGCGCGCCATCACGTCGGGGGACGCGGTCGCAACGGTGTTCGCCGCCTTCACGTTGGTTCCTTTGCCGTTGTGGTTCGCGGCGACGATCGCGATCACGGTGTTGTGGCCGCTGTCCGACGTCGTGATGCCGATGTTCAACACGCCGCTGATCTGGCGGACGCGCACGCCGCCGGGGATCGGGCCGCCGTCGGGTGCGAAGCCGCTGTCCCATCCGGCGAGGAACGTCTCCCCGGTCAGCGATCCGCCGAGGTCGAGCGTCACACCGTTGCCGAGATCGATCGTCTGCGCGAACTGAGCAAACGGGTTCGCGCTGTTGAGCCAGTCGAGGTTCGTGAGCAGCGCAAGGAAGTGCGCGAGCGAGTCCTGCGCGGCCGCGAGCTCCGAGTGCGGGCCCGTGAGCGCGTCGAGCGACACGCCCGAGATCGCGCCGTTCAACCCGGTGTTCGCGAGCGCAAGCCCGAGATTGCCGACCGCTGCGGTTTGGTTCGCGGTCGCGTGACCCGTTCCGGTGACACTGCCCGAAACCGACTGCCCGATGGTGGTCGTCGACGCGTTGCCGACCGCATGCGCGGTGCCGGTGATGATCCCGGCCATCGTGCCGCCGACCGCGCCCGAGCCGCTCGTCGGCACCGCCGGCGTGCCGCTGGTCGTGCCGGTGGAGGCGCCGAAGAGCGGCGCAAGCTCCGTGAGGACCGCTTCGATGATCGCCGCTTCCTCCGGGGAGAGCTGGCTCGCGTCGAACGACGCGAGCGCGAAGTTGCCGCCGCTGTTCGCGAACGCGGTGCCGAAGTTGATGACGATCGCGCGTTGATCGATCGTGAGGACCGCCGCGCCGCTTGCCAGGCCGTCGGCGGCCTGCTTGATCGCCGACTTCGACTGATCGCCGATCGCGTTCGCGTCACCGGCGATCACCTGGCCGCTCGTCGTGCCGACGTTCACCGACTGGCCCGACTGCGGCGCGCCGTTGTTCGCGATGGAGCCGATCGTGATGTTGATGCCCGTGTTGCCGATCGCGATGCCGACGTTGACGACCAGTGCGTTCTGGTTGCTGTTGTCGCCGTTGTCGACGATCGCGCTTTGCGTGATGCCGGTGTGCGCGGCGTCGCCCGTCGCGCCGGCACTGCCCGTCTGGATCGCACCGCCGACGGTCCCGTTGCCGGCTGTGCCGGCTGCGCCGGCACCTGCGACGTTCTGCCCCGACCCCGAGTGCGCGACTCCCACGTTGACGACGAGCGCGATCTGCAAGATGTCGACCGCGCCGTTGTCGCTCGTGCTGCCGTGCGCCTGTTGGTCGATTGCGTCGGTGCTGTCGGTGCCGGTCGAACTCGAGTTGCCGGTGTGCACACCGCCGTTCGCGGTCGGGTCACCCGACGCCGTGCTGTTCGGATCGCCGGTCGCGGTGGACGCGTTGTCTCCCGTGTTCGCGACCGACGTGCCCGTCGTTCCCGTGCCCGCGTTCTGGTTCGACTGATTCGGTTCGGTGGGGTCGGTCGGGCCGACCGGTCCCGACGGAGTCGTGGGCGTGGGCTCGCTCTGGGGCGCGGAGGGCGGCGGCGTCGAGTCGCTCGCAGGCGGGGGCGGAGTCGAGTCGGTGCCGGGGGGCGTCGGCGCGGTTGGCGCAGTCGGTGCCGTCGAGTCGCTCGGCGGTGTCGACGCCGACGGCGCGGGCGCGTCGGGTGGCGACGCGTCGTCGGCGTGCGCACGGCCCGCGAACAAGATCAACGCGATGACAACGATCGCGGACGCGAAGAACAAGCGAAGCGCGAACCTCACAGGGACGACGACGACCACGATCGCTCCTCGCTCGAGGGAGGGCGGACGCCCTCCCTCGAGACTGTTGGTCAAATGCCAGGAGTGTTGGTTGGGTTACGGAGTCACGCTGGCGTTGACGGAACCGCTCTGGCCCTGGGTGACCGTCACGGTGCTCGTGTTCGTCGCGCTCGCCGAACCAGTGGTCAGGGTTGCCGACGAGTGACCGGTGTTCGAGCCCGCGTTCGTGTTACCGACGGTGCCACCCGCGTTGCCGGTGACGTTGTTGTTGCCGTCGCCGCTGATGTTGCCGTCGAAGGCCCCGGCACTGCCGGATTGCGAGCTGCTGTTGCTGCCGCTCACGCCCGACGAAGCCGAGTTGAACCCGCTGTTCGAGATCGCGAGCTGCTTCGTACCGACCCAGCTGTTCTGGTCGACGCCGAGAGACGCCGAGTTGTCGTTGCTCGTGTTGCCGGTGCCGCCGGATCCGGCGATCGTCGCGTTGACGTCGCCCGAGTTGGTCTGACCGACACCCACTGACGAGCCGTTGGTCGCCGAGGCGCCGCCCGTGGTCAGGCTGGCCGACGACGTGCCGTCGTTTGTGCCGCTGTTGTCGTTGGTGACGTCACCGCCGGTGTTGCCGGCCGTGTTGCCGTCGCCCTTGCCGTCGATGTTGCCGTCGCCCGCGGAGGCATCGCCGCTCTGGTCGCTCGAATTTGAGCCGTCGACCCACGACTTCGAGCGGTTGAACCCCGTGTTCGAGACCGAACCCTGGTGCGTCTCCACCTTGCTTTGCTGTGAGATCGCCGCCGATGCGTCGTTGCTATTGCTGCTATTGGTTGCAGAGGCCTCCGTTGCCACCGCGAGAGTTGAGGCCATTGCGACCGTCACGAGTGTTGCTTTCCATTTGCCCGTTACCTTCACGAGAGCTCCCGGTTTTCACGTACACGAAACCGGCCGCGGGGGGCGGCGCGGGCGCGCTCATCCGAGCGCACCGTCGACCCAAACAGAACGCGTGCACGAACTGAAGTACAACGGGACGCCAGCATCGCGACGGTTGACCGACATGACCTATCAGTTTTTGAACAGTTTCTTGTTACGACGCGCGCTCACAGGGAAGAGCGATCTATGGTGCTCGGCAGGAGTGGCGGAAGGAGTGGGGGAATGGACCGTGCTCGCGCAGTGGGTTCGGCGCGCACCGTCCTGTTGGCCGTCTCCGAACCGCGAGCGTTGCGCTTTGCGCGCGCGTTCGCGAACGAAGGATTCGCAGTGATGCTCGCATTCGAACGCGCGCAGATTCTCGACTTTGCCCGTGTATCGGATGTCGTCATCGCGGACGACTCCGTCGATCCGATCGGCGACGTTTTGCAACAGGCGGGATCGCCGCACGACACGATTCGAATGTTCATCACCGAGTCACATCGTTCTGCGCCACCGGACGTACATGCCGTCCTGCCGCGTGACGTCGCCTCCGAGGAGCTGTTGTTCCGCGCGCAGTCGTTGCTCGCGCTCCGTGGTGATCGCACAGCACACTCGTTGTCGTGGGGTCCGCTCAGCTTGGACCTTGCGCGGCGCGAGGCGCGCTGGCGCGGCATGCCCTGTTCCCTGACACAGACGCAGTTCGACGTGCTGGTCGCGCTGGTCAAGGCGGACGGCGCGGTGATCTCGAAGGTCGATCTCCAGAAAGCGATCTGGCCTGACGAACCACCCGACGCCGGCGAACGCCTCGTCGCACACATCCGCCGGATACGCACCCGACTCGAGGTAGATCCGTCGCATCCGCGCTTCTTGTTGACGTCGCGCGGGATCGGGTTCTTTCTCGCGAAGCCCGACGACTTGTGGGACACCGACTGGGACGGCGACCGCATGTCGGACCGGAGGACGACGCATTTGCGCAGCGTGCGAGGCGACACCGCCTGACCACCTGACGGACCGTGCTCGCGACGGCGTAGATTGCGCGCCGTGAAAGCCCTGCTCTACGGCGTTCGTCCCGAGGCGCGTTCCGCCCCGGACACCGACAACATGTTGTTGCGCAATCTCGCCGTCACGCCGATGCGGCTCGTCGAGCTCGAAGAGCCGCGCGTGCCGCTCCCCGATTGGGTCGTGTTGCAACCGCGCCTCACCGGCATTTGCGGTTCCGACGCGAAGCAAGTGTTCATGGACTGGGGCGAAGTGCGCACGCCCGACAATCCGATGAAGGCGTTCTTCTCGCTTCCGCAGGTGTTGGGCCATGAGGTCGTGGCCGATGTCGTGGAGCTCGGTCCGGAGGCCGAAGGAGTCGACGTCGGCGACCGCGTCGTGTTGAACCCGTGGCTCTCGTGCGCGCCGCGCGGCGTGAGCCCGCTGTGTCCCGCGTGCGAACGCGGCGACTTCAGCCTGTGCTGGTCGTTCGACGTCGGGCCGATCCCGCCGGGAATTCACATCGGTACTGCGCGCGACGTGAACGGCGGATACGCGGAAGCGATGCCTGCGCACGATTCGCAGCTGTTCAAAGTGCCCGACGCGGTGCCCGACGAGCTGGCCGTGTTCGCCGACCCGTTCACCGTGTCGTTGCACGCAGTGACGCGTCACCCGCCGCAGCGCGGCGGCAAAGCGATGGTGTACGGCGCGGGCGCGCTCGGTACCTGCGCGACGGCGATCTTGCGCGCGTTGTATCCCGATGTCGACGTGCTGGTGGTCGCACGTTTCGACGCGCAGGCCGCGCTCGCCCGAAAATTGGGTGCAACCGTGATCGGCCACACGCCGGCACTGCGCGTCATCGAGGAAGGTGCGGCGTGGTCCGGCGGGGTCTTGCGCGACAGCGACGGCTTGCCGATGGCGTATCCCGGCGGGATCGACGTCGTGTACGACACGGTCGGCAAGCAGGAGACCTTCGAGGTCGGCACGCGGCTGTTGAAGGCGCGCGGCACGCTGGTGAAGGCGGGCGTGCACGGCCCGACGTTCTGGGAGGACACGCCGCTGTACTTCAAGGAAATCTCGATGGTCGGGTCGAACGCCTTCGGCTTCGAAGAGCTCGACGGCGTCCGCAAGCACGGCATCGCGCACTATCTCGATCTCGCGGCCGCGGGCCGGGTCGAGCTCGGCGGCATGCTCACGCATACGTTCGCACTCGACGAGTGGCGTGATGCATTCGGCGCCCTCGCAACCCAAGACCAAAGCGGCGCAATCAAGGTCGCGTTCGATTTTCGGAACGCATTATGAGCGGCGATGTCGTGCTCGTCGACGTTGCTGATCGGGTCGCGCTCATCACGCTGAACCGGCCCGATCAGCGCAACGCGTTGAACCGGGCGGTGCGGCGCGCGTTGCCCGCCGCGGTGACGCAGTGCGACGCCGACGCCGACGTCGACGTGATGATCTTGACCGGCGCCGATCCTGCGTTCTGCGCGGGCGTCGACCTCAAGGAGTTCGGCGCGGGGGAGGTCGAGCAGGGCGAGGGATTCGCCGAGTTGGGCGAGGGCGACGGTCGCTCCGCGCGCTTCCGGGGCGCGTTGCCGCCGCACGCCAAACCGCTGATCGGTGCGGTCAACGGCGTGGCGGTCACGGGAGGTTTCGAGGTCGCGCTGAATTGTGACTTCCTGATTGCATCGGACCGTGCACGTTTCGCCGACACGCACGCGCGCGTCGGCGTGATGCCCGGCTGGGGCTTGACCGTTCTCCTCGCGCAACGCATCGGCGTGGCGCGCGCAAAGCAGATGAGCGTCACCGGCAACTACATCGACGCCGCGACCGCACGCGACTGGGGTCTCGTCAACGAAGTCGTTCCGCACGACGAGTTGCTCGCACACTGTCGCAGGCTCGCCGCCGACATCGTGTCGAACGACCAACTCGGCGTAAGGCGGATGGTGCAGACCTACAACGAAGTGACCGGCACGACGGTCGACGAGGGTTGGAAGATCGAGTCGCGGGTCAGCCGCGAGTGGGAAGGGCCCGGCTTCGATCCGGCGTCGATCGAAGCGCGCCGTATGAAGGTCGTCGAACGCGGCCGGCAGCAGATCCAGCCCTGATCACGCAGGAACGACGATGACATCCTGGTGCACGGCCGTTGTCGAGGTGACCTCCAGCGCGAGCGTCGCACCCGCGGGCAACGCCTCGTCGTCGCCGAGCGGTTCGACGCCGTAGCCGACCCCGTGCACGAGCGCGCCGCGCGCGCGGAGCTCGCTCACGCGCGTTCCCGTTCGGCACAGCGCGACCACGCCGGGCCACTCCGCGGGTGGCGGCTGCGCTTCTGGTCCGTGGTGCCCGACGCGGTATGTGCGCGCGAGCGACGCCTCCCACCCGTTGCGCAGCGCGCCGGCTCGCAACACCACGACGTCACCGGCCGCGAGCGCGCGATCCGGCGTGAACCATGTCGACCCACCGGCAGCGAGCGGCGCGACAACGGCTTCGAAGGCCGGCGTGGTCACGCCGAACGGCGTCGCGAACGCGGCGGCGCACGCACCGCGCAATGTGCGCGGTCGTACGCCGGGATGCATTGCCGCGACCATCGCGGCCAATCCCGCGGCCGGGAAAG